>JAESGV010000086.1_pt1 | contig 181153 bp, 156 predicted proteins | sample 9269781 | NCBI WGS metagenome assembly JAESGV01 (sample SAMN15741586, study PRJNA653496) | algae metagenome | isolation source: Tildeniella torsiva UHER 1998/13D and co-occurring heterotrophs from... | place: Slovakia: Slovak Paradise National Park, Hrabusice, Kosice Region | collected 2000-01-01 | reverse complement strand
GTGTCTTTCAACAACACCTTGAGGCTATCGGTTAACGCTAGAGGGGCAACATCCATCATCGAAGCTCGACAACAACACAGCTCTCTCCTAATCTAATGGATAGTTATTTGCTTGGGATACTCTAAGCAAACAGCTATGCCAGAAGCTACCCAATACTCACTGGCGGCAGGGAGTCATCGACCTCCTTGCTCTATGGCAAGCAAACTACCAATCTTCAGACTCCTTCGCCTTAGCTGCAGCTCTTTCTGCCGCAGCCCATTGCGAAATAGAATCACGCCGAGAATTATCTCTGGAACTGGTGTGGACAGGTCCCAATCCTCAAGAAACGCCATTGAGGCGTACAGACCAGGCTTTGCTGCAATTGATTCGCTCGGCCAAAGAACATCTGTTAATTGTCAGCTTTGCGGTCTATAAAGTGCCAGAGATTGCCGATGCCTTGGTCAAAGCCTTAAATCGTGGCGTATCGCTTCAAATCGTTGCTGAGACTCCAGGCGATAGCGAAGGTAAGATTTCCTTTGGACTAGCGAAGACTTTTGGATCAAACATATTAAGTCGCGCACAGGTTTTAGTGTGGCCTATCGAGCAACGCCCAAAAGATAGCGAAGGCAAACACGGATCACTTCATGCAAAATGTGCTGTTGCTGACAGAGAATGGGTTTTCATCTCAAGTGCCAACCTGACCCACTATGCCCTAATACTTAATCTGGAGATGGGTGCCCTGATTTACAATCGAGTGCTAGCAGATGAAATCCTTTGCCAATTTCATACCCTGATTGAGAGTAGGCTACTTCGGCTTGTTTGAACTTGAACCAAGACTCATGAAATTTATTTAGTAAAGGGGCTACGGATAGGCAGCTGTAGTGCTTCTCAACAAGAACATTCCACCGGATTGGGTGGAGCATGATGATTTGGGGCTATGGGTAAGGTGGTTTTGGGCATGGCTACAGGCTTTCATGATCGCTGCTTGAGGCAAGGCTATTTACTTGGTTGACTGTTGCTGGGCGTATTGCAGGTTTTTTTGATATTCGCCGATTTTTTGTTGGGCGGTGGTGTGGTTGGGGTCGGTGGGGGGAATAGATTGTAGGAGGGTGATAGCTTGCTGCCAGTGGTTGGCAACGGTGCCCCACTGCTCTGGGGTTTTGGCGCTTTGGGTGAGGTTGGCTGCCTGGGTAGCCTGGTCGACGGCTTCGTTAAAAGGGACAGCAGTAGAGGATGTTTTTGGGTGCTGGTTTGAGTTGGAAGCCCTGTAATCAAGCTTTTCACAGGTCTGCTTTGCTAGCTTGGCAACGTCGCTGGTGGGGTTGGTGAAAATAGAGTGATACTGCAACTGCTGACAAGCAGTCCGAAGCCAACTTTCAGGAGAGGCATCCCACAATCGCGCACTCTTGTCATAACTGCCACTGACAATGGTCTGGCCATCAGGACTAAAGGCCGCAGACCAAACTAAATCCTCATGGCCCATCAAGGGGTTGCCGATGGGTGCTCCGCTTTGCACATCCCACAATCGCACGCTCTTGTCCCAACTGCCACTGACAATGGTCTGGCCATTAGGACTAAAGGCCACAGAAGTGACCGAATCCTCATGAAATAAGCGATTGCGTTCTGAAGAACGTCGAATGGTATCTAGTACGCTACCTTCAGCTGCTACAGATTGAGGGTGATTCGGAAACTGGACAAACACAGACTGGCTTAACCCCATGGCTGCAATGGCATTTACCTCTGCCTCCACAGGCTGAGTTGCCAGTAGCGCTTGAGCGGTTAAGGCCAACTGGTCTACCCGCTGCCGCTGCACCCGTTGCAGTTGGTAGAGAGAAAAACCCGATAACGCCAAAGCCGCAACAGAAAAGCCCGACAACCCCAGCACCACCCGCCGTCGCTGCCGATCGCGCCACCCCACACTGGCATCAATAAATTGGTTAGCAGTATCACTAAACCCACCCAACACCTGCTTAAACGCCGGGTCACTCCGCAATTCCACCACCTGGCCCAGCTTAGACCCACTCCACAGGTCACCCTCCGCCTTCTTCGCCTGCCAAAGCGCTACGTCATCATTCAGCCGATTCCGCAAAGCAATCGACTGCCGATTTTGCCCAATCCACCCATGCAGCGTTGTCCACGAGGTGAGCAAAATCTCGTGGGCAATCTCCACCGTCGCTCCAGCGATAGCAGACTGAACCGGCTCGGGTTGCACAACCGGCGCATCGCTCACCAGCAAATTGGCATCAATCAGCTCGGTCAGCACCCGCTGCTCATCCTCCCCCACAAACTCCGAGCGCGCTGCCCGTCGTCGCACCGGCTTCCAGGCCGTTCCCGAGGCTTCATCGCCACCAATTTCCACCAGCTTGAGAAAAATCCGCTGTGCCGCTAGTTGCTCCGATAGCGATAACTCCTCATAAATCTGGTCTACCCGCTGCTGTAGTGCCCCCCGCACCCCACCCAGACGACGATAAGAGTAATATTCAGCGTGCGGTCATGAATGCCGCCATCCTGCACCTCCGTTTCCCACAGCAGATCCAGGGTGTATTGCAACAGCGGCAGACAGCCCGCCTGTCCTTCCACCTCTTTAATAATTTCTTCCACCAAACCCGTTTCAAACACCACCCCATGGTGGGCCGCAGGTTGCTCGATCGCCAGCCTCAGCTCATCCGGCTGCATCTGCGTAATCAAAGGCCGATGCTTTTCAGTGATGCGAGCTAGCCGATTGGCCGGAGCTGGGTCCAATTGCTCCAAAAAATCTGCCCGCATGGTGGCCACAATCTTTAGCAGCGGGTCTTTGGCCCAGTCCTTACTCAGCTTCACCAGGCCGGTAATGAAGCGATCGCGCTTTTCGGCCTCGCTTACCGTAAACAGTTCCTCAAACTGGTCAATAAAGATCAGCCAGAACTGCTCCGGCGATTTTAAGGTTGTCACCGCATCGCTCAAGGTCTCGGTGTTGCTCGCCCGCACCATCTGCGCCTGCGACTGGCTATACCCCCGGCTAAGCAAACTGCCATACAGTGCTTCAAAGGGGTCTTGATCGGGCGTCAGCAGCAAATCGACAAAACTCTTGCCCCACTTTTGCTGCAGCCAGGGAATCAACCCCGCCCGCACCACCGAAGACTTGCCGCTACCCGATGCCCCCAGCAGCAAAATAAAGTTGGTCTGCTCCAGTTCATTCACCAACCCGCCCAGAAACTGATCTCGGCCAAAAAAGCGATCGGCATCGGTGGGCTCAAATTTTTTCAATCCCTTGTAGGGTGAGGTCGTATTCAGCTCACGGGTCTTAATCTCATCCACCGAGATCTGAATGATCTTGGTTTGGGTCAGAGTAATAACCTGCCCCTGAATCACGTTGAAGATGTTGTCATCTCCCTGTACCTGCACATCTCCCAGCGATTGCTGTTGGCTGGCTAGCTGTTCTTCGGATGCACCCTGATCTTGATTAGGGTTCATAGTGTGAACATCAGAGCTTTCGCGACCAGACCTGCCACCTGCGTTACAGGCTCTGCCAGCGTTATGACCCCATCCAATCCTTGCTTCAACGCGTCCACAACCTCCTTCACAAAGCCCTTATCGGGTTCTGGCTTTTGCAGCTCCTCCTGAAGCATCACGATTTTTGACCCTGTGTCTTTCTTAGCGAAAGACGTGAGCGCGTCTGTGGCCGCAACCTCTTGCTGGAGCTTAGCTAAGAGAGTAAGTGCCGCCTCCAAATCAGGATTACTACCACTGGTCTGGGTACTCGTTTGACTTAAGTTGACATTCCCCCCCGCTTGAATGGCATTGAAGGGGTTGTTGCTGCCGCTAATGGTGACGTTGCCAATCGATTGAGACTGGGCCGGTCGCACCGTGCCCCCGTCCGTAGCAGTTGGCTCAGGCGCTTGTAAACCTTGGCCCACGGGCGATATCGCCCTCCCCCCCTTGCCACCGATCAGCTTAGGCGTCAAATACTCTGCACCGCCTTCTAAATGAATTGCGCTGCACCCCATATTAAACGCCTCTGCGTAGGTGCTACCGGCCCCCAGCGCATCGTAAAACCCCTGGGAAAACTGGATTGCCGCCTGATCGCCGATGGGCCGGTTCATGCCAATCACGCAGTCAACATACTGGTGAATGGCATTGGCCTGCACTTCTGAGTAGCAGGCATTGAGCAAAACACATTCAATCGGGCTGTTATCAAAGGCCCCAAACAGGCGTCCGAGAGCTTCAGTGCTGACCAGCTGGACCTTGCCCTGGTCGTTTTCTAGCACCAGGCCCTGGGTTTCGGTGCCATGGCCCGAGAAGTGGATGATTTGGGGGCGGTACTCAAGCAATGCCTGCCGCAAGTCTGCGGGTCTAGCAGCAAGCTTGGTGACGATTTGGAAGCGATCGCGGTGGTGCGATCGTCGAAATGCCTCCTCAATCCGCCGCACTTCCGCATCCAAGCCCAGTAGCTCTGAGCCCGTATTGTTAGGATTCGCAGTCAAAACCAGAACCTTGATCGGATTCATAAAGAGATACACCCTGATGGATTACCTTATTGCACGTAAAGATCACGAAAAACCAATACAATATCGGCTTCTTCCCAGAAACCAACAGTCTTGCAAAGGCCTGCGTTTATCTCCTTAAACCTGAAATCAGGTCGGAGACTTTAATAGAATAAAGTGGTGAGCAACACTTCATGGCTATGTTGATTTTATTACTGTACCACGAACCTCAAAACTCACCGAACTGCTTTCCGAGTTAACTAAAAACAGGCCGCGATTTCTTTCTTTCAAGATAAAACTTTGCAATTTAGAATGTTTCTAACCTCTTCGTTTGCGATATAAATTTCTAGGAAATTCTTTGGATTGGCTAACTTTTTAAGAGCATTAAAAGCTAAGATAAAAAATATCTAGTGATCCAAAAAACTTGTTTTATTTATCAAGAGCAACAAGAAATCAAGATATGACTAACACCTTTTTGCATAGATAAATCCTACGATTACCCTCAACCATTTAAGTCTTTTTGAGCTCTTTTCTGATGGCAACTGCGTTGCTTTTTTTAATCTTTCTATTACCAAGAATTGTGATCTTTTGGTTGCCCATCTAGCTGTAAGCGGAGCTTTTGCCTCCACTGCATAAAATTCTTTAATGAGGTCTTCAATAGTCTGTTGATTTTCTCGCAACCACTCATGGCTTCCCAATCCATGATTCTCCTTGACTACTTGATACTTGTACTTTTCTCCACTTTTATCTTTAAGGCAGTAAAGTGACAAAAACATGTCTATCTTACTTCTCACATCACTATATTTTGAGAAAGAATCAAAGTGATCGTTAAACTTCTGATTTGGACTTGCAAATGTATTGAGAACAGTTAATATAGCAATACCAATAGTTAAAAATGCTACAAGGTTAGTGTTCTTAGTTTCAGATAAGAATGAAGCTCCGGATATAGTGGCCAAAATTGTACTAGGAAGATTTACATAGGTATCGATAGTTTTCCACCGACGTGCCATCAATCGTTGGGCAGTAGCACACATATTAGCTTCCACAAGTTTTGAGGATAATTTGTCAAGTAATTGCTGGGTAATTTCAATCTCTGAACTTGATGAGCTATTTGCTTGATATTCGGAAGCAGAAATTTGCTTTTGTTGAACTTCAATTGCTTCCAGCTTATTAGATAGCATGTTGCCTCCTGAGTAAAATTTGAAGTAGATTGATAAGGCAATAAGAATTTACTCATTGCCTTATATTTAAATGAACTTGACGGTTATATAGCGGTTCTCTAATAGATGAAGCAACCTGAACTTAAGGAATCTCTCAAGAACGAGGGATTCAAGTTACTTGTTTTTAGTTTTCCCAAGCGAGAACCGCTATAGCTGTTTCGTCTTTATTGAAGGAGTAGTTTTTGAACTAATTAAAGCTTTACTCTTGCATAACTGGGCTAAGCATATAAGTTTTGCTCTTTTGAAGTTTGCTGAGTAGGGCTTTCACAGTAATCGCTAAAGTTATTTTCGCAAGTATTGGTATCATTTTCACGATTACAACCAAAAATAAGTAATGGAAAAATTCCAAAAATCAGCAATCTATGTACAGTTTTCATCTGTGTTCTCCTGGATTTATTTTCGAAAGGATTCTTCTTCATTGCATGCCACTGAATACCGCAAAGAAGCATAAGTTTTGTTAGTGACATTACCTTTTCTTCCTTGCCTTTTTAATGCAATCCTAGTTAGCGGATTGAGGCGGAAACGGTACCATTTTCATTTGATTTGGAACTGGTTAACTTGTCAGGTTTAGCTTCTTGCGGTTTATCACTTGTTTCAGGACTTGAACTCTCGCTAATTTTCTGGGCTACCTTGCCCGTCATTAGAACTCCAATTAGAATTTGAATTGAGCTAGGTATTTCCTGCATCTTTTTGTCATGAAAACTGCCAGATCCCCAAACAATCAAGATGCCGAATATCCAGGCAAGAAAGGCTAGGCGAGTTGCAGAATATTGACCATTATCTTCTTGAAAGAATTGACCTAAGTTTTTCATGCTCATCTCCTAGTGGGTGTTGATTTAATCTGCATTGGGAGAATTGAAACTATGGAAAATGGCGCTCTATTTTGAAGCCAGAATGCCTCCTTTTTCTTGAAAGATCTTGGCTGCTTCTTCAAACGAGATTGAGGGTTGCCCGTAGCGACCGGGGGGGAGGGATGCCCACTCGTAGCTCACCAGATTACAGGCCGCGACGATATCGCCAGCTTCGATATGATCCAACGCGCCGCGCTTTTGAATTAAATAGATAGCTGCCCGATCTTGGCTTTCGGAGGAAAAGTCTGGCAGGTTAAGAGCCTGCTTGCACATATCCCAGGTTTTCGCAAGAAACTGATACCGTCCGGCAGCATCAGAAGAGATACCGTTCGCTGTATGTATTTTGCGGGGATGATCGACAAAACCATTGTCAAATAATTGCCAGTGAACATTACTCGGTAACCATTAGACGCGCTGGTGCCTTCGGGGACAGCAATCATGTCTAAAAAGGCCTTCTGCTGTTTTGTGATCGGGCCTCCTTTTCCGTTGGCAGGCTGAGGGCGAGGAATGATCGTGACTTCAAACGGTTCGACTTTAAGAAGTTCAGCCCAGGTTTGTTGGCCAACAACGCCGTCAATTTCTAATCCCCGCTTGCTTTGAAACAGCTTGACAGCGGCTTCCGTCTTTTGGCCAAATTGGCCATCCATAGGTTCATTGGTAGCTAAAACCCCCCAGTCTTTTAGAGTTTTTTGCAGAATTTTGACTTCGCTGATGAGGGCAGCCTGAATGTTGGTGATACCATCATTTAACGTGAGTTGCATATGTTCGTAAGCCATAGGTACGCTTTCCTTAGCTAGTTGGGTTAGATAGACGAGTTAGGAAATAACAATTAAGGTCAGATTTCTGGGAAGAGGTAAATCCTTCAGAAGTTGCCTGCACTGCTGTTCTCTTTTCGTCTATGCATCCATCAAACCGTTTGGCTACCTAAGAACAGACCTGAGAACGCCTGAGTTTTTCTAACTTTTAGATAATAGGTGCTCTGAGTTTTGTTAGGCTATGTTCATAAAGAATATAGTGCGGTCAATTAATCGCAAAATTTATACCCATAAAAAAGCGATCGCTATTATAAGTGGCGATCGCTTTTTTATGCTTAGAGAATGTTGAGCTAGATAGTACAGAGTCAGCTATCCCTACTAGCCAATTGCTACAATAAACCTACCTAGCTCTACATGCTCTGGGCTTTCAGGTTTATAGTGAACCCAAAACGACATCTTAGGTGGGATATCAAAAATCGCACCTAAGCCTTCAAATCGGTATTCAGGATTGCTTGGAATACTATGCTTACCGTCTTCACTGATTGGAAATGCAAGAGGTAGGCCTTTTTCAGAGCAAGCGTTGTTAATTTTAACAACGGCTTCTTGAGAGTTAGCCAGAGTTTTGAAGAAATCACCTAAACCAATACTAGGCAAAAAGATACCCATGGAGTTTACTCCCTTGACTAAATAAATTGGATTTTGACGTAAGATTCTTTGCCAAAGCGGGCAATCAGGCTTAAACAGGTCTAATAAAGCCTGCAACGGTTGACAATTTTCTTTCAAAATTGCCACTTAGATTTTTTTTGTTGCCCTCAGATGTCTTAATAGAAGTGTTTCCAGATGTATAACTCCTCACAATCCCAATGTGATCAGCAGTTCCGTCTCCTCCCCAATCAAATAGGACAATGTCGCCTCGTTTAGGAATAAAATCCCCTTTGGGATGCCAATAGCCGTTGTTTTTTGCCCAATATTTCCAGGATTCAACCAGAGCCATTGTGGCCCCAAAACCCTGGGGCTGAATAGGCACCGGAACTCCTACCTTTCGGCAACAAAAGAAGACGAATGCTCCACACCAGTCATAGAGAACTTTTTCAGAGCCAATTTGACCTAACTTAAGCATCGGTTCTCTGAAAATTGAAAGGTACTTCTCGGCTTCGCTACTGGATCCTTCCCACTTCAACTGTTTAGCGGCTTCTTGTTCTGCAAAATCACCCAACATTTTAAGGGGGTGAGAGGAAGCAATAATGGTAACTTCAAACGGTTCGACTTTGAGAAGTTCGGCCCAGGTTTTCTGACCCACGATGCCGTCAAGTTCTAACCCCCGCTTGCTTTGAAAGAGCTTGGCGGCGGCTTCAGTCTTTTGGCCAAATTGGCCATCCACAGGTTCGCTGGCAGCTAAAACTCCCCAGTCTTTTAGGGTTTGTTGCAGAATTTTGACTTCGCTGATGAGGGCGGCATCGGTGTTGGTAATACCATCGTTCAACATGAGTTGTATATGTTCGTGAGTCATAGGTGCGCTTTCCTTAGCTAGTTGGGTTAGACAGACGAGTTGGGAAATAGCAGCTCAGATCAGATTTCTGGGAAGAGGTAAATCTTTCAGATGGTGCCTGCATTGCTGGTTCTCTTTTCGTCTATGTATTCATCAAACCCCCTGGTTATCTGAGATCAGACCTGAGAATACCTGGCTTGTTATGACTTTTGTTGGCAACTGTTCTGAAGTGTTTGGGATTGCCTGTACGAAGCGCCTATCGCCCTTACCTACCCCAATAAAAAAAGGGCGTTGCATAATGAAGTATGAATTGAGGATGAGTTGTGATGCAATGTCCTGAATGCGGTGGCACCCATATCCGTAAGAATGGGAAAAAGCAGGGTAAGCAAAATCACATTTGCGTGGCTTGTGGCCGTCAGTTTATCGACTGTTACAAACCCCATCGCGGCTATTCAGACGACGTCAAACGCCATTGCCTCCGCCAGTACGTCAATGGGACTGGCTTCCGGGCCATTGAGCGAACGACTGGGGTTCATCACACCACCATCATTACCTGGGTCAAACACGTGGGTGACCTGCTGCCCGATGCTTACGCTCCCGATACCCCGCCTGAGGTCGGTGAACTCGATGAGTTGGAAACCTTTGTTGGTGCCAAAAAAACAAAGTCTGGCTCTGGACAGCCGTGAATCACTTCACGCCAGGGGTTTTAGATTGGGTCATCGGTGGCCACAGCGCAGCCACCTTTGCACCTCTGTGGGATCGAATCAAGGACTGGGCCTGTTACTTCTGGGTCACCGATGGCTATCCGGTTTATCCTCAGTTCATTCCAGAGGGCGACCAGATTGTTAGCAAAACTTATATGACTCGGGTCGAAGACGAGAACACCCGGTTGAGACATTATCTGGCTCGCCTGCATCGTAAGACCCTGTGCTATTCCAAGTCCGTAGACATGCTGAAGCACTCTGTTCGGTTGCTACTTCACTACCTCAAGTTCGGTGACGTGCCCATTCCAGGGGCAATTCATACCTGAATTCAGCAACGCCGGGAAACCCTCCAGATTTCCCTAATAAGATTTCATAGCATAGAAGGGGATGGATCCGTTGCAGTTTAGCAATGGCCTGCATCGTCTCAGAGCTGATGGCTCATAGCTAGACCAGATGGGCTTAATAAGCCCATCTGGTCTAGCTATGAGGCGATCGCAGTTTGGCTTAGCTGAACGGGTTTAGCCTTCGCGACGTTTCCTGCGGCTGTGCTGTTATGACCTCACTCGATGATTTGACCCTGTTGCAGTGGTTTGTTTCAGGAGATGCCACCCTAGAAGCAAATCAGTCGTTACGCATTCAGCCTGCCAACAATTTGCGCCAGCTTCTGGGCCGTAAAGGGTCACTGCTGGCCACCGCCTACGATGCCGCCCTGCCGCCCCGCATTGAGATCCGCCGCGACACCGATTACGCTGAGGTGCTGCACCAGGTCTTGCTAGACCATCACTTCCTGCCCATTGGCCAAGGGTTAGAGAGCCATGTGCTGTGCTACGCCCACTACCCTATCCCCACGGGCTACCACCTTAACTATGCCCAAGCCCGCCAGCTGTGGAAGCAGTGGTGGATGCACGCTAGCCGCCTGAAAAATCGTCAGCTACAGCTTGATCTGTTTGTGCTGGCTAGCGGCCAGTGGTATCCCGTGCGTGAGATTGCCATCAACAGCGGCACCCTCTATGTAGACACTCTGCGGGGCGAGAGCGTTCACCACGGCGATGACATGATGGCGTGGCTCGAAAAAGATAGCTGCAAAGAGGACGACGAAACGTGTCTTTGGGCACCGCCACCAGAACCGGCTCGCCCAGCTGCCCAGTGCCATTCCCACGGCTTCCACCCAGCTGCCCAGTGCCATTCCCCAACCGGCGCATGAACAAAGGTCTACGCTTGCCCCACTTCCCCAGGCCAGTGTAGACCCCACCCTGGCCCCGGTGGCCTACGCCCTGGATGGCAAAGTTTACGTCCAGACTGCCACTGGGGTGATCATCATTGAAGGCGAAAACCTGAAGGCCTACAGACAAGGTCCCCCGCCTGCGATCGACCCCCCAAGGCCAGCCTCCCGCCACCGCTAGGGTAGCGCGCCCTAGGTAAAGAGCCTGGACGGCAGCAGCCACAGCAGAGTGCCCCGGCCCGCCTCGACCTGTGACCAGGTCACCACCTCAAACTCCAAGCAGGCCATGGCCGCCGTAGGCATGCGCACCGCACCACCGCCCAGGTAACCGACCGCCTCAGACCAGGTTGGTTCGTGACCCACCAGCATGAGTGAGCGATGGTGGTTGGGCACCTGGTGAATCACCTCTAACACCTGGCCAACAGAAGCTTCATAGAGATCGTCGGTAACGGCCATGGGGCAGGCCCAGTCGCCAGCATCCATGGCAATTTCTAGAGTGGTACGGGCGCGCACCGCCGACGAGGTAATCGCCAAATCGGGCACCTTGCCCGCCGCCGCCAGCAGTTTGCCCATGGTTTTGGCGGCGACGATGCCGCGATCGGCGACGGGGCGATCGCGATCGCGACCAGAGCCCACATTCCAGTCAGATTTGCCGTGGCGAAAGAGAATTAGCTGCTTGGTCATGGTAAAGGGGCGATCGTGGCTCCAGGGGCGCGGTGCCCTTGATCACCTTAGGGGATCGCCTGAGGAGAATCAATGTCGCCCCCAATGTTTCTCTGGCCCTTTATCTGGCCTCAGGGTGCCGCCCGCATGGATAGACCAATACGCTTGAGTTTGGGGTCTACCTCCATTACCCGCACCGTCACCACCTGGCCCACCTTGACAATCTCGTTGGGGTCGCTGACAAAGCGATCGGCCATTTGCGAAATATGCACCAGCCCGTCTTGGTGCACCCCCACATCGACAAACGCGCCAAAGTTGGTGACGTTGGTGACTACCCCCTCCAGCGTCATCCCCGGCTTCAGGTCGGTGATTTCGTTGATGCCGTCTTGAAAGCGGGCGTAGGCAAACTGCTCGCGGGGGTCGCGACCGGGCTTTTCTAGCTCGGTGAGAATGTCGCGCAGGGTGAGTTCTCCGGCCTCGGCGGTGGTATATTTTTTGATGTCGAGCCGCTTCAGGCGATCGGCGGCTTTGGGAATTTGCGCCAGGGGCAGGGCGAGATCGGCGGCGATCGCATCCACAATGCCGTAGCTTTCGGGGTGCACCGCTGTGTTATCCAAAGGATTCTTGCCGTTGCGAATGCGCAGAAACCCCGCTGCCTGCTCAAAAGCCTTTGGCCCCAGTTTCTTCACCTTCAGCAGCTCCCGCCTCGACTGAAATGCGCCGTTGGCATCGCGAAATTCCACAATGTTATTGGCCACCGATGGGGTCAGCCCCGACACGTAGGTCAGCAGCTCGCGGGAGGCCATGTTGAGATCCACGCCCACATAGTTGACGCAGCTCTCGATGGTGTCATCCAGCTTTTGCTTCAGCCGCTTTTGATCGACATCGTGCTGATACTGGCCCACGCCGATCGATTTGGGGTCGATCTTGACCAGCTCCGCCAGGGGGTCTTGCAGCCGTCGGGCAATGCTAATCGCCCCTCGAACGGTCACATCCAGATCGGGGAACTCTGCTGCCGCCACCTCACTAGCGGAGTAAATCGAGGCCCCCGACTCATTCACCAAAACCTTCACCGGAGGATCGGTCAGGGTTTTGAGGACTTCTCCCACAAAGGCGTCGGTTTCGCGGCTGGCGGTGCCGTTGCCAATCGCAATCAGCTCGATTTTGTGCTTACGAATCATCCCCGCCAGGGTCTGGGCCGCCTGCTGCCGCTGGTTTTGAGATTGATGGGGAAACACCGCCTGGTACTCCAGAAACTTACCGGTGCTATCCACCGCCGCCACCTTGCAGCCGGTGCGAAAGCCGGGGTCAACCCCCAGGGTGGGCTTCATGCCTGCCGGGGGCGACAGCAGCAGGTTTTTGAGGTTGGCCTCAAAGTTTTGAATTGACACCTCGTCGGCCCAAGCCTTTTTCTCAGCCATCACCTCGCTGGTCAGCGACGGCTTCATCAACCGACTGTAGGCATCTTGAATTACCCCCCTGTAGAACTGGCGAACTTCAGGGACGGGAGTTTTCACCACCCGCTTTTCTAAGGTTTGCAGAATGGGCTCGGGTTCAACCTCCAGACCCACTTTGAGAATGCCTTCGCGATCGCCCCGCAAAATCGCCAGCAGGTTGTGGGAGGCAATCGATCGAACTGGGGTCTGATAGGCCCGATACATCTCGTACTTAGTGCTGCCCTCGGGGTGACCTTTTTTAATGCTGGCGGTGAACTGGCCTTGGGTAAGGAGGCGATCGCGCACATACCGCCGCAGCGCCGCCTGCTCCGCCACCTGCTCCGCCAAAATATCTGCTGCCCCCTGAACTGCTTCATCCGTAGACTGCACCCCTTTGCCTGGATCCACAAACGCCTGGGCTTCCTGAAGCAGAATCGCGCGTTTGCCCGTTTTATTCAGCTCCTCAATTTTCTGGGCCAGCGGCTCTAGTCCCTTTTCCTTCGCCATCGTGGCACGGGTACGGCGCTTGGGCCGGTAGGGCAGATAGAGATCTTCTAGCTCCGTCTTTTGCTGGCAGGCGAGAATGGTCGCCTTTAGCGCCTCCGTGAGCTTGCCCTGGGATTGAATCTCGCCCAGCACAGTCTGTCGCCGATCCTCAAGCTCTGTTAGGTACTGGTGTCGCTCAGCAATCTGCCGCAGCTGCACCTCATCTAGGTCGCCAGTGCGCTCCTTGCGGTAGCGGGCCACAAAGGGCACCGTTGCCCCTTCGGCAAACAGCGCCAGGGTGGCCTCTACCTGGGCAGGACGGATTTCAAGTTCGGCGGCAATGGTGGTCGCGATCGGGGTCATGGATTGTGACTGTGCTGGTATTTAAGAGAAAATAGCTTGCTCAAGCAGGGCAACGAGTTCAGCAATGCCAAAGGGCTGACTCGGTTCTACTCTGTCGTCCTGGCCGATATGAACATGATGGGGAAAGGTTTCAACATCTCGAAAATGGGGAGCATTATCCCAACGCCTTTTAAGCTGCTGCTGACTTGCATCCATCCATTGATAACGGTAGCGATGCTGCTCAATGATATTGCCCTGTAGGCGGAAAAACTCTGAAGCCTCTACGAAATCACCGTTTACCAGGGTAAAACGTACCCGAAAGTGACCCCGGCTGGGCAAATACATTTCGCTAATTACCGTCCAGTCTTGGACCGCAGGGCTGTAGGCTAGGGCTTCCTTAATGGCAGCTATATAATCTTCTGGAGGCATCACCTACTAGATTGGTTGAAGCTGCACCATTTCATAGAATCCCGCCCAATTTATATAGTCTGCGCTGTCGCCTAAGTCGCCAGATGAGAACTGTTGGTAAAACTGCTCGCTCGTCATGTTGTACTGCTGCTCATAGTCGTGGAGTTTTCCCCAAATCTCATCATGAGTCTGGTCTTCCTTAAGGCGGGCCAGCAGCAGATATCGCTCTTCTAGAGGGAGCGATCGGATTGTTTGAACTAAACCATCAATAAGTTGAGTATTCATCGCAAGTCTGCCGTTCTGCCCACTAGTGTATTAGCAAAACTGGGTATTTAGAGAGGCAGAATGTCCAGACCACCGCACCATCACGGGCCATAGATTAGTAGCTAACGATCGCACCCAATGACTTCAGCATGCGCTCTTCGGTGTCAGATAGGCCGGTGGCACCGCGAATGTTGACGCCTTCGTAGGGGCGATCGGGGCGGAGGGTCTGCTGACACAGGCCCGTCGCCATATCCCATACGCGAATTTCGTCGTCTTGACTGGCGGTAACCAGGTGGGTGCCGCTGGGGCAACCCAAGACTTGCCAAATATCTTGGCTGTGGCCCTTGAGGGTATGACGGCGCTGGTTGGTTTCGACCTCCCACACCTCTACCAGGGCGTTTTGGCTGGTGATCGCCAGCATGTCTCCCCCAGGAGTCTGGGTAACCCCTTGCAACCATTGCTCAGCCGGGTGCTGCCAGTGGCCGAGACAGCCGTTGTCCTGCCCCAGGTGCCACCAGCGCACGGTGCCGTCGTGGCTGGCGCTGACCAACCGCTCACCCTCGGCTGAGAGACTGTGCACCTGGCTTTGATGACCTGCCAGCACGCGATAGTCAAAGCCGGCTCCCTCAGGGTCAACGCGAGTGCGTTGCTTCCACGGCCACAGGCCAATGGTGCCATCCCTAGCCCCCACGACAAGCCAGTCACCATTGGGGCTAAATAGCAGGGCGGTCGGGCTGTCGGGGGCGTCTTCTAGCTCTCCTACGGCGCTGCCAGTGGCGCAGTCCCACACTAAGATGCCGCTGTCGGGGCCAGCGGTGGCCAGCCATTGGCCATCGGCGCTAAAGCACAGCAGGGTGGCGGCAGTGGGCGTCACCCCCACCCACTGGCTCTGACCCGTCGCGATCGACCACAAGCGCAGGGTTTGGTCATCGGCACTGCTGGCCAGCCACTGACCATCGGCACTGAGCGCCACTGTGCGCACCGTGGCGCTGTGGCCCGTCAGGGCGCGGGGGCCAATGGCGTAGGGACTGTGGGTGTTGACCTGCCACAGCCGCAGGTGAGTATCGTCGTGGCCGGTGAGAATGGTGCCGCTGTCAGCGCTTGCGCTAAAGGCGAGGCAGCGCACCGGGTGAGCCTGGCTGAGAAAGCTGCGCCAGCACTGGCCCCGTTTGGCGCTCCAGAGCTTGATGGTGTAGTTGCTGCCGGTGACAAAGTAGCGGCTGTCGGTGCTAAAGGCCAGGGTCCATACCGGAGCCTCCAGGGATGGTAGGGCGTAGCAGAGACGGCGGTTGGGAATATCCCACACGGTGACGGTGAAGTCTTGGCCGCTGCACACCAGGTAGCGTCCGTTGGGGCTGAGGGCTAGGGCAGGTAGGGCCTGCACCTCGGCGGGCAAAATCCAGCAGGGCAACCCGGTGGCCAAATTCCAAATGGTGAGGCAGTTGTCGTCGTAGCCCGCCGCGAAGGGAATGGGCTGGCAGTCGGGGTCGTTGGGGTCGGGCAAAAATCCAACGGTGCGAATCGTCGCGGTCGATCGCACCTGGAGGTCTGTGAGCAGGGTGCGATCGACCACATTCCACAGACAAGCGCGCTGGTCGTCGCCGCCGCTCACCAGGCGATCGCCCGAGCAACTGTAGGCCAGGCTGTGAATGGCCCCGCCATGCCCTTCCAGACAGCCCTGGCCAAACCCTGAGGCGACTTCCCACAGGCACAGCCGACCGCTGTCATCCCCCGAGGCTAGCTGGCTGCCATCGGGGCTAAAGGCCAGGGCTCGCACTGGGGCCTGGTGGTCGTCTAAAACGTCGGTCTGGTAGGTGGCCCCCACCGGCCACAGCCAGATTTGCCCGCTCTCGGTGCCCACCGCCAGCAAATCACCCTGGGGGCTAAAGGCCAGCGATCGAATGCCTTGGCCCCCATCGAACATCCACACCAGTTTGCCCCGCTTCAAATCCCACAGCAGCAGTCGGCCCTCGTGGTCGCCTGTGGCCAGATATCGGCTGTTCTCTTCAGAAGAGGATCCCCGTTGGCCTGGCCTGTCTAGCAGGCCAACGGGGCTAAAGGCCGCCACCGGGTCGCGCCCCAGGGCGGTGGCAAAGGTGGTGTCACTAAACTGGGCCTGGCTAAAATTGGCCCCCTGTACAATCACCCGCCGCAGGTCGCTCTGCCAGATCGCCAGGTGAGAAAAATCGACCCCGCTAATGCCCAGATCCAGATGCTGGCAGAGATGAATCAGGTTGCCAGCTCCGTAGCCGGGCTGGCCCATGAAGGGTTTGATTGCCTTGAGCAGGCGATCGCCCTTGGCCGCCAAGACCTCGTCGGTGGCATAGATCTGTTTCAAGGCCGCCGCCAGGGGTACCAGCATGGCTTCTCGCTGGCGCTCTTGCACCACTTCCCGCGCGGTCATCGTCACCAGAGCTAGTCGCTGGAGCCAGTCGAAGGCTTCTGCCTCTAGCTCCTCTCTCAGCACATCTTGCAGCCGCTCTAGCACCAGGGTTTGTACCACCGGGCTCAAGCTCAGCACCAGCCCGCGCCCCTCGGTGGTCTGGGCCTGGGCCCAGCCGCGCCCCAGCACCGATTGCACCACCCCGTTGGCCAGGGGTGGCTGCATAGCCCCGGTGAGGTCGTCGAGAGAGACTGGCTCTTGGGCCAGGGCCAGCCAGTACAGCAGCGCCCATTCCTCCAGCGACAGCCGATCGAGGGCCTGGGTAAAGCAGCGGTGCACCACCACGGGCACTACCCTCTGAGGGGCCTGGAGTAAGGCCCTAGGCTGGCCCTGGTAGACCTCTTGCAGCGTGGCCCCCAACCCGCGCAGCACTAGAGGATGGCTGCCGTAGCGATCGATCAAGGCGGCCCAGTCGTCAGCGGAGGCGTTCACCGTAGCGGGGGCGTGGAGCAAAGGCCGAGCGTCGGCGGTGGCGAGGTCGCCCAAGGCGTAGTCTCGCACCCGTGGCCCCTGCACCTGGGAAAAGTCGGCGGGCTTTTCGCGGCTGAGCCAGACCAGACAACTCTGGTGATGGCGCTCGGCCCCTTGGTGAAAAAAGTGCTGTAGGGCGTTGGTACCGGCCTGGTAGCTGCCCGCTAGCTGTTGGGGGGCAAAGAACTGGTCTAGGCCATCGAGAATCAGCAGGGCGTGGCGCTGGTCGAGCTGGTCAATGATCCACTCCACCTGGGTGTGGGGGGCGATCGCCGCCTGCGGGTCGAGCCAGTGGGCGATCGCCCCCAGCACATCCTGCTCGGTGGCCTCGGTGGTCAGCGCCAGGTAGCCGCACTGGTCTGCATGGGGGGCGACGGCGGCGGCGATCGCCGCTGCCAGGGTGGTCTTACCCACCCCTGGCAGCCCCCACAGCAACACCGTACGGCAGCGTTCTGCCAAAATCCACTCGGTCAGGGTCGCCAGTTCATCCTGGCGACCCGCACAGTCGGCCAGGTCGAGACGAGGGGATTCGCGCACCACTAGGGCGGGGGTGGGCAGAGGCGATTCGCGAAGCGATCCGTCCCGGAATCGCGACTCCACCCCAACCTCCGGCAGCGGGTTTGGCTCAGCTGCCACCAATCCTTGCACCATCCAGGTTTGCAGCACATTCTGAATGTTGCGCTTCGTCACCCGCACGCCCTGGAGATCGGCATCTACCAGCTCGGTGAGCAGCTGCCAGAGCTTGGGGCCAACGTCTTTTTTAAGATAGTCTTCGGTGTAGCCAGCGGTGGGGGTCGCCATGGCCGAATAGGTCTTATTCTCCCAAGACCCCTTCAACACCAGTCGCTCCACATCCTTCAGTGGCCGCCCCTTGCGTTCCACCGCAACCTGGTTGATGTGTACAGCAATTTCCTCAAAATCCATTGGCAAAACCGCCGCAGATGCCCCAAGCCTCGCCCCAGTCTAACCTGAATTTTTCAGAACTTCTTGGCCCCCGCCCCGAGCCGATTTGGCCAAAAAAATTCCCCAACCCGAGGGCCAGGGAATGATCAGGGTGCATCTACCAGTTCATATTTCTGGTTCGGTAGAGGGAATCAGGATGGTTTGGGAGAGATTTTGTTAGAGTGCCTGGGGAAGTGGGGAGTAGGTGGGTGGATGAGTGGATGAGTGGGTACTGCCCCAGCATCGCTTCAGCCTTACCGCAGGCAACCATTGTCTATCTCCGTAACTTTAGGCAGAAGCAGGGGTTACACCTTGGAGACGGGTTAAGACGTTCAGAGATATTTTTTAGGAGCAAACCGTGTCGGATGCGCTGACCTTAAAGGCCTACGACCTTTGGAAAACCTATGGCGACGAGGCGGTGGTGCAGGGCATTAGCTTTTCCCTGGCACCGGGCGAAATTGTCGGGCTGCTGGGGCCGAATGGGGCGGGCAAAACTACCACGGTGGGCATGCTGTTTGGCACCGTCATTCCCACCAAGGGGTTTGTGCAGTTTGGCTCCTGGCAACTGCCGGGGCAGGGGCAGCTGGCCCGCGCCCAGATGGGCATTGTCACCCAGGAAGACAACCTCGACCCTGACTTTACGGTGTTTAAGAACTTGACCCACTTTGCCCACCACTACCGCATTACTGGGGCGGCGGCGCGGCAGCGGGCGGGGGAGCTACTGGCCCTGGTGAATCTAGAGCACCGGGCCGAGGCCCAGGTCGATGAGCTGTCGGGCGGCATGAAGCGGAAGCTGGTGCTGGCCCGCGCCCTGCTGAATCAGCCCAAGATTGTATTTTTAGACGAGCCCACCACCGGCCTCGACCCCGACGCCCGCCAAGATTTTTGGCGGCTGGTGCAAGATCTCAAGGCCAGCGGCTGCGGCATTTTGCTGACCACCCACTATATGGATGAGGCCCAACGGCTGTGCGATCGCCTCTTACTCCTCCAGCAGGGCAAAGTGATTGACAAGGGCACCCCCACCGACTTGGTGGCGCGAGTGATTGGCCGCGAGGTGGCCGAGATCGAAGGGGTTGAGACCCAAATCCTTCAGGATTTAGCGGCCAGCCACGGGGCCTGGTATCGGGCCTTTGGCAGCGGTCACTTAATATCGCTGCCCGATCGCTATCCTGAGGTGGTTTGGGATGCGATCGCGGCCCACCATCCCAGCCGCCTTCTGCGGCGGCCCGCCAACTTAGAAGATGTGTTTTTGCGACTCACCGGGAGCGTGCTGGAATGAAGCTGATTACCGCGACCCCCTGGGGGGTGTATACGGTCTGGTGGCGACACTTTCAGGTGTATCGCAGTACCTGGTTGGTGAACTGCCTGCCGCCGATCTCTGAGCCAGTGGTGTATTTGCTGGCCTTTGGCTACGGTCTTTCTCCCCTAATTGGCGAGGTGGACTATTTAGGGCAAATGATTCCCTACGCACGGTTTTTGGCTCCGGGAATGATTGCGATTGGGGTGCTGTTTCAGTCGTTTTTTGAGGGGGCCTACAGCAGTTTCATTCGGCTGAACTTTCAAAAGACCTGGCAGGCGTTGCTGACGGCCCCGCTGAGCTATACCGATGTGTTTTTGGGCGACTGGGTTTGGGCAGCCACTAAGGGCACCATTGCCGGCACTATCACCGGGCTAGTCGCGGTGCTGGCCAATCTCTATGACCTCTCTAGCCTAGTGCTGTCGCTGCCGCTAATTGTTCTGGGCAGCCTGCTGTTTGGGGCCTTTGGCCTGCTGGTGGCCGGGGCCGTGAATAAAGTTGACCAGGTGAATGTGCCGATTTTTCTGGTGATTATTCCCATGTTTACCCTCTGCGGCACCTATTTTCCGCGCGATACGCTGCCGCCGCTGCTGGCCAAGTTTGCCGCGCTTTTGCCCCTGGCCTCCCTGGTCGATCTGCTGCGCTGGCCCCTGGGTCTGCCGCCGTGGTGGCCCCTGCTGCTGCTCTGGCTGATCGGGTGGATGGTGGTGATGGCAAGGCTGGCGGCTCTGCGGATTTATCCCAGGTTGTTTAGCTAGCGGGGTGTTTGAAGAATGAAAAATGAAAAAAATGCCTGGTAGGTTTGAATTCCGGCTTTTTGGGCTGTCCTAACCTAGACTCCACCTGATGTAGTGAAGGCGCATGGGCGCTCTTATTTCCTTGTATTTCTAGAGGAAATCGGGCTAAAGCGCAGTATTGAGCGAAAAGTGACAGATTCGCCGGTTCTTGCTGTGATATGGTGCAGCCTTCTGCGACCTTTGGAGTGGGAGTTGGCGATTATGGGATCTGTTCAATCTATAGCGTTGACAGCCTTAGGGCTGGTCGCATTGGCGGGGGTTGGCATTGTGGCTAAAGAAGCCGAGGCGGTGGAGATGCCGGAAGCTGCGATCGCCCCGCCCACTGCTCCAGGCCTCAGCAGCTCCACCGTGGTTGACCTGAACGATCTGACGACCAACCCCAGTAACTACGACTTCTTTACCTTCAGGCCAAATTTAGAAAAGCTGATTCTCTCTGGTGCTGCCGACACCGAGCACATCAGCATTTTGTGGTACACCATTCCCGACGGCAGTGTGGGGCTGCACTACCACTCCATGACTGAGTCAGTCTATGCGATCGCGGGCACCCAGACCGATGCCAAAGGGGTGTATCCGACCGGCTCGCTCTACTTCAACCCGCCAGGTAGCGGCCATCAAGTCTCAGACAGCACCGGCTTCTTTCTTCTGGCCTACGCTTCGCCACCGGATTTTGCCAGTACCGACCTGATCGAGGACTACACCCCCGTCCAAATCAACACCGCTGACGCCGATTTTGAGGCACTCTATCCATTTGAAGAGGTGCAAGCAGGCGTCTCCACCTACGAGATGCCGCTTGACCCAGAGGGCGGGATGAGTTCTCAATTCATTCAAAGCACTTCTTCAGAGAGCTATGAATACACCGGCAATTATCTGCTCGTGCTGAAGGGCAGTTGCAGCATCGACGGCACGACCTTCGCCGAAGACATGTTGGTGGTCGCCACCACCGTTGAGGTCCAGTCTTACAGCGTCAGCGCCGCTGAGGGTAGCGATTGTTTGGCCCTAGGTCTGTCGTTCTAGGCTAGCTTACAGGGTGAGGGGGCGATCGCCCCCATCAGTCCCCAATCATGGTGGTGCGAACCCCATCAAGCTTCAACAGTTGCTCAGCAGGCTCCGTCGCCAGTTGCTTCACCTCGCTCTTCCAGCGGTTGGCGATGGGCATGCGCCAGCCCAGGCCAAAGGCGCGATCGGTCACTTTGAGAACGGGTGGGGTCTGCCGCCGCTTAAACTCGGCCCGCGACACCAGCCGCAAGACGTTGTCTACCACAGCTGCGTCGTGGCCAGCGGCAACCATATCGGCCACCGACTCGTGGCGCTGCACCAGGCGATCGAGAATGTCATCCAGCACATCGTAGGGCGGTAGCGAATCTTGATCGACCTGACCGGGCTTGAGTTCGGCACTGGGCGGTTTCTCGAGAATGTTTTGCGGAATCAGGGCATCAGTGACGTGGCTCACCCGCGCTGACAGTTCACCCAGGGCTGCTGTAGCCACAGATCCGCCGCTGCCCACCTGCCGATTGAGCCATTGGCAGAGGGCGTAAACTCGCGTTTTAGGTACGTCGGCGATCACTGCCAGGCCGCCATTCATGTCGCCGTAGAGGGTGCAGTAGCCCACCGCCATTTCTGACTTATTGCCGGTTGACAATAGCAGGTGACTAAACTTGTTTGAAACCGCCATCAGCAAATTGCCGCGAATGCGCGACTGAATATTTTCTTCAGCAATGCCGGGGCTGGTGCCGACAAAGAGGGGATCGAGCACCTGGTCGTAGTCGGCCATCAGCGGGCCGATCGCCAGCGTTTGATGGGCAATGCCCAGGGTTTGGGCCAGGGCCAGCGCGTCCGTCACCGAGTGGTCGGAGCTGTAGGGGGAGGGCATGAGAATGCCGAGCACGTTGGCCGGGCCAAGGGCTGCCGCTGCGATCGCCGCCACCAGCGCTGAGTCAATGCCGCCGCTGAGACCAATCACCGCCTTAGAAAAGCCGCACTTGTGGGTGTAGTCACGCACTCCCAGCACCAGGGCCGACCAGATCGCCTCGTTTTCGTCGGCGGGCAGGGGGGCGATGTCGCCAGGGCAGAGGTCGCGCTGGATGGGGTCGTATTCCACCACCGCCAGCCCGGTCTGGTAGGAGAGCAGGCGGGCCACCAGATCGCCCTGGCGGTTAAAGGCCATGCTGGTGCCGTCGAAGATTAAGTCATCGTTAGCCCCCACCTGGTTGGCGTAGAGAATGGGGCAGCGAAACCGAGCGGCGCTGTGGGCTAGCATCGAGGCCCGTAGCTGCGCTTTGTTGACCGAGTAGGGCGAGGCAGAGAGGTTGATCACGACATCGACGTGGTCATCAGCCAGGTCGGCGATCGGGTTGCGGGGGTAGCTACGCCCGCCCCAAAATTCCTCGTCGTTCCACAGGTCTTCGCAGATGGTGACGCCAACGCGCAGGCCCCAGTCACCCAAGGGAATTGTGAAACTGCTTGGCCCCTGGCCGGGGGCGAAGTAGCGGTCTTCGTCAAAGACATCGTAGGTGGGCAATAGCTGCTTGTGAAAGACCTGCTGCACCTGGCCGCCCTGGAGCAAAGCAGTGCTGTTGAAGAGGGGCTTTTCGCCGTGGTAGCGGGCCTTAGGGTTGGCGGAGGCATAGCCAACCAGCACGGAGAGGTGAGGGGGTAGCTCGGCGGCCAGGGCATCGAGCTGGTCGGCCATGGCCTGAATAAAGCTGGGCTGAAGCAGCAGGTCGCGAGGCGGGTAGCCGCATAGCACCAGCTCGGTGGTGACGAGCACCTGGGCCCCCAGGCGATCGGCCCGGCGAGCTGCATCGAGCACCTGTTGGGCATTGTGGGCCAGGTCGCCAATGGTGGGGTTGAGCTGGGCGATCGCAAATTTCATAGGAGTTAATAGATAAAAAGGATTTCGACCAAAACGCTGGCTGTAATCGTCTTCAGTTACCGACAATCAGCGGGGAAATAGTTAGGCTTCCGAGGACATGGACTTTTTCGGGCAACTGCGCTGAGCCGCCAGGGTGTTGCGCTCCCAAAAGACGCCATCGGCGTATCCCTGGATGGTGGGGTCTTCGTCGGCTAAGGCCAAACGTTTTTCGGCCAAGCAGCAGTAGTCGGGGTCTTGTTCAATGCCTACATACTGTCGCCCTAGCTTTTTGGCAACCACAGCGGTCGTGCCACTACCGAGAAAGGGATCGAGCACCACATCGCCAGGGTTAGAACTCGCCAGCAGCAATTTGGCCACCAGTTTCTCAGGTTTTTGGGTGGGATGATCGGTGTTTTCAGTCATTGACCAAAAGGGCACGGTAATGTCGGTCCACAGGTTAGAAGGGTGGGTGAGACGATAGTTTTTCGAACCTGTGTCATCCCAGTCTTTAGGATGTCCGGCTAAGTCTCTATAGGGGGCCATCACCTGGCGTTTGAGCTTTACGGCATTCACATTAAAGGTGTAGGTTTCGGAGACGGTGCAGAACCAAATATCTTCACTGGCGTTTTTCCAGTTGGCTTGGGCACCGCGTCCTTTCTCACGCTCCCAGGTGATTCTATTCCTGACAGTAAAGTGTTTTTCTAGCACTGGATACATGACAGTTGAGGTGGCCCAATCGGCGCAAAAATAGACGGAAGCGTGGGGCTTGAGCACAGGTTTGAGCTGAGAAATCCAGCTATCGAGCCAGGCGGTGTAGGTGGAGCGATCGCACTGTCTAAACTTGCTGCCATTGAAATCTTTGGTGAGATTGTAAGGCGGATCAACAATCAGCAAATCCACAAAGTTTTTAGGTAAGTAAGGCAGCGCCTCAAATAAATCCTGGCAAATTGTTCTGTTAAGAATTTCGCTAGGGAGTTTCTCACAGTCCAAGCTAATCAACCGCTGTAAAAACACAGAGCGCTCTTCAGCCGTGAGATCGAGCGTTCGGTTTTGAGGTGCCCTAGCTTTCATCCCCTAACCCCCATGTTCTAAAACTCCTACCTCTTCCCCACCCCCCCAATCTTCCTCCCTCTCTCATCCTCCTCAAATAAACACCATCGCCTTCTCCTTCAGCGGCTCAAACGCAGCGGCATCAAACCGATACAGGCTGGCGGGTCGCCCGGCCCCCCGCGAGGTTTTCTGGCCGGTATCTTGCAAAAAACCCAGCTTGAGCAGCCGAGCGCGAAAGTTGGAATAATCGGAAAAACCCTCCCCCAAAACGGTGACGTAGAGCTGGTAGAGATCGCCCAGGGTAAACACCTCGGGCAGCACGTCGAAGGCGATCGGGCTGTATTCGAGCTTGTTGCGCAGGCGGCGGTAGCCGTAGGTGAGAATTTCGTTGTGGTCGAAGGCCAGTTGGGGCACCTGGGCCAGCGGGTACCAGGCAATGCCGCTGACGCCGTCGGCGATCAGTTCGGCATCCTCAAAGCGCACCAGGGCAAAGTGGCTGACCGACAGGTAGCGCACGTTAAAGGCCTGGGGCGACTCACGGGGGTCGCGATCGGGGCCGCCGAAGGTGTAGAGCTGCTCTAGATAGAGGGTGTTGACGCGGATTTTTTCGGCCAGCACCCGGTAGGCGGCGGCTTCTAGAGATTCGCCCTGGCGCACGAGGGTGCCGGGCAGACTCCAGTAGTCCGCGAAGGGTTCGTCGTGGCGCATCACCACCAGCACCAGCAGCCGGTTTTGCTGGGTATCCACGGAAAAAATTACGTTGTCGACGCCTACTTTGAAGTCGGCCAGGGGCACCGGGCTTAGGGGGTGGTCAGAGGTGCGGTGGAGTTTTGCGGACATGGGTAGAGGTGGTGTTGGGCAATGTAAGACTGCACCGCCGGGGGAATTTCGGGGGCGGTGGCGGCGGGGATGCCGTCGCACTGGCGATAGCGCGACGATGACACGTCGATCGCAGGCATCTCGGCCACGGTGACGGTCGTATATTGGCGCAGTTTGGCCAGGCTGGCCGACCTGAGGTCGTAGCCAGGGCGCGGAATCACCAGAATGTTCGCTGCCGCAAAGATTTCGGTCGCCCGGTGCCAAGTGGGCAGCTGCTCCACCAAGTCGGCCCCCACCACCAGGGAGAACTCGGCCTGGGGCCAGACCTGCCGCGATCGCTCCAAAGTAACCACCGTGCGCATGTGGCTGAGTTCGGGGTGTACCTGCACCCGCTGGGGGGGCACGGCGAGGTCGTCGATCAGCAATTCCAGCATGCGAAAGCGATCGCCCAGGGGGGTCTGATGCTCTTTGAACGGGTTGTTGGCTGTCCACACCGCCACGTGGTCAAACTGGGTGGCCAGCCAGGCGAGAATGGCGGCGTGCCCCTGATGGGGCGGGTCGGCGCTGGTGCCAAACAGAGCAATGCGCAGCGCCGGAGAATTGGTTGCGGTCATAGGGCCATCCTCAAGGCTGAGAGGGGGGATGTTGGCGGGTGCGGGCCGCTAGCTCCACCAGGGCATCGGACAATGCTACGCCATAGTTAGCCGGATGCTCTAGCTGGCGCACGGCGGCGGGCAGGCTGGACACCGAGGCGGCGGTGCGGGCGGCGATCGCATCCAGCGATTCTAACTCCTGCATGACCTGGCCCTGTTTTACCACTAGTTGAAGCAGGGGCTTTTCGTCAGGGGCAGCGGTTTCTTCGAGCAGACCAAGGCGATCGCCCACCGCCTGCCCATCTACATAGCGCCGAAAGATTTGCTTGCGTCCGGGGAGGGTGGTTTTGCCGCTGGCCTCTTTCATCACGGGTGTGCCGTCGATATCGACTAGTTTATACACCCCATTCACGGGTTCGCCCGTCACCAGCTTCGTGCCCAGGCCGTAGCCGTCGAGCACCGCCCCGGCCTGCTTGAGGCGAGCGATTTCGTACTCATCCAGGTCGCCGCTGGCCAAGATTTTGGCGTTGGGCAGATGCGATCGCACCGCCTGCGATAGTTCCACCAAGTCGCCCGAATCAAGCCGCACGGCAGCCACTGGGGTGCCCGCCGCCGCCAGCCGTTCCGCCGCCGCCACCGTGTCGTAGGTGTCAATCAGCAGTGCCGCCCCTGGAAAGTAGCGTTGAAAGGCTTCAAAAGCTTCATCCTCGCTACCTTCTAGCGCCGCAAACACCATCACCAGGGCGTGGGCCATGGTGCCTGCGGGCTTGCGCCCCAGCGCAAGCGCGGCCAGCACGTTAGAGGTTTCGTCAAGCCCCGCCGCCAGGGCCGCCCGCGCCGCCCACAGCGCTCCCTGGGGGCTAAAGGCCCGACGGGTGCCAAACTCCAGCAGCTTGGCCTCAGGCCCGGCCACATCTCGCAGGCGGGCGGCGCGGGTGGCCACCAGGGTTTGGTAGTTAAGGGTGTTGAGCAGGTAGGTTTCGGCAATCTGGGCCTGCCACAGGGGTGCTTCTACCCGCAGCAGCGGCTCGTTGGCGAATACCGCGGTGCCCTCAGGCACCGCCCACACATCCCCCGTAAAGCCCCCCTCGCCCAATCGCTGCCAAAACTCCTCGGGGGCGCGGTCAAACAGCCCCGTTTGCCGCAGGGCCTCTAGCTGGTGTTCCGAAAACCGCAGATTGTTCAGGTAGTCGATCGCCTGGGTCAGCCCCATGGCAATCAGGTAGCTATAGCCAGGGGGGAGCCGCCGGGTAAACAACTCAAAACTGGCCCGGCGATCGGCCAGGCCCTCGCCTGCATAGCAGCTCACCATGGTGAGCTGGTACAGATCCGTCAGCAGACCGTAGTTGTCAGGGGTGGCCAGAAGGGTGGGATAGGGCATTGAAGTAATGGCGATGTTTTGGTTATTTACACCATAACTAATTCTGTCAAGACTCGCAACAATGTAGGAAAAGAAGGGCGAATGCCCTTTAAGTCAGCTATAATTTTCAGCTATAATTTTGGTATATTTCACCTATTAAGAGTCGCCGAACGAGCGACACAGTAGCGATGCTTTGCCCCCATCTGTCTTAGGCAACTAACGCTTCAATATCTGTCACAGGGATGACGTTTAGCCAAGGCGGTGCCCTCTATCGTCCATCATTACTGGTTTAGAGCGGCCCTGGTTCAAAACCCTTGTTGGTACCAGGAGCCGCCCCACAGCTACGGCCACTGGTTTGGAGCACCGTCCTTCAAATATTGGCCCTGGAGTACCGCTACGCAAGTTGGGCTGTCACACCCTGCGCCCAAGCATCACTTAAGAGTAATTACACACCTCATCTGAGACATTACCGGGAGGATAGCGATGAATCTGACCCACACTCTGGAACTTTTTGAAACCCCTAAAACCGCGCGGGTAGAGCGCCCCATCACTGCCCAACTACAGGGCCGGGTCTACTACGAAGGCACCTACTGGCCCGCCCGAATCTACGAGGGAGTCATTGATGCTGGCATTGCCCTCGCTCCCTCAAGCTGGGTCACGGTGGTGGGCCGCTACGGGCTCACCCTGCTGATTGTGCCGCCGCTGGGGACGGCCTATGCCTAAGCACAGGGAATTGCTGGGGTGAAAATCGGTGACCAGCCCCGACCTAAATTGGGGCGATCGCCCCAGCAAACCCGCGTTTTTTGTAAAAATCCCTGAGGATCCGGCAAAAACCACTATGATTAAGGTGGTTTTGCCTACTCCTTCTGCCACCACCGTTGACCTATGGATAGCCTGGCCCAAAGCCTTCTTTGGCTCCTCTGGGAAACGCACCCAGATGTTGATACTGTCCCAGCGGGTTTTGCCCCAGTCATGGGGTTAAAGTCTAGCCAGGCCAAAGGCGTATGTTTAGCGCCAGGGGGCTGTATGTCCCTAAGGAATGGGTCTTTGGCGATCGCGGCCGGGGCGATCGTTCTCGGCAGCGGCCCAGGGGCACTGGCCCAGGGCCTGTCCAACGGGCTTAGCCCCGTCTACGTTACCACCCCCGAGGGGTACGCCCTAAATGTACGCAAGGGGCCAGGCACCAATAATCGCGTTGTTCGCTGTGTGTTCCGGGGCAGTGCCCTGCAAGTGTCTGGAGCGACGAGCCCCAACGGTTGGGTGCAGCTAGTCGATTCCACCTGGGTGGCGGGCAACTTGGTCAACATCGAACGGGTTAGCGGAGTTGAAGGCGGCCTGCGCACCGGAATTGGAGATGGCAGTTACTGTAACCCTCACACTGCGCCTATTGACTCCAATCCCAAACTGGCCATTGTGGTAATTCCACAGAATTTTGCCCTCAACGTTCGCTCTGGCCCCGGCTTTAACTTTCCAGTAGTGGGGCAATTCAACAACGGAACCCGTATTGAGATGACGGGGCAGTTTTATGTGGGTTGGGCTCAGCTTAGCGACGGCCACTGGGTCGATAGCAGCCGCATTCAGTACAGCGGGCCCATCATGAATGTCACCCAACCGCCGCTCGACGATGTTATAGGACTGCAGCTGCGGCTGCGCCAAGCCGCCTTTTTGCCCGCCAACTTTGTTCTTTCTGGTATCTACGACCAGACGACTCAAAATGCCGTGCGCGAGTTTCAGCGGGTGAAGGGGCTGCCTGTCACTGGCATAGCCGATGCGGCGACCTGGAAGGCCTTGCCTGACTCACCCAATGAAGTTAAAGAACTGCAACGGCTGCTACGTGAGGCCGGCTTTTTGCCCGTCGACTTTGTTCTTTCTGGTATCTACGACGCAGCTACCGAGTCTGCCGTGCGCGAGTTTCAACAGGTGAAAGGGTTGCCCGTTACCGGCACTGCCGATACCGCCACCTGGAATGCTTTGTCTCGACCAATCGACTTTGTTCAAGAACTGCAACGGCTGCTACGTCAGGCTGGCTTTTTGCCCGCCAACTTTGTTCTTTCTGGTATCTACGACCAGACAACTCAAAATGCCGTGCGCGAGTTTCAGCGGGTGAACGGGATACCCGTCACTGGCACCATCAATGCTGCCACCTGGAATGCTCTGTTGGGAGCCACTCAGCCCCCTAGCGGTACCAGCCAGCGGAGAGTCGTCACAGACGGCAACCCCGCCTCTGTGTATGACGGCCCTGGTACTGAGTTTGGCTCCATCACAAGCGTACCCAACGGCTCAATTGTCACCATCACCGGACGCATATCCGGCAACTGGTCAGAGCTGCTCGAAGGCGGCTGGATCTTCTCTCTCTGGCTAGAGCCTCTGTAGATAGAGAGCCGCTCTTGGGCAGTGGAGTTTGCTTAGGTAAGCCAGTGAGCGGAATTTGACATTACTAATAACCATAGTCACGTTGGTTAGACCATCCAGAAACCCTAAGACCGTTCAAGCTGTTTGAACGGTCTTAGGGAAACGTCTCAACTAGACTAGCTAAAACCATAGATTGAGCTCTATGGTTTACAAAAATTCATGCTCTTCATATGCGAAGCGCCTAAACCCCATACACCAGAGGCATTTGGCTACCTTTGCAAACCTTGGAAGCAATTCTGGAATGGTCGCAACATCTTGTGACTTGGTGACGTTATGTGTATAACAATACTTAAGCAAAACTATTGAGTAGTCCACAAACTGGGTTGGATGCCTCAGTAAGAGCCCTGAAAGATTCTGGCAGTAGGTCGGTTAGCCGGTCTTGGTGAGTCTTACAGCGAACCACTGGTGTTTCGAGGAGCTTAGCCTTGTTCAAAGATACCGAGTCATCTTCCACCGTTTGGGCATCCATTCAAAATGCTGTCTTCCAAGTGGTGCAAATCATTGATATTCGTCTGGCGCTGCTGATTGGTCTAGCGGCCTTTATGTTGGCGGTCGGCTTTGACTCCTCGGGCAACAGGGCCGAGGCCGCTGATCTGGTAACTGGCTCCGCTCTAGTACCCGTGTCTGTAAGAGTATCCGAGGCCTCAGCTAGCTACGCCTTCGCCGGGGAACCTCTGGCCGGCAGTGATCAGCTGGTTACGGCCCGCCGTCTGCGCCACGGCAGTTTGACCAGCTCCATCATCACCAGCAATCGCTTAACTGGTGCCCATTTCTTTGTTGACTTACCTTCAGAGCCGTAGTGAGTGTCCCGGTGGCCTCAATCTACAAGGACTCATGACAACCGAATATAGTGACAGCGCTGAGGGCTTAAAATACGATGTTGGCCCCCAGCGCTGTTTAGTTTAAGCGCCCCTGGTATGGCCTTCGCTGCCCGATTCGTCTGTTTGCTCTGATTTCCTTCACGTCGGCCCCTTCCCTATGACTTCCTCCATTCGTTTTCTCATGTGCGCTCCCCACCACTACGAGGTGGATTACGTCATCAACCCCTGGATGGAGGGCAACATTCACCGCTCGTCTCTAGAGACCGCCCAAGAGCAGTGGCAAAGCCTCTACCAAATTATTAGCGATCGCGCCGATGTAGACCTGGTCAAGCCTCAGCAGGGCTGGCCCGACATGGTGTTTACCGCCAACGCCGGGCTGATCTTGGGCAGCCAGGTGGTGCTCAGCCGCTTTCTGCACCCCGAGCGCCAGGGCGAAGAGCCCTTCTTTAAAGAATGGTTTGAGGCCCAGGGGCACGAGGTCTTTACCCTCCCCCCCGAGCTACCCTTTGAGGGGGCAGGCGATGCCCTGCTCGATCGCGAGGGGCGCTGGCTGTGGGCGGGCTATGGCTTTCGCACCGAGCTAGATTCCCACGGGCTGGTGGCTGAGTGGCTCAACATCGAAGTGCTGTCGCTGCACCTGATGGATGAGCGCTTTTACCATCTCGATACCTGTTTCTGCCCGCTGACCGGCGGCTATCTGCTCTACTACCCCCCCGCCTTCGACGCCTACTCGAACCGACTGATCGAGCTGCGGGTGCCCCCCGAAAAGCGGATCGCCATTGACGAGCCCGACGCCGTCAACTTTGCCTGCAACTCGGTGAATATCGATCGCACCGTGATCATGAACAAGGCCAGCGATGAGCTGAAGGCGCGGCTGGCTGATGCGGGCTTTGAGGTGGTAGAAACGCCCCTAACGGAGTTTCTCAAGGCTGGGGGTGCCGCTAAGTGCCTCACCCTGCGGGTGACCGAGCCCCTGCACCCCGAACCCGCAGGAGAGAAGGGAATCATCGCTCGCACCGTCACCATGACGGGCCACCTGCTCGACTCCGGCCTGGTCAGCCGGGCGCTGGATTTGGTGATGGAGGGCGGCGGTAGCTTCCAGGTGCTGAATTTTGACCTGGGCGAGCAGCGCCAGAGCACCTCATCGGCTGAAATTCGCGTCTCGGCCCCCGATCGCGAGGTGATGGATGAGATCATGGCCCAGCTGATCGACCTGGGCGCGGTGGCGCTACCCGAGGAACAGCAGGACGCTCACCTGGTGACCATCACCCAGGCCGGGGTTGCCCCCGACGACTTCTACAGTTCCACCATTTACCCCACCGAGGTGCGGGTGCGAGGACAGTGGGTGCGGGTGCAGGGCCAGCGCATGGATGGAGTGATCGTGGTATCGGAGTCTGACCCGGTGGCCAGCTGCAAGCTGCTGCGCGATCTGGCGGTGGGCGACCAGGTGATTGTCGGCTACGACGGCATTCGCAGCGTGCGCAGCACCAAAGATCGCAGCCGTGCCGCCGCTACCGTCACCGAAGAGTTTAGTTTTATGGGTTCGGGGGTCTCTAGCGAGCGCCGCGTGGAGCTAATTGTCGAACAGGTGGCGTGGGATCTGCGCCGCCTGCGCGACCAGGGCGGCAAGGTGGCCGTGGTGGCTGGCCCGGTGGTAATTCACACGGGCGGCGGCGACCATCTAGGGCGACTGATTCGCGAGGGCTATGTACAGGCGCTGCTGGGGGGCAATGCGATCGCTGTTCACGACATCGAGCAGGCCATGCTCGGCACCTCCCTGGGCGTTGATATGAAGCAGGGCACCTCTGTGCGCGGCGGCCACCGTCATCACCTACGGGCAATCAACAGCATTCGCCGCTGCGGCAGCATTGCCAACGCCGTCGAGCAGGGCGTGCTGACTCGTGGCGTGCTCTACGAGTGCGTCAAGCACAACGTGCCCTTCTCCCTAGCGGGCTCCATTCGCGACGACGGCCCTCTGCCCGACACCAAAATGGATCTGCTCGCTGCCCAGGCCGAGTACGCTCGTTTGATCGAAGGCTGCGACCTGATTCTGATGCTCTCGACGATGCTCCATGCGATCGGCGTGGGCAACATGACTCCTTCGGGCGTGAAGATGGTCTGCGTTGACATCAACCCCGCCGTGGTGACAAAGCTAGCCGATCGCGGTTCGCTAGAGTCTACCGGGGTGGTGACCGATGTGGGCCTGTTCCTAAGTCTGCTGGTGAAGCAGCTCGACAAGCTTACCCAGCGCCACGTCATGGTTCAGTAGAGAGCCGTGCAAGCAGCGTTCTAAGCCTATTTCAGGCTTAGGACGCTGCTTTTTTTGCAAAGCAAATAATTTAATGTTCAATACAGCTTCAGTAGATCGCAAAGTCCCCGCTAGCCCTCACCCCCAGCCCCTCTCCCAAGAAGGAGAGGGGAGCCGGAAAACCTTTCAAAGTCCCTCTCCCAGCTTGGGAGAGGGATTTAGGGTGAGGGCTAAATCTCGCTAGGGGAGAATGTTTCCGATCTGCTGAGCTTGGATTGTCTACGAAATTGCAAAAAAGTACTAATGCTTCAAGAATCTTCGGGTTGATTTTTTGAGCACTCGAAAGTACGTTCCAAACAGCACCAGTGAAAGCGCCAAATAGATCACAGCATAGGTGACACTAATTGAAATCAGAATTAAAAAAGGTATAAACGTCGTCGCTAGAGCAAAAACCGAAAGGAAGGCGGCAAAAGTAGATCTGTAGCTCTGTAGAAGTTTTGCTTCTTTTTCAAGGTTAAGGCCAAATACTCCTGACCCTTCAGTCACACTTAGCTCTTTTCTAATTTCTTCTTCGTAGCTCTGGAGATTATCGGCGAAAAAGATAATGAAAGATTGCTTGATCAAATTCCAAAATCCAATGATGGCAATGATCAGCAGCAGGCAGAGAAAGCCTAAAAACAGCAGCCCACTGGCATCAAACTCTGGCTTTGCCAGCACAATAAAATCGACGATGGGCTTCCAAAGAGCGATGGTGGCTCCAATCACGCCCATCAGCTTAAGATCTTCAAAGGCGCTTTGGATATACTCTTCTGCCTGCTGGCTGAGCCGCACATACTCTTTGTAGAGATAGTCCAATCGTTGTTCAGGAGTCATGGGCGCAGGCCAATAGCTTAACTGTATTCAATATTGCCCATAGACAGGCTCGCCCATCGTTGGCACAACAAATAGTTGTGGGATCAAACCCCTCCTGAGAAAGGTCGGAATGGTGAGCAACGCGAATGAGGTCAACCGCTCACCAGAGCTTCGACAAATTCATAGCTAGAGAAAGGCCGCAGGTCTTCAATGCCTTCCCCCGCACCGATAAACCGGATGGGTAGCCCCAGCTGCTCGACCACCGCCAGGGCAACGCCGCCTTTGGCAGTGCCGTCGAGTTTGGTGAGCACCACGCCGCTGAGGTTAGCGGCTTCGGCAAAAACTTCTGCCTGGCGCAGGCCGTTTTGGCCCAGGGTGGCATCGAGCACCAGCAAGGCCTCGACATGAGCATCGGGGGCTTTTTTGTCGACAATGCGGCGAATTTTTGCCAGCTCGTCCATCAGGTTCTTTTTGTTTTGCAGGCGACCGGCGGTGTCAACCAGCAGCAGCTCGATATTGCGGGATTGGGAGGCTGCGATCGCGTCATAGACCACCGCCGCTGGGTCGGTGTTCTGCCCTGGGTTAGCGATCACCTCTACATCGCTGCGGGCACCCCAGGTTTTGACCTGCTCGACGGCGGCGGCGCGGAAGGTGTCGGCGGCGGCAATGAGCGTGTTGTAGCCCGATTTTTTAGCGATGTGGGCCAGTTTGCCGATGGTGGTGGTTTTGCCCGCGCCGTTGACCCCGGTCATCAGCCAGATGTTGAAGCTGCCCTTTTCGGGGGTAAAGGCGAGATTGTGGGAGTCCGCCAGGGGTGCATCGAGCATATCCCGCAGAATAGATTTGAGGTAGGCGATCGCCTGATCGGGCGGCAGCACCTCCTCTCGCATGCGGGCTTGTAGCGCCGCAATCACTTTGTCGGTGGCGGCGACGCCCACATCGGCCTGCAACAGCAGCGCCTCAATTTCCAGCACCGCATCGTCGTTGAGCGGCCCCTGACCCACGATCGCCTTGAGCTGGTTGACCAGGCTAAGGCGGGTTTTATTTAGCCCCTGGCGCAGCTTGTTGAGCCAGGTGATTTCTTCGGCGGAGATGTCGTCGGGGCGGCGACCCTGGGCGGCGAGCACTTCCGCTGACCAGAGAAAGGCTTCGTCTAGATCGATATCGGGTAGAACGGGGGCGGGGGGTGCCGTGACAGTGGCGACGGGGGCATGTTCAGGTTCGGGTTCTGCGATCGCCGTTGCCTCTAGCTGGGCCAGACGTTCTAAGCGCTCTTCCTCGGCCTGTGCCCAAAAGGGCCGAGGGGCTGCGGGTTCGGTTTCGGGTTCGGGCTCTACCGCTGCTGGCTCCACGGCGGGGACTTCAACTTCAGCAACAGGTTCAACGACGGAGGATTCTACGGCAGATTCGGCAGTTTCTAGAGATTCTGAAATGGCCGCATCTGTTTCAGCGTTCAAGGTTTCCGCTGGTTCTGCAACCTCAGCTTTTACGACTGGCTCATCAGTCGTAGACACTTCAACGGCTTTAGCATCAGCCTCCTCAGATGCTGCCTCTTCCACCGCAGCGGGCGCTGCTTCGGCAACCGCATCTTCGGTTTTAGCCTCAGCCTGCTGTTTCTGAATGTTTTGGTAGGCGGCCTTGGCCCACTTCAGGTAGTCTTCGGATGAGAGCTGCGGGGTAGCCGGGGTCGGGGCTTGGGCCAGTTCTGGGGCTTTAGCCTCAGCTTGTTTAGCATCAGCATCGGCGCTGTCAGACTTGTCGAAACCGCGCTGAAACCAATTGAACCCAGCCATATCAGAGCTACCTTGGACGTTGTTACTGTTGTTAATAGTATCGTTCTCAGGGCGAACGACGGGTACGTTCATCCACACCCGAGCAGGGCTTCAGACCCATTGGCAGGAGGGACGGAATTTAACCAAGCTCCAGCCCGCTGCTAATTATCTACCCATTCCCTGGGCAGACACGTAGGTCTGCCCCTACCCATCCATCCCCTACATCACGGGACTATCGGCCTCTACTTCCACCGCCGCCTCATCCCCTCGGCTGACTACCCGGCGCAGCACGCCGTTGATAAAGCGGTAGCCGTCGTCGTCGCTATAGCGCTTGGCTAATTCCACCGCCTCGTTGATAGCCACACGGTCGGGAGTGCCCAGGTATTGGATTTCGACCACGGCCAGGCGCAGAATGTCGCGATCGATGCGGGGTAGGCGCTTCAGGTTCCAGGCCACCATCGCTTCGTCGAGAATGGCATCGACCTGAGTTTGGTACTTAGCGGTGTTGGTGAGCAGTTCCAGGGCAAAGGCTTCGATCTCAGACTGGTTGCTGAGGCGAATGAACTCGGGCAGCTCGACCGCGTGAGCCAGCCGGTTGATGGCGGTCTGGGTGAGGGCGATCGCATCTTCGACCATGGCCCGGCCCTTCTCAACATCGCTGGCGCGGGTGCCGCTATCGACCAGGTGCTGGTTGCCCCGCTTTAACTCGTCAGCGGCGGTTTCGAGGGCGTCTTTGGCTTCGGCGGTCAGGGTTTGAATGGCCGCCAGCAGCAGTTTCTCAAAGTCTGGGGGCGCTAATCTGCCGGGCTTGTCAGAAAGCTGGCTGAGGCCCAATAGGGCCAACTCGCGGGCCATACGGCGAGCTTGCATAGGTCATGTCTCCCAGAAGCGGCGGTGCAGGATCTTTCCAGGGCAAAACTGGCCCGGCGCAGTTTTACGCACACCGACGACCAACCTTGCCCAGGGCTGGAACCAGGCTACATCTTAGCAATCTTCGTCTACCGGCAAGACAGAAAGTTGCTGGGGATAGTCTGCCAGATCGGGGGATAGCTCAGAGATGCCTAGATCTAGGGCGATGGGCGTAGCCGATTGGCCATCATCGACCATCGACACCACGCGATCGGGGGGAACCGCCGCCGCCAGGTTTGGCCCCACAATGCCCCCAGAGAGAATCAGCTTGAACGCATCTTCAATCGATATCGATAGGTTGACAACATCGTTTTCGGGCACGATGGCGTACCAGCCGCTGGTGGGGTTAGGGGTCGTGGGCACGAAAATGCTCAGCATCTTGGGAGTCGCTGTAGCCGTAGCTGTCATAGCTCCGGTGACAAAGGCAACCGCCCAAATACCCCGACGGGGATACTCCACCAACACTGCGCGCCGAAACCGCGTACTAGAGTCTTGAAAAACCGTTTGCAGCAGCTGTTGCAACGTCTTGTACACCGACCCCGCCAGGGGAATTGACTGCACCACCTTTTCACCCACATCCAGCAGCCAGCGACCGGCAATGTTGCGCGCCATCAGGCCAATAATCAAAATGGCCAGCAGGGGCACCGATAGCCCAATCAGCAGGTTGATCAGGTCGACCAAAAAGGGGTTGAGGCCATCAAAGGGGGTGAGCTGCTTGGGAAATCGAGTCAGCAACCGCACCACCCAGGCCGAAATGGTGATCGCTAACCAGATGGTAGTTGCCAGGGGAATAACCACCACCAGGCCGGCAATTAGATCGTTTTTGAGGTCTTGCTTGATCTTTTGCAGCACAGGGGGCTCGGGGTGATCGGGGCTGGAGAGAGGAGGCTTGTTGAGGGTAGGCGAACTGTTTAAGTCCATAATCCCAAAATACTAGCTAGGGATGGCTGAGGCTAAGCAGGCGGAACAATAGACTGAGCTAGCTCGAAACGGATTTATTGAATTGTGGGCAGCCAGCTAACCTGAACTGCAACGACCTTTAAAGATATTGTAAACATTCGTATCAAGAACCGGGCGAAAGACTGCCCGATCGACTCAAGTCTGGCTTTATGTTCTCCTATCCTAAGGCAAATGAGTAGCGTGGCTAACACAATGGCCGGGGGGACAGGGTTTGGGGGTAGGGCTTGAGGTTTAACCACCGGCCCAAAGCCCCGCTTCGTAAACTTCAATTCCTGGTTTAGGCCAGCCCCAGCATATGGCGGGCCAGGGTGAGGTAAAGCAGCACCCCCAGCACATCGACAATGGTGGTGATGAAGGGGGCCGACATTAGGGCTGGGTCAAATTTCAGGGCATCAAACAGCAGGGGCAATGCACCTCCAGCCGTAGAAGCCAAGATAGAAATGGCGACCAGGCTGATGCCTACGGTCACGGCTACGGGCAGGCTGCCTTGGAGTACGTAGGCCCAGACGGTAACGACTGCCCCCAGCATGAGACCTAACACAGTACCGGCGATCGCCTCCCGCCGAATCACTGAGAGAGCCTGCTTAGAGCTAATTTCTTGGGTGTTGAGGCCGCGAATCACCACCGTAGACGACTGTGCCCCCACATTACCGCCGCTGCCGATCAGCAGCGGAATAAACGCGGCCAGGGCTACCACCTGCTGCAAAATATCTTCCTGGCTGCGAATGACGGCGGTGGTAACGGTATTGGTGATCAGCAAAATCGACAGCCACACCACCCGCTTGCGGGCCACATCAAATAGGTTCGACTGAAAATAGCTATCACCGCCGCTCTGGACGCCGCCCAGGGCGTAGATGTCTTCGGTGGTTTCGGCCTCAATCACGTCGATCAGGTCGTCAACGGTGATGATGCCCACCAGGCGCTCTTCGGTATCGACCACGGGCACGGCCAGAAAGTCGTAGCGCTGCACCAGGCGGGCTACGTCTTCTTGGTCGGCGTCGGTGCGGACTGAGATCACGTCGCGGGTCATCAGGTCGCCGATGGTTTGCTCGGGCTGACCGGTAACCAGGTGTCGCAGCGACAGAATGCCAACCATGCGGCGGGCGGCATCGGTGACAAACAGGTAATAGATGGTTTCGCTGACGAAGGCGCGGCTGCGGATGTAGTCGAGGGCGCGCAGAATCGTCCAGCCCTCTTTGAGAGCGACGTATTCGGGGGTCATGATGCGCCCGGCAGTACCGGCCTCGTAACCCAGCAGCTGGGCGGTGGCCTCGCGCTCCTGGGGGCTGAGCTGAGCCAGCAGGCTGCGCACAAACTTGGCGGGCAACTCATCGAAGAGTCTGGCCCGGTCGTCGGGCGACATTTTATCGACGATATCGAGCACATCCTGGCGCTTGAAGTCTTCGATTAGGGCTTGCTGCACGCTGGTGTCGAGATTTTCGTAGACCTCGATCGCCTCTCCTTTGCCCAGCAGCCGAAAGGCGATCGCCTGCATAGCCTCGGGCAGGTCTTCAATGGCTTCGGCAATGTCGGCAGGCTGCACCGGCACCAGTAGCGCTTTGGCCCCTGGCAAGTTGCCCTGCTCTAGCAGTACCTGTAGCTGCGATCGCACTAGCTCTTGCAGCTCCCTGCGGTCTATGGCGAGGGTACTTGGTGTGTTTTGCGTTTCACTCAACGCCTGTGCCCCAGCTACAACATTGCCTCTAGTCTAGTGGCCTCTGGTCTCGCAGAGAAGTCAAACCGTCAGGATTATTCTCTTAACTCCGGCAAAGACAAATGTTAGGGCTGCAACTGGCCCAATTCGGCAGCCTCAGATAGTCCTAACCGCTGTTGAGATTTAGCCTCAGGAGGATTTTGTCAGCGGCATAATAGGAAATCATTAGGCTACAAATCTTACCCCTGCCATGGAACCGACCCAGGCTACTAGCGCCATCATCGACGGTCGCTACCGGATTTTGCGTCGCCTGGGCCAGGGCGGCAGCGGCACCACCTACGCCGCCGAGGTGTTGGCCAGTGGGCAGATCATTGCCCTCAAAGAACTCTCCCTGCGCGGCCTGCAAGACTGGAAAAAGATTGAGCTGTTCGAGCGCGAAGCCCGCATTCTCAAAACCCTCAATCACCCCGCTATTCCTCAATACATAGACTTTTTTCAGGTCGATACCGCCGACAACCGCTGGTTTTATCTGGCTCAAGACCTGGCCGAAGGCACCTCTCTGGCCGACTGGGTCGAAGGCGGCGGTCGGGTTGATGAGGCCGAAGCTCGGCGCATTGCCATTGAGGTTCTCGAGGTGCTGGTCTACCTCCACAGCCTCAACCCGCCCGTGATTCACCGCGACCTAAAGCCACAGAACATCATTCGCCGGGACGATGGGCACATTTATCTGGTCGATTTTGGCGCAGTGCAGACGGTCTACCGCGACAGCCTCCACCAGGGCAGCACGGTGGTGGGCACCTACGGCTATATGGCCCCCGAGCAGTTTCGCGGCCAGGCCGTGCCCGCCACCGACCTCTATGGTCTGGGGGCAACCCTGCTGTTTTTGCTCACCCACCAGTCGCCCGCCGACTTGCCCCAGGAGCGGCTGCGCATCAATTTTCGCCCCTACGTGGCGGTGTCTGCCGCCTTTGCCGGCTGGCTTGAGCAGTTAATTGATCCCTTAGTCGAAGACCGCTTTGCCTCGGCGCGAGTGGCCCTCGCGGCGCTGACCCAGCCCATCCCGCCTACCCCACGCAGGCTGGCTCCACGTCCCCCAGCGGGTACCCGCGTGCGGGTGCAAACGTCGCCGAGCGAGCTAACCATTGAGATTCCGCCACCGGGTCTGCGGGGTGAAACCGTAGGCATTGGCCTGTTTGGTCTGTTTTGGAATGGTTTTGTGCTGGTCTGGGCGATTGGGGCCGTCACTGGCGGCGGCTCGCTGTGGTTTGGCCTGATTGCCATCCCCTTTTGGTTTGTTGGCTTCGGCATGATTGGCGGCGTGGCCAATGCCCTGCTGGCCCATGTGCATCTGCGTATCGATCGCCAGCGATTTTCGCTCACCCACCGCATACTGGGCCGCACCCGCCGGATTGAGGGCTACACCGCCGACCTGGTTAAGGTAGAGCTGCAAACCGCCTACACCCAAAACGATCGCCCCGTACAGACAATCGCCCTACTGGAGGGCATTAACCAGCACAAGTTTGGCACTCCCCTCCAAACAGTCGAAAAAGTCTGGTTGGTCGACGAAATCGAGGCGTTTATCCAAAGGGTCGGATCTTGACAACCAACCACCGCATCTCCCTAGTCACCGGCCCAGCGCGATCGGGCAAAAGCGAGTGGGCCGAAGCCCTGGCCACCAACTCTGGTCAATCGGTGATTTACATTGCCACCTCTAGCGTTGACCCGGCAGATCTGGACTGGCAAAAACGGGTGGACTTGCACCGCGATCGCCGCCCTCCCCACTGGCTCCTGCAAGAAGTCCCGATCGCCCTACCCGAGGCTATCAACGCCGCCACCGCTGAAGACTGCCTGCTGATCGACTCCCTCGGCACCTGGCTGGCCAACCTGCTAGAGCAAGACGACGCCACCTGGCAAACCACCGTAGATTCCCTGGTCGAAAGCCTGCGGCAAACCCCCAGCATCGTGATTCTAGTTTCCGAAGAAACCGGCTGGGGCGTGGTGCCCGCCTACCCAATTGGGCGCTTGTTTCGCGATCGCCTCGGCAGCCTCACCCGCCAGGTTGGCAGCGTCGCTAGCGCGGTGTATCTGGTTGTCGCTGGTTATGCGGTGGACTTGAAAGTGCTGGGTAGGGGAGTGGGGGGTAGGGGGTAGGGAGTTAGGCCGATTCACTCACTCCTCACCCCCCACCCCTCACTCCCCACTCCCCACTCCCCACTCCCTACTCCCCTACACCTCAAACCCCGCCATCTCATACCCCGTCCAGTCGCCGTCATACTTCTCCGCCACCAGGGGAGTCACCGTCACCTTGGGTGGGGTACCTGAGGCGACATCGACCCGCAGGCCCGAGTAGGGGCGCTTGAGATGGCTGCCGTCCCCCGTGCGGCCTAGGTAGAGGTGTGATTTGGCCACGGTGCGGGTGCGGTTATTGACATCTTCCGGGAGCTCGGCCCCCTCTACCCGCTGGCGACGCAGGCTGTAGCCGCTGCCGCCGCAGATCACCCAGGGAATGTGGGCATCGCCGTGGCCCGTGTCGCCCGTGCGCACATAGTCGAGGCAGTGGGCGTGGCCGTTGAGCACCAGATCCACCAGAGGGCGGTCTTGGGAAATGTCGGCCACCTCGGCGGCAACGGCGTCGAGCACCTGGCGGATGTGGTGGCGCACCGCCAGGGTTTGCCCCTGATCCCACTTGGTGGTTTCGGTGACGTAGGGCGGGTGGTGGAAGAACAGAATGCGCCCGCGCACCGCCGGGTTTTGCCACGAGGCAATCAGGCGATCGCGCAGCCAGTAGAGCTGGTCAGTATCTACCGTTTGCAGGCGAGAGCTGTTGAGTTGCTTGGTGATATCGTTGATCTGCTCATCGATGTCTTCAATGCGCTCAGTGAGTTCTTCTTGCGCATCCTCATCGTCGGGGGTCAAGACCTGCATGCCCGCCTGCCGCAGCAGGTCAGCTTTGGTGACCTCTAACCGCTGACACTGCTGCTGCAATTCTTTGCGACCGGCTTCGCCATTGGCGATGGGCAGCGGCTGGTTAAAGGTGTTGGAATCTAGAGCAAAAAAGTCGATGCCGCCATAGCGAAAGCTGTAGTAGCGGTTGGGCAACCGGGTAAACTCGCCGGTGCGATAGGTCAGCGCCCGCGCACCGTCCAGCTTGCTGCTGTAGTGCGCATCTAAATGATCGCCCAAGCCCGCCTCGGGCACCGCCTTTAGGTAATCCAAAAAGGCCTTAGCGTAGGCGTCCCCCTTGTGAGAGCCGCGCCAGCTCACGTCTAAATCGAGGTAAGAGCGCAGAGCATAGCGCAGCGGCCCGCTAATGCCCGACAGCAGCCCCACCACGGGGAGCAGGTCGTAGTAGTCGTGGTTGCCCAGCACTGGCAAAATTGGTCGCTTAAACACCATGCGATCGTAGGCAATTTTGCGGTAATGGTCGCCCCCCACCAGCCACTCCTGGTAGGGCTTGATGAAGTTTGACCGATACTGATCGCGAGACCCCACCAGATACACCACATCCCCCGTGTGCAGCGTGAACCGGGCCGAGTCGATGTGGTTTAACAGCTGCTCAGCCACCTGCCGCTGGGGGCTGCTGCGGCGGTGCCGCCCGGTGCCGCTATCGCCCACCACTAAAAATGAGAATGTTTCATCCTCGGCGCCCGGCTCGTCGATCACCAGGCTGGTTTGGTCAATGCCGCGCTCGACAATCTGGCGGTGCTGCCACCGCACCCGCTGCTGCATCCGCTGAATCTTGGTTTCGATGGAAGGCTCAGTAACCAGTTTTGGAGGCATAGCGCTTTGGTGCGGTGGGTGGGCGGTGTGTAGAATAACCCCGTAGCCTAATCTCGCTAGACCGGCGAAACAGCAGCCACCATGGGCCTTTATAACGACAGAATTCTGCCTTACCTGATCGAGCTTTCCATGGCCGATTCTATCCTGGGCCGCTATCGGCGGGAGGTATTGGCCGACGTGAGCGGCGACGTGCTCGAAATTGGCTTTGGCACGGGGTTAAATTTGCCATACTACCCCGACCCGGTGCGCCAGATCGTCACCGTAGATCCCAACCCAGGGGTGCATCGCCTGGCCCAGCAGCGCATTGAGGCCTCACCCATCGCGGTCGATCATCGCATGCTCAGTGGTGAAGCACTGCCCATGGCCGATCACAGCTTTGACAGCGTCGTCAGCACCTTTACCCTGTGCAGCATTCCCAAGATTGAGCGGGCGCTGGCCGAAATCTATCGGGTGCTGCGGCCCGGTGGTCGGTTCTTTTTTGTCGAGCACGGCCTCAGCGATGAACCCTCGGTGCAAGTCTGGCAGCATCGTCTGACGCCGCTGCAAAAGCGCATCGCCGGAGGGTGTCACTTTGACCGCGATATGCGTCAGCTGATCGAGCAGCAGTTTGACCAGGTCGAGCTAGAAGCCGCCTATGCCCAAAAGGTGCCCAAGTTCGCCGGATATTTCTATCGCGGGGTTGCGGTTAAACATTAGCGATCGCAGGGGCTGACTCGTCCTAGGCACTATCCATTAGCCGTAGGTGCCGTTAGGCTAATAGGCACGCCCAGACCATTCCCAACTGCACCTGCCCGAAGCTATCCCCTAGAAGATTCTGCCCGCTATGGCCACCCGCCTCTGGAACTTTCTCACCACCGACCTCAGCGACCTGATTTCGCTCGACACCGTTGACGGAGCCGCCGATGCTGCCGATGCGGTGCTAGGCCTGGCAGAGGTGCTGGCTGAAGAAGGCCCCAACATTCAGAGAGTAGCTCCCTTGGTGAACCAGCTCGACTCGCTGCTGGATGCGATCAACTCGCCCCTGGGCAAGCTGATGGGCGCAACACTACCGTTTGTTTCCATCGGCACCGGGCTGCTGAAGTTTTATGTAGAAACTACGAAAAAAGAGCCGACTCTGGCCCAGTCAGTGGCCTTGATCAGCCAGGCCGCATATTTAGAAAGCTTTCGTGAATTCGTCAAGCAGCATCCTAAGGTGGAGCAGTGGCTGGCCGCTAAAGACAGCACCCCCCAGGCTAGAACGATCACCCTCCCCGTTAAGGCGCTGGGCATCTTTGAGCTAACGGATAAAGAAGCCCGTTTTGCTACACTGCACTTTCGCCAGTCGGCTTTAGCAGAGGCGTTTAACAATGCGCTCAGGGCACGACTGTTGCAGTTGGGCACGACCCCTGAACAGGCCAACCGAATTACCGAAGTTGTTGCCAGAAATACGAATCGGCATATGAGCACGACGATCGCCGACGCGGCCCCAACGATTCAACGCATTGCTGACTGGTATCGCACGGGCGGCGACCAGGTGTTTGAAAAATACCTCAGCATAGACAGCTATCTGGAAGAAGCGATCGCCCCCTGCACACACCAGAAGGTTTTTGCTGAAGACTTCACCTTTAACGACATCTACGTGCCCCTAAAGGCCCAAGCCCTGACCTCGGCAGGGGAAGCGGATGGTGCTAGGGAACCCTTCGTGCTGGAGGACTGGGCTAAGCAATTTTTGAATGACTCCACCAAGGCAAACCGGGTGATGTTTGTGCAGGGTGGGCCGGGCCGGGGTAAGAGTGTGTTTTGCCGAATGTTTGCCGATTGGGTACGCCGCCACGAACACCCCCGCTGGACGCCGATTCTGATTCGCCTGCGGGATGTGGCGGTGCTGTCGAATGACTTTGAAGAAACTCTGGCCAAGGCGATTGATCGCGACTTTGCTAAGACCGATTCTGGCTGGCTAACCGATCGCAACATCAACTTTCTCTTCATCCTCGATGGCTTCGACGAACTGCTAATGGAGGGCCGCACCAGCGGTGGATTAGATAAATTTCTCGATCAGGTAGGGCGGTTTCAAGAGCAGTGCGCCCGCAACTCTGAGAAGAACCATCGGGTGCTGATTACAGGCCGCACCCTCTCGCTGCACGCGATCGAGCGCAGCCTGCCCAACAACCTAGAACGGGTCGAAATTTTGCCCATGGATGACGCACTGCAAGATCAGTGGTTCATCAAATGGGGCAGGCTGATGGGCCAAGACCCTAACTATCTCAAAGGCATTCTCAAAGATGAGCGTCTACCCGATCGCCTGCAAGAGCTGGCCCGCGAACCGCTGCTGCTGTACCTGCTGGGGGCCATGCAGCGCGATGGCGTTCTTCATCTAGAGATGTTTGAGGGGGCTGAAGGTGCTAAGGCCAAAGTATTGATCTACGAAACCGCTCTGGATTGGGTGCTTACAAGACAGCGGCCCGACTGGCTCAACCGCGACATTGCCGAACTCGACACCGAGAGCCTGCGCCGCATTTTGATGGAGGCGGGGCTGTGTGTGGTGCAGTCGGGCATGGAGTTTGCGCGGATAGGGGCGATTGAGCAACGCCTCCATCAAGACAGCACTGCTAAACAGTTCCTCGAAACTGCCCAGAAAAACCTCGCCACCGATGAAACTCCCCTTCGCAATGCGCTCGCTGTCTTCTACATGCAGTCAGGCCGCCAGGGCGAAGGCTCTATTGAATTTGTCCACAAAAGCTTTGGCGAATTTCTCTGCGCCGAACGAATCGTCACAAGCTTGATCGACTGGTGCCAACCAGGGCGCAATCGTGAATACGACATCCAAGACCCAGAATTTTGCTGGCAAGTGTATGACCTTCTGGGCAGTAATGTACTGACCTCGGAAATCCTAGAGTTAGTTATGCAGCTACTTCTAGATTGTTCTGACGACGAACTTCAAAGGCTTTTTGATCGTCTTTACGGCTTTTATCTAAGCTGGCAAGATGGCGACTTCATTGATGCGCTGACTGAGAACTTGCCACAAAGAAAACAGCGTCAAATTCAAGAATTTGAAAGTAATTCTCATCAAAAACTGGGAATAAGGCAGATAGATGTCTTTGTTGGACTTAACACACTTTGCTTGATTTTTAACATCAAAAATTCGTCATTATTAATAGAAAAAGACGACTTTTATCCTTTTGGAAATCCTAGCAAGCTTAGGAATGAAGATTGGACTTACCTTCAACTTTCCAGACTCATAGATTATAGCTCTTGTGTTTCACCAACTATATTTTTGAGAGTGGTTGGCCCTCACTTAAAGGGAGTTAATATGAGTAGACAGTTTCTTGAGAGTGCAAACCTGAGTTTCCTGAATTTAGAAAATGCCAACATTCAAAACTCATTTTTGTTTGCTGCTAATCTTACAAACTCCAATTTGAAGAATGCGAATTTAACTGGAGCAAGACTAGAAGGTATCTATTGGAATGAACATACTAACTGGGACAATGTAATTGGTCTTGACAAAGCGATCGGTGTTTCTGACTCCCTAAAGCAACATTTGAACATGGATCGCCCCTAGGGTGTGTTCGGCTGGCCAATATCCTCGGCAAATCCGCAACGTCCCCTGCCCAGCCAACGCACCAAAACCCATCCATCAAAACATTCGCCGCCGCCAGAAACCGGGTCTCTTCTTTGCATAGCTAAGGGACATTGCTACAACTGCAGGAACCCGGTTTCTAGACCTTCATACCAAGATTCTTACCATGGGTAAGCGGTGCGTTACGGCGTGGCGATGAATTGGGAATTTATCCAAAGACCTCAAAACGCCCAACGGCACTCTACGGTGAAAAAAGACGCGGCGATTCATCCTCATCTGCTGTATGGCACTATGGATACACACCATTGTAAAGGCCCATGGTCACTAGCGCTTTCAACACTCAGGCCAGTATTGCCCTTGGCGAAAAGCGGGTGACGCTGCGCGGCCTGGACTGGCAGGCTTATCAGCAAATTTACCAGGCCTTGCCCCAAACCCGTGCGGCTCGCTTTACCTACGATCGCGGTGCGCTCGAAATCACCATGCCTCTCGAAGATCACGAATTTGCCGTTCGCCTGATTGAGCTGTTTATTCGCATTCTGGTCGTAGAGCGAGGGCTAAAAATCAAAACCTTGGGCTCTACCACCCTCGATCGCGAAGATTTAAATCGCGGTGCCGAGCCAGACAATGCCTACTACATTCAAAACCAGCCCCTAGTGATGGGCAAAACCATTGATCTGCAAACCGACCCGCCCCCAGATTTGGTGGTAGAAGTTGACATTACTCACACCGATATTGACAAGCTCAGCCTCTATGCCAACCTGGGCATATCGGAATTTTGGCGCTACAACGGCAAGGTCTGGCGCATTTACCAGCTTGAAAACGGGGCATATCGAGAAGTTGAGACCAGCCTAACGTTTCCTATAGTGGCTAAAGCCAATCTGTACGAGTTTTTAGCCCAAGCCAAGTTAGACGAAGTTGATGCAGAAATAACCCTTCGTCAGTGGCTACGATCTTTAGCCCGATAGCTCAATATCCCTAACAACGTCAGTCAGATGCCGTTCGGCTGGCCAATACCCCTGGCGAACGGCACAAGGCCTTGCCCAGCCAACGCACCACAAACCATCCACTAGAACATTCGCCGCCGCAATGCTCGCAATAAGTGGGCGGTGCATTGCGGTGTGGCGGTACATTAGAACCTTCGGCAAAGACGCTGGCACGCCCAACGGCACCCAACGGCAGTCTCAGTTAGTTAAGCGAGGGCGAACGTTGGTCATTTACCTCAAGCTTCTGGTCACCATGCTGCTCTGGGGCGGCACCTTTATTGCCGGGCGGCTGGTGGTGCAGGATATGGGAGCCTTTGCGGCGGCCTTTTGTCGGTTTGCGATCGCCTCCCTCGCCCTCCTTCTTCTCACCTACACTACCGAAGGCCGCCTCGCCAAACCGCCTAAAAAGCTCTGGCTGCCGATCGCCCTGCTGGGCCTCACGGGCATCTTTGCCTACAACGTGTTTTTCTTTTCGGGGCTTAAGACCGTCGAGGCCGGGCGGGCGGCGCTGATTATTGCCCTCAACCCGGTGGCGATCGCCCTCGGAGCCGCCCTTTTCTTCAAAGACCCGCTCAGCCGTACCAAGCTATTGGGCATTGGCCTCTCACTGCTGGGGGCGGCGGTGGTGATTAGCGACGGCGATCCAATTCGGCTATTGCGGGGAGATGTGGGCATCGGTGAACTGTTTATGCTGGGCTGCGTGGTTAGCTGGATGGGCTACAGCCTGCTGGGCAAAACCGTGATGCAAGACCTTTCCCCCTTTGCGGCCACCACCTACGCCTGCGGGGTCGGGACGCTGCTGCTGCTGGGGCCAGCGCTGAGAGAGGGCCTGGGGAACGCGATCGCCACGGCCTCCCCTACCACCTGGGGCGGACTGCTGTATTTAGGCCTGCTCGGCTCGGCGGTGGGGTTTACCTGGTACTACGATGGCGTGCGGCAGCTCGGCCCCGCGAGGGCTGGGGTGTTTATCAACCTGGTGCCAGTGTTTGCGATCGCCCTGGCCGCCCTGTTCCTGCAAGAGACCCCCACCTCATCGCTGGTGCTAGGCGGCAGCCTGGTGATTGCTGGAGTCGTGATCACAAACCGCTAGGGCCGTCGAGGCGCTACTACCCCTGGGTCTGCTCCAGCCGCGAGTGCAGGGTGTCGAAGGCAAACTCGTCAATCTGCCGGGTCAGCCAATCGATTAGGGCCGTCTGCTCGGGGGGTATTCGGGTCAGCAGCTGGGTGAGCCGGTCGCCGTCGAGTTCCACCGTGGCCTGATGGAGCTGGGTGAGCAGCGAGGGCGGCAGGGTCTGAAGCAGGGCGATCGCCGCCTCGGCCGCCAGCGGTTCAGGCTCCTTCAGGAGGGCAGAGGCCGGGGCGTAGGTGTACTCAACCCCTAGATGCTCGGCCAGCTTGGCCAGCAGACGATCGATCTGAAAGGGCTTGCGCACAACGTCATCGCAGCCAGACTCCAGGGCTCGGGCGCGATCGTCCGCAAAGGCGTTGGCGGTGAGGGCAATAATTTTGGTGGGGGTGTCGGCACTACCCTGCTCCTGGGCGCGCAGGGCGCGGGCGGTCTCGAGGCCGCTGAGGATGGGCAGGCGCATGTCGAGCCAGATCAGCTGGGGGTGCCACCGCTGCCAGAGGTCGAGGGCAGCCTGGCCATTGTCGGCCTCACGCACCTCAAAGCCCACCGCCTGCAGCACCTCGCGCAGCAGATGCCGGTGGGTAGGGTCATCATCGACGACCAAAATGCGATAGCTGGGCTGCCCTGGGGCCAGGCCCGTCACCTGAGGGGGCGGCAGCGTCGCTGCGCCGTCAGCGCCGTCGGCTACCCCTAGGGTCAGGGTAAAGGCAAAGGTGGCCCCCTGGCCGGGCTGGCTCTCGACGGCAATATCGCTGCCCAGCATCTGTACAAACTGGCGGCTGATCGAGAGGCCCAGGCCCGTGCCTGCCCCCTGGTTCACCTGTATAAAAGGCTCAAACAGGCGATCGCAATCGGCGGCGGTAATGCCAATGCCAGTATCGACCACGGCAAAGGTCACGGCCAGCCGGGCACCCGGTGGCGGTGGCGCTAGCCTGGGGCTGGCCGGAGCGACTCGCAGCGTCACCTGGCCCGCCGGGGTAAATTTAATGGCGTTGCCCAGCAGGTTGATCAACACCTGGCGCAGCTTGGGCTCGTCAACGGTAACGTAGCGCGGCAGGGTCGGGTGGGCGTCGATGACGAGCGCTAGCCCCTTGTCTTGGGCCCGCAGGGAGAGCATATCGCCCAGGGTGCTGAGCAGGGCCTGGAGATCGCACCCGACGGCGTTGAGGCTGACCTGGGCCGCCTCGATTTTAGCCATTTCTAGAATGTCGTTGATCAGCATCAGCAGGTGCTCGCCGCTGCGGTTAATAATGCTGAGGGCCTGGCTGTGGTCACCGCTGAGGCTGGCATCGCGGGCCATCAGCTGGGCAAAGCCCAAAATGGCGTTGAGCGGGGTGCGCAGCTCGTGGCTCATGTTGGCCAAAAAGGTGTTCTTGGCCTGGTTGGCCGCCTCGGAGACCTGAACCGCCTGCTGGAGTTCCCAAGTGCGCTCCTGCACCCGCTGCTCTAGCTCTTGGTTAAGCTGCCGCAGCGACTCTTCCACCTGCTTGCGATCGCTAATGTCTTCGTAGCAGCCCAGTACCCCAATCACCTCTCCCTCGGTGTTGGTCAGGGGAATTTTGCTGGTGCGAATCCAGACTGAGTCGCCGCTGGCGTTGTGGGTCAGCTCTTCGTAGCCCAGCTTGGGGGTGTTCGCGGCCATCACGGCGGCATCGTCGGCACGGTAGCGATCGCCGTAGGCCGCCCAGGGCAGGTCTAGATCGGTGTTGCCGATCACCTGCTCTGGGGTGAGGTTGTAGTCGCCCGCAAAGGCCGGGTTGCAGCCCAAAAACCGCGAGTGGCGATCCTTCCAAAACACCCGCTGGGGAATGGTGTCGAGCACCAGCCTGAGCATATTGCGAGATTCGCGCAGGTCAAGCTGGGCCTGCTTGCGATCGGTAATGTCTTGCCCAATACCAATGCTCTGCACCACCCGCCCCTGGTCATCGCGCTTAAATACGGCCACCCGGTCGTACAGCCAGCGCCAGCTGCCGTCAACGTGGCGCGCGCGGTACTCCATCTCCACCACGTCGCCGTCGGCGGCGGCCCGCACGCGGTCAAATAGGTTGCCAACCTCGGCAAAATCGTCGGGGTGTACCAGGGTGGCCAGCAGATCTTTGCCCAGGGCCTGGATGCGGTCTAGGCCGTAGCCCAGGGTATGGGTCAGCTCGCGGTTGGCGTAGAGGTTGGTATGGGTATCGAGGTCGTAGATATAGATAATGTAGGGGGTGCTTTCGGTGATGCGCTGGTTGAACTGCTGGCTTTCCCGCAGGGCCAGCTCCGCCGTCTTGCGCTGGGTAATGTCGTTGGCGACGGCGATAAAGTACTGGGGCTGACCCAGCCCATCGCGCACAAGAGACACAGCCAGGCTGCCCCACACTACGGTGCGATCGCGGCGCAGGTAGCGCTTTTCCATGGTGAAGCTCGTGGCCTCTCCGGCCAGCAGTCGCTCTAGGTTGGTGCGATCCTCCGCCAGATCGGCAGGGTGGGTAATGTCGGCGTAGGACTTCAGCCAAAGCTCCGCCGGGGAGTAGCCCACCAGCTGGCAGAAGGGCTGGTTGACCTTGACAAAGCGGCCGGTCACATCGGCCTGGGTCATGCCCACGGCGGCCTGTTCAAAGGTGGCCCGAAACCGTTCTTCGCTGGCCTTAAGGGCCCGCTCGGCCCGCTGGCGATCAGCTTCGTCGCGTTTGCGATCGCGAATGTCACGACAAATGGTAGCAATGCTCAAGGGAATGTGGGTATCGGGGTCTTTTACCAAGAACATCACCTGCTCGACGGCGATCGCCGCCCCAGTCTCGGCATGGCAAAACGTAGACTCCCCTTGCCACACCCCCTCGGCCATCAGGGTGGGCAGCGCCTCTCGCTCAAACTGTGGCACTGTGGCGGCACTCAAAAAGCTTGTGATAGAGCGACCGGCAATGGGTTGATGCTCTAGCCCCATCAGCCGCTGACCGGCTCGGTTCAGGTAACGGGCGACCCCGTCTAGGCTGGCTGTGCCGATCAGGTCGGTGCTGTTTTCGACCACGGCAGCCAGGGTTTGTAAGGCCTGGGTACGCTGCTGCACTCGCTGCTCCAGCTCTTCGTTGAGCTGTTTGAGGGCCAGCTCCACCTGCTTGAGGCGGGTGATATCGGTGGTGGTGCCTAAAAAGGCCTCGGGCTGGCCCTGGGCGTTGCGGCGCAGCTGCCCCCGCGACAGCACCCAGAGCACCGAGCCGTCGCGGTGGGGCATGCGGTACTCAAAGACAAACTCCTCGGTCTCGCCCCGCAGGTGGGCCTGAATTGCCGCCTCCAGCGGGTCTCGATCCTCGGGATGGATTAGGGTGAGCCACTGATCTAGGTTGTCATCCATAGCATCGGGGGCTTCAGGATTCTGCCCTACTAGGTACTTGATGGTGGGGTCGAGGTAGCCGGTATAGGTGGCGAGGTTGAGCTCCCACACCCCCGCCCTGGCCGCCTGGGTGGCGCGGCGATACCGCTCTTCGGCCTGCTCTAGGGCCAGCTCAGTGCGCTGGCGCTCGGCCTCGTTGCATTTACGCTCGGTAATGTCTTCGACGGTGCCCACCACGCGCGCAATCACCCCCGCTGGGTTTTTGATCGGGTAGCCCTGGGAGCGCAGCCAGCGCACCGTACCATCGGGGTGCAGGTAGCGATACTCGTGGTCGGTGGCCTTGCCCTCAAGCTGCTGGGCGGCGGCGGCGGCAATTCGATCGCGATCGTCGGGGTGCACCTGGTTGAGCCAGGGGCGGCGGTCTTGGCCATCCTCCTCAACAATGCCTGTAATGGCGGCATAGGCTGGATTGAGATACTCGTAGCGCTGCGCCACGGCGTCGAAGACAAAAAAGCCTTCTCGCACCGTCTCAGCCAGCTGTCGAAAGCGGGTCTCGCTCTCCTGGAGGGTCGCCTCAATCTGCTTCCTGAGGGTGATATCGGTCAACCGCACCAGCAGCATTGGAGCGCCGGCAACGGAGATGGGTTTGGCGGCCAGGTTTCCCCAAAATTGCTGCCCCTTGAGGGTCAAATATTCGACCTCGGCGCTCCAAAAGCCGCGTTCGGCCATCTCCTGGCGGGCCGTCGCGATCTCGGCCTCGCTAAACGGCTGGCGCTGGAGACTGTTACCCCGCCGCTGGAGCAGGCGATCGCGGCTGTCGGCCTCAAACAGCATCACCGCCCGGTGGTTGCAGTCGAGAATTAAATCGGTCTCGCGATCGACGATAAACAGGGCATCGGTCGATTCGTTGAAAATGGCCTCCCTCAGGTCGCGGTTGCGGCGCATTTCGATCTCAATGCCCTTGCGATCGCTGATGTCGCGCACCAGCACCAGCACCTGGTCGGCCTGGTAGGGCACCATGCGCACGACCTCATGCTGAAGGCGATCGCCAAAGCTGAGCTGCTGCTCAAAAAACTGGGGGATGCCCGTGGTCAGGGTGCGCTCGATCGCCGCCAGCCACTGCTGGGCGATCGCCGCAGGCAGCACATCGACCACGGCGGTTCCCACCAGGCCCTGGGCGACCTGGGGCAGAAGTTCCCCGGCAAAGCGGTTGTAGGCAAAATCTACGTACTGCCCCTGGGCGTTGACCACCGTCATCAGATCGGGCACCGCTGAGAGAATCGCCTGGTTCTTAGCCTCACTCTGCCGTAGCGCCAGCTCCGCCAGCCTGGCCTCGGTGCGGTCTTGGCCGGTGCCCCGCAGCCGCACGATCTGGCCCTGGTCGTTGCAGACTGCCTCACCCCGGCCCAATAGGTAGCGCACCGAGCCGTCGGGGCGGGCAATGCGGTGTTCAACTTCGTAGGGGGTGCCCAGGGCGATCGCCTGCCCGATGGCCGTCTCTAGGGGCGGCCAATCCTCAGTGGGAATGGTCTGCCGCCACTGGTCATAGCTGGGCGCGCCCTGGGCTGGGTCGAGCCCGTAGATGCGAAACAGCTCCGCCGACCAGCTGATGGTTTGGCTGGCCAGGTCAAACTCCCAGCTGCCCATCTGGGCAATGCGCTGGGCCTCGGCCAGGCTGCTCTGGCTTTGCCGTAGAGCCCGCTCGGTCTGGGCGCGATCGCCTGCGCTAGACATGCCCCAATCGAGCTGTGTCGCCAGGGCCGACATCCGTCTTTGCAGCCCATCGAGCTGCCGGTGGGCCTTCGCCAGCGCCGCCTGGCCCTGGGTGAGCTGCTGCCCCTGGCGGTAGTGCGCCAGGGCGGCGGCCACCGTGAACACCAGCTCGCTAGCGGTGCCGGGGTAGGGCAAGCGGCGGTAGATCGGCCCTGGATAATGGGTGCCGGGCCGATCGCCCAGGGGCACCGCCGGGTCGAGCACCACCAGCAGCGCCTGGGGAAAGCGATCGCAAAACGACTGTAGCTCCTGCGTCTCAAGCCAGGCTGAGGACGCGATCGCCACCGCCACCTCGGCGGTACTCAGCGGTGCCAGGCAGGCTGCCACCGTCGAGCCTGCCGTCGCTAGGGCCACGCGGCAGTCGGGAAATTTGGCGGCAAGCAGAGCGGGCACCTGGGCAAGGGCATCGACCCAGCAAAACAGAGTGAGCGAACTCATGGGGGTTTCGAAAGCAAGGAGAGAGCAGACGAGGCTAGCCGTCGCTGTCGGAGACAGCCCGCAGGATGACGTAAAAGGTGCTGCCCAGGCCCGGCTGCGACTCCGCCCAAATGCGGCCACCGTGGCGCTCGACAATCTTTTGGCAGGTGGCCAGGCCAATGCCGCTGCCGGGGTAGCTCTGGGTGTCATGAAGGCGATGAAAGGCCTCAAAAATTTCCCCCAGGTGCTCGGCTTCAATGCCAATGCCGTTGTCGTGAATGCCAAACCGCCAGGCCTGGGGCAGGGGCTCCACCGACAGGGTGATCTGGGGCACCGTATCGGGCCGGGCAAACTTCAGCGCGTTGCTGATCAGGTTTTGGAACAGCTGCATCAGCTGCACTTCATTGCCCATCACGGTGGGCAGATCGCCATAGCCCAGCTGCGCCTGGGTCTCGGTCAGGGCCACCTTGAGGTTGAGCACCACCTGGTCGAGCAGGGCGCTGCCGTCAACTGGGGCAAAGGTGGGCTGGGCCTGCCCCGCTTGGGCGTAGGCCAGCCAGTCTTGAATCATCTGCTGCATGCGATCGCTGGCATCCAGAATGCTTTCGAGGTAGGGCTGGGCTGGCGACTGCTGCACGGCGGGGCAAGTGAGCCCGATCAGCTTGGTGTAGCCCAAAATACTCTGCAAAGGCTGCTGCAAATCGTGGGATACCACCGATGCAAACTGCTCTAGCTCCCGGTTAGAGCGCACCAGCTCCTCGTTTTGAGCCACCAGCTGGGCCTGGAGCCGCCGCAGCTCGAGCTGGTGGGCAATGCGGGCCATCACCTCCGCCTCCTGAAAGGGCTTGGTGATGTAGTCGGCCCCGCCAGCGGCAAAGGCCTTGACCTTATCGAGGGCCTCGTCGAGGGCGCTGATAAAAATCACCGGAATGGCTTGGGTCAAGGGGTCGGTCTTGAGCCGCTGGCAGACTTCGTAGCCGCTCATCTCCGGCATTTTGATATCGAGCAAAATCAGGTCGGGGGGGGCGGCCTGGGCGGCGGCGATCGCCCACTGGCCGGTCAGCGCCTTGCGCACCCCCAGCTGATGCCGCCCCAAAATCGCCGAGAGCAACCGCAGATTGTCGGGGGTATCGTCAACAATCAAGATATCGCCCTTGACAGCTGCATCGTTAGGGGAAGTCATGGGTTACCTCCTGCCTTAGTCTTACCCACCATTCACCTCCATGTTCTAATCCGTTCTATCGCGCTACCGATTGGTATCGCAGCCCCAGCCTGCCAATCCTCACCCCTAGGGTCAATCCCAGCCAGGAAAGGTGACTTCTACCCTACACCTCAGCGTTCCCCTGACCAGTCGCCTCACCCATGGGATGTAAACAGGCGAGAATGCGATCAAACTCAAAATTCCTGGCCCAGCTAGTCAGGGTTTGAGCCACGCTGGCCGGGGCGTCGGATATCTGGTTGAGCAACTCAAGCAGACGATCGTCGGAGCCGGTGATGGCGGCCTGGGCCAGCCCCATCTGCCACTCAAGGGGCATAGTTTGCAGCCAAAGGCTCAGTTCAGCCGCGGGCGGAGTCACCTCTTCGCCAGCCCCCCTAGCCTCGCTTGGGTAAGGGGAAGACGAGTCAGCCTCGGCGGCGTAGCGGTAGCGCACCGGCAGATAGGCAGCAATCTTTTGCAGTATGACCTGCATTTGAAAGGGCTTGCGCACAAAGTCGTCGCACCCAGCGGCTAAGATTTTAGCGCGCTCCTCTTCAAAGGGGCTGGCGGTGAGGGCAATAATCACCGGCTTGGGATCGAGGTGCAGCGCCCGAATCTGGCCCGTGGCGGCGTAGCCGTCGAGGCCGGGCATGCGAATGTCCATCCAGATCAGGTGGGGGCACCATGTCTGCGCCTGGTCAACGGCGGCATAGCCATCCTGGGCGGCCTGCACCTCAAACCCGGCGGAGGTGAGCAGGCGCACCAGCAGATAGCGGTTGGCGGGGTGGTCTTCGACCACCAGCAGCCGCCAGGGGGGTTGACCTGGGGCCAGCCCCTCAATCGGGGGTTCGTTGAGCGCCGAAAACACCGCCGATCGCTCGATCCGCTGCACCGGCAGCACAAAGGTAAAGGTTGATCCCTGGTTGAGCTGGGTTTCCAGGGTGAGTTCGCCGCCCATCAGCTGCACAAACTGTTGGCTAATCGGCAGCCCCAGGCCGCTGCCCTGGTGCGATGGCCCCAGATTATTCTCTGACCAGCGCAGCCCCGCCGTACTCTGAATAAACGGCTCAAAAAGACGGTTCATCTCTTCGGGGGCAATGCCGGGGCCGGTGTCAACCACAGCAAACTCCAGGTCGACGGCCTCAGGGCCAGCCGCCAAGGGCGGCTCTAGCGGCGGCTGGCAGCGCACCCGCAGCAGCACCCGGCCGGTCTGGGTAAATTTGATGGCGTTGCCCAGCAGATTGATCAGCACCTGGCGCAGTTTGCCCTCGTCGGTGGCGATATAGGTGGGTAAGGCCGGGTCGCAGTCAAAACTGAGGCTGAGCCCCTTGGCCTCGGCCTGGAGCGTGAGCATGGCCTCTAGGCTAGACAGCAGGTACGACAGGTCAAAGGTGGTGATATGGAGCGAAATCCGCCCGGCCTCAATCTTTGACATCTCGAGCACGTCGTTGATCAGCGCCAGCAGGTGTTCGCCGCTGCGGCTGATAATTGCCAGGTAGTCTTGGGCCTCGGCATCGAGATGGCAGTCGCGGGTGATCAGCTGGGCAAAGCCAATGATGGTGTTGAGGGGAGTACGCAGCTCGTGGCTCATGTTGGCCAGAAAGACGCTCTTGGCCTGGTTGGCGGCATCGGCGGTTTCGCGGGCCTGGCGCAGGGCGTCTTCGGCCTGCTGGCGCTTAAGCTCCGCCGCCGCCCGAGCCGCAAAGATGCGCAAAATCAGCTCGCGGGTGTGATCCTCGGCCATGGGTTTATCGTCGATCACCGCCAGGTGGCCAATCACCTGGGATGCCGCATCTACCAGGGGAATGCCCAAAAAGCTAACCGCCCCCAGCAATTCCAAATCGGCATCGTCGGGGTAGAGCACCCGCACCCGCTGGGGTATGTAAACCACCTCGCCCGCCACCACCCGCTCACAGGGGGTGCCCGCCAGGTCGTACTCCAGGCGATCGCCCAGTTGACCCTGCTGCCAAAAGGCCAGGGTGCTGACCCGCCCTGGGTCAGTCAGCAGTCGCTGGGTGACGATGGCGTAGCGCACCTGCAAAATATCGGCCAGATAGCGCACCAGCGACTCAAAGAAGTCGTGGCCGGTTTTGGCGGCGGTGCCTTCGACAATCAGCCGCAGCGACTCCTCCTGGCGCTTCACCTGGGTGAGGTCTTCGGCCACCCCCACCAGGCGGTACACCTCCCCCTGGTCATTGCGAATGGGGAAGGCCCGCACCCGCACCCAGGCCTGCTGCCCCTGGGGTCGAGCGATGCGAAACTCTTCGTCGTAGCTAAAGTGGGCCAGGGCGGCAGGGTCGCGGCGGCGGGGCAGACCCCGCGCCACCCGATCGCGATCGTCGGGGTGCACCGCCTCGAGCCAGGCGAGCGGGTTGTGGTAAAGCTCCTCTCGCTGGCGGCCCCAGATGCTCTCGTAGGCGGGCGAAACGTAGCCAAACCGCTGCTGCTGGGGTTCGTAGATCCAAAAGACGCTGTCGATGTATTCGGCCAGCTGGCGAAATTTTTCTTCGCTCTGGCGCAGGGCGACCTCGGCCCGCTTGCGTTCGGCTTCAAGCCGCATCCGTTCGCTGATGTCGCCGGTCGAACCCACCAGGCGAATCGGCTGGTCCTGGTGATCCCACAGCGCCTGGCCCCGCGAGATCACCCACTTGTAGCTCTGGTCGCGGCAGCGCAGCCGGTACTCCACCTCGTAGGTGGGCAGGCAGCGCTGGACCAGGTAGGCGTGGTGCACCGCCATGACGCGATCGTAATCGTCGGGGTGAATGCGCGACTCCCAGCGCAGGTCGTCGTCGCTCAGCCGCTCGTTGGCGACGGGGTCGCTGTAGCCCAGCAGCGCCCGGTAGCGCTCGGAGAAAAACGCCGTCTGGGTACGAAAATCGAGGTCGTAGATGCCCGCGTTGCTGCCCTGAATGGCCAGCTGCCAGCGCTCTTCACTCTGCTGTAATTTGGCCCTGGCCCGCTGCCGCTGCTGCTCTAGTCGGTCGGTGCTGACCACCTTGCCAATGCTCTGGGCCATCAGCTCAATAATTTCGGTTTCGTGCTGGTTAAACCCCTGGGGACGCGGGGTCGTGTCAAAAAAGCACAGGTTGCCATAGACCTCGCCTTCCACCCAGATCGGGGTGCCCAGGTACGACTCTAGGCGCAGCGTTTGATACAGGGGGTGTTGGCGCAGCTCTGGGTGGGCACCGATGTGGGTAAAGCCCACGGTGCGCTGCTGCTGAATTGCCATGCCACAAAAGGTGTCGTCAAGGGGGCAGCGCAGGTCGGGCTCTAGCCTGGGCAGGGTCGCTTCCATCGCAATCGCCACGTAGTCTCCGCCCTCAATTTTGCCTACCAGACCACCGGCAAACCCTAGCACCTGGCAACCGGTGTCGAGGTAGTCGTGGAGCAGGGCGTCAAAGCTGTCAAACTGGGTCAGGCTGAGGCGGTGCAGCTGCTTCAGGCTCTGGCTAAAGTGGTTGAGCGCTTGGGAATTTTGCAGCAAAATTTGCTCGGCCTGCTTGCGGGCCGTAATGTCGCGGTACTGCCAGAGGTGGCCCGAACCGCCGCGATCGCCCCCCAGGGGCACGTAGTCGCGCTCAAGGGTGCGACCGTCGGCCAGGGCAATTTCTTCAGCCACCACCGGCTGCTGGGCCTGCCGCAGGGCCGCTATGCGCTGGGCAAAGGCGGCGGGGTCGCGCCACAGTCCGGCGCTGTCCTGGGCAAAGGTCTGGCCGTCGGCACCAATCAGGGCGGTCGCAGGGCACGCCAGACGAAACAGGTCACAGTAGGGCTGGTTGACCATCACCACCTGGCCCGTGAGGGTCTCCAATATCACCCCCACCTGGAGATGCTCAACCAGCGTGGACAGCCGGGCCGTCATCTGTTGAAGACGGGTCTCGGCCTGGCGGCGATCGCCGATTTCCTGCTGGAGCTGCTGGTTTTGGGCCGTCATGCCCTGCTGCAAGCGCCGAATCGTCAGCTGGTTGGCCACTCGGGCCAGCAGTTCTTCCACCTGAAAGGGCTTGGTGAGATAGTCGGCCCCCCCCACCTCAAACGCCTTGACCTTGTCGAGGGCCTCATCGAGGGCGCTGAGAAAAATCACCGGAATCGCCTGGGTGCTGGGGTCGGCCTTGAGCCGCTGGCACACCGAGTAGCCGTCCATCTCGGGCATGCGAATATCCAGCAGGATCAGGTCGGGGCGGGTGGCGTTCACGGCGATCAGCGCCATGGCCCCGCTGCGGGCGCAGCGCACTCCATACCCCTGCCCCTTGAGGGTCTTGGTGAGAAACCTGAGGTTTTCTAAGGAGTCATCGACGATCAGCAGGGTTTCGCCAGCGGCAACTCGGTCGGGGTGGAGCATCGCGAGGTCGGAGCAGATCGGCGACATGAATCCAAGGCGTTAGAGCAAGACCAATGTAGCCAAGATTCCCCATTGGGCCGGGCTTTTCCCAAAAACTAATGAAACGGTGGGAGTGAAAACCACAACAGATCGTTGGGATGGGGCGATCTACCCCCACCCCAACGATCTGTCTTGCCCCCGCAGGCGATCTGAGGGTCGCGTCAGACCGCCCACACCGGTCTCAGGAACTCCTGCCCGCTAGTGCAGTTTCAGGAATATGCCCATGATGGGCGGCAACTGTGACAATCTTGTGAACACCGACGGCAGCGTAAAATTTGGCCAGAGAAAGGGACAAAACGCCGCTGGCTTGGGGATTCTGCGATCGCCATGGGCACCCTAGCTACGCTCCTGCCGTGCCCAGTGAGGCCATTAATGAGGCCACCATGAAAATTCTTTTAGTGGATGACGACGAGGTCTTAATTGAGCGGCTGACCAGCGATCTAGCGGCCCAAAACTACGTCGTCGACACCACCACCGACGGACTCTTGGGCTGGGAATACGCCCGGTCTGCCCCCTACGATTTAATTGTGTTGGACATCGACCTGCCGGGCCTCGACGGGCTGTCGCTCTGCCGCAGGCTGCGCCAGACGGGCTACAGTGGGGCGATTTTGCTACTGACCGGGCGCAGCGGCAGCGCCGACAAAGTAGACGGGCTCAATGCCGGGGCCGACGACTACCTGGTTAAACCCTACACCCTGGCCGAGCTGACCGCCCGCCTGCGCGCGCTGCTGCGCCGACCCAATGCGGTGAGCAGCCCCACGCTGCGGTGGGGCTTGCTTCAGCTCGACCCCAATGCGGGTCTGGTAACGGTGGCTGACCAGGCGGTGGTGCTTTCCCCTAAGGAGTATGGGCTGCTGGAGCTGCTGCTGCGCCATCCCGATCGCATCTTTAGCAACACCGTGCTGCTAGAACGCCTGTGGAGTGCCGACGACTCCCCTGGGGAAGAAACCATTCGCACCCACATCAAGCGACTGCGGCGCAAGCTCAAGCAGGCCGGGGCCGACGACATGATTGAGAATGTCTACGGCATGGGCTACCGCCTCAGGCCCGCCCCACGGTCGGCAGAGCCAGCCCTGTCGGCCTCGGTGCCTCCCCGGCTAGAGACGATCGGCCCAGAGCAGGCGAAGGCTGAGGCGGCCCGAGCGGCGGCGATCGCCGCCTTTGACCAGTTTCGGCCCATCATTGGCGATCGCATGGCGGCCCTGCACCGGGCGGCGATCGCCCTAGACCAGCCCCCCCTACTAGAGGAGGATCGGGCGGCGGCGCAGGCGGCCGCCCACAAGCTAGCCGGATCCCTAGGGCTGTTTGGCTTTGCCGAGGGGTCACACCTGGCCCGCAGTCTGGAGGAGTGGCTGAGGCGGCCCAGCGAGGCTGAGGGGGAGGCGTTTAAAGCCCTGGTTCGTCAGCTCGATGCCCAGCTCGCTGCTGGGCCGGAGGAAAGCTCAGCGCCGCTCGGCGGGACGACCCGATCCGCAATTGGGCCGCCCCGCCCCACCGACACCCGGTATCGGGTGCTGGCCATTGACGACGACCCGCTCATTTTGGCCCAGCTCCAGCGCCTGCTGCCCCCCTGGGGCCTCGACGTGGTGCCCCTCAATGACCCGCGCCAGACCTGGGCCACCCTGGAGGCCAGCCCCCCCGACCTGGTACTGCTCGATCTGGATATGCCCCACCTCAGGGGCGTGGAACTCTGTCGGCAGCTGCGGCAGCAGGAGCGCTGGCAGACCCTGCCGATTCTGTTTCTCACCGCCTGTCGCGAGGCCACCGCCGTCTACGAACTCTACCAGGCCGGGGCCGACGACTATTTGCCCAAGCCGATTCTGGAGCCGGAGTTGGTCAACCGCCTATTTCAGCGGCTAGAGCGGGGTCGCCTGCTGCAAACCCTGGCGGGCACCGACCCCCTCACCGGCCTGGCCAACCGCCGCAAGGGCACCATCGAACTCGACCTGCTGCTGCATTTAGCCCACCGCCACCGCCAGCCCCTCAGTCTGGTGCTGCTCCAGCTAGAGCCTGGGTTCCCTGAGCGCATAGCGGCCCTGGCAGCGGTGCTGCCCAGCCTGCTGCGCCGGGGCGATGCGATCGCCCGCTGGTCTGCCCAATCTATTTTGGTCGGTGCCCTAGCGCCCGACTGGCGATCGCCCCGCGATGCCTTGGGGCCAACCCTCGCCCAGGTCTTAGGCAATCAGCTACCCTCAAGCCCAGACGATCTGGTGCTTCACCTGGGTGAAGCCACCTTTCCCACCGATGGCCAAACCCTGGAGCGGCTTTACCAGCAGGCAACCCAGCGGCTGACCGCGATTGAGTAGACCATCCCGCTCTTTTTTCCACCACCGGCCATCCCTGGAGCTTAGACCATGACCGCCCGACGCATTTTGATCATTGACGACGAAGCCGATGTGCGAGAAATCGCCAAGGTAAGCCTCGAAATCACCAAGCAGTGGGACGTGACCACCGCCGCCTCAGGGGAGGAGGGAGTTGCCCTAGCCGCGACCCACCGCCCCGACGCCATTCTGCTCGATGTGATCATGCCCAAGGTGGACGGGCTGGCCACCCTGATTAAGCTCGGTGAAAATGCTGAGACTTGCCACATTCCCGTGATTTTACTCACGGCCACCCTGCGGCTGGCGACCCAGCCGTCCTTTGTGGCGGCAGGGGCGCGGGCGGTGCTGGTCAAACCCTTTGACCCAGGTCTGCTGGGCGGTCAAATCGAGCTGGCCCTGGGCTGGCAGTAGGCGAATTTTCTGGGGGCAGGGGCGTTCACAGAGTTGCCACATTTGTTTCTTAATATTAAGAAGACGTCTTGCCAAAGCCCTGCTATGCTCCCCCTGATCGTGGTTGAGGATTTAATCTCGACCTTTAAATTCTGGAACCAGGGCATCCACGACGGCATGCTCTATCGCAACGACTTTTACATTAGCCTGCAGCAGTTCGCCCTGGCTGAACGGAGTCAGGCCTACCGCCAAGCCACCCAGGAAAGCAGTAAAGGTTTTAAGGTGTGCATCACCGTCTCTAAAACCCACTACACCATTTGGGTTGAGATGCGATCGCAGATTGCCTAGCCCCCGTCCCAATTCATCCGCCCCCATGCCCCAACCCACTGATTGTTCCTACGGTATTAAGCATCTTCCATGGCGTATCCCAACTCGGCCCGGCCCAGTGAAGACTTGTGTTCTCTGGCCGACTGCTCCAGCCACCCCTTTGACGACCTCTCGCTGCTAATTTGCCACGAGCTGCGCACCCCCCTTGCCTCGATTCAGGGGGCGCTCAAGCTCTTGGGGTATGAGCAGTCGGGGGCGCTCTCTGACGATGGCCAAAAGCTGCTGGCGATCGCCATCAACAACGCCGATCGCCTCAACCGGCTTGCCAACGCCCTAGAAAACCAGCCCACCCCCCTGCTGACGCTGCTGTCGGGCGCCGGGCTAGAGCTGCTTCAGCTCGAAAACGATCTCCACCAGGCGGTGGAGCAGCAGGCCATTTACCTGGCCTACCAGCCCATTGTGTCGATCGAACACAACCAGATCATTGGTTTTGAGGCCCTGGCCCGATGGCAGCACGACCACCGGGGCATTATTTCTCCGGAGGTGTTCATTCCCCTGGCCGAAAAAGCAGACCTAATCGATACTCTAGGGCTGTTTTTGCTCGACCAGGCCTGCCGACAGCTGCGCCAGTGGCAGACCCAGTTTCCGTCCGTCACGCCCCTCAGCGTTAGCGTCAACCTCTCGGCGGTGCAGCTGCGCCATCCCCACCTGGTGGAAAACATTCGCCAGATCATTGAGCGTCATCAGATTGCCCCCCATAGCCTCAAGCTCGAAGTCACCGAAAGCGCGCTGATTGAAAATAAGGATCTAGCTCTCTGGGCCTTGGTCGAACTGCGCCAGATGGGCATCCAGCTCTACATCGACGATTTTGGCACCGGCTATTCCTCCCTGGGGCGGCTGCAAGACCTGCCCTTTGACACCCTCAAAATCGATCGCTCGTTTATTCGCAACAAAAACTGGGCCATGAGCGAGGCCATATTCATGCTGGCCGAGCGGCTGCGGCTCGATGTGATTGTCGAAGGGGTTGAAACCCTGGACGATCTGGTGGTGCTTAAAGAGTTGGGCTACCAAAAAATGCAGGGCTACTACTTCTCAGAGCCCCTCGACAGTATGGGAATTGCCTGTCTGCTGATGCGCCAGGTGTTAGACGGGCAGCTGTGCTTTGATGATGAGCTTGCGCTATCGCGGGCTGCCTAGGGTCAAGCCGTTTTACTCCAGTTTTACTCCATGGGTCGCGATCGCCCCCGACGATCAGATTGAATTCGCCGGTTCCTGGGCCGCTGCTCGCAGCCGCTCCACATCGCGCATCGGGGGTTGCCCAAAGAGCCGCTTGTACTCTCGGTTGAAGTGCGAAGCATCGTCATACCCCACCCGGTAGGCCGCGCTGCTCGCATCCAGGTTTTGCCCCAGCATCAGACGGCGCGCCTCCTGGAGCCGCAGCTGCTTCTGAAATTGCAACGGGCTCATAGCCGTGACCGCTTTGAAGTGATGGTGAAAACCCGAAACACTCATGCCCAGCTCTCGGGCAATGGTTTCAATCCGCAGCGGCTGGTTAAAGTCTTGGCGCAATCGCTCGACAGCCCTGGCGATGTGGTGGGTGTAGCCCCCCAAAACGGCGATCTGACGGAGCCGATCCCCCTGCGCACCCATCAGGAGTCGATAAATGATTTCCCGTTGAATTAGGGGTGCGAGCACAGGCGCTTCAGCCGGGGAATCGAGCAGCCTAATCAGCCGAACCACAGCGTCTAACAAATCTACCCCCAGCGGACTGACATCAACCGCTTTTACATGGCTACCTCGGCTCACCGAGGGATAACCCGACTCGACCATGACTGAACCGACCAGAACGGGGTCGAGATCGAGTCGAAGGCTCAGGCAGGGTTCCGCTTTGGATGCTTCTAGAATTTGGCTGATGATCGGCAGCTCGACCGTCACCAGCAGATAATGGGCCGGGTCATACCGATAGCGATCGCTCCCTAGTAAGATTTCTTTGCTGCCCTGAGCCAGCACACAAAAGGATGGGATAGAGGCCGTATGGCAGGCTTCCATCGGCGAGGAGAAGCGGTGAAGATGCAAGCCCTTCAGTGGCTCGACCGTTCCATCTTGACGAATCACCTGGACAATTCGTTCCGTCAGTTCCTCTCGGTTAGCTTGCGCTCGATCTGCCTCGCGCTGGGCCTGCGGGTGGTCTATCAAAGTTCTACTGGGCGGTTGACTCGGTTTTGTAGCGTTCATTTCTGTACCGCTTCAAAAGATTTTTGAACACATCAAGCTTTGGAAAGGGTTTAGCCGTGCCAATCCTGTACAAGAATCTAGCGCGGCTGGAGCCGGAGCGGGTATAGGTTTGCAGGATTGTACAACGATTTTAGACAATCGTCCTATGGCTTGCTGTTAAGGATGCCTAGAATGATGTCAAGGCAATAAAGACGGTTTTGGCTGCTTGCAGGCGCCTAGATTTTTATTCAATAGAAAACTGGAGTTTGATTCAGTAAAAATTGTCACCTGGCGACCCAAGTGGCCTCAAACAAAAACAAGCCTAAACCAAGGCAAACCTTGCAGCTTAAAAAGTTAAATTTCTATCGATAGAGGGAGTAATTAGAGCCAAATCTCTACGATTGGGCTAGCAGCTGGCATTAAGTAAAAGAACTCAGCCCATAGACATCAAACGAAGTGGCTCAAAAATGACAGCTATCCTTGCTCTAGCAATGTCCTTGGGCTACTCAGCTTGCCGTGCTACAACAATACTCCTAACAATGACCCATCGCCAATGCCGCTCGAACCATTAACCCAGCAGGCTACCAGTATGAAAATAAACATCAACATTGGAGACCAAGCTATTACAGCCACGTTAATCGACAGCGAGACGACGCAGGATTTTGTTTCTTTGCTGCCCTTAACGCTGACGCTAGACGATTACGCGAGTACTGAAAAAATCAGTACTCTACCCAGGAGATTATCGACAGAAGATGCACCCCCAGGCAGCGATCCGTCTGCGGGAGATATTGCGTATTACGCTCCTTGGGGAAATTTGGCAATATATTACCGAGACTTTAAATACTCAAATGAACTCGTAATTCTTGGGAAAATAGACAGTGGTATTGAGGCATTGAATGTGCCTGGCTCTGTAGACGTGGCCATCGAGCTAGTGCAGTAGCACGGTAGTAAGTCTGCATCGAGCCATGAGTAATGAGCAATGTAGAATACACAACTTTATCAACGATACTCAATGATTGAAATGAACAGTCAACATTCAAACTCCAAAACAAAGAACAGCCTGCCTAGAGTAGGGCGGCGAGAATTTGTGCTGGCGAGCGCAGGACTCATTTCAGCACCATTGCTGTCAGGTGTCGCCCAAGCGCAGACAGTACAACCTGACCAACCCATGCCCACCAACAGTGCGGTGGACACTAACACACCAACCCGCGCCGCAGCCCCCGCAGCCAACAGTCTGGCGTGGGACAAGACCTTCCCCCAGAGCGATCGCGTAGAGCACCAAAAAGTCTCTTTTTACAACCGTTTGGGCATTGCTCTAATCGCGGATCTGTATGTTCCGAAGAATCTTGACCGCTCTCGTCGGCAGCCTGCCCTGGTGGTCGGACACCCTTTCGGCGGCGTGAAGGAACAGACGTCTGGTCTCTATGCTCAAACGATGGCCGAGCGCGGCTTCATCACCCTGGCTCAGGATGCCTCCTATAACGGCGAAAGCGGTGGCCAACCCCATTTCATCGCCTCCCCGGAAGCCTTCGTTGAGGACTTTAGCGCCGCCGTGGACTTTTTGGGTCGCAACCCTCTGGTTGACCGCGATCGCATCGGTGTCATCGGCGTTTGCGGCAGTGGTGGCTTTGGATTGGCGGCGGCTGAAATTGATCCCCGTATCAGGGCGATCGCCACCGTCAGCATGTATGACATCGCCCAGGCCCAGCGGCAGGGCCTAGCCGAGAGTCTGGACAAAGCTGCGCTCAAACAGTCTTTAGAGAAAATTGCCGCACAACGCTGGGCAGAGGTCGATGGCGCAGAAAGAGCGATGAACATTGGCACGCCCGAAGCTATCACAGCAAGCTCATCGGCGATTGATCAAGAGTTCTACGACTACTACCGCATGCCGCGCGGCCAACACCCGCGATCGACAACGGCAATGTCGGTCACCAGCAGTGCCCCTCTGATGCAGGCTTGGTCGTTCGAGCATCTCAACTGGATTTCCCCGCGTCCAGTTTTGTTCATCACCGGAGACCAGGCGCATTCACGCATCTTTAGTGAGCAAGCCTTCACAAAAGCGTCAGAGCCGAAGGAACTCTATATCGTTCCTGGAGCCGGTCATGTTGATCTTTATGACCAGGTGAATCTGATTCCGTGGGACAAGCTTCAGTCCTTTTTCACAAGCTATCTCAGCGCATAGGCGCACAACTGGTAAGCGCCATAGGAGAAAATATGCCAACACAATCAAATGGAAACTTTGTCGGTAAAGTCGCTTTCGTGACCGGAGCCGCCAGCGGCATTGGTCGAGCTACGGCACTGGCGTTTGCCCGCGAGGGAGCTAACGTGGGGGTTGCTGATGTTTCAGAACCAGGCAATCAAGCAACGGCCCGCATGATCGAAGAATTGGGCGGGCGAGCGATCGCCGTCCAGTGCGATGTGACGCGAACCGAGGACGTGAAGGCGGCTCTGGACAAGACCGTTGAGGCTTTCGGGCGACTGGACTTAGCTTTTAACAACGCAGGCATTGAGCCGAAGAAGGCCGCCCCAACAGCGGAGTACGACGAGGAAGAGTGGAACCGGATTATCGACATTGACCTGCGCGGCGTTTTTCTGTGCATGAAGCACGAGATTCCGCTGATCCTCAAGCAGGGCGGTGCGATCGTCAACACTTCCTCCGGTGCGGGCATCATCGGCATCAAGGGCAGCCCCGCGTACACCGCCGCGAAGCATGGCGTGATCGGACTGACCAAAGCAGCGGCTCTCGACTACGCCGCACAGAACATCCGCGTTAATGCCGTTTGCCCTGGCTACATCGACACCCCAATGATGGGCCGCTTCACTGGCGACACAGACGAAGGGCGCGCAAAGGTGATTTCAGAAGAGCCGGTCGGACGGATGGGCAAGCCTGAGGAGATCGCTGCGGCTGTCATCTGGCTGTGCTCAGACGCGGCTGCTTTCATGATCGGCCACGCCATGGTAATCGATGGCGGTCAAACGGTGCAGTGATATTCGTCGCCAATACGCTCCAGCTATAAACGCAGAGCGCGATCGCCTAGCTGCTGGCCCAAACCTAGATTGTGCCGACTCCAAGCGCTACAGAGCTGCATCGCCTGAAGGAAAACACCGGGGCGATCGCCACCACCGCCAAGATCGCGGTGCGGGGCTCGCCATCCCGAAACGCGGGAGCCCATAACCATCGCTATAGCTACAGCCGCTTTGTTAATACAGTCAGAAAACCTTCAAACATTTAAACCTTCAAACGCTGAGACGGGAAACGTCTCAACCAAACTAGCCACAGCTACAAATGGCGAAAATGGTTCCTTAGATGCATTCCTACAACCGCCTAATGCCGTATTAAAAGTAGAGCAGCCCCATCACTGCGCAATCACCCATAGAGACGAACCCATGACCTCGAATGTACTTGGCTACGCTGCAAAGTCTGCTACCGATGATTTGGCCCCCTATCGCTTTACGCGCCGCGATCCGCGTCCTAACGATGTCGAGATCGAGATCCTCTACTGTGGCGTCTGCCACTCCGATTTACATACGGCCCGCAATGACTGGGGAGGAACGACCTACCCGGTTGTACCCGGCCACGAGGTTATTGGTCGTGTAACCAGCGTTGGGGCAGAGGTGACGCGCTTTAAACCCGGCGATCAAGTTGGTGTCGGCTGTATGGTCGATTCTTGCCAACACTGTGCGCCCTGCGGAAAAGGCTTGGAGCAATATTGCGAGGAATTTCCCACCTTTACCTACGACGGTAAAGACCGCCAGGATCAAACCCCCACCTTCGGCGGTTATTCCGAGAAAATCGTCGTGTCGGATAAATTTGTGCTGAAAATTCCTGCCGGGCTCGACCTCAAAGGGGCCGCACCGCTGCTGTGCGCCGGAATTACCACCTGGTCACCCCTGCGTCACTGGCAAGTGGGCGAGGGCAGCCGGGTGGCGGTTGTCGGCCTGGGCGGTTTGGGGCACATGGCACTGAAACTGGCCAAGGGCCTAGGCGCAGATGTCACGCTGTTTACTCGCTCCCCCGGTAAAGAAGACGATGCCCGCCGTTTGGGGGCAGATCACATTGTGATCTCGACCGATGACGCCCAGATGGACGCCGTGAAGGGGCAGTTTGAACTGATTATCGATACCGTACCGATCGAGCATGATCTCAACCCCTATCTGCCCACGCTGTCGCTGGACGGCACGGTGGTGCTGGTCGGGTTCCTAGGAAATTTAATGCCAACCTTGAATACGGTGCCGCTGATTATGGGGCGTAAATCGGTGGCTGGGTCGCTCATCGGCGGCATTGCCGAAACTCAGGAAATGCTCGATTTTTGCGGTGAACAGGGCATCACGTCAGATGTGGAAGTGATCAAGATTCAGGATATCAATGAAGCCTACGGACGTATGCAGAAAAGCGATGTGAAGTATCGCTTTGTGATCGATATGGCTTCGCTGCAGGACTGATCGCAAATTCGATCGCACAGCTTCGATTTTGCAGACGTAAAACTGTAGGAGTAGATGATATTTGCTCCTACAGTTTTGCTCGCCTAGCGTGCCGTATCGCTGGTGGTGGCGGGCGATCGCCAAAGCCAATCCCACTGCCCCGCAACTTGGCCCCATAACCCAAAGCGGCAATCCAACAGACTGGCCCCGCAGGGTATTGCCCTCACAGGGCAAATTGCCAGTTGCACACCGCAATATCTCAAATTGACGTTGCAATGTATCTAACGTCTAGGTGTTTCTCATGCCTGGGGTACATGAAAGCGCGCGCGGGCTCTGCCTAGGATGAAGGTATTTGCCTTGGAGGAGAAAGTGATTCTCGATCAACTTCCGGTATCTCGCGTGAACGCTCGTCAAACCGATGCGTTTGATATCTATAACAGTCGGTTCTGTGAGGGCAGCAACCCTTATCTGAACACGGCGGCCTTCGTTTTTGACTTCGCCCTTACCGGAAACAGCGACCCGTTGCCGATTGAGGCCTATATCGAAGCGGTGGGCGATCGCTACCCTCACCTCGGCGATCGCACCTACGACTCCTACGCCCATCTCTTTGCCCAGGTGGCGGCCGAGGTCAACCAGCTCGATATTGGGCTGCACCTGCACCAGTGGAGCGTGACCCATCCGGGCAGTCGCTGCCGCCTGGCCATTGAAGCTCTGCACGGCCGCACGACGCGATCCGTCGTCTACGCCGTGTGGGATTGGTTTGAGGCGATTACCCAGGGCCATCACTTTTATATTGAAGATCAAATTGAGGTCTTTCAGCGGCTGTTTCGGCAGTCGGTTTACGGCGGCCCTACCGTGTATGCGCTGCTGCGCACCGCCCACGAAAAGAGCATCCCCGCGTTTTATCTGTGGGATGAGGGCTTAATGCAGTACGGCTACGGCAAAAAGCTGGTGCGCGGCGTCGCCACCACCTTTGATACCGACAGCCATCTAGACTCAGATTTCACCACCCGCAAAGACGACTGCAAAGCCTTTCTCAGCACCCTGGGGTTTCCGGTGCCCAGCGGAGAGATTGTGACGACTCGTAGCGAGGCCCTGGCCGCTGCCGATCGCATCGGCTATCCGATTGCGGTGAAGCCGGTGTCGGGGCATAAGGGGGAAGGGGTCACCGCCGACGTGGGCGACAGTGAAGAGCTAAAAGCCGCCTTCGATCGCGCCGTTGAGGCTATCCCTGGCGACCAGCCGGTGGAGGTGATTGTCGAAACGAGTATCGCGGGTTCCGACTTTCGAATTTTGTGCGTCAACGGTCGATTTGTGGCGGCCATGGAGCGCAAACCCGCCTCGGTCACGGGGGATGGCCAATCGACCGTCAGCGACCTGATTCGCGAGGCGAACCGAGCCGCCGCCCGCAGCGACACCCCCATGTCCCCCCTGGGCAAGATCAAAGCCGACAATGCCATGGAGGTGTACCTGGCTCAGCAGGGGTTCACCCTAGAGAGCGTGCTAGAGGCGGGCCAAATTGTCTACCTGCGCAAGGTGGCCAACCTATCTGCCGGGGGGGTCAGCATTGACGCCACGTCCACCATTCACCCCGACAATGTGATTTTGGCCCAGGATATTGCGCAACACTTTCGGCTGACCTGTCTGGGCATCGATGCAATTACCCGCGACCTGTCACGATCGTGGAAGGACGGCAATTTTGGCATTCTGGAAATCAACTCGGCACCGGGGATTTCGATGCACCTCAACCCGTCGGTGGGCGATCGCGTCGATGTCACCTCTCCTATCCTAGAAACCTTCTTCCCCGCCGAAACCAGCCCCCGCATTCCCATCCTGACGTTTAATCGGGTGTCAATGGGCGATTTGCAGGAGCTGATCGACCATCTGCTGTTGCAGTACCCCAACTGGGTGATCGGGGCGGTATGTCGGGAGGGGGTGCTGATCAACCGTTCTGAGAAGGTGTTGAGTGCAAACTACAACATCAATGTGAGCAACCTGCTGCGCAACCCCAGACTCGACCTGTTGATTGCCGAATATCGCGGCGAAATCTTTGAGCAGGACGGCATGTTCTACTCGGGCAGCGACATGGTCGTCTTAGACAACCCCACCGAAACGGAAACCCTGCTCACCCGCGATGTCTTTCCCCATTCGACGGTGGTGGTGCGCGAGGGCAGCAATGTCTCAATTCGTCGCCAGGGGCTAATTGAGCAGTACCGTTTGGGCGGAAGCGAACCCTTTAGCCGCGTCTATCTCAAGGAGATGGGGACAATCTTGGCCTAAGAGTGCGACATGGAAATAACTGTCCATTTGCCATGCCCCTTTGCCCTCACCCCCTGCCTCCCCCTCTCCCAAAAATGGGAGAGGGGGAGGCAGGACGATACAGTATGTTCTGCTTCCAGGCGCTCGGTTAGGCGTAGGCTAAGGGTTCAATCTGGGCTGCTGATTTTCTTTTTATTAAGAGCAGTCACGATGCGATTTAATAATCTCTGCAAGCAAAAATTCTTTAAAAGAGTCAAAGACGTGTATGAATAGATTTCGCCTCAAAGGCTGGCTGAGCGCTTGGCTGGCTGGATTGGTGGCTTTGGTCGTTGTCGTGGCCTGCGCGCCCCAGTCTAGCAACCAAACGGCTGCGGATTCGGCCCCTAAGGCGCTGACGGAACTCAAGTTTGGCGTTGGGCCTTACTTCCCCACCCCCAACGAGAACCGCAAGCAGTTTGAGCCGCTGTTTGAGGCAGTGGCCCAGCAGCTAGATCTGCCCGCCGATGTGACCGTGGCCGACGATTGGATTGGCATTTCTGAAGCGCTGCGATCGGGCACGCTGGATGTCGCCTGGTTAGGCCCCTGGGGCTATGTGCTGGCCCACCACAACGAACCAGCCCTGGAGGCGATCGCCACCGTTAAATACAAAGATAAACCGACCTACTACTCGGTGCTGATGGCCAAAGCCGACGCGCCCTTTGACACGCTGGATGAGGCGATCGCTCTCAGTCAGCAGGGGCAGAAGCTCAAGCTCAGCCTGGCGGATGTGGGGTCAACCTCGGGCTGGCTGATTCCTCAAGCGGAGTTTAAGCGGCGGGGGCTAGACCCCGAAGCGGTGTTTGACTACAGCGAAGGGGCCAGCCACGCTGCCCAGGCGATCGCGGTGCTGAGCGATCAGACCGACATTGCCTCTGACTACGATCGCAACCTCGACGTGCTGACCGACCAGGGCAAAATCGACAAAAGCCAGCTCAAGATTATCTGGCAGTCAGAGCCCCTGCCCAATGACCCGATCGTCGTGCGGGGCGACTTCCCCGCCGAACTGAAAACCAGGCTGCAAGATGCCCTGGTCAACCTCACCTCAGAGCAGACCCAAACCCTGTTGCCCAAAAACTACACCGGCTTTGAGGTCTCCGACGGCAGCAACTACAGCCCAATTGAGACGGCTGGCAAATCTGTCGGCAAGTTGGAGTGATAGAGCCACCCTCCAGTAACGGTAGCCATCCGGTCACCGATTTCGATGCACTCTTGCAGCGCGAGTGGCAGCGACAGGGTGGAGTTTGGCGAATCCTCCAGCAGGGCTTTTGGGGGGTGCTGGCGGTGGCGGTGGTCATCGCCAGTGCCCACGGAGCTGAGGTCGATTTGCAGCAGTTTTGGTCGCGGCTGCCCCAGCTAGGCGAATGGCTGGTGCGGCTGTTTCCGCCCGATTTCTCAGAGCTACCTAGCTTTTTTGGGGCAATTTGGGAGACGCTGGCGATCGCCATTGTCGGGACGGGCGCGGCTATGGTTATGGCATTGCCCCTAGCTATAATTGTGGCCCGCAACGTTACCCCGTTCAGGCTGCTATCACTGCCCTTGCGGAGCTTGCTCAACCTGCTGCGGGGCATTGACACGGCGATTTTTGCCCTGTTCTTTGTCTCGATTGTGGGCCTTGGCCCCTTTGCTGGGGCGCTGGGGGTGGCGCTGCACACCACCGGGTCGATGGCCAAGCTCTACGCCGAGGTGCTAGAGACCCTGCCGTCTGAGCCGATCGAAGCGGTAGAGGCGACGGGGTGCAATCGCATGCGCACCTTTACCTTTGCAGTACTGCCCGAGGCACTGCCCGGCCTGATCGGCATCAGCCTCTATCTGTGGGAGTTCAACGTGCGATCGTCAGTGATTTTGGGCATTGTCGGCGCGGGCGGCATTGGCTACGAGCTGCTGGTCAGCCTCAAGCTGCTGGATTTTCCTCGACTCTGCACGATTTTGCTGCTGATTTTGGCCATGGTGACGCTGATCGATGCCCTGAGTGCCCGGCTGCGGCAGCGGTTAGGATGAAACCATGCTGAGCATTGAACACCTTTCTAAGGTTTACGACCGCAACCGCACCGCCCTCGACGACATTAGCTTTGAGATCGAGCCGCACACCTTCACCGCCATTTTGGGGCCGAGCGGGGCGGGCAAAACGACGCTGATGCGCTGCATTCTTCAGCTGATTAAGCCGACGGCAGGTCAGGTGTACTTTCAGGGCCAGAACTTGACCACCTGCTCAGCCCGTGAACTGCGGCAGGCCCGCACCCAAATCGCCACCATTGCCCAGCAGTTCAATCTGGTGCGCCGCCGCACCGCGCTGGAAAACTGCCTGGGGGGACGTCTGCCGGAGCTGCCCCTTTGGCGCTGTTGGCTCAACCAGTTTCCACCGGAGTTGCTGCGGGAGGGCATGGCAGCTCTGGAGCGGGTGCAGCTCTTGGATGCGGCCTTTCAGCGGGCGGATCGGCTCTCGGGCGGCCAGCAGCAGCGGGTGGCGATCGCCCGCGCCCTCACCCAGCGAGCCAGCCTGATTTTGGCGGATGAACCCGTGGCTAGCCTGGACCCTGAAACCGCCCACGTGGTCCTGGGGCTGCTGCGATCGCTCTGTCGCAACGAAGGGCTGACCGTGGTGTGCAACCTGCACCAGGTCGATCTGGCGCTGAAATATGGCGATCGCATCCTCGGCATTCAGGCGGGGAAATTAGTGCTCGATCGCCCCACCAGCCAGGTGAGCGCGACCGGTCTAGATGTGATCTACAAACCCTAAGCCCAAACCCATTACCCTCCGACTACACCACCTGGTACCGATGCCATGGGCGGCCTAACCCAAGCAAGCTGATTTTGGTTGAACGAAATAACCTTTCATGCTCACCCCTATGGCAGGGGAAGTGTGCGTTTTTGTTCGTTGCTTTGCATCGCCAGCTCGATGATGCGGATGGTGTCTCGGGCTTCTTCGGGCTTAACCTCTAGTTCGGCGCGTCCGGCGATCGCATCAGCGATGTTCTGATAATAGGCCTGGTAGCAGCCCGCCAGCGTCTCCACCTGCCCTTCTAGGTTCAGCCCGTCGAGGTGCGTGTTGAGGGTGCCCCAAAGCTCCTTCGGCTCTTCACCCCAGCCAGGCTCCGCTGGGGTGAGTCCACGCTTCAGCGCTTCCTCCTGCGGATCCATGCCGTATTTGACGAAGGAGCCCTCCGTGCCGCGCAGCACAAATCGGGGTTCCCGCCCGCGCACCAGCATTCCCCCTTTTAAAATCACCTTCAGCCCGTCGTAATGCAGGGTCAGATCAAAATTATCGACAGCCTTGGCGAAATCGCGCTGAACTCTGAGGTCAGCCGTCACCAGCTGCGGCAGACCAAACAAGACCTGCGCCTGATCGATCAGGTGAGAGCCGAGATCGAAGAGAATACCGCTGCCCTCGCCGTCCGATTCCTTCCAGGCGTTGGGCCTCAGGAAATTTCTGAAGCGATCGTAATGGGATTCGTATTCGACCAGGCGGCCCAGGAGACTGCCGCTCAACAGCCGCTTTACGGTCTGAAAATCGCCGTCCCACCGTCGATTGTGGTGGATGCTGATCAGCCTGTTTTGCCCATGCGCCAGATCGATTAGCTGCTGGGCCTGGGCTGATGATGTGGTGAACGGCTTTTCAACCACAACGTGCCGATTGGCGAGTAGAGACTGGCTGGCCAAGTCGAAGTGGGAGCTATTGGGGGTCGCGATGACGACCAGGGCGATCGCCTCGTCTTGCAAAAGGGCCGCCACGTCAGGCACCACCTCAACCCCCGGATAGCCGTCCAGCCAGGGGGCACGGTGACGCGCTACAACCTTTTTGAGCCGCAAAGCAGGCACGGCCTGAATAACCGGCGCATGGAATATACGCGCCGCCATGCCAGAGCCAATTAACCCTACGCCTATTTCATCCACCATCTAGCCACCGGAAATACGTGCAACTGGGTCAGGCCATCGAGTGACATCGCCCTGGCAATGGAGACAGCCTAAACCCTATTCTGGCTATCGGAAAATGGCCAGTAAATCCTGAGCTGAGGCCAGGGTATCGGCTTCGGCGGCAGGTTTGTCCTTCCGCCAGCGCAGAATGCGGGGAAAGCGCACCGAAATGCCCGACTTGTGGCGGGTCGATGCGGCGATGCCCTCAAAGCCGATCTCAAACACGTGAATCGGTTCGACCGATCGCACCGGCCCAAACCGCTCCGTTGTGTGGCGACGAATCCACTTATCCAGCGCGTCAATCTCCGCATTGTCCAAACCGCTGTAGGCTTTGGCGAAAGGCACCAGGGTGTCACCCTGCCAGAGGGCAAAGGTGTAGTCGGTGAAAAGATTAGCCCGCTTGCCGCTGCCCGCCTGGGCGTAGATCAGCACCGCGTCGAGGCTCATAGGCTCAACTTTGTACTTCCACCAGTAGCCGCGCTTGCGGCCCACCAGGTAGGGGCTGTCGATCGCCTTCACCACCAGCCCCTCGGCCCCCTGCTGGCGAGAGCTTTCGCGCAGTTCCGCCAGTTCCGCAAAGGATTGAAACTCAAGGGGAGTGGACTGGTGCAGGTTAGGAGCGGTGTGCACGGCGAGCAGAGTGGAGAGGGATTGGGTGCGATCGCCCCAGCTTTTCTCCCGCATATCCACCCCGCCGTATTCCAGCAAGTCGTAGGCGATGAAGTGCACCGGGCTTTCCTCCATCACCTTTTTGCTGACTTTCTTGCGGCCCAGGCGCTTTTGCAGATGGTTAAACGACAGCGGCATGCCGTCTTGCCAGCAGAGAATTTCCCCATCCATCACAATGCCGTTGGGGAAGGCGGCCATCATCGCCTCAATTTCTGGGAACTGGGCGGTGACCAGGTCTTCGCCCCGCGACCAGACAAACACCTGATCGTCTCGCTTAATCACCTGAGCGCGAATGCCGTCCCACTTCCACTCCGCCCGCCAGCGAGAAACGTCTTCGGTCTGGAATTTCTCTTCGTCCAACGACGTGGCGAGAAAGAAGGGGTAGGGCTGGCTGGGGGCATTTTGCGTCGCCGCTTCGCTGGTCAGGGTGGTGTAGAACTCCACCGTGGGGCTAAAGTCGCCCATCAGCCGGTGGGTCAGCACGGCTTCGGAAATGCCCGTGGCGGCAGCGAGGCCCTTAATCACCAGCTTTGCCGATGCGCCGACCCGAAAGGCTCCAGTGAGAATTTTGTTGAGCACAAAAATCGCGGTGTTATCCAGCGCCGCCCACCAGGAGACGATCAAATCGCGCCGCTCGTCATCGGTCTCCACTGCCTTGTACATGGGAATAATCGTCTCCATCCACTGGTGCAGGGGGATGGGGGCCGCAGGAAGTTGGTTCTCATCATGGCCTGGGATAGGGGCGCAGCATGCTGCGCCCCTACGGACAGGCAAATCCACATCCCGCAGCAGCAGGGCGATCACCTCCGCCGAGTCGCCCACCTGGGCGTAACAGTCTTTAAACAGCCATTCGGGAATATCGGAAATTTGCAGAAACACATCCCGCAGCACCCGCGAGGTCACCGTGCGACGACGGGTTTTGCCCAGCAGCAGGTACAGCGCCCAAACCTTGTCGGCGGGTTCGGCCTCTTGGGCTTGAAAGTAGGCTTGCAGCGATCGCACCTTCTCATTCGTCGAGGTGGTGGCGTCAATATCCAAAAAAAGCTGGGTAAATCGCTGCATAGAAAAGTTTGCGTCTCGGCCCGAAAAATTCAGCGGTACAGAATCAGACCTGTCAGCCTTTCTACTTCGCTCTTCGTTTTTCGTTCTTCAGCTACATCCTACAAGTCTGGCTCGATCGCTGCCCTCACACTGGCGACATGAACTAGGGCATCGCCCTGGTTGACCAACGGGTTTTGGCCGTGCCCAATGACGATGCCCGCCATAGGGCTGCGCACCTGCACGGGCTTATCGCCAAAGGTGTCGCTGATAAAGCCAAGCGGCTGGCGCTGCTTGACCTCATCGCCCAGGGCGATCGCCCGGTGCCAGATGCCGCCGCGCGAGGCCCGCACCCAGCGGGTTTCTTGCGCCTCTACCGACGGCGGTGGCGGAGTGCCAGGGGGAGCGTACATACCCAGGTAGGCCATCACCCGGTAGATGCCATCGACCCCGGTTTGAATGGCCTCTTCGTCAAACCGCAGGGCTTCGCCTGCCTCATAGAGTAGCGTGGGAATGTGGCGCTTGGCGGCGGCCTGGCGCAGAGAGCCGTCGCGGTGGGAGGCATGGAGAATCACCGGAGCTCCAAAGGCCTGGGCAAAGGCGTAGGTGGCCGGGTCTTGCAGGTCGGCCCGCACCTGGGGCAGGTTGATGCGGTGAATCGCCGCCGTGTGCAGGTCAATGCCGTGGGTGCAGTGGCTGACCACCTCGCGCATAAACAGCGCCGCCAGCCGACTGGCCATTGACCCCCGCGCCGAACCCGGAAACGAGCGGTTGAGATCGCGGCGATCGGGCAGGTAGCGCGACTGCTCTAGCAGACCAAAAATATTCACCACCGGCACAGCAATCACCGCCCCGTGGAGCCGGTGGGGCTGAATCGCCCTGGCCACCCGGCGAATAATATCGACCCCGTTGAGCTCGTCCCCGTGGATGGCCGCGCTCAGCCACAGGCGCGGCCCTGGGTTTTTGCCGTTGATCACCGTGACCGGTAGCGGCAACATTGTGCCGGTGGGCAGGCGAGCTACCGGCAAATCGAGCCGCACCCGCTTGCCCCGAGGAATGGTTTCGCCCCCAATCACCAGCGGAGTCGGGGGCGCCGTATCGGAGGGCATGAGCAGCGGGCTAGCCGTGCCCACTCGCCGGAGAGAATCTGGCGTAGGTTTTACCATGCTGACTATCAACCCGGAGCAGCCCCAGCTCGGGAGGGGCAGTGTCTCGCCACTATAGCCAATTCACCTAGGGATAGGATCAGCGAATTCCTGATTTTTGAACTGTTTCTTGGAGCTGGCAAACTGTAGGGCGTATCGCAAAAGAACGAAAAACGAAAACTGTGCGGCGCCTTGACAAATTGCCACGAAACTCATTAACCTGAAGTCATTACGATTATGACTAAGCAGTTAGGAGGTATGCAATGGTGAAGTTTGTCGGCATTGCCGGAAGTTTACGGCCCAATTCCTACAGTCAACTAGCACTGGGGCTGGTGGGCGATCGCCTCCGCGCCCTAGGGGCCGAGGTTGAACTGCTCGACCTGCGCGAGATGGACTTGCCCCTCTGCCACGGCGGCAAAGATTACCCCAATCACCCCGACGTGGAGCGTCTGCGCCAGGCCTTTCTGGAAGCCGATGGCTTTGTGCTGGTTACGCCCGAGTACCACGGCAGCGTCAGCGGCGTGCTTAAGAACGCGCTCGATCTGATGAGCTTTGACCAGCTCGACGGCAAAGTAGCCGGGGCCGTTAGCATTCTTGGCGGCCAATCAAACAACAACGCCCTCAACGATCTGCGCACCATTCTGCGCTGGGTGCACACTTGGGTAGTGCCGGAGCAAGTGGCGATCGGCCAGGCCTGGCAAGCCTTTGATGACCAGGGCAAAATCGTCGATGAAAAACTCTCCCAGCGTCTCGACGGCCTCGCCCAGAGTCTCTACGACAACACCCGCAAGCTGCGCGGGGTGGACTAAATCGGTTCAAAAGCTATGCCCGAGCTTTTTTGTATTTTTGATTGGGGCTACGGGGGCTGTCTGGATATTTCATCACCACAAGACCGGCTTTGAGAGCAGGGTTGAGGTAGTTTCTACGAAAGGTGGGTTGGTGAGTGAGTGATAGACGTTCCATCAGCTCTCGGGGGCTCCAATAGCGGTCATCCATAAGGGTGAGCAGCTGTTTTACTTGATCGCTTACTTGATCGCCCAGGAAATCGACTAGGGTGCTGCGGCTGAGTTCGCTGCCTTGACTGAGCGTTGTCCGAATAATATCCAGCATGAACTCGATAAAGCAGGTACTGGCGGCAGCTCGGTCGGCCTCCTCTAAGGCTTGGTAGTAGCGGTCTTGCTGGTCTTTGATCAGGCTTTCGATCGGCAGTAGGTAAAAGAGATCGTGCCATTGACCCAGAATGAGGGTTTGCCATAGGCGGCCCATGCGGCCATTGCCATCGACGAAGGGGTGGATGAATTCGAGTTCGTAGTGGAAGACGCCGCTGGTGATCAGCGGATGGTGGTCGGTGGTAACTAGCCAGTGGAGGAGGTCGCCGATCAACCGAGGAACGAGTTTGGCCGGAGGGGCAATGTGGGAAACCTGGGTACTTTTGTAGATGCCAACGCCACCTGTGCGCAGTTTGCCAGGATCGGTGAGAATGTCGGCCATAAGCAGGCGGTAGGCCTGAAGCAGGTCTTGGCGCGAGGTGGGAACCCAGGTGGGAAGGGTTTCGTAGGCGCGGATTGCGCCCTGGACTTCGCTGATTTCGCGAGGGTGGCCGAGTACCCGCTGGCCGTTGAGAATGGCGGTGATTTGGTCGAGGGTGAGGCTATTGCCCTCGATCGCAAGGGTGCCTTGAATGGTGCGAATGCGGTTTTGCTTGCGGAGTTGAGGGGAGGTGGTCAGTGGTGAACCGTCGAGCCGCTCGACTAAGCCAGCGATCGCACTGATCTGGTTGACAATGGTTGGAGTAATCCCAAAGGGCGGCTGGTAGGTCATGACAGCATTATTGCCGAGGCGCAGTCGCAGTACCAGTGAACAGCCCCGAAAAGCCGGGAGATCATTCACCCCACCCCTATCCCTATGCTGACCATTGCGGGATTTTCGCCGTCCTAAGGTTAACAGACAGGCAATCGCGCTAGGCTGAAAAGCAGTCCTTACCCACGTTTCCATGCCGACCACCGAGTCTTCAGCGCCCCCAGCTTGGCCAACGCCCGACAGTGTGGCCAACGGGTTTGATGCCCAACATCCTCCCGACCCAAAACTGATCGATGCCTGCGTGCACTGCGGCTTTTGCCTCACCACCTGCCCCAGCTACCGCGTGCTCGGCACCGAAATGGATTCCCCCCGAGGCCGCATCTATCTAATGGATGCGATCAATACCGGTGAGGCACCCCTGTCAGCCACTTCGGCGAAGCATTTTGACTCCTGCCTGGGCTGCCTGGCCTGCACTACCGCCTGCCCCTCGGGGGTACAGTACGACCAGCTAATTGCGGCGGTGCGGCCCCAGGTAGAGCGTCACCATGAACGGCCACTGCCGGAGCGGTTGGTGCGATCGCTCATTTTCAGCCTCTTTCCCTACCCCACCCGGCTACGAGCGATCGCAGGGCCACTGTACCTGTACCAAAAGCTGGGTATCTCTAAGCTGGTGCAGAAGACCGGGCTGCTGGCCAAACTTTCCCCCAGCTTGGCCGCTATGGAATCCTTGCTCCCTCCCATCACCGCCGAGAGCTTTCAGGACGATCTGCCCGAGCTGATTCCGGCTGTGGGCACCCAGCGCTACCGGGTGGGCATGGTGCTGGGCTGTGTGCAGCGCGTCTTTTTCTCCGATGTGAATGCGGCGACGGCACGCGTGCTAAGTGCCAACGGCTGCGAGGTGGTGATTCCCCACGAGCAGGGGTGCTGCTCGGCGTTGCCCGCCCACCAGGGGCAAGAGGCCCAGGCCCAGGCGCTAGCCCGCCGCATGATCGACTGCTTCGAGACCGCAGCGGTCGATTTTGTGGTGATCAACGCAACGGGCTGCGGCCACACCCTGAAGGAATACCACCACATTTTGCAGGATGACCCAGAGTATTCTGAGCGAGCCAAAGCCTTTGTGGCCAAAGTCCGCGACGTGCAAGAGTTCCTCGCTCAGGTGGGTTTAGTCACCCCTCTGCATCCCATTACCGAGGGCGCTCTGCCGATCGTGTATCAAGACGCCTGTCACTTGCTCCACGGCCAAAAAATCAGCCTCCAGCCCCGGCAGTTGCTCAAACAAATTCCTGGCGTCACCCTGCGAGAACCCATTGACGCCGCCCTCTGCTGCGGCAGCGCCGGAGTCTACAACATGCTCCACCCCGAAGTGGCCACCGAGCTGGGCCAGATGAAGGTGAGAAACCTGCTGAATACAGGTGCGGCCCTGGTCGCCTCCCCTAACCCCGGCTGCTCGCTGCAAATTCAGCAGCACATGGCGGAGCAGGCACGCACCATCCCTCTGTTTCACCCCATGGAGCTGCTCGATTTGTCGATTCGCAATCTGCCGCTACCGCTGGAGAAGACTGTTTGACTCGGCGGGGTATCCTAAGACTCTAGGCCCAAGTCAGGCCATCCCCTTCGTTTCCCTGCTGCTATGACTCCTGTTCATCACCGTCGCCTTCAGCTCAAAAACCAGCTGTTCCAGCAGATCGACCAGCTAGAGCCCGAAGAGGCCATTCTGCCCGCTGAGCATCCTGCGATCGACCAAATTATCTGCGAATTAGAAACGCTCAACCCCATCGACCAGCCCCTGCGGCCAGAGCACTGGCCCATGTTGTTGGGGTCTTGGGCATTGGTCTACGCCTCGCGGGGCACGGTGGTCACGCGCCGCGTCAATCGTCAGTTTCCTCTCCCTGTGGGCATTCGCCGGGTGTGGCAGCGGTTAAATAACCCCGAAGGCAACAGCGCCGAAATTGCCACCGAAAATGGGGCCGTACTCTCAATTCCCTTTTTTGGTGAACTCACTACCACAGCCCAGGGCATCTGGAAGCCCTATGAAGAAGGCGAAAGCGCCCGAGTTAGCTTCGGGGCGTTTACGGTGCAGGCCACCCGCCTGCTGGGCATTGCTGGGCTAAACCTGCCCCAGATCACCGTGCCTGTGCTCGAATTTCTCCGCCAAGAGGCGCTGTGGATTACCTCTTACCTGGATGAAGACCTGCGGTTTGGGCGCGGGGCGACGGGCAATTTGTTTGTGTTTCGGCGGTAGGTAGCGATCGCTCCCCAGGCGGTGACCTGTCCAGTTCTCGCTTCAGCGCGATCGCCCTGTTATACACCGCCGCCAGAGGGATAGATCAATAGCCCCAGGAAACTACAGTCGCCGCAGCAAGCTAGGCCCGTGGGTATCGGTACCGCAGGTGGTGAGCAGGCCGTGATCTTGGGCCAGTTGCTCCACGGTAGGGGTATGGCGGGGGCAGGGCACCCAGTCTTCGGGGTTGGCGTAGGCGTAGTAGGTTTCGACCCCATCAATGCCGAGGGCAGCCGCGACGGGCACCAGGGTTTTAGCCGAGGTGCGGTAGCGGGCGGGGTGGGCCAGCACCGCCATGCCCCCCGCCGACTGAATGGCCGCAATGACAGCCCCCGCCAGTTTGGCATCGCCCCGAGGCGCATGGCCCTGCAAGTAGGGCTCGATCGCACCGTGGCTGGGCGCAAAGCCGTAGCCCAAAATGTGCACCTCGGTTTCAGCCAGAATGGCGGTGATTTCTACGCCGGTAAACAGTCGGGGTACGGCACCCGCTCTGCCACGCTTGCGGCTGCGCAGGGAGGTGGGGTTGCGCCACTGCCAGTCTTCGAGCCAGGCCTTGGCCTGCTTATAGCCCTTGACGGTGTGGTGGTCGGTAATGGCAAAGGCGCTGAGGCCAATGTCAACCACCTGCTCCATCAGGCCAGCGGGGGTGAGCTTGCCGTCGGAGCAAGCGGTGTGCATGTGAAAGTTGTAGGTATAGGGGCAGCTGGTTGCGTCTACAGTGGCGAAAATTTTTCTCAGCGATTCTGCATCCCCCGTGCGGGGACGCTGGCTAAGGGTGCTGAGACTAGGAGTGGCAACCATGAATCTTGAGGATGAATGCTGCGTTTTACCAAAGGTTCTTTATTAAATATATAACTTTGCCCCGTTGACGGAGGAAAATTCTGTGCTCTGGAGGCTGTATATTGCCTAGATTCTCAATCTGGATGGGCGTTATCGGAGAATCAACCGGGCATAACTTATTGCGTTGTATTCCTATCTACCCTAGCGAAAGTAGCGTTGCTAAAGTGTTCGTTGCTGACCGATCGCGAGATACTGTGGGAAAATTTTGCCTACTGCCCCGGTTTTCAGGCTTTGACCCATGGCCAGCAATTCGCGCAGCGATTCGTTCTGGAATCGCCCTAATGGGGCCTCGGCCTTAGATCAGAATTCCCAGTTTCAGGCTAGCTATTGGCAGCAGGCCCCAACCCACAACGATGACCCTGTACGGCGAGCTACGCAGTACCTTGGTGTACTGCGCGATCTGGCCGTTCAGCCCAGCTGGATTAGTCTGGCCCATGTTGCCGACCCCCCAGGGGAAGCCCTGAGCTGGATGGGCCAACATATTCACCGGGTCAACCAGCGGTTCCACAGCATTTTGAGCGACCTGCTGGACTGTTTTGAGGCGGCATCGCAGCCCAATGTGCAAATTTTGGCGGCCCCCATTGCGCCCCATGCAGGGGTAGACGGGTTTTGCTGCGATGTCCCAGACTTAGATCTTCAGAGCGATTCCCCAGAGGGGAGGCTGCGCGAACGCCCCAGCGCCATCACCCTGATGGTCGATCCGGGGCGCATTGTGCCCGCCGACTGGCCGGGGCTGGTGGCCCACGAGCTGGCCCACGGCATCGTCAGAATGCCAGGGCACGGGGCTGAGTTTCGCCGGGCGATCGCCCATCTGTGCATGGCCCAAGACCTGCCGCTGCCGCCCCCCCAGCTCGATGCCGAGGGTCTGAGTTCCTGGCCCCCCTGCCGCCACAACCCCCAGCCTGAGATGTTTTGGCTGGGGCAATTGTCCTTCTAAACGTCTGGGAGTTGCCCTGGGTTTAGCCACTTGGGTACCCCCCAGGTAGCCCAATGAATGGGAGAATAGCCAAGACCCGCCTTACAGGACTTGTTGCCGACTATGAAACGCTTGACAGCCATGCTGGCCCTCGCCCTCATGTTCTGGAGCCTGAGCTTTGCCTCCGCCGAAGCCGCCATTCCCGATGATGTGCAAAAGCTGCTCGAAACCAAAAAGTGCCAGGTGTGCATTCTCAACGAGGCTGACCTCAGCAACACCGACCTCAGCGGTGCCAACCTCAAAATCGCGGTGCTCACCGGGGCTAATCTAGCGGGGGCAGACCTGGGCAACGCCAACCTCATGCTCAGCGACATGGAAGGGGCCAACCTCAGCGGTGCCCGCCTGGTCGGTGCCCAAATGAACGGTGCGAACCTGCCTGGGGCAAACCTGACGGGGGCTGACCTCTCTAACGTCGAAATGACCCAGGCCAACCTCAACGATGCTGACCTCACCGACGCTAACCTCAGCGGTGCGGTCATGCTCAGCGTCACCCTCGGCAGTGCCAACCTGAAGGGGGCCAACCTCAAGGGCGCTAATCTGCGCGGCGTCAACCGCAGTATGGTGCTGTTTTGCAATACCACTATGCCCGACGGTGCGATCGAGAACCGCGACTGTTAAACGGCGGTTGTGAGGAAAGGTCAATGGCTCAAAGCCCCTCTCCCAATTTTGGGAGAGGGGTTTGGGGAGAGGGCTAGCAGGGCTTTGCGATCTACTACAGAAGGTCTGTGGGGTACAGGGTGAAGGCCATTCCCTTGAATCCTACCCCCCACAGCCACTAGGGATTCTCTTTGCCGTAGGCCTGCCAGGCCAGGTCTACTAGGCCGTTGACGATCGCAGCGGCGACCACGGGGCTACCCTTGCGGCCATTGATGCTCACGTGGGGCACCATCGTGTCTTGCAGGCGAGCTTTGACCACCGCAGTATTGATGAACCCAGCGGGGGTTGCCACCACCAGGGCCGGGCGCACCTTCTCGGCGTCGATCAGTTCTACCAGGGTAGCGAGGGCTGCTTCAGAAGCTCCCAGTACAAAAATGCCTTCGGGGTAGCGCTGGGCCAGGGTTTCGACTCCCCAAGATGCCTGGCTTTTGCCCTTCTGGGGCCGGGTCAGGGCATCCATGCTGCAATAGACGGGGTTGGCAAAGGTCTGCTGAATGCAGGGGGTAATGCCCACCTGCACCATGGGCACATCGACAATGATGGTGGTGCGGGCCGCTAGAGCTGCGGCCCCCGACTGCAGCGCCTGGTCAGAGAAATGGATGTGGTCTTTAAAGTCAAAGTCTGCGGTGGCGTAGATTACCCGGCGCACAATTTCGTATTCCGACGGCGAGAAGCTGTGGTCGCCAATTTCGGAATCGATCACTCGCAGGCTTTGGGCATCGGTCACATGCCATTCCATAAGGCGGCTGGGTAAGGGTCGGTTTGCTGGGCTTAAGTGTATCCAGGTCTGGGGTGCAGCGCAACCAGCAGCGCGATCGCCACAGCCGGATCCCTCCATAACTAAAGCCAGAGGGTGGCTGCGTCACGCTCCTTAAACCCTACACCCTCGTCGCCAATTGTCCTGCTGCTGGAATCAAGGTCGAGTCAGAATGGTGCGCAGGGCTGATATAAGCCGCTCGACCTGGGGTGGCTCAATCCAGTAGTGGGTGACGGCTCGCAGGGTGCGATTCGCGCAGCGATCCCTTCGGGAATCGCCATATCCACCAATATGCAGCCCATACTCAACCTTCAGCGCCTTGATCAGGTCTTCTGGAGAAATCGCCACGCCCTCGGCCAGGTCAAAAAACACCATGTTGGTTTCAACCACCGCCGGGTCGATCGCAATGCCTGGAATCGTCGCCAACCCCTGGGCCAGGGCCTGGGCGTTGTCGTGGTCGGTCTGCAAGCGCTGGGTCATGGTCTTGAGGGCAATAATGCCCGCTGCCGCCAGCCCCCCGGCCTGGCGCATGCCGCCCCCCAGCAGCTTGCGGTGGCGGCGGGCCTGGTGAATAAAGGCCTCGCTGCCCACCAGCAGGGAACCCACCGGGGCACAGAGCCCTTTGCTCAGGCACACGCTCACCGAATCGACATGGGCCGTAATCGCGGTCGGGTCAACTCCTAGGGCGGTGACAGCGTTGAATAGGCGTGCCCCATCCAGATGCACCTTGAGCTGATGCGCCTGGGCCAGGGTGCCGATCGCCGCGAAATACTCTGGCTCGATCGCCGCGCCATTGTTGCCGCCAGAACTGTTCTCTAGCAATATCAACCGGCTGTGGGGCAGGTGGGGATTATCCACTCGAATTGCCGCTTTAATTTGATCGATCGCCATCCGGCCCCGGCTGTCGGTGGGCAGCGGGCGAGTGGTAATGCCGCCGAGCACGGCAATTCCCCCGGCCTCCCAGCAGAAGGTGTGGGCGTCTTCGCCGAGGATGGCTTCGTCGCCGCGCTGGGCGTGGGTGAGGGCGGCGATCAGGTTGCCCTGGGTACCGCTGGTGACAAACAGCCCGGCCTCTTTGCCCAGCAGGGTGGCGGCCAAGGTTTCTAGCTCGTTGACGGTGGGGTCTTCGCCGTAGACGTCATCCCCCAGTTCGGCGGTGGCCATGGCCTCGACCATAGCGGGGGTGGGCCAGGTGACGGTGTCGGAGCGGAAGTCAACGGAGGGGTGAATGGTCGCCATAGCAGGAAATGGGGTAGGTAGTGAAGCTAGACCTATTATGCCGGGCCCATCCCTGACTTAATTGCGGGGATGACCTAGGTTGGCTTCTAGATAGGTTAGAAACTGCTTGAAGTCTGTCTCAGAGTCAAAAACACGACGCGGAAACATGTGAAAGAGCGCTTGGGATTGATACAAAAGCACTAAATCTTTGCCGACTTTGTATTTGTAAAAATCGGCGATCGCCATCCTAGAGTTGCCCTGTTCTGAAGTCGTTTCAATGGTATCTGGAGAAATCACAATCTCGTACTGAGCCTGGAGAGACTTTTGCTGGGCAAAGACCCGACGAGTTTTGCTAGGCACAATCACCACCAAGATAAACCCATAAATAATTCCGAAAAATAATATGGGTAAAGCCGCAATTAAAAGATTAGTGAGTAGAAATGGGGAAAGGGTGCCGCTAACTAACACGACAAGACTCAGCCCTAGCAAACCAAGGGCCAGGTACTTAACCCAGGGGCTAGGTCGAATGTGTAAATACTGAGCTTTAACATAGTCGTCGGCAGTGAGTTGGCACCGTATGGTTAGCATGGCTAGAGATCGTGGCGTTAGGATTGCTGGTGGGCTAGTTCAGGTTACTGTGCTGGCAAGTCTTCAATCACGCGGGCGGGGCTGGTGAAAGACACGCCCTGCTGGGAGGCGGTGCTGATCATCACCGCTTCAATGACGGGGTCGCTGACGGGGACGACGGATTGCCAGGCGACGATGAAGTTGGCCCCCACACCGCCAGACACATTGGTGCGGTCAACGACGACTTCGGTGGAGGCGAGGGGGCCAAGCTGGATGGGCTCGTCGAGGTAGGTGACAATGCGATCGCCCCCCGAATTGTAATAATCCAGCGTGGTAATGGTGATGGGCTGGCTGCGATCGCTGTTGCGCAAACTCAGGGTCACGGTCAGCTGAAAGGTGCGATCGGCCTCGGAGTCAAAAATTTCGGAATACACCGGCACGTAGAGGGTTTGCCCCTGCACTGCGGTGGCTGGGGCAGCGGCGAGGACGGTGACGCCGGGGCGATCGCTAAACCGCTCTTGGGCAGGCACCGTGGGCGCAGGGCTCGTCGCCGGGGTTTGCGTCGCGCAGGCCGACAGCAGCCCCAGGCTCAACCCGATCAGTACTAATCTCAAGCTCACCATTAGACGTTATCCCTCGGTTAGTTCGCCCAGCATGCGCCCCGACGGCATGGCTGACTGCCCAGTCCACTAGTGTTGATCGGCAACTGCAACATAGGCGCCCAGACCAATCATGGTGCAGCCCGACGTAATGCGCTGACCGCGTCTAAAGCTGCTGCTCGTCCGCAGCCTTTGCCCCAGCGGCCCGGCAAAAGACGCAACAAAAACATCCACAGCCAGATTCAGAAAATTGGTAATCAGACCCAACACTAAAAATTGAGTCAAAACAGTGCCGCTTTCAATATTGATAAACTGCGGAATAAAGGCCAGGAAAAACAGCGCCGTCTTAGGATTGAGCACTTCAGTCACTACACCCTGATAAATCGCGCTGCCTCGACGGGACGGCGGCACAACGGCATCCGCATTGACGAGTAGCGTATCTTGACTCAGCAAAGTGCGCAGCCCCAGATAAATTAGGTAAGCTGCTCCGGCGTATTTCACCAGGGTGAATGCCACCGCAGAGGTCATCAGCAGACTAGAAATACCGACAGCGGCGGCGAAAACATGCACCAGCCCCCCAAGAAACAGGCCCAAGGCCGACGCCATGCCCTCAGATTTGCCGCCGTTGAGGCTGCGAGCCAGCGTGTAGAGAATGCCCGGCCCTGGCGTAATGCTGAGAATAAAAGCGGCGGTAAAAAACAGACTAAGCGTTGCTAAATCAGGCATATCAACCTCTGTTGGGTTAAGTCTTCTCTCTAGTACCTACGGTAGCGGTGGCTCAGTAGGTCGTCCCCCTACCCTACTAGCCAAACCGGGCGGCTCGGCGCTTGGTGCCAAACAAGTGGGCGTAAACAAACGAAAATTCGCAGCCCGCAAAGAAAATTTGGCAGGCGAGAAAAATCCACAGCATCAAGATCATTACGCTGCCGATCACGCCGTAGGAGACGAAGCGGCTGCCCAGGCTAATCACGCTGTTGCTAACCAGCCACTGCAACCCCGCCAGCAGCAGAGTGGTGAGCAGCGCACCGGGCCAGATGTCGCGCCAGGAGAGTTTGATGCTGGGGAGGATGCGGAACAGGCCAGCGATCGCGACCCCCAGGGCAAAAAATGACCAGCCCGCCTGCAAGCTTTTGCTCAAAATGACTTCGTCAATGGTGAGAAAGTCGAAGGTTTCTTGAAAGGTATTCACCAGGGTGAGAATGATCTTGATAACAATTTCTGACAGCAGCGAGGCCAGCAGCAGCAGCGCCGTAGCCAGCACCAGCACAAAGGCCGACAGTTTGTTGACCACAAAAAAGAGCGCCATACGAGCGGGCGACCCGGCTTCGCTAACCCGACTGGGGGATTCCCAAATTTTGTTCACCGATCGCTTGAGGATGGCAAAGATAGTGCTGGCGGCAAACATCAAAATGCCAAAGCCAATCAGCCCTGCCCCGACGCTGTTTTCGTTGAGGGCGATGATGGTGTCTTTGATCAGGTCGTGCACTTCGGGGGGCAGGTAGCGCACAATCACATCCTCAATGGCCTCAAATACTTCGGTGTTTGGCCCCACCAGCGCCCCGATGATGCTCAGCACCACCAACAGCAGCGGAAACAGGGAGAACAGCGCGTAGTATGACAGCGCCGCCGCCATGCCGGGGACGTTGTCGCGATCCCACTTGAGCCAGGTTTGAATCAGCAGCTGGGCGGGTTTGGAGGGCAGAACCTGGGTGCGCAGGTAGGGGAGGAAGCGCGATCGCACGTAGTTGAGCATGGGCGGTTGGGGGCAGAGAAACCGAGGGTATTATCGCCCACCCTTGGGACAGGTGCAGAAAGGATAATCACAACGGGCCAACGGGCTAGTTGTGCATCTGCTGAACTCTAGGATTGCTTCACTGGTCATTGACCTCTTTTCGCAGCAATCTCTCGATAATTTGACGGGAAATACGGAAATTCGTTTGTTGCAGTTGAGCGATCGCGTCTGCAAGATCAAGCCAACCTTGACTCGCCGCGTCGTCTAAGATACCCAGGGTGCCGATCAGGGATAACCCGCGATCGCTTGCCGCCCGCCTTCCCCTGCGTTCATCAATAATCAGGAGATCTGCTGGCCAAGTTTGAGCCAGAGTAATGGCGGCCTGTTCGCCTCGGTCAAGGGCGTTGAGGGTTTCATCGGTGACAATGATGGTTTGCACGACGAGCCAAGGCTGTGGCTTGGCGATCCACTGTTGAAGAACAACGGGAGCGCCTGGATCGAGCATTTCATCGCGTACGGCATCGGGAATGATGATTTGCCCAAACAATCGGGGGAGCAGGTCGATTTGGCCAATGAGCAGAAGATAGTGGATAGGGGAGGTGTCGGCAACAACAATCATAGGTTGTTGGAAGGCTGTTGCTGGCGGAGCTGGCGCAGGGTGGCGCGATCGCGCTCTAAATCAGCCGTGTCGTAGTGAAGATCGGCGTTGTGCTGTTTCAAAAAGGCATCAATGGCCCAGCGAGAGGGTAGACCTAAAATGCGCCCGACTTCAGCGCTAGTAATTTTTTCGACCTGGTAGGCATGGGCTACGAGGGCTTCTAAAATTTCACGGGCCAAGTGCTCGGAGTTAAAGTGCTGAGCCAGTTCATCGGGCAAATCGAGGGTAATTTGCATGGTGAGCCACATCTCCCAGAGTCTGCTTCTATCGTATCTTGCTCTACTGGAGGCTGTTTATGTTGTAGGTCTAGAAAGTAAGGGGTAGAGCAGGACGGGGGCCAGTGTGAAAGGGAACGGCACAACAGGTCACCAATCTCAACACAAAAATTGATGATTGGCATAATGGGCGCAACGGAACCAGCGGGCCTTGTGGACGTGGTGTGAAGATTTGGCGCAGTGCGATTGTTAGGCTTTGTTGCTGTGTTTCACGGTGATGACTACATTTCCTTTCTTGAGTCCTTGTTCGATATATCTGTGAGCATCAGCTGTTTGTTCCAGCGAATAAAACCGATCTACGACCGTTTTGAATTTCCCTGCCTCAATTAGCTCTTTGAGGAAAATTAGGTCTTCTTTTCGCTCGATCGCTACCCCACCAATGACTTTCTGACTGGTTGTCATTGAAACCCACAGTCCTCGAAGTATTGAGACCAAGTCTATGTGAACAGCTCTGAGATAGATTCCATTTTGCTTGAGTGACTTTAAACAGCCTGAAAACGAACTCTTGCCTGTTGTGTCAAAAATAATATCGTAGGTCTTGCCGCTTTTGGTAAAGTCTTCTCTGGTGTAGTCAATAACCTCGTCGGCTCCCAGGGATTTCACTAACTCTATCTTTGCTGTACTACAGACCCCGGTAATATCTGCCCCAAAGAACTTGGCAAGTTGCACAGCGGCTGTACCTAGAGATCCGGAAGCTCCGTAGATCAAAACGCTTTGTCCTTTTTGAATCTTTCCTTTATTTTGCAGGAAAATCAATGCAGTTGTTCCCCCAAAAGGCACAGCAGCAGCTTCCTCATAGGTCATATTGATCGGCTTTAGCACAACGGCCGCTGCTTCAGGCAGGCAAATGTACTCGGCATTAGCACCAAAGTTGGTTCCTGCCCCAGCGAACACCTGATCGCCAATGTTGAATTGCTTTACATTCTTACCGATCGCCTCAATTTCTCCAGCGAGTTCAGCACCCAGTATTGTGTTCTTTTTGGGGTTTCTGAGGCCATAGAACAATCTGACGCCAAATGGGTCAGCCCTGCGGATGCGGATGTCTGCCGAAGTAACGGTTGTTGCATAAATTTTAATCAGAACTTCATTTTCTTTAGGGGTAGGTTTCTCTACCTCCTTTAGCTGAAGAACTTCAGGTGATCCATATTCTGTACATGCGATCGCTTTCATCAATACTCCTCAACGGTAGCTTTAGTGTAGTTCACCACAATCTTCCGTACGATGGATTTGCCAAATCTGATGGTATGGAGAGCGGCGATCGATATGAGTAAAACAAAATTGCAGCATTAAGTGAGGCAGAGAAGTTGGGAGTCTGATCGCCCACCTTTGGGATAGGTGCAAAATGGCTAGTTGAAAGCAGTTAATCACTCACCATCGCTAAAGAGATTGGTTGACACACTTTTTCCCTTCAATGGGTGTCTAGTTTTCAACACATCTAGCGTGCTATCGGATCTTTTCAATGCACTTCAACTAGGATTGTACTTTCTGCGTCTTGTCTAGCGTCGTTTATTTCCAGGGCAGTTGTCGCTTAAATCGGAGACAAGAAACAATTAAAGTTGCCATGGCCCAAACAATGAGATAATTTATATCGGTAACCCCCGTTTTTCCTTTACCCAACGTACCCGCATTAAGCTCGAGAAGGGGGCCAGCAATAAGCATAAAGCAAAGAGACCAAACCGCACCAAAGGTGAAATAACAAACCACTTTTTTGAGCCAATTATTAGCACTTTTTTGCATCTTGATATCGCTCTTTGAGTCAAAAGCATGAAGCACCAAAAGCAGTGTTACACCAATAGCTAAGCCTGCCCAGTTGTAAGGACTATCATCAGCAAATGCTGTAGTTAAAGCACCAGCTAGGACAACTCCAAGAAGTGCTGCAGGGTCTATATTCACTGCGCCTGATTCTTTCAAATTTGGGTTTTCAGTCATAATATGGATCGCTGATACAGAAATCTTCCGCATAATACCTTTCGTTGCAGTGATCGCCAGAAAAACTTTTATATAAATTCAGGAGACAGGGATGATCACACGTAACCTTCTCCCTGCACCATATAGGCAAATATACATTTCTGCTCCACGATTGACGGGGAGCGATCACACCAATAGACTCAACCACTGAACCGTTCGAGCAGAACGGTCGCCATGCAGAACTAGAAAGTTTTAGCGCTGCCTGAAGGTGATTTCAACACCAACAGACAGCTCACCTCACAAGCATACATGGGGGGATGCGATCGCCAACATAAGGCCTACTACCCCCTCAACTTGGCATATTGAGCAGCCCGTTTGAACATCCGAGGCCGCAATGAAGCATATCGACCCCGCAGTGAAGCTTATTGGCACAGCTATGTAGTGTTGCAGGCCAAAATTACAGTTCTGCGGCAAGCCAGCTAACCGTCTTCAGCTAAAGAACTCTAGGTGAACAAATCTGGGGAGTTGCGGTGGCGGCCCACCTGGTAGATCAGCAGTAGGGCAATCACCACGCCGACCAAACCCGCCGCGATCGCACTCACCATCGCCTGAATCGCAATCATGCTGGAAGGCGTAATCAACCCGCCCGGCACCGCCGCCGCGCCAGGGCTAACCACCGTCGTACCCTGGGGAATCGTCAGCATTTTGATGCTCAGCAGCGTCACCCGCCAGAGGGCCAGCAGCACACCAATCGACATCAGCACCAGGTTGCTCAGCAGCCCCAGCTTAAGGTTGCGCCTCACCACCGACTTAGCCGGGCGCAGGTCGGGGTCTTCGAGCCGCCGCGCCATATGGATGTAGCGGAAACACCAGTAGATGCTAAACAGCAAAATCCCCAGACCCAGCACCGCCAGCCACAACCCCCAGGCCGATCGCACATCGCGCCACTGGGGGTTGATCACAATGCGGGCAATCACCACCAGCAGCGGAATCACCCCCAACAGCGACTGAAGTATCAGCCCGACCCAGCCGAGGGTGCGGCAGTAGCGGGCGATTTGCGTGGGGCTGGGGCTAGAGGGCTGGGTGCGGAGGAAGTCGAACATGGGGAGGGTGGGGGGTGGGGGGTGGGGGAGTTAAGGCATGAAGATAGAGTTTTAAGTGTTGAGTGTTGAGTTTTAAGTTACGAGACTAAGCTCAAAACTAAAAATTCAAAATTCAAAACTCAACACTTTCACTCCCGACTCTCCATATTCACCGCTGACCATAGGAATTTCATAGGAAGTTTCGAGAAGATAGCTGCTAGCCTGCTCCCTCTGGGCTTAAGTCTTTTGGAGATTTCTGAGGCTCCCCTGGGGATCGGGCAAAAATCTAGCTACTTTCATCAGGCAGGACAGCACCGTGAGCGCAGAAGCTAATCGCCTAGCAGAAACCCGTGCCCAAATTGCCCCCTGGCAAAAGTGGGGGCCTTACCTGAGCGAGCGCCAGTGGGGCACCGTACGCGAAGACTACAGCACCGACGGCAACGCGTGGGATTATTTTCCCCATGACCAGGCGCGATCGCGGGCTTACCGCTGGGGCGAAGACGGCCTCGGCGGCATTACCGACGACCACAACCTGCTGTGCTTTGCCCTGGCCCTGTGGAATGGCCAGGATCCCATCCTGAAAGAGCGGCTGTTTGGCCTCACCAACAGCCAGGGCAACCACGGCGAAGACGTGAAGGAGTACTACTTCTACCTCGACAGCACGCCGACCCACTCCTACATGAAGTACCTCTACAAGTACCCCCAGGCGGCGTATCCCTACGAAGATTTGGTCAACACCAACGCCGGTCGCAATCGCTACGAGCTGGAGTACGAGCTGCTGGATACGGGCATTTTTGACGAGGACAAATACTTCGACGTGTTCGTGGAGTACGCCAAGGCCGACGCCGAAGACGTGCTGATTCAGATCAGCGTGGCCAACCGGGGGCCAGAGGCGGCCCCGCTGCACCTGCTGCCTACCCTGTGGTTTCGCAACACCTGGTCGTGGAAGGAAACCGGAGAAAAGTCGGAGCTGAAGGCTTTGGGCAACGGGGTGGTGCAGGCCCGCGTCACCAACCCAGAGCTGACGGACTTAATCCGCGACTACTATTTCTACTGCGATGCCGGGGTGCCGCTGCTGTTTACCGAAAACGAAACCAACGCAGAGCGCATCTTTGGCACCCCCAACAAGACCCCCTACGTCAAAGATGGCATCAACAACTGCGTGGTGAATGGCCAGACCGAGGCCGTCAACCCCGATGGGGTGGGCACCAAAGTCTCGCCCCACTACCAGCTCACCGTGGGGGCGGGCGAAACGGTGGTGGTCAAGCTGCGGCTGACCAAGAGCAGCCCTGCGGAGGTGGGCAACCCCTTTGGCGACTACTTCGACCTTCAGTTTGCCGCTCGGGTGCAGGAGGCCGACGCCTTCTACGCCACGGTGATTCCTCCGGCGGTGATGGCTGATGGCGATCGCGCCAATGTCATGCGCCAGGCCCTAGCCGGCATGATGTGGACGAAGCAGTACTTCTACTACGACCTCGACCTCTGGCTGCGCGAGCGCAACGTCACCCCCTGGACACCCGCGATCGACAAGCGCAACGTGCGCAACAGCGAGTGGTTCCACATGATGAATGACGACATCGTATCGATGCCCGACAAGTGGGAGTACCCCTGGTACGCGGCTTGGGATTTAGCCTTTCACGTCATCCCCATCAGTCTGATTGACCCCGACTTTGCCAAGTCGCAGCTGATGCTGATGCTGCGCGAAGACTACCTGCACCCCAACGGCCAGATCCCCGCCTACGAGTGGAACTTTGGCGATGTCAACCCGCCCGTGCACGCCTTTGCAACGTGGGAAATTTACGTGCGCGATCGCGAGCGCAACGACGGCCAGGGCGACCTGGAGTTTCTCAAATATGCTTTCTCGAAGCTGCTGATTAACTTCACCTGGTGGGTCAACCGCAAAGACGAAGGCGGCAACAACCTGTTTGAGGGTGGGTTCCTCGGCCTCGACAACATTGGCGTGTTTGACCGCAGCTCGCCGCTGCCCACCGGGGGTAGACTGGAGCAGGCCGACGGCACCGCCTGGATGGTGTTCTTTAGCCAGCGCATGTTCCAAATCGCCATTGAGCTGGCCCTCCACGACCACCTCTACGAAGACCTGGCGATCAAGTTCTTTGAGCACACCATGTGGATTGCCGGAGCCATGGATCGCATCGGCGTCCACCAAGACGAGCTGTGGGATGAGGAGGACGGCTTTTTCTACGATGTGCTGCGGTTACCTGACGGCAACTCGACCCGGCTGAAGGTGCGATCGCTGGTCGGCCTGCTCTCGCTGATGGCCGTCGCCGTCTTCCCCCGCGAGGCCTTTGACCAGCTGCCTCGGCTGCGGGAGCGGGTCGATAAGTTTATCCGTCGCCACCCCGAGCTGGTGGGCAACGTGCACCTGCCTATTAAGCAGGGCTACAGCAATCGGGTCATGTTGTCGATTCTCAACGAAGACAAGCTGCGCAAAGTGCTCACCCGCATGCTCGATAAGGGTGAATTTCTCAGCGACTACGGCATTCGCTCCCTGTCGCGCTTCCACCACGACAATCCCTACGTCTTTTACCACGCGGGGCAGGAGTACAAAGTCGGCTACGTGCCGGGCGACTCGACCTCGGGCATGTTTGGCGGTAACTCCAACTGGCGGGGCCCGATCTGGATGCCCGTCAACCTGCTGCTGATTCGGGCGCTCTTGCAGCTCTACAGCTACTACGGCGACGACTTCAAAATGGAGTATCCCACCGGCTCGGGTGACGAAAAGACGCTGTTTGAAATTACCCAGTGCATCAGCGAGCGCCTGGTCAGCATCTTCACCAAAGACGAAAACGGTCGCCGCCCTGTCTACGGTGGGGCCGAGAAATTCCAGACCGATCCCCACTGGCAAGATCTGATTTTGTTCTACGAATACTTCCACGGCGACGATGGCTCGGGCATTGGGGCCAGCCACCAGACCGGTTGGACGGGCTGCATTGCCCGCATCATCCAGGCGCTGGGCTACTTTACCCCCGAAACCGTGCTCGAAACCATCTCGCCGGGGGAGCTAGTCAAGTACAGCGTGGAGTGACCTGAGGCTAGGACAACGCCCATAGCGATGGTCATTCGAGCGAGCCTGTGACTGCTAGGAACTGGGAGAATTTCTACACTGCTGCCAGATCAATAGACTCCTGGCCCGCAGAGGGCTACAGTTCGGCAAAGGCTCGCTGGTAGGTATTGATGGCAACATCTATGTTTTGCAGCCGATCGCCCCTTTGGCGATCGCCGTAGACCGCCGCCAAATGGTTGGTCACCATCGCCCAGGCCATCGGCTGGCTGGGGCGAGAAATTGCGCCCAGGGCTTGCTCGTAGGCGGCGATCGCGCGCGCTATATTCTCCGCCGGGTCGCCGTGGATGCGATCGCGGTAGGCGGCCGCCAGCCCAGTCATGGTGACGGGCCAGGTGAGGGGCGAGGGCACCGCCAGGGCCTGGCTGTAGAGTTCAATCGCCTGCTCTAGATTATCGGCTGAGTCGCCCACCAGGCGGTGGCGGTAGGCGGTGGCTAAGTTGTTGAGGGTGGTGGCCCAGTCAACGGAGCTGGCTGGCAGCTCGGTGAGCACCCAATTATAGGTGGCGATCGCAAGCTCAATCTGGTCGGCTCGGTTGCCCAGGGTGCTCTGCTGCATGGCGTTGGCAAAGGTGGCCATCACCCGCAGGGCCACCGATCGAGGTGTGGGATGGGCCGCCAGCCAGCGCGAGGCTGCCAGGGGCAGTGCCGCCGCCAGGGCTTCCGGGTGATCAGCAGGATGAGCCAACAGCCATTGGTATACCGGTGCGGCATCGCCCTCGTGTTGGGCCGTGAGCTGCCACAAAAAGATCAGACATTCGGCGTGGTGCTGGCGAGAGGCGATTGTCATGGGGAACTCCTGACCTTTTGATGCAGCTACCTTCAGCGGAGAAAAATAGGTTTCCCCACGCCAGGAGCCAGATTCTAAACTGGTCGGCTATTGGCGATCGGGCCGGGCTAGGGGGAAGGAATGGCTGTCTTAGCGCGTTTGACGCCTAAAGGGTTGGGTGAGAGGGGCTAGCGCTGGGTCGTTGGGTTGGGCTGCGATCGCCACTCCAGGCGTTTGGTCTTCGCTGGTTCTAACCAAAGTGGCGCGCGGCGCTGGGGCCTCAAGCGCCACCTCAGCCCAAGGGTTTCGACGGATCAGGATATTTCGGAGAGGATCTCAGGTATCTCCTGATACGACATCCGATGGGTTGCCCGTAGGTTAGAGAAAGGGAGAAGCAGTTTCCCCCAGGCTGTGCGGTTATGCCCCAGCAGCGACGCGATTCAAGTTTCCCATCTCTATCGGCGGTTCAAGCCATGCCCAACCTTCAAACCGCAAATTTTGCCCAAAATCACAAACCCGAGGCCCTCTGGTCGCTAGGGACTACCCTGGCGACGGTACCTCAAACCGCTACTCTGCAAGAGGTGATTAGCTACCTGAGCGACTCGATTCAGGGGCATAGCTGCGTGCTGGTGGTGCAGGGAAATCAGCTGGTGGGGCTCGTCACCGATCGCGATGCCATTCGCCTAGTAGTCAGCGGTGTGGATCTAAATACCCCGATTCACCAGCGCATGACCGACTCGCTAACGGTGCTGCCGGTCAACGAATCCATCAGCGCCCTCGATGTATTAGACCTCATGCGCCAGCGGCAGATTCACCATGTGCCCCTAGTCGATCACGATCAGCGTCCAGTGCGGTTGATTACCATCGACTCGCTCCAACGAGCGCTCCAGCCCCCCCACGTGCTTAAGCTACAGCGGGCGCAGTCGCGCATGGCCACTATAGTCACCGCCCATCCCACCGACTCAGCTCTAGCTGTCGCAACGCAGCTGGCAGAATACCAGGTTAGCTGTGTTGCCGTGGTTGCCCCCACCGCCGCCGGGGTGTTGCTGGGTCTGGTACTGCGGCAGGATGTGCTGCGCTTTCAGGCACGGCATGTCGACCTGGCCCAGCTGCCAGTGCGAGCCATGATGCGAGATCCGCAACTTTGCCTCAAACCCGACGATTCGCTCTGGCTAGCCTATCAAGAGATGGGCCAGCACCACCTACCCTGCCTGGTAGTAAGCACCCCTGAGCAGCAGCCCCTGGGGGTGATCAGTCAGTCAGACCTGCTATACAGCCTTGACCTGCGCGAACTGCAAGCCTCTTTTAGCCATTTGTGGCAGTCCTTTAAGCAGTCTGACAGTGAGAAGGTTGAGATCTGGAAAAGCCACAGCTCCGAGCTAGAACGCCTAGTGCAGGGGCGTACCGAGCAGCTTGAAGAACAGGCCAAGTGCGATCGCCTGCTCACTACCCTTACTCAGCGCATACACGAATCCCTTGATGTGCAAGACATTCTCGCCATCACAGTGAGGGAGGTGCAACAGCTGCTCCACGCCGATCGCGCTCTAATCTATCGGCTTAACAGCGCTGGCGGCGGCACCGTGGCTGTAGAGACGGTAGTACCCCCCTGGAATTCGCTGCTAGGCCACACCATTGAAGATTGCTACTTTGACCAGCATTGGGCTGAGGCCTACCGCTATGGCCGCATTCAAGCAGTCGAAGACATTCAGCGGGCGGGCCTCAGCCCCTGCCACATCGCCCTGCTCGAAGACCTGCAAATCAAATCAAATCTGGTAGTGCCCATTGTCTGCAACCACCGGCTCTGGGGGCTACTGGTCATTAACCAGTGTGGTAACTCTCGGCGCTGGCGCGATTGGGAAATTCGCCTGGTGGAGCAGCTGGCGCGATCGGTGGCCATTGCTGTGCGCCAGTCAGAGCTGTACCAAAAGCTCCAGGAGGATCTCGAAGCCCGCAAGCAGTATGAGCTTCACCTGCAACAGCTGAACGATCAGCTAGAGCAGCGGGTGGAAGAACGCACCGCCTCCTGGCGTCAAGTAACCGAAAAGCTGACTCAAGAAATAGACCAGCGTCGCCAGGCCGAGAAAACCCTGGCCCAAACCAACCAGCAGCTTCAGGCAGTACTCGACGCCGTGCCCGCCATGGTGTCATGGGTGAGCAAAGACGGGCTGTACCTGGGCTGCAACCACCGCTTAGCGGCATCGTTTCAACTCATTCCCCCCGACTTTGCCGGCCAGCCTCTGGGCTTTTTGGGGCAGGCAGCGTCACCATTTTGTGACTTTGCGGAGCGGTTTTTACAGAGCGGCACCGACATCATCAGCGAAGAATTGACCTTTGCCATGAACGGCCTGGTCAGCCAGTGGCTAATGGTGGCCCAAAAGTATGACCAGGGCTCGGCGGCGGTGTTTGTCGGGCTAGATATTAGCGATCGCGAGCGGGCCAAAGCCGCCCTGCAGACCAGTGAAATTAAGTTTCGCAGCCTGGTCGAGCAAACCAACGACTGGGTGTGGGAAATCGATCGCCAGTTTGCCTTTAGCTACATCAACCCCCGCGCCAGCGAAATTCTCGACCGCCCCGCCGAAGCGATTCTCAACCACCGCTTTACCGACTTCATGGCCGACGACGAAGCAGTGCGATTTAACACCATTTTGGCGCTGCTGGTGGGCCAGCGCCAGCCCTTCACCCAGCTTGAGGCCACCTGCCTGCGCCCCAGCGGCGAGGCCGTCACCCTCGACATCAGCGGCTCGCCCATCTTTACCCCCGAGGGTGAGTTTGAGGGCTACCGGGGCATCACCCGCGACATCACCGAGCGCAAGCAGGTCGAAGTCAACATTCGCAAAGCCCTCACCCGCGAGAAAGAGTTGGGCGACCTCAAGACCCGCTTTATCTCCATGGCCTCCCACGAGTTTCGCACCCCGCTGACCACCATTTTGGCCTCAGCCGAAACCCTGGAGCGCTACAGCCAAAAGTTTACCCCCGAGAAGCAGCAGGTGGTGCTCAAACGCATTCAAACCTCGGTGCACCACATGATTGGCCTGCTCAACGACGTGCTCACCGTGGGCAAAGCCGAAGCGGGCAAGCTCGACTGCACCGTGTCCCCCATTGACCTAAAACAGTTTTGCCTCGACCTAGTCGAAGAGGTGCAGTTTGCCCAGGTCAGCACCGCCAGCCCCATCGAGTTCATCGCCACGGGCGAGAGCGGCCCGGTGCTGGCCGATGAAAAGCTGCTGCGGCACATGCTCCTCAACCTGCTCTCCAACGCGGTGAAATATTCCCCCGAGCACACCCCGGTCACCTTCACCCTCAACTGTGGGGCTGACCAGACCGTGCTGCAGGTGAGCGATCGCGGCATTGGCATTCCCCCCGCCGACCAGACGCGGCTCTTCGGAGCCTTTCACCGGGCCGACAACGTGGGGAATATCTCCGGCACTGGCCTCGGCTTGGTAATCGCCAAGCGGGCCGCCGAAGCCCATCAGGGGCGGATTTCGTTTGTCAGTGAAGCGGGCATAGGCACCACCTTTACCGTTGTATTACCCCTTGTACTATGGAGTGACCATCATGGCTAAAATTCTGGTGATCGAAGACGAAGCTGGGGTACGCGACAGCATCGTTGATATTCTCAACGCCGAAGACTTTATTGTGGACAGCGCCGCCAACGGCGAAGAGGGCCTGCGCCAAATTCACGAGTTCAAGCCCGATATGGTAATCTGCGACGTCATGATGCCCGTGCTCGACGGCTTCGGCGTCCTGCAGCAGATCCGCCAAGATCCCGGCTTGGCCACCCTGCCCTTTGTGTTTCTCACCGCCAAGGCCGAACGGGTTGACTTTCGCAGCGGCATGGATCTGGGGGCCGACGACTACCTCACCAAGCCCTTCACCCACGACGATCTGCTGCGCATGATTCAAACCCGCCTGGGAGCCCAGAGCGCCGTGGAGCAAAAAACCCAGCAGCACCTCAACGCCCTGCGCAGCAGCATTAGCATTGCTCTGCCGCGAGAGCTGGGTGCCCCCATGAGAGAAGTGCTCAAGCTCTCCACCACCCTGATCGACGAGGCCGAAACCCTCGAACCCGAAGAGGTCGTCACCCTGGCCAAGGCCATTCACCGCAACGCCCAGCGCACCGCCCGGCTCACCCAAAACGTGATGCTGTTTGCCAAGCTTGAGCGGCTCAGCCCTGAACAAATCTCCGCTGAAGCTCTCCAGCACCAGCACACCGATCGCGCCGACGAGGTAATCACCGAGATCGCCCGTGCCCTCGCCACCGACTACCTGCGCGAAGACGACCTGGAGATCTCCCTAGAGCACTTAGAAGTGCCCATGTCCGAGGCGCAGCTGCGCAAGGTCTGCGAAGAGCTGCTCGACAACGCCTTTAAATTTTCTGCCGTAGGCACCCCAATCAAACTATTTGGGTCGCGCGGTGACGGCAAAGTCACGTTCTACGTGATCGACTACGGCCAGGGCATGACCCCTGACCAAATCGCCCACGTGGGGGCCTACCTCCAGTTTGAACCCGAGTCAGAAGCCACCGGCACTGGCCTGGGTCTCACCATTGCTAAACGCCTGGTCGAGCTGCACCGGGGTGAAGTGCTCATCGAGAGCATTCCTGGGCAGCAGACCATCGTGCGAGTGGCACTGCCAGACTAGCCACTCGGCTAGTGTCTACCAGCTTCAGCCCCTGCATCTTTTCACTGCTGAAGCGTTATGTTCTCTATCTAGCCCCTTGGCTAGTGTCTAGCGGCTTCAGCCCCTGCATCTTTTCACCGCTGAAGCCTCCTGTTACCCAACTAGCCCTTTGGCTAGGCGTTCATCAACTTCAGCCCTTTGCATCTTTTCTGTGCTGAAGCGTCTCTCTCATCATCAGGGCCTATTACTTAGGGGAGGTGCGTCTCATGGGCAGCCCAACCCACCTCGTGCATCTAAAGCAAAACATCGAAACCTGGAACCGCTGGCGCAATGATAACCCAACCATAGAACCCGATCTAAGCGAAGCCTACCTCTGCGCCAGTGACCTCAGCGCGGCCAACCTTAGCGGAGCCAATCTGCACAAGGCCGACCTGTACTCCGCCGATCTGTGGGGGGCCGACCTGAGCCATGCCGATGTGCGGGCTGCCAATCTCAGCAGCGCCAATCTGGGCAACACCAACCTCGCTAGGGCCAACCTGGCCGAGGCCGAGTTACTGAGTGCTAATCTCAGCCAGGCTGACCTGCGCGGCGCTAACCTGCACCGCGCTAACCTCAGCATGACTAACCTGGCGGGGGCCAACCTCACCGGCACCGACCTCACCGGGGCCAATCTTAAGGGAGCCAAGCTCACCAACGCCAAGCTCACCAATGCTCGGATGACCGGGGCTGATCTAACCGGCATTATGGTCAGCGATGTCGATATTGGCGTGCTGGCCACCCTAGAAAACGTGACCTGCGACCACGTTTACGTGCTGTCTTGCATGGCTCAGGGGGGCAGTGGTGAGACGGCCAACACCTACACCGCTTACTTTCGCTCAGCCCTACATCAGTTTTACCAGAGCTTTCTGGAAGCCTGTGAAAACGACGGCCCCCGGCACTACCGCATTGACTGGCCCGCGTCAGTCAATGCCGTTGGCCCTGACATCTACCTGCAATCGGTAGAGCGTCAGAGCGATGGCGACCTGATGGTGCGGGTGGGAGTGCCTGGCCTTAAAGCACCCCCACCGCCTGCGGTGGAAAAGCCCTCGGTGCAGCAGTTGTTTAGCACCCTGGGTCGGGGCGATTTCTATCGCCAGCAGCTGCAAGTTAAAGAAGAGCAGATGGCCACAGTGCGGCGGCAAAACGACGAGCTGCTGGAGCTGCTCAAGGCCATGACCCGGCAAAACGTTTACGTTCAATCAGTTTCTGTAACGGAGAATAGCATTATGACTGGTGTATCTAAGTACGACATGCGCGGTGCCAACATCGGTAGCTTTGCCGACACCGTTGAGGCCGGGGGCCAGCAAAAATCGGTGCAGTACAATCAGCACGCGATGGATACGGTCTCTGACTTTGAACTCGTCGTTCAGGTGGAGGAGTTGCTGCAACAGCTAGCCGAGCAGGCCCCCCAGGTACCTGCCCACCAGCGGCCCCAGGTGGTGAGCAACGCCCTGCAGAAAAAAGCTCGGGTCAACCCTGAGTTTAAAGCCCGGCTGCTCAAGGCTCTAGAGGCAGGCAGCGGCGAGCTAATTCGGGTGTTTACCCAAAACCCCTACATCAGCATTCCCCTGGCTCTAGTGAAAGGCTGGGTGTCGGTGGCCTAGCTCAGTTTCAGGTCTCGTCTAAAGGACAAATCTCTGGGGTCTTTAAAGACCCCAGAGGTTTTTTGCTGGGCTTAGGGAGGGCCAAGCTGCAAGGTGCCGAGATCGATTAAGCCTTCCTGGTCGGGGGCAATTTCAAATTGCAGGGGGGCGCGATCGCGCAGCCGAATCTCATACCTCCCTGGGGTGAACCCCAGCAGGGCAAACCGACCATTTCGGTTGGTAAACAGGGTCTGGGCCACCCAGTCGGCGTCTGACAACGAGACCACCTCGCCCGCCTGCAACCCCAGCGGTGCCCCGGCTTCATCTACCAGCACGCCCCGAACAAACGCCGAGGCTTCGGTACCGGCCATGATCAGCGTACCGCTGCGGTAGCTGGGCATAATCACATACTCATCGGTGCCCAGGTCATAGCCCAGGGGAGCCTCCGGGGCGTCGAGCCGCACCCGCGAGACGTAGTAGGGCTGGAGATCGGGCAGCACGGCGGGGCCAAACCCATCGACGACGGCTCCATAGCCCTCCTGGCTGGGGTTGACGCCAATGGTTTGACCCCGCCAGCGATCGCGCGGTACCACCAGCACAAAGCTGTTGGTAATCGGTCGTGACCAGCCAAAGTGGCCATCGGCAAACACCAGGGCTGTACCCAGGGTCAGTCGAGTGGTGTTGCTAGTAGTAGCTCCTGCCGCTGTGGGCCAAGAGATATCGTGGGTCAGGCCCAGATCAAAGCGATAGTCGGTGTAGGTCAGCCGTCCTGAGAGATCGTAACCCTGGCCCCCTCGGTTTAGATCGAGCGCTAGGCCTGGGCTTCGCAGTCGGCGATCGGGGCTGCGGCTCCACGACAGGCGGTTGCCGATCGCCTCGGTGTTACTCACCGTGGTGTTGAGCGCTAGAGACTGACGGCGCTGGGGCATCAGCCAAGACAGCCCCAAAAAGGCGCGAGTTTCATTCTGGCCCTGCTGGTTGCGGCTGTGGTTGAGGTTAAGGCTGCCGTTGAGACCGTTGCCCAGCGATCGCGACAGGCCCAGGTTAGCGCTATAGCTATCTGGCCCATCTCGCCCCAGGCGATAGCCGCCGCCAATATTTAAGCTCGTGTCGCCAAAGATGCGCTGACTGTAGGCAGCTGACAGGGTAAGCCAGTCGGGGCTGGGGCTGAGCGAGCCAAAGGTGGTGAAGCGATCGCCCCGGTACTCCGCCGCAATCCGCAGCGATCGATTGGTGGCATCTTGGGGGCTGGGAGGTAATTCATACTGCAATCGCATGGCCAGACCCGTGCCCAGGGCGCTTGTGTGGCTCGCCGCGATATCCCAACCCCAGTTGCCCACTTCCGACGCCCACACCCCATCGGTTTCTACCATTTGATAGGAGGGCGTCAGTTGCGCATAGCCGCCCAGCGTTAGCGTCGAACTCGCCCCCCAGCGATGGGCCAGGGCGAGCTGCGGCTCATCCCACTGGTACTGTCGCTGCCCGCTTAGAGTGCGAGTGGGGAACCCCAGATTGTAAGAAAACTGCTGTAGCCCCGGTGCCAACAAATTACCGGCTAGGGCGGTGGCAAAGTCGAGGCGCTGCACTTGGCCTAGGTCATCGGTAATCACCAGCTGAATATCGTTGGCCCCGGTGCTCAGGGCCAGGTTGCGAATGTCTTGAGGCCCCGCCTCTAGCTGCAACTGCTGCACCCTGACCCCGTTAATGTAGATTTCCACTCTCGAAGGCCGCTCTAAAAAGAACGTAAATTCTCCGGTGGGGCGGGTGATGCGATAGGGCTGCAAGCTGTAGTTGCGAGATACCGAAATACCGCCCAGGGGCACCACCGTCTGAAACGCGCCACTCACCGGAATCGACAGATCCCCCGCGATGTAGCGCAGAGCATTGACCGGGTCGTCGTGCACCAGTCGCACATCGCCCCGGCTGAACCCCGGCGCACCCCTTTCAATGACGTTGGCTCGGCCCTCTAGTACCCAGCCCGATACATTTAGCGCCCCATCGAGGGCAATGCGCAAGGGCTGCCGTCCAGTGCTCCCCGAGCCTGACCAGACAATATCTTCGCCCGCCAAAATATTCAGGTAGCCGCTGACGGTGCTCACGGGCAGAGCATCCGCCGCCTCGGGGGGCAACCCAGAGACCCCCACGACATTGGTACGCCGCAGCTCCGCCGGAATTTGTAGATAAAGTTCGAGCTGGGTTTGGTCAAACACAACCGCAATGCCCAGTTGTTGGAGCTGATCTAGGGGTAAGTAACCCTCGCTATCGGCGATCGCTGCCAATTGGCTCTGCAAGTCTGGCTGCAAAATAGACGCAGTTTTGTCGAGCACTGGGGCAGCCTGTACCTGGCTGGCACTGCCCTCAGCAATCACCACGATCGCCTGCCCCTGGGGCTGATCGTTAATGAAAAAGGGCACCGCGATCGCCTGATCCTGCGGTGGCGGGCGGCCAAATATGCGCTCAAACAGTTCAGCCTCGGTTTCAGCCGATTCTTCTGTAGATTCAGAGGCCGGTGCTTCGGTAGAAGTAGCATCTGGTTCTGGCTCAGAGTCTTCGGTCTCAGGGGAAGAATCTACAGGGTCTGAATCAAGAATTTCAGGCTCAGGATTAGGGGCCGCTGGGGCTGGGGTTGCGCTCTCTGGTGTGGAGGGTTCAGGTTGGTTTTCAGTCTCTACCGTAGAAGCTGCCGGTTCTGAATTGGGGATTTCAGCTTCTAAAGCGATCGTTTCGGTCTCTGAGACAGTTTCAAGTTTAGGGAGTTCGTCTGAGTTTATTGTCAGTGGTGCTGGAGGGGCGATGGTCGAAGACCGGCCAAAGGCCATCGCAGCCTCTGGCCGGGGCACCAAGGTCGGTGGCGCAGCGGCTACCTTCTGACTCCAGGCCGCCTGGCTAGCGCTATGTCCCAGCTCTGGCAAACTAGGGCGGCTATACCCTTGAGCCCCAGGGTGCATCGGGTTAGCGACTTTGACTTGGGCAGAGGCAGATTCAGGCTCTAACGGCTGTTGTTCAACTAGGTCAGCAGCTGGGATAGTCGCTGCTAAAGGGAGAGCTGCTGTTGCCAGGGGTTGCCGGGCCGTCGAAAACGACGGTTGCGGAGCCGGTAACCCAGAGACCAAGGCATGGCCCCCCGCCGCTTCAGGGTTGGGGGCCACGGCAATCTGTGGTGGTGTCAAAGCTTCAGCCGCAGCCGTAAGCGCAGACTCGGCCAGGGGGGGAGGTAGGGGATTAACCGGCAGATTTGCCGTCGTTGCCGTGAGCAGGTAAGGCGTTAACACGGGGCATCCAGGGGGCGCTTGAACCAGCGCACAGAGAGGGATAGCGATCGCCCCTACTAAACCCAGCCGAAGACAGCGCTTCGGTCGGGGCGATCGCGAGCCAGATAGCGTCCCAGGTTTTGGCTTTGCCAGCTCCTGAGCTATCTGGCCAGCGCTATAGGGCAGGGCTTATTGCAGAGCAAAGGTGGCGGTAACTGGCCCCACGGGCAGCCCAGCGGGCCAGGGCACGGTAAACTGCCGCTGGTTTTGGGCCAGCAGGTTTTCGCCGCTGATCCCTTGCAGTTGCTCGGGGCCGAGGGTCACCGTCTGCCCGCCTGCCTCTAGCGTGAGGTGCAGGCCCGTTAGCAACTGATGGGCCGTACCCTGGTTTTGGAACTGCACCACCAGAGCATCTTGCCCATTGATGTTTTGATGGCTGGCGCTTTCGAGCACCACGTTGGGGCTGACCCCTTGGGGTGCAACGTAGAGAGACGCCACAAAGTTATAGAGGGCGTTGATTCTTACCACTGGGGTAGTGACCACTGCCTCAGGCTCGTCGAGGGCAATGGATAACTGCTCAGCAATCAGTCGAAAGGGCAGTTCATGCTCTGGGCTAGGCTCGCCCAGCCAAGTGACTCGTATGGTCTGAACTTGGCCCGGTTGCAGCAAAATCTGGGGCGGGTAGATGACAAAATCATCTTCTGCATCGGGGCGGGTTTCTCTGCCATTTAAATCCATCTGGCGTTCGGTGACGCGAATTTCAACGGCTACGGGTTCATCGCCTGTGCTGCGCACCTGAAACGAGCCCGTGGAGCGAGCGCCGCTGGGTGATAGGGTGAGGCTGGAGGGGGAGAGCTGGTAGGTGGCATCGGCCCAGCTGGGTGGGGCCATCAAAGCCCCTGCCCCCAGTAGAAGTGAGGCTAGACAGCCGACGGGTGCCAAGGTTTGTGCCAAAATTTTCATTGTCGATTCTCCATGGTGTGCTGCGGAGAGACTAGGCTTAAAACTGCTGAAGAAATGCGGTAAATTAACCCTGGTTTTTGTAGCTAACCACTGGGTTAATAGTGCCCCTTTTCTTAGCAATTTATCCGTCTCCCTAGGGGATTTAAGGGAATATCACTGGGGATATCAAGATTGATTTATTTTTATTGATTAATCAGGGTAAACACCAGCGCATCTGAATAAGATCCGGCTGGTTTTCCGGCGATGTCGCTGGGTAGCGTAGTGGCCCGCACCGGCAGAGTGCAGCCGATGGGTGGTGGGCAGGTCAGCGTTGAGGCGGTCAGTGCTATAACATCGTCACCACCAGCCAGGCTACTGACCTGAAGACCATCCACGATCAAGCTGTAGGGAATGGCAGATGGATGAGTGCCGTGGGAGAGGCTGCCGCCCTTAGTAGAGCGCACGAACAACACCCACCCGGTAGCACTGTCAGACTGAATATGAACGGTGCCAAAGTCTTGGTTGGGGTTACCGGCACTGGGATTGAGGGTAAAGCTAGCGCTAGCAGTGTAGTCAACAATTCCCAGGGCCAAAGCCGCTGCCGGGAATAGCCCACTGAGCCCCATCGCGGCAGGAATCAGCCAGTTCAAGAGGTGGTAATTTCGCATTTTGTGCCCTCTAAACCACGCTCACTATGTGGAGGCACCCTAGGGCACCTCCACATAACGTAGTGATTAAATCAGACCGTCACGTTAACTCTAAATTCCTCAAGGAAGGATTATTTACCGGTTATGGTGAAGGTCAACGTGTCGCTGTAAGTTCCAGCGGGAACGTACTCGCCTACGAGGTTAGCCGTTACGCTAACACTTACGGCATTCGCAACATCAATGTCGTAAATAGCATCGATCACTTCTTCATCAGTATCCGCAGTGTCCACGTCTACAAGGTTAATGGTTGCCCCTGTGATTGCAGCAGTGGTTAGGTCGTTATAGGTAATGTCGTAAGATCCGTTTACGAGTTCCCCTCCATTAGCGGATTTAACATCGAGCTCCCAACCATCGGGATCGTTGCTTTGAATGGCCAATGTCCCTATGGTGTAAGCTGACTGGCCGGTGCCACCAGTGATTGATGTATTTTCGGCACCTGTAAAGGTAACCGTGTTAACGGCTTGAACATCACCTGATACACCGTCAGAGCTTTGTGCTAAGGCAGCGGGGCCAGCGAGTAGAGAGGCACCGATGAGCAGGCTAGAAGCAACTAGGGTATTACGGAAGGTTTGAGCAAACATAATGAGTCTCCTGAAGTGGCAATGGTTTGCCTGATTTGAGTTTTGCAGGGTATAGATAAAGCCCCCTGCGGCCTACATTCTGGGTTGGGCTTAGAAATACATTCCCCTTTGTAACTGAGGGAACAACCTCTTCCTTAGCCAGAATTGCGGTAGCTTGCAATGAAGTAAAGAGATGGCTGATTGAGTCTGTTGGCGAAGGTGCTAATCGTTTCGTTCTTCGAGTAGCAGATGGGTGAATCGCTTGCTTACAACCAGGCTTTTATCTCTTTCCTCCATGTCTACTAATTTAGGGGATACAACCCAATTAACCCACGCTAATTGCACTTAATTTTTGCTAGTTTATTTTCAAATCTAGATTTTTTTACGTAATTACATCGAGATAGTTGAGAATAAAAAATGATCTAACTTACGCCGCCTAATTCTGACAGAAACATATGCAGAAAATGAACTAAACAATCAACGAATATTAACTTTATATCAACAAACTCAAGAACTTTCCGGATTTGCTAAAAAGCGTATTTTGTGAACCCTGAAATAAGCATATATAAAGATATTAAGTCCTTCCAGATTTGTCAAATCTTAATTACCGAGGCCACTTTTTTCGGAGTTTGCAGTTTGCTCTTTAAGCATTTTTATCCCAATTCACAGTGACATCTTCCGCCTTGCTATCCATAGCAGAGGCTTCTGTGTGAGGAAGAACTGTTTCTCAGTTAAATGGGGCTCATTTTATTGAGGCAAGGGGGTTTACGAATAAATAGCCCTGTTCATATTTGCACTGCATAGTCAGCAGGCTAGATTATTCGTAAGATGCGTTATGGTCTGCGACAATGCACCAGCCCAGGCCTGGTAGTGCGTTGAGCTGATGCCACAGTGCGCTCTACAGCATCATTTATTTAAGACTGTTTACTTAGTAAAATTATAAATATCTTATTCACAGGCCCAGATTGGAATGAGAGTAATACCAAATCCTATCTGTATAACCCCCGCTTTGTAGGGGCATTGTACTGCAATGCCCCTACGGGGTATCGGTGATGAATCGGAGTTTTAGGAATTGGATTTGGTAAAGATGTTATCCCTAATTTAATTAATGCCCTGGAGCTTACTATCGAAAGCATTGCTGCTCAATTGCGCTGGTGGCGTCATCTGCGGTCAGAGGCCTGGCGAATAAATAGCCCTGACCATACTCGCAATGCATAGCTACCAATAAATCGTGCTGCGCTGAGGTTTCTACCCCTTCGGCTACCACATTCATGCCCAGGGCGTGGGCCAGGGTAATAATGGCCTGAACGATCGCCGTTTTTTTAGTACCGGCCTCTAGCAGCGCGATAAATGACTGATCAACTTTGAGGGTGTTGAACTTAAACTGGTGCAAATAGTTGAGCGATGAGTAGCCCGTGCCAAAGTCATCCATGCTGACTTGCAGGCCGAGCTGCTGAAGCTCAATTAAAATAGCGGTCGCCAAACCGGTGTTGCCAATTAAAACGCTTTCGGTAATTTCGAGTTTGAGGCGATCGGGAGCAATCTCCGCCGTCTCTAGACAGGCCTGAATCTGCTTGGCCAAATTGGGTTGAGAAAAATGCTGGCTAGAGAGATTAACGCTAATGGTCAGGGGTGGTAGGTCGGGCCACTGCTGCTGCCACTGGCGCATCTGCTGGCAGGCAGTTTGTAAGCACCACTGATCAATCGCCACAATCAGCCCGGTTTCTTCGGCGAGGGGGATAAAATCTGCTGGAGAGATCATTCCTAGGGTGGGGTGTTGCCAGCGCACCAGGGCCTCAAAGCCCACTAGCGTTTTGTCGCGCAAGGTCACAATAGGCTGGTAGTAAAGCGAAAACTCTTGATTCTGGATGGCTTTGCGCAGATCGATTTCGAGCTGAAGACGGGCCACCACCTGATCGTGCATATCGGGCTGAAAACTCAAAACTTGCCCCTTGCCCTGGCCTTTAGCCCGGTTTAGCGCCGTGTCAGCTTCTTGGACTAGGGTTTCAGGGGTGGTGTGGGCAGAGCGACTCAGGGAAATGCCCATGCAGCAAGTGAGAAAGACCTCAATTTGGTTGCAGTCGTAGGGGCGCTCAATTTCGTGGCGGAGTTTGGCGGCGATCGCCTCCGCGCTATCTGCGTCAGGCAGCTGCCGCAGCACAATGGCAAAGGTGTCTTCGCCCCAGTGGGCCAATGCGTGGGTTGGTTTTAGGGCCTGAGCTAGCCGAAAGCTAACCTCTAGCAGCAGCTGATCACCGGCCTCGTGGCCCAGGCTGTCGTTAATCGCCTGAAACCGATCGATATTCACCAGCACCACCCCGGTCAATTGGGAGGCCGACTCGGCGGCCAGCGCCTGGGAGAGCTGTTGCAAAAGGTGCTTGCGGTTGGGCAGCCCGGTCAGCGAGTCGTGCAGCTGAAGGTGATGGAGCAATTGCTCTAGCCGCCGCTGCTGACCCTGGCTGTAGTCGGCCTGTCGCTGAAGCTCAATCAGTCTGATGCCCACCATGATCTGGGCTGCCATCTGCTCTAGGTGCGCCATAATATCCACGGCTCTGGGGGAAAAGGGCGATCGCCAGAACCCCATCAAGTGCCCCCAGACCTGCCCGTTGTACCACAGGGGCACGATCCAGCCATTGTCCATGTGCTGAAGCTGTAAACCCTGCTCTAGGGCAGCGGGCATCTGCTGTAGGGCGGTAGCGTTGAGACACTGGGTGTGTTCTGGGCCAGCCAGGCCCACCCCCCAGCGAAAATAGCGCGGGCAGACCTCCGGCGTAGGGCCATGGCCATAGACTGTAGCTAACAGGCAGTCATCGTCATGAGATGACCGCTGGCTCACCGCCACCACATCGGCGGCGATCGCCCCACAAATCTTGGCCAGGGCGGTTTGCAACAGGTCAGGCAGGTTTGAGCAGCGCTGGAGATAGGCACTGAACTCAGCGGCACAGTGGCGCAGGAGCTGGCCGGGGGCGGTGGTCAGGGTGGGCTGAGCCGCCGCAGATTCAGCCAGGGGCACAAAGGGAATGCACTGGTAGGCAGTGGTGAGAGACTGTGCCATAGCCTGTAAACAGTAAGGGGGACGAAGAAATGATGTCTGCACTCAGGGGGGCCAAGGGCGAAAAAACCGGAGCAAGTGACAGCTTGTTGATGAACCCAGCCCTGGCTTACCCCGGTAGCACATCTCTTAGACAGTTCTAGATTAGGCGTTGCCCATGGCTTTCCCCATCAGGAAATGCCTGAGTCTGGGGCCGATTATGCCTGAGTTAGGTCTGGGGCGGGGAGCACACCTGGGCTAGGGTAACCAGTAGGGTCGCGCCATCGGGGGAGTCTAGGGTGGTCACTGCCACCTCGGCAAGGTCGCCATGGCCCAGGGCGACGAGGGGTAGCGCGGGCACAATGTGCTGCATGCGGCGCAGCATGGCTGTGCCGTTGAGGGTGGGTAGGGCCAGGTCTAAGACCACCGCCCCCAGTTCAGCCTGGTGCTGAATAAACAGGGCGATCGCATCGGCCCCTTCCTCCGCCCCCAGCACCCGGTAGCCGTAGCTCTCTAGCAGGGCGCGGTGCCACTCGCGGGTGGGGTCATCGGCCATCACCAAGAGCACTAAGGCGTTGCCGCCCTCTAACCCCGTGGGCAGCGGGTCTACAATCAGCTCGGCGGGCTCGGCGATCGCCGGAAGATAGACCTCAATAGTGGTACCGCTGCCGGGCTGGCTAGAGATTTTGAGCCAGCCGCCGTGGCCCTTGACCAGCCCCTGGGCCGTAGACAGCCCCAGCCCAGAATGGCCCGCCTCGGCGCGGGTGGTAAAAAAGGGGTCGCAGCTGCGATCGCACACCGCCGGAGTCATCCCCGTGCCCGTATCAGTCACGGTCACAACCACATAGGCCCCTGACTTGAGGTGGGGATGCTCAGGGGCTCCCCGCCACCACACGTTGCGCGCCTCTAGGTGCAGGGTGCCGCCCTGGGCCATGGCCTCAAACCCGTTGCGGCAGAGGTTCATAAACACCTGGTGCAGCTGGGTAGCGTTGGCATACACCGTCCACAGGCGAGACTGTCGCAGGCGCGAGGTCACGGTGAGGCCCGCCGGACGAGTCTCTTGCAGGGTTTGCACCAGTTCCCCCAGCAGGTAGGCCAGCTGAATCTCCGCCCGCTGACCGCCCATACCCTGGGCAAAGGAGAGCACCTGATCGACCAGACTGACGCCCCGGTGGGCGCTGGTGTGAATGCGGTTGAGCCACTGCTGCTGCTGCTCGCTGTCGAGGGCAGGCTGCTTGAGCATTTCTGCCGCCAGCAGAATGGGGGTGAGAATGTCGCTGAGGTCGTGGGCCATGCCCCCAGCCAGGGTGCCAATGCTCTCCAGGTGGCGATCGCGCGATCGCTGGGCCTGCTGCAAGAGCTGGGCTTCTGCCTGCCGCCGGGCGGTCAGCTCCGCCTGCATCTGCTGGTACAGCTCTGCCTGCTGAATGGCCAAACCCACCTGCACCGCCAGCTGCTGCATCATCTGCACCTCCGCCAGCTGCCAGGGGCGCGGCGCCGAGCATTGCTGGGCCACTAGCAGCCCCCATAGGCGATCGTGGGCCAGCAGCGGCACCACTAAATTGGCCCGTACCCCCAAACCTCTGAGTAACTCTAGGTGGCAGGGCGTCAACCCAGCCTGCTCTACATCGCCCACCGCCTGCACTCGGCCCTGGGTGTAGGCACTGACCCATTTGTCGGCAAAGCACTCGTCGTACACCCACTGCCCCCGCAGCGGCAGACAGCCGGGGGCGCAGTCTTCCACCTCGACCACCCCGCTCCAGTCAGGCTCAAAGCGAAACAAAAACACTCGCTCTACCTGCAACAGTTGCCGCACCTCAGCCACCGTTGTCGGCAGCACTACAGCGAGATCTAAAGACTGGTGAATGCGCTGCAGCGAGCTAAACGCCTGCGTCAGGGGATGGCGACTCGCGACGCGTGAAGCCTGCGGCATCCCAGAAACAGGAACCGACTCGGAGCGAGTAGCCGTCCCGAAATCGCTCTGCCCAGGCTCTGCCCCCAGGACTGGCTGAGTCGTCCCAGTCTCGGGCAGCGGGTGGCGAGGCTCAAAGGCCAGCCCCAGATAACGGGCGGTATGCGATTCAATATGATCAGCGCAGGTATATTTCATAGCCGCTTTCCTAACTCTCTATGCCCCTGATGTCAGCTACGGTCGATGCCCATGGGTACATCCACGGTAAGCAATGGAGCCCTCGTCTCGCATCAGGAAAACGCTGAGGTTTACCTCCAGGTTGCCTGGTTAAGGGCGGTGCCGTGCGCCTAAAACGTGGGGTCGTGGCCAAAATCGAGGCAGTTACCCTCGCGCCAGGTGCGCCCACTCTCTTCACAACTGCTGCGGTCTGCCTTGAAGGGAATGCCTGCCGGGGCCGCTTTGGGGTTAAACACCGCCGCCAAATCGACACTGGTGATCTGCACCATCGCCAGCAGGGCCAAAATACCCAGGCCCATCGTACCGGCCATCACCAGCATATTGGTCGGCGTCCATAGGGGATGCTGGGCCGCATCCTGGCGGCGGCGAGTCGCCGATCGCACTTCGGTACCGGCCAGCACCACTAGGTAGATTCGGGTTATGCCCAGCGGCAGCGATAGGCGAATATTGACCGGGTGGCGGCGCGGCGTCAGGGCCACCTGCAATGCCTGAACCTGCGCGGGGCTAAAGGTCGCGGCCACCTCTGGGGCCATGCGGGCCAGCACGCTGTCGCTGCTAATGGGGGCAGAATTGCTGAGTTTCATCGTCAGTCCTCAGGGGAAAAATACTCCAGACGCATCGGAGCATCTATAGCCATAGTCAGGTTGGTTAACGTTCGAACGGTCAAACATTTTGAGGGAAATGTCTCAACCAGACTGGCTACGGCTACAGCAGCTGACTCCACCGTAGCGATCGCAGACACCTCACTCCATCAGCAAATTCCTGAGTTTAAGGTTCTTAAGACCTGAGGTTTGGGCAATTCCCCACGCTGCAACAGCCACAGCTGGCAATCCCCGTTCCCTTCGACTCCGCTCAGGGAACGGGGATTGCCAAGACAAGTTAAGGAGAGGCCCTCCTGCCTCGCCTGTTCACCAACCCGGCCAGCCAGCACTTCCCTTACTCCAACACCACCAGCCCGGTGCGAATCGCGTAGCGCACCAGCCCGGCAATATCGTGGATATCGAGGCGATCCATGAGTTGTGTGCGGTGGGTCTCGACGGTTTTGGTGCTGATGTAGAGAATATCGGCAATGTCTTTAGTGCTTTTGCCCTCGGCAATCAGCTGCAAAATTTCGCGCTGGCGGGGGGTGATCTGGTCGAGGGGATTCTGATCTTGGCTGAGGCGGCGGACGTAGTCGCTGACCACATACTTCGACACCGCCGGGCAGAGGTAGGTTTCACCCCGAGCGATCGCCCGCAGGGCCAGCTCCAGCTCTTCGGTACCGCTGTCTTTGAGCAGATAGCCGCTGGCCCCCGAGCGCAGCGCCTGGTAGACGTACTCTTCGTTGGCGTGCATCGACAAAATCAGCACCTTTACCTGGGGAAACTCGCGGGCAATGCGGGCGGTGGCCTCTAGCCCGTTCATCTCGGGCATGGCAATATCCATCAGCACAATCTGGGGCTTGAGGGTTTCGATCAGATGGAGGGCGTCGCGACCGTTTTCGGCTTCGCCAATCACTTCAATACCGTCCAGCTCCTCGACCAGCGATCGAAAGCCCGCCCGCACCAGGGTGTGATTGTCGGCAATTACCAGCTGAATCGTTGACATACCAGCCTCTGTTTTAACCTAAACCACGATTGCCCTAATCCATACCGGGGTTACCCCCAAGTCTACACAGCCGCCCTGTCTCAGTAACGAGAAGTTTTAAACGGCGATCGCCCTCACCCAGTCCATTCAGCCAAAACAGGGCCCGATCGCGATCGCAATCTCAGGCCTCAATGGCCCAGAACTCAGGAATTTCCTGGCGACAGGACTAACGCCAGCCTCTACCGTAGGAGTTGAGAGTAGTCAGCCCTAGACTAGCCAAAAACAGCGGTTTGAACCGGTGCCTTTACGGAGACCTGAGCGAGCGAACCGTAACATTTTGCTACCCCAAGCTGGGTACTCTCAAGGATATATCGCTACCCTCGGCGGGGTGTGGTTGCAAGACCGGCCTCGCCTCGCGTCTCTGCCCCAAAGGGCGATGGCCTATGCAACCTGCACCTCTGCCCGCCAATGAAGCCTGTCGTCTACAGGCGCTGTACGACCACCACATTCTCGATACGCCCCCGGCTGAGGGGTTTGACAACCTGACCCGACTGGCGGCGATGGTATGTGGTGTGCCCATTGCCGTAGTCAGCCTGATCGACCGGCAGCGCCAGTGGTTTAAGGCGCGAGTGGGCGAGGTTGGCCCCACCGAAACCGTCCGTGAACTGGCGTTTTGCGCCCACGCCATTTTGCAGCCGGGGCTGATGGAAGTACCCAACGCTTTAGAAGACGAGCGGTTTTTTGACAATCCTCTGGTGCTGGGCGAGCTTAACCTGCGCTTCTATGCAGGCATGCCGCTGATCACGGCCGATGGCTATGCCCTGGGCACCCTGTGTGTGATTGACCACGTGCCCCGCATCCTCACCGCCCAACAGCGCCAGGCCCTAGAGATGCTGGCGGCCCAGGTGGTGGCTCAGCTTGAGCTGCACCGCCAGATCGAGCTGAGCCAGCAGGCTAACCTAGAGCGCCAGCGCCTGGAAGAAACCCTGCGCCTACAAGAGCGGGCGATCGCGGCCAGCCGCAACGGCATCATCATTACCGACGCCCGCCAGCCCAACAATCCGGTCATCTACGTCAACCCGGCCTTTGAGCGCATCACCAGCTACTCCGCCGCCGAGGCGCTGGGGCTAAACTGCCGTTTTTTGCAGGGGGGGCACCGAGACCAGCCCGGCCTACCAGCCCTGCGCCAGGCGGTGGCCGCAGGCCAAGACTGCACCGTAGAGGTGATTAACTACCGCAAAGACGGCACGCCGTACTGGAACCAGCTCAGCATTGCCCCCATCCATGACCACCAGGGCCAGCTGACTCACTTTATTGGCATTCAGACCGACATCAGCGATCGCAAACTGGCCGAAGCCCAGCTACACCAAAATCTGCACGACCTCGAACAGGCCCGCTGCGCCGCCGAGGCCGCCAACCAGGCCAAAAGCGAGTTCTTGGCCATGATGAGCCACGAAATTCGCACCCCGATGAACGCCGTCATTGGCATGACCGGCCTGCTGCTCGACACCGCCCTCACCGACCAGCAGCGCGACTTTGTCGAAACCACCCGCAACGCGAGCGATAGCCTGCTGACCATCATCAACGACATCCTCGACTTCTCAAAAATTGAGTCGGGCAAGCTGGAGCTAGAGACCCAGCCCTTTAACCTGCGCACCTGTTTGGAAGAAGCCCTCGACCTGCTGGCCGCCAAGGCCTCGGAGAAAGGGCTAGAGCTGGCCTACCTGCTGCCGACCCAGGTGCCCCAGTACCTGCTGGGCGATGTCAGCCGCCTGCGCCAGGTGCTCGTCAACCTGGTCAGCAATGCCATCAAATTCACCCCCGCAGGGGAAGTGATTGTCTCGGTGCAGGCCCAGCCCCAGACTACAGCCGGGCAGATTGTCCTTCAGGTGGCGATCAAAGACACGGGGATTGGCATTCCAGCCGATCGGCTGCACCGGCTGTTTCAGCCCTTTTGCCAGGTGGATGCCTCAACCACCCGGCAGTTTGGCGGCACCGGGTTGGGCCTAGCCATTAGCCAGCGCCTGTGCAAACTGATGGGCGGCAGCCTCTGGGTAGAGAGCACCGAGGGCCAGGGATCAACCTTTTACTTCACCCTGCAGGCCACCCTCGACCCCCAGCCGCCGCCGCCCGCCGCGCTGGCCCCTACCACCATGCTCCAGGGCCGTCGCCTGCTGGTGGTCGATGACAACGCCACCAACCGCAAGATTCTTCAGCTCCAGCTCCAGGGGTGGGGGATGGCGGTAGTGACCGTAGATTCCGGCTTGGCGGCCTTAGAGGCGATTGAAACCCAGCGCTTTGACCTGGCCATTTTGGATATGCAAATGCCAGGTATGGACGGCCTGGCCCTAGCCCAGGCTCTGCACCGACGGTTCGCGGAGCGATTGCTGCCCCTAGTCATGCTGACCTCCCTCGGCTGGCACCACAGCATTGCCCAACAGGGCCTGTTTGCGGCCTACCTGACCAAGCCCGTGAAGCAAGCCCAGCTGATAGATGCCCTGGCCAACGCCCTGGCCGATCGACCTGAGGCCGTGCGGGTGTCGCCTCGGCCTCGCCCTACGCCGGTCGATACCGACCTGGGGCGGCGGTGTCCCCAGCGCATTTTGCTGGCCGAAGACAACGTGGTCAATCAAAAGGTGGCCCTCCAGATTTTGCAGCGCCTGGGCTATCGGGCCGATGTGGCCGCCAACGGCTACGAGGTGCTGGCCGCCCTCGACCAGCGGCCCTACGACCTGGTGCTGATGGATGTGCAAATGCCTGAAATGGACGGCCTGGCCGCCGCCCGGCAGATCGTTCAGCGTTGGCCCAGCCGCCGCCCTCGCCTGGTTGCCGTTACCGCCAACGCCATGCAGGGCGATCGCGAACAGTGCCTCCGGGCCGGCATGGATGACTACATCAGCAAACCTATTCGCCTGAAGGAATTAATTCGGGTTCTAGAGGCCGGTCAGCGGCCCCCCGCCCCCGCCGTCAATTTGGCGGCACTGCACACCTTTGCAACCACCATAGGCGGCGGCGATGCTCAGTTTATGGCCGACCTGATTGCCAGTTACCTGGAGAGTGCCGAGCAGCTCGTAGCTGACATGGGCACCGCCCTGGAGCAGCACGACTGGCCCGCCCTCCAGCGGGCGGCCCATACCCTCAAGTCGAGCAGCGCTTCCGTCAGTGCAGAGGCCCTCTCCGACCTCTGCCGCGATCTGGAGGCGGTGCTGCGCCAAGATCCCAATCCGGCCGTCGCCGACCGAGTGGAGGCCATTCGCTACGCCCTAACCGACGTTAAAACGGCCCTAAAATCTGTCTTGGTTTCCCAGGAGGTAACCAACTATGTCAGTCAACGCTGATTCAGCGGTAATTTTGGTGGCCGACGATGACCCCTTCATTCGCCACATGCTAACCCGCTACCTTGAGCGCGAGGGCTATCAGGTCATCGAAGCGCCCCACGGCGAAGCGGCCCTCAACCTGTACTTTGACCACCTGCCCGATCTGGTGCTGCTCGATGCGCTGATGCCGGTGGTAGACGGTTTTGAGGTGTGCCGTCGGTTGCAGTCTCTAACCCAGGGCAACCTGGCCCCGGTGCTGATGATCACCGGTCTAGAAGACGAAAAATCTGTGGATCAGGCCTTTGAAATTGGGGTAGTGGACTATGTCACTAAACCGATTAACTGGGCCGTGCTGCGCCAGCGGGTGCGGCGGCTGATCTGGCAGCACCGGCTTGAGATTCAGCTGCGAGAAGCCAACCATCACCTCCAAAGGCTGACCATGATCGACAGCCTCACCCAGGTCGCCAACCGTCGCCGCTTCGATGAGTACCTGCTGCAAGAGTGGGGCCGGGGCGTGCGCGAGCGCCTGTCCCTGTCGCTGGTGATCTGCGATATTGACAATTTCAAAAACTACAACGACCACTACGGTCACCAGGCGGGCGATCGCTGCCTTCAGGAGGTGGCCAAAACCCTGAACCAGTGCATCAGTCGCCCCGCCGACCTGGTCACCCGCTACGGCGGCGAAGAGTTTGCGGTAATTCTGCCCAACACCACAATGGCGGGGGCCACCATCGTCAGCCAACGGCTGGTGGAAGGCATTCAGCAGCGGGGGTTATCCCACGACACAGCGCCCGAGGCCATCGTCACCGTTAGCTGCGGCGTGGCCAGTGTGCTACCCATGGCCGATTACCTGCCCTCTGACCTGGTGTTTACCGCCGACCAGGCTCTATATAAGGCTAAGGCCCAGGGCCGTAACCAGTACCAGGCCATCTACGTAATTCCCCCCGCCGCTGAGCAGTCGATTCTCCCAGGGGCGGCTAGCGCTACGCCTATCCTTCGATCTCTTTGGCCTGAGGCTTGATGGCCTGGCCCACAAAAAAGTTGTTGAGCGCAGTGGATACGATCGACAGCACGATGGGGCCGACGATAAATGCCCAGAACCCGTGCACCGCAAAGCCTGGGGTCACCAGCGACGCCAGCCAAAAGCAAATGCCGTTGACCACCAGCGAAAAGAGGCCCAGGGTCAAGATGGTGATCGGCAGCGACAGAATAAACAGCACCGGTTTAATGATGCCGTTGACGATGCCAATGGCGATCGCCGCCACCATCGCCGCTGGGAAATTGGCCAGCACCACGCCGGGGAAAATGGCGTCTACCAACAGCAGCGACAGCGCCGTAGCCAAAATACTGAGCAGGTAAAGCAGCATCGGTGAATCTCCTTAATGACAGGACTGAAGGGACAGCCGTAGGCACAACCCGCTGGCATTAGGCTGTATTCTCTCACAGGAACTTTGGGGGCAAAAGATCTGCCCCCCGATCGCCCCACCATCTGAGGCATTTCTTAACAGAGCTGGATCCTAGCCGATCGCAGCCTAGCGCCGCCCACCCCCAAAAATGCTAAGGTTCTAGCCCCCCGCTAATGTAGTCCTGAGTTAGCTATGGCTCTAGTCTCTGCCCCCCCCTCCTCACCAACTGGCATGGTGGTCTGCCCCCACTACCTGGCCTCCACCGCCGGGCTTAACGTGCTGAGTCAGGGGGGCAATGCGGTCGATGCGGCGATCGCCACCCAGGCCGCCCTAGCGGTGGTTTACCCCGCCATGACCGGGCTGGGCGGCGATGGCTTTTGGCTGAGTTACCAGGCCAGCTCGAGCCAGCTCTACGGCCTCAACGGCTCGGGCCGGGCGGGGGCGAGCTGCGATCGCGATCGCTTCACCTCCCTGGGGCTAGGGGCCATTCCCCAGCGCGGCCCCCAAGCGGTGATTACGGTGCCGGGGGGTGTCTCGGCCTGGGGCGAGGTGCACCAGCGGTTTGGCCGCTTGCCCTGGGCAGATCTGCTGATGCCTGCGATCGCCCTGGCCGAGCGGGGCTACCCCTGCTCCAAATCCCAGGCCCACTGGACGCGGGTCAACGCTGACTTTCTGCGGGCCTACGGCGGCGAGAACAATCCCTTTTTACCAGGGAGAGATGTGCCTACCGCTGGATCAAGGGTGGCCAACGTACCGCTGGGGGAGACCCTCCGCCGTCTCGCCAGCGCGGGTTTCCAGGATTTCTATCAGGGCCAGATCGCTGAGCAGATCGTGGACTACCTAGGCGATCTGGGAGGCTGGCTCACCCGCGACGACTTTGCCCGCCACAGCGCCACCTGGGTAGAGCCGATCAGCACCACCTACCGGGGCCACCAGGTGTGCCAGCTGCCCCCCAACACCCAGGGGTTTACGGTACTGCAAATGCTGAATGTGCTGGAGGGGTTTAACCTGCACACCGTGGGCCACGGCACCGCCGACTACTATCACCTGCTGGTGGAGGCCACTAAGCTAGCCTTTGCCGATCGCGATCGCTGGCTGGGCGACCCCGACTTTACCGATATTCCGCTGGCTGAGCTAATCTCAAAACCCTACGGCGATCGCCGCCGCGCCCGGCTGAGCATGGCCGTAGCCCAGGGTTATTCCACCCCAGCTAGCAGCGGCGACACCGTCTACATCGCGGTAGTCGATGGCGAGGGCAATGCCGTATCCACCATTCAAAGCCTCTACTTCGACTTTGGATCGGCGGTGGTGCCGCCCGAGCTGGGCTTTCCGCTGCAAAACCGGGGCTCACTGTTTTCCCTCGACCCCAGCCATGCCAATGCCCTAGAACCCGGCAAGCGTCCCTTTCATACCCTCATGCCCGGTCTGGTGCTCAACGACGGCAAGCCTCATCTGGTGCTGGGCACCATGGGCGGCGAGGGCCAGCCCCAGACCCAGCTGGCCATGCTGACCAGAATGCTCGACTTTGGCTTTTCGCCCCAGATGGCGATCGATCTGCCCCGCTGGCTGTGGGGCCGCACCTGGGGCGAGGCCTCTACCCGACTGGCGATGGAGAACCGGATTCCCACTGAAGTTCGCCAAGCTCTAGAACGCCGGGGGCACCAGGTCACCGAGGCCCCCGCCTGGGCGGAGCAAATGGGCCACGCCCACGCCATTCAGGTGAACTCAGACGGGCTGGTGGGCGGCTGCGATCGCCGCAGTGAGGGCGCGATCGCCTGTCTGTAAAGCTTGGCCAAGACTAACCCAGTGGGGATTTAGAATTTAGCGATAAACCTCCCGCCGATGTCTGACTTTAACGACCAAAATCAAGAGCTGGGCATCTTTGATGGCGTAAACGATGCGATAGTCTCCGACTCGAATGCGATAGAGTTCGTCTTCCCCTAAGAGCTTAACCATCCCTGCCGGGCGAGGTTCTTGGGCCAAAGCGTCGATTTTGGGCTTTAGTCGCTGCTGGTCTTGGGGTGGTAATGCCTTGAATTGCTTGACCGCAGGCTTTGCAAACTCAATGCGATAGGTCATAGCCCCACGTCGGCCTTGAGGTCTTCCCAAGCAATAGTGCCTTCAGTGGCAACAGATGCTAAAGCCTGTCGGGCCTCCAATACATCGGCAGTATCTTCTACTTGTTTAGCCTTGAGAAATTGCAGAAAGTCGAGCAACTCAACCAATACCGGATCGGAGGCATTGTCGAGTTCTTGAATGAGCAATTCCTTTAAGGTCATCGATTTACCCTTTGTTTAGAACCTGCTGGAACCTGCCCTACCTCTTCTGTGTAGTGGAACGCAATGCAGATGTCTATAGTCTAGCCGCAGACATTTTTGTTCTGGTGACTGAACAGGGCGACGGTCGTCTGCTGAAAACTAGAGCCCCTTACCGGCCCAGTACTGCTGCGCCTTCGTAGAAAAAGATGCCCGCCACGCAGCCGGTCATCAAAGTAGCCAGGGTGCCCGCCCACAGCGCCTTCCAGGCGACTTCGCTGATGTCTTTGCGGCGGGAGGGCACCAGGGTCGAGAGCCCTCCGACAAAGATGCCCACCGAGGGCAGGTGGGCAAAGCCGCAGAGCGCATAGCTGACAATCACCAGGGCGCGATCGCTCAACGTCCCCTCTGCCGCCGCGTTAGCCAGGCTGATATAGGGCGGAATCGCTGTCTCTAAAAACCGCCGCCCAATCAGCTGCGACGACAGCCATAGCTCTTGCCAATCCAACGAAACCCCGGTGAGGAATGTCAGGGGCAAAAACAGCACTCCCATAATGTTTCGCAGAGTGACAACGCTAAAGACTTGGCCAATCAGCCGCAGCGGCCCAACGCTGCTGGTGGCTAGCAAGGCCAGCTGGGCAAACAGCAGGTCAAGTAGGGCAATCAGGCCCAGAATGGCGATCAGCGCCGCGACAATACCCACCGCCATTTTGATGCCGTCTAGGGCACCCAAAATCAGGCTATCCATCGGGCTTTGCTGCTCGTCATCGGCCAGCTCAACAGCGGGCACCTTGCCGAGGGTATCGGGCACCTCGCGCTCGGGCACCAAGATTTTGGCCATCACAAAGCAGGCCGGAATCGTCAGCACCGAGGCCGACATCAGGTGGCCCGCGATCGATGGGAAGATGGGCCGCAGGTACCCGGCGTAGAGGCCTAGCACCGTGGAGGCGATGGAGCCAAAGCAGCCCGCCAGCACTGCACACAGCTCGCTGCGGGTCATGCGCTCTAGGAAGGGTTTGATCGCGATCGCCGACTCAATGCCGACAAAAATATTTGCCGCCCCCGCCAGGGCCTCGGCCCCGCTGATGTTCATCGCCCAGCGAAAGAAGCGGGCAAACACCCGCACAATCGGCTGCACCACCCCCAGGTTGTAGAGCAGCGCAAAAATGGAGGCAAAAAACACCACCTGGGGCAGCGACCGAAAGGCAAAGATGTAGCCCAGATTGAGATTATCGGCCCCCAGGCGATCGCCCGGCACGGCGGTAAAGGGCGGTGTCAGGGCGCGGGCAATCCACCGGCCAGCCCCAGCTGGCCCTACGGGCTGGTTAAGGACTGGCACAAAAATAGGCCCAAACAAAAACCGCGCTCCCGCATCTGAGGCATCGATCAGAGCGTTGAGCAGAGAGCTGAGCCACACCACAAACTCGCGGGTAAAGGGCAGCAAAAATACCAGCATTCCCACCACCAGCTGAATGCCAATGCCCCACTGAATCACCTTCCACGGCACCCGCCGCCGATCTTCTGACCCCAGCCAGGCGATAAAGCAAAGGCCAAACATACCCAGCAGCGAAATTAAACGCAGTGCCATGCGGTGCTCATTCTCCTTTTGGCCCAAAATTGGCGAGCCTGCCACCGATTATGCCGAAGAACGCCGATCACAAACCGAACCGCCGCAGAATTTAACTAATGGGGTTGGCAAGTTTGAAGGTTGGCAGGTTGGCAAGTTGGCCTGTTAACTCTGCTCAAAACCTTTCGACCTCAAAACCTTTCGACCTCAAAACCTTCAAACCTTTCAACGCTCTAACCATCCCTCCCAAAACCTGCCTTTGCCCCAGCCTCCCTTTACAGCGTGACCCTCCGAAGTTTGATACCTCAGACTTCGCCCCTGGCCCATAATAGAACTGACCCACCGCTCCAAACTATGGAAGCTTTTTCCCCTTTTCCGCCCGATTGGGCTGAGTCTGCCACCCACGCCACCGAGTTTTGCTGCCCCCAGTGCGGGGCCGAGAGCCGCCAAGCCAAAGCCGTTTGGATCAACCGGCGATCGCCTGTCTACGGCACCGACCACCGCCGCAAGTGGCAGGAGTTTTACCACTGCGGCGAATGTGAAACGCCCTGGTGGGCCTGGAGCAGCGATCGCCCCCCATCGCCCTACAGCACCCTCGACGATGACGACGACCGAGAGCTGTTTTAAGCGACGTTGAGCGCAGTCGATCCCCCTTTTGCGCCAACGCCCAAACCCTCGAACGTTCAAACGCTCAAACCTGCAAACGCCCTTTACCGATGACCCCTAACCCATTGCCCAAGACCATTCACGTTTTTGGCAGCCTCAATATGGATCTGGTCTGTCAGACGCCCCGCCTGCCCCAGCCGGGGGAAACCATTTTAGGCACCCATTTTGCAACGCTGCCCGGCGGCAAGGGGGGCAACCAGGCAGTGGCGGCGGCACGGCTGGGGGCACCCACAACCATGATCGGTCGAGTCGGCGAGGATGACTTTGGCCGCCAGCTCATTGAGGGGTTGCAGGGAGCGGGGGTCGATGCCAGCGGGGTGGCAACGGACGGGGAGGTATCGACGGGGGTGGCGGCGATCGCCGTCGATAGCGCGGGCCAAAACACCATCGTGGTCGTCCCCGGTGCCAACGGCCAAATCAGCGATGGAGATGTCGATCGCCTTACGGCTCGGCTGCGGCACGGCGACCTGGTGCTGCTTCAGTTTGAGGTGCCGCTGCCGCTGGTTATGGTCGCTGCCAAGGCCGCCAAGGCCCAGGGGGCAACGGTGATTGTCGATCCGGCCCCCGCCCGCACTGACCTGCCGCCCGAGTTCTTCAGAACCGTAGATATTCTCACCCCCAACCAGGTCGAAGCCAGTCAGCTCACCGGGCTAGCGGTGACCGATGTTGCCACCGCCACCGCCGCCGCTCAGCAGCTGGTGCAGCGCGGGGTTGCGATCGCCATCGTCAAGCTGGGGGAGCTGGGCGCTGTGGTCGCCGAAAACCATCGCACCTTCCATCAGCCAGCGCTGCCGGTCAAGGCTGTGGACACCGTGGCCGCCGGGGATGCCTTTAACGGTGGCCTGGCCGTGGCCCTCGCCGAAGCGATGGATCTAGAGGCGGCGGTGGAGTTTGCCAGTGCCGTCGCCGCCGCGTCGGTGATGGTGCCGGGGGCACAGTCGTCTATGCCCGAGCGATCGCGAGTAGCGGCTCTGCGCAGCGGCCCCAAGCACCTCTAACCTCGGATTTGGTACGCCGCTGTGCTCGGAATCTGCCAAACTTAGAGGCAACCTCAGCAATTGATGGCATGGTACGAATTAAAGTCCAGGACTGGCAGACCGAATTTAGCGATTTGATGCGCGGCATCGCCGGAGCGTTTATGTTTGGGGCCCCCTTTCTCTACACCATGGAGGTCTGGTGGAAGGGCAATTTCACCTCGCCGCCGCGCATGATGCTGATTTTGGGCATGGCCTACCTGGCCCTGGTGCTGCTGAATATCAAAGGTGGGTTTCGCGCCGAGCAGCCTCGCACCCGCACCCAGATTCTCGTCGAAAGTGCCGAGGGGCTGGCGATCGCCCTCTTCAGCGCCACCCTTAGCCTCACATTGCTCGACATCCTTCACGTTGAGACCGGCATAGACGCCATCATGGGTCGGCTGATTACCCTGTCGCTGCCCTTTGCGATTGGGGTTGGCATTGCCAACAACCTGTTGCTGAAAACCGATGACGAGGAGGCCGACTCCGCCCAGCGTAAACACCCCTTGAGGAGCACGCTGTCGGATGCCGGGGCTGCCCTCCTGGGCGCGATCATCATTGGCTCCACCATCGCGCCTACCGACGAAATCCCATTGATTTCCAGCTCACTCGATCCCACACGCCTGCTGCTGCTGATGGCTAGTTCGCTGCTGCTGTCGTACATCATTGTGTTTGAGGCCAATTTTGGCGCTCAGCGACAGCGCCGAGCGCAGTCTGGCTTGTTCCAAAGCCCACTCAGCGAGACCGTGGCCGCTTACCTGATTGCCCTAGCTGCGTCAGCACTCATGCTATGGCTGTTCCAGGTCGTTCGCGTGGGCGACCCAATTAACCAGTGGGTGAGCTATATCATCGTATTGGCCCTGCCCTGCACCATCGGCGGTGCGGCCGGCCGCCTAGCTGTATAAATTCCTAAACTCCCATGTCTGAAAAGCCCATCCGCAATCGAGCTGAATGGTTTTCCCTCGGTATTTCTCTGACGCTGTTGTCGGCTGTGGTTGCTACGGTGGCTTCGCTGTGGCTTAACCCATCGCTTAAACCCGCCGAATTTACGGTGGAACCAGGTGAAGTGCGGCCCGCCCAGGATCACTATTACCTCCCCATTACCATCAAGAACGAAGGCGATGCCACCGCCGCCGAAGTTACCGTCGAAGGTACCCTCGAAACGACCAGCCCTGAAGAAGTGGCCTCCACCACCTTTGACTTCATTCCCGCCCACTCCGAAGCCGAAGGGTTCTTGATCTTCAGCGAAGAGCCTTCGACCGCATCCGTGCGCGTAATCAGTTACCAAAAACCCTGAGTTTTTTGGAGGTTGGGCATTTTCTACGGTTGTCGAAGCTCAGTAACCTGGCTTCACCTCAATGTGCTGCATAACCTGGTTATCGTGCCCAATGAGCCTGAGCTCATCGACCTTGACCCCGACAGCCCGAATGGGCGCATCAAAGACAAACAAGCCGTCGGTGACCTCATTTTTTAGCGTTCCACCATCGCTCAAGCGGGCTTCTACAGCAGCCACGTCCGCAGAAAGGCTGCGGCCCAGCAAAATCAGCGACGTTTGTGCACTTTGAGTGGGGCCATAGTGAACGTAGTCTACCCACTCGGTTGAAACGGCATCGGGAGAGCGGTAGCTAAAGTTTGCCCCCTGGGGAGAGGCCCACCACAGTCCCCAAGGCAACCGCGAAACCACCACATGCCCACCATCTAAGGCACCTGGCAACCCCTGACAGACAACAATCGCCGTGGTGGCGGTTTGCCGCTGGGCTTTGATGACTGGGGCGTTTTCACAAAACCCGTCTCGCTGAGCGGCGCGCGCTGGTGTTAGGCCCCAGTTGTCTCCATGCCAAAGCCCCCAAACTCCCACCGCTAGGCCAGCGGTGGCCACCGCAAAGAGCAGTCTGGCGATCCCTCTAGCCTCCTCGATAGAACGGCGTAAAACTAATCTCATCAACGGTTCACCGTGCTGCGCAGTTTCTCTGACCCGCGATCGCCTCCCGAGTTCCCAAGGCGCAGGCTAAGTTGTTGCAGCTTCGGCATTGGTCTGCGGACCGGTGATAGATGGTTGAAAACCCTGCCTGTGGACAACTTCAAAATCTCAGGGTCAAGTCCATCACCAGGGCAAATCATCGAGATGACGCCGCTATTTCTCCGTAGCTCATCTGCACCGCACAGTTTTTTCCTCGGGCTTTTGCTTGGTAAAGGCCTTGATCAGCGGTGGCGATCAACGTTGCCGAAGACAACTGGCCCTGGGGCACGACCGTTGCGACGCCAAAGCTCAGTGTCATCAGGTCGCTGGACTGAGATTGGGGGTGGGGCAGTTGTAATGCCGCCAAATTAGCCTGAATGGCTTTGACAGTAGCGATCGCCCCCTCGGCAGTGGTATTTGGCAAAATAACCGCAAACTCTTCGCCCCCGTAGCGGGCCACCAAATCGGACGGGCGTTTAGCGGTTTGAGCAATAGCACTAGCCACCTGCCGCAGCGCATCATCGCCCCCCAGGTGGCCGTAGGTATCGTTGTAAAGTTTGAAGCAGTCTACATCGCACAAAATCAGCGATAGGGGGGCTTGCTCTCGGGCCAGCCGCTGCCACTCGGCATTGAGCCGGTCGTCAAAACAGCGGCGATTGGCCACCTGGGTCAACCCATCCACCGAAGCCAGGCGCTGTAGCTCTTGGTTGGCGGTTTGCAGCTGGTGGTAAAGCTCCGACTGCTGAATGGCGATCGCAGCCTGACTGGCCAGCTGGTAAAACAAATTTACCTCAGACTGCTGCCACCGCCGGGGATGGGTGCACTGGTGCGCAATTAAAAGTCCCCACAACCGCTCCTTTTGCAAAATGGGCACGATCAAATTGGCTCGAATTTTTAAGCTCTGCAGCAGTTCTACATGGCAGGGTTGCAGCCCGGCGGTTTCAATATTTTCAATGGCTCTGGTGTTGCCCTCTTGGTAGAAAGCTGCGTGGGTCGTCTGAAAGCAGGTATCCATCACGTGGAAGCCCAAAATAGATGGACTCCCTGCCGCTAGAGACTCCACCGCCACCAGCCCGCTCCAATCGGGTTCAAAGCGATAAATCACCACTCGGTCTACCTCAAACAGCTGCCGCACTTCATCGGCGGTAGTCTGAAGAATTTCGGTTAGATCCAGCGACTGCCGAATGCGCTGGGTGACTGCCGCCACAATGCGCTCAGACTCGCTTTGATGCTGCACCGAGGGCTGCCTCAACGTCACAGCCTCTCGACCCTCCTCTCGAATCACTGGCGTGGGGTCAAAATGGGGAGTCGTCTTAATCGGCACCGCACCCGGTTTCGCAATCAAATAGCCTTGGGCAAAGTTTGCACCCCGCTCCTGAAGCCAGTTCAGCTCTTCAACGCATTCAATGCCTTCCGCAACCGTTTGAATGTTGAGCTTCTGAGCAATTTCTAAAAGTTTTTCAGTGATGGAAGCTTTGTAGAGATCCTGATGAACATCGCGAACCAGCTCCATATCCAATTTAATGAAATCGGGTCGCAGCTGATGCAGTAAGTTTAGGCCAGAATAGCCAGACCCTAAATCATCCAGAGCCACCCCAAAACCGGCATCTCGATAATATCTCAGCACGGTTCTAAGGTGGACCAAATCCTGAGGGTTATCTGACTCTACTACTTCAAATACAACCTGCTCATGACGAATTCCGGCTTTATCAATGGCATCTACGGTGCTCCGCAGACAAGACACCGGATCGTACAGAGCGGTGGGGGAAAAATTGATGAAAATACGTCCTGTCAAGTCATGCTGACGGGCCTGGGCAATTGTGCTCAGGCGTGCCGCCCGATCCAGCTGCGGCAGCAATCCAGCTTCCGTTGCCAGTTCAAAGATGGGGCCGGGCATGACGACGTTACCCTGCTCGTCTAGCCCTCGAAAAAGAGATTCATACCCATAAATTTCAGAGGTGTCTTGAATCGAAACAATCGGCTGAAAATGGCTGGTAAAGCGATTGGCTGCCAACATATCTATCAGCCAATCAGCCTGGCTGAACTTGATAAACTGCTGAAGTGAGGCCATGTCGCTAAAATCTTGTAATTGCGGCTGAACGACACCTCGAACAAACAAAACTTGGGTTTCTTTTAACTCTCTCGGCGCTACAAGTTGACCTAAGTTACGGGCAATGTCTTGGGCTTGGCCAGATTTGCAGGCTAAACTCAACCCTGGTCGTTCCTGCATAAGTTCAAACTCTAACGACTCCTTTTTCAGAAAAGGAATGACTTTTGCAAGGGTGTGGGGTACTGGAAACCAGAGAAAAAGCCTACCGGCCTGTCCAACCGGACATCGACCAATAGTATGACAAGCACATGTTTTAGAAGTAGACATTGCCATAACTCGGATCCGTAGATAACTAAATTTGAGTTTAGTGTTCCCAATCTGCTCTAAGGCGTGTCATTAGGAGGCCAAATCAAGAGGCAGATTTTTACTCGATACGTTATCCATAGAAAATCCATCGGCAGGCCGATCGCAGAAGGCCAAAATGGTTCAAAAGGCAACGATAATATGGCGTAATTTTTCAGCTCCTTTAAACCTCGCGCACCACCCGGCAGGGGTTGCCCACGGCGACCACGTTGGCCGGAATCGACTTGCTCACCACGCTGCCCGCACCGATGGTTGTGTTATCGCCAATGGTCACCCCTGGGCAGACAATGACGCCGCCGCCTAGCCACACATTGTTGCCGATGGTAATGGGGGCCGCCAGCTCTAGCCCGGTCAGCCGCACGGTGGGGTCGGTGGGGTGATAGGCGGTGTAGATCTGCACATTCGGCGCGATCAGCACATTGTCGCCAATGGTCACCCAGTTGCAGTCGAGAATGGTGCAGTAAGCGTTGATGTAGAGGTTTTTGCCGGCGCGAATGTGGCTGCCGTAGTCGCAGAAAAAGGGCGGCGTGATCTCGAAGTTGGGGCCAATGGTGTGGAAGAGCGATCGCACCACCGACCGCCGCACCTCAATCTCCCCAGGCCGAGCATGGTTGAACTCGTATAGCTGCTCCTGGGCCTGTCGTCGCCGCGCCACCAGCTCCGGATCGAATCCCAGGTACAGTTGGCCCGCCAGCATCTTCTCTCGCTCGGTCTGCGCCATATAGCATTTCTCCCCATTGGAGGAAACATCTTGCTGATGATACAGGCATTATCCTCCATGTCGTACCTGAGCTAATTCCTGCGTTTGTCGCTATAGAAATTACACTGCTAGTTTTATAGCGGATTTCACTCGGGCCAAGTAAGTTGCGATCATCCCCCTGCTCCCTTGACAAGGGGGAAACAGAGTGAAACTTAGACACAAAAGTACTGGGGGGATCTAGAACTCAGCAGTTGTGTACCTCACTCCATCAAGAACTGCTGTAACTGCTGTCGCCTACTCAAGTTATTGCGAGGTTTGAGAGACCTTTATTTAAAGGAGTTGTTTTTTCCTTGCTCTCAACAGAAAAATTCTGGCAAATGTTTGTAAACCTTGCTACTTTTTGGACTGATTGTTCGAACCTATAATGTAATGGCTCAGCTTAATGAAAAATGGCAGCATTAGCTTTTCATCAAGTTTTTTGTGCGCCAAGAAGATATTTCTCCTCCGGAGGATCCTAAATTGTCTGACGTTCAATCTTTCCCCGAACTATCGACAGATTCAAATGCAAGCGGTTCAGAGCTTCTCTATCGGCTTTACGATAGGCCACCGTTTTTTGAGTCTGTTTTCGTCGCGGTTCAGCATGTTTTGGCAGCATTCGTTGGTATTGTAACGCCGCCGCTAATTATTAGCACTAGCCTGGGCCTCGATGCAGCTAATACTAGTTTTATTATCAGCATGTCGCTGCTAGCCTCCGGAATTTGCACGTTTATTCAATGCAAAACTTTTGGCCCAGTGGGGTCTGGTTTGCTGAGTTTACAGGGCACTAGCTTTGCATTTTTGGGATCTATATTGGGCGTAGCAGGCACCGCCATTGATGCTGGCAGAACCCCAGAGCAGGCTCTGTCGCTTATTTTTGGTGTTTGCTTTTTTGGCGCATTCACCAATGTCATTCTGAGCCGATTTTTGCATTTGCTCAGTAAGATCGTCACACCAATTGTGTCTGGCACCCTAGTGATGTTAATTGGGTTAAGCCTGCTTAAGACGGGGGTGACAAGCATGGCCGGTGGCCCCGCAGCCCTCAACAATGGCACTTTTGCCAACACTCAGAATATGGCTCTGGGAGTGGGCGTATTCTTAATCGTGATTGTTTTGACCTTATCTAAGAACCAGTATGTGCGCATGGGGGCGATCGCTATTGGTCTTATCGCAGGCTATATTGTCTCTGCCTTTATGGGCATGGTCAATTTCAGCATTTTCCAGGAACTGCCTTTAATTAGCCTGCCAGTACCGTTCCGCTACGGCATGAGTTTTGACTTTGGTGCTTTAATTCCGTTTCTAATTCTTTTTCCGCTGACGGCGATCGAATCGGTGGGCGATTTAACCGCCACCTCCCTAGTCTCTAAAGAACCCATCACCGGTCCTGTCTACATTCGCCGTATCAAGGCTGGGGTACTGGCCGATGGCCTAAACTCGTCTTTGGCGGCATTGCTCAACACCTTTCCGATTACCACCTTTAGCCAAAACACAGGTGTCATTCAAATGACGGGGGTAGGCAGCCGCTACGTCGGGTTTTTCGTCGCTGCCATTCTAGCGCTGCTAGGGCTGTTGCCCATCGTCAGTGGTGCGTTTCAATCTATTCCTCAGCCGGTTTTGGGCGGTGCAACAACGGTCATGTTTGGGTCGATCGCTGTTGCGGGCGTCAAGATTGTCGCCTCTGAGCATTTAGATCGGCGGGCCACCATCATCATTGCGGGCTCCCTGGCGGCGGGCCTAGGGGTCGTATTTGTACCAGAGCTGTTTGCCAACCAGCCCGCCGTCATTAAAAATATGTTTGCCTCAGCCACCTCAACCGGTGGCCTAACGGCTATTCTACTGAGCTGGCTATTGCCCCAAGGCCCACAATCTGGCGGTGCAGCAGACCCAGAGTTGGCCGACGTCTAGCCCGAAGCCCTGTTTCCTGAATTTCTGTAGTCTGATTAACCCAAAGCGCCCCCGAAGCCTTTTCTGGCGTTCAAACGCCACCCCTTATTCAGCCGCTCAATTCTCCTACAACCCGAATTCAGATCAAGAAGCTCCCTAAGGTCTTTAAAACCTTGGGGAGCTTCTTAAGGTCTACGGATGATCTAATTTCTTAGCCCACCAGTTCTTTCACCTTAGCCATGATGCCATCGGGGTCAATGCCCTGATGAATGAACTGCTCCCACAGGCCACCGCTGCCCTCGTGGTGGGTGCCGATGAAGGCAAACTTGGGCGTGTAGCCCCGCTCCAGCAGCCAGGAGCCAAAGCGGCTGCCCAGGCCCGTCTTGCGGTTAAAGGCCTCGGTCACCAGCACAAAGGGAGCCTTGCCCACCTTGGCCATGGTCTCCTCATCGACCACGTTGAGGGTGGACTTGTTGATCAGGCCCACGTCAATGCCCTCCTGCTTCAGCCGCTCCACCGCATCCAGGGCGCGATAGACCGAGTCGCCAAAGGTGACGATGTAGCCCGCCGTGCCTTCGCGAATGACCTCATCTTTACCGGGGGTAAAGGTATAGTCGCCGCCAAACATCTCGTTGCCGTCAGCATCCAGAATCATCGGCACCTTCGAGCGGGTCGAGAAGATAAAGCGCAGACCGGGGTCGTGGAACACCTTCTTCACGCAGGCCTTCATCTGGTTGGGGTCGGCGGGAAAGTAGAGCTTGGTGTCGTAGCCGTCATCCAAACCATTGTCGGCAAAGAAGTTGTTGAGGCCGAAGTGGCAGGTGTTGTCGGCCATATCGTCGATGCCCGAGTGGGAGAAGTGGCACAGCAGGTTGGAGTAGTTCAACCGCGCCATAGTGATTTCAGAAATGCACATCTCCAAAAAGGCAGCGAAGGTGGCGAACACGCCCTGCTTGCCCTCGGCCATGCCAAAGCCCGCCGCCGCCGACAGGTTGCCCCGCTCCATAATGCCGCCGCTGATGAAGATCTCAGGGTAGGCCTTACGAATCTGGGCCAGGCCGCAGGAGCCTTCCAGGTCGCTATCGACCACCAGCACGCTTTCTTTGCGGGCCATTTCATCCAGCTCGCCCAGCACTTCGACCATGGCGTCGCCAAACACGTTGCGGTTTGCGCCCACGTTCTTGCTAGAGCCCATGAACTCGTAGGTGTTCTTGGGGGTCTCGATGCCTTCGAGAATTTCGACCGCAGCGGTGTGGCCCTTGGCGGTGAGGTATGCGATCGCCGCTTTCACCGAGATCACATCGTGGCCGTGGGTGCTGCCCTCAATGCCCTCAATGCCCACCGCCATCGCCCGCTTGTTGATCACCGCCACCGGGCCGGGGGTGTTGATCGCCTTGCAGATGTTGGCGTAGAGGCCGTCGAGGTCTTCGCCGTCACCTTCGAGCACCGTCAGGCCGTGGCCCTCTAGGGTTTTCTTGACGCTGTAGCCGCCCATGTACTGGGAGGGGTGACCTGCGATCGTGACGTCGTTGTCATCCACTAAAATCTTGACATTGACGTGGTGGGCCACGGCAAAGCGGGCTGCCTCAGCGTCGTCGCCTTCCTGCTGGGCACCGTCAGAACCCAGGCAGAAGGCAACTTTGCCAGGGTTGGCCAGGACCACACCGTTGACGTAGGGCCACATGTGGCCCAAACGGCCAGAGCTAAACTTGACGCCGGGGGTCAGCCCCAGCTCGGGGTGACCGGGCAGCTTTTCGTTGGCGGCGCGGTACTGCATCAGCTGCTCGGCGGGCATGTCGCCGTTGAGCACCGACATGAGGTACTGGGTCGCCACCCGGTGGCCCGCTTCGTCAAAGAAAATTGGTACATACTTGTCGCCCGCGCCGCGAAACAGCGCATCGAGAATCATCACCTCGGGCACGGTGTCGTAGGGGCCGCCGGTATGACCGCCCACGCCCCGCGCTGCGCCAGTCGCAGTGAAGAACACGATCGCATCCCGACACAGCTGAATGTTGGCCTTGAGGGCGCTACGCTGCTCGTCGGTGAGGGTGGGGTTAGACGCATCGAGGGAAATTCGCTGGTATGCGCCCAGGTCAATGGGAAAGCTTGTCATAGTGTTTCGTCCTATAGGCTGGTTACAGAGAAGCGTGGAGCGAGGTGAGGTTTTTCATATAGAGCAAGTCCACCGCTCAAGTTTGGATAGCAAAAATCCACTACCTCCATCATTCAATACTCTGGCAAGGCTGTGAAGTTATTCGGCGTTGCTGAATTCAGTGTGAATTATTGTTTGAGTGGGCCCATCACCGAACTTGAGGTGGTGAAGTCGCAGTTTAGGCCTTGGGGGAACCCAAAGGCCCCAGCAGCAAAAACGGCCAGGGCAGCTCTAGATCGGGCACTAGCTCGGCGTAGGGCCGCAGCCCAGGCACCGCGTAGGGCAGCACAAACCGCAGCGACCTGAGCGAGGCTGGCCGATTGCCCTCGACATCCACCGCGCCAAAGGTTTTGGCCAGCTCGGCTACAATCTGCACCTGGCCCGTGCGGCGCAGCAGGTGGCGATCGCTCGCTAGGGCTGCAATTACCCGCCCGGTGAGCAGGGGTGTTTCCCAGTTGTAGTGATCTGGCGCGGCGGTATCTGCCGCCGCATCAGCGGATTGACCATCCCCCAGACCCATCTCGGCGGCAAACTCGGTCATTAGCTCGGTGCCGACAATGCCCGGCCAAATCGAGAGGGAGGTCACCCCGTGGGGCTTTAGTTCGACCGCCATGTCTGCCGCCAGGCGATCGCAGGCCGCCTTGCCCACGCCGTAGGGCACCCCAAAAATGTAAGACAGCCCACCCCACGACGACAGCGTGCAGATTAGCCCCTGCCGACGCGGCACCATGAGGCGAGCGGCATAGACGCTGGCCAGGTAGTGGCTCCGCAGCCCCACGGCATTGCACGCATCCCAAAAATCGGCAGGTTCAGTCTCCCAAAAGGGCTTGCCATAGGCGGCTTTAAGCGCTGGCACCCCGGCGTAGGCGTTGTTCACCAGCAGGTCGAGCTGGCCCTTTTGCTCGGTTTGAATGCGATCGAAGAGAGCCTTGACCTGGTCATCGTCCCCGTGGTCTACCTGTACCGGAATCGCGGTTCCGCCCGCCTGGGTCACCGCAGCGGCGGTTTCTTCTAGCGACCCCATCGAGGCGGGTGCGGCGGTGAGGGTGCGCCCCGTGATGTAAACCACCGCCCCGGCTTCCCCTAAACCAATGGCAATCCCTTTGCCCAACCCCCGCGTGGCTCCAGTGACTAGCGCAATTTTTCCGTCCAGCCGTGCCATAGATATCTCCTTTTAACCCGGTGGCTTTCCGCCCACGATGGAGCCATAGCCTAACGAACAGTGAGCCCCATCCAAGTCTTTGCAAACGAACCATCGGGCCTAACAGCTTTGTTCTAACAGCCCCAGCAGATTTGGGCGAGCTGCTTAAGAGTCGGAGTCGTGCAGTAGTTATCTATTTAGACAGAAGACCTGGCCCCTCTAATTAGATAGCTTAAAGCTATAAACGGCATCGGCTTGACCAGTCGGCCCTACCTACCCAACCCCAAAAAACCATGTTTGTTAAAGACACCCAAGACCAGACGCTGATCAAAGTGCTGGATGTCACCGACTTAATTGACCCCCAAAGCGACCAAATCCAGGGGCGACAGCAGGCTGGCGAAGAAGAGCAGCCCCCCCAGGCCTACGAAAAATCGCGCCTTCAGTTTCCCTCTGGCGAAGCCCTGCCCGAATGCTGGATCAACCCCGACTACAAACTTCAGCAGAGCCCCACACCCTAGGCCACGACTCAGCCTACTACGCTGCGATCTAATCCGAATCTAAGACGGGGCGATCGCAGCACAGGGCATCTAAGTGTTTTCACCCCGTACAGCGGCCACATTCACCCTTGCCCGGAGCAGTCTCTACTCCCCAACTCATGCACCGCATTGAACGCAGCAAAACCAACCTGCGGGGCATTCTAGCCGTCTGCATGGTGGTGGCTGGCGTGCTGCATTTTGCTCAGCCAGAGCCGTTTATTCGCATTGTGCCGGGCTTTTTGCCTGCCCCGGCGGCCTTAGTCTATATCAGCGGCGTTATTGAGATTGCGCTGGGAATTGGCCTGCTGGTACCTGCCGCTCGCCAAATCGCCGCATGGGGTCTGGTGGCGCTGTTTATTGCGGTGTTTCCGGCCAATTTGAATATGGCTATCAACCACATTCAAATTGCGGGGATTCCTGATGCCTGGTGGTTTCAGGCAATTCGGCTGCCGTTTCAGCTCGTGCTGATTGTCTGGGCCTACTGGTATACCCAAGATTGACGCTCTCTCCCCACCCCAAAATTCACTCTTACGATTGAGCGGTAGAGAGGTAAGACCCATCCCTAGAGTGATGGGTTTAAACTGGCCTGTTGGTAGTCTTGAGCAATCAATTTAGGTAATATGGGCTATTCCCACTGGTTCCGATTGGCTGGCGTCGGAGACTTGGGGATGTCCACGGCAAAGTGTTTTGATGCTGGGGTGGGGCGATGGGCAAAGCCCGACCCTTAAGGGTCAACGCACCCCGTTTCACCGCTTTCCATCACCTAAATCTGCCCTAGACGCAGTGCCAAACAGTTGTGAGGCCCGCAGCGACGGCATCTTCTACCACTTTACGTTTGGGGTTCACCATGCAAACTCGTCGAAGGCAGCCTTCCAACGACTGGACTAAGGGCTCCAAGGGCATCGTTAGCTTCTTTGTGCTGTTTTTGGCGGTCGGCTTTTTGCTGTACCAGCTATTCACCAGCGTACTATTTGCCCTCAGCTATTCCTCCGGGGCCGGGGCCCGCAGCCTGGCGGCGGCACTGTTCCCGCTGACGGTTTTAATCTATCTGGGGTTTATTGCCCGGCTGCAAATTCCCACCCGAGAAAGCCGCGCCCCAGTTATTAACAGCTTCATCATCTTCCTGTTTTGGACGATGCTGGTACTCGGCATTGACATCACCAACGAGACCGCCTACTTTCCCATTGAAGAATTGCTCTACTCCCTAACGCTATCTGCCATGCTCTGGCGCTACAAATATCGCGGCCAGTTTCAGGCCTTGATCGCCTGCTGCTATGGCGTTTTGGCTGGGGCAATGGCGGCAGTCATTGTCTTTGGCATGAACCCCGCCGCCATGTAGCGGCAGCGATATCTCTTTAACTCAATAAACTCAGGGTTTGGGCATTCTTCAAAGCAGAATGCCCAAATTTTTTATGGTCTTGATGCCAGTGACTGGCTAAAACCGACGACGGCGCATGGCAACCCAAATCACAGCGGCGATCGCACAGCTAATCAGCACAATTTTGCTGACTGGCCCCAGCAACACCTGCACCCGATCAAACTGGTCACCTAAAATATAACCCGTCACCGCCAGCGCCCCCGTCCACAGCACCGTGCCCAGGGCAGAGTAGGCCAGGTAGGGCAGCAGCGGCATGTGGCTGAGCCCCGCTGGCACCGACACGTAGGTACGCACCCCCGGCACCAGGCGACCCGCGCCCACCACCCAGCTGCCGCCGCTTTGCTGAAAGAATGCGATCGCTTTGACAATATCCTTAGGCTTCAGCGTCAGCCAGCGGCCATGGCGTTCGACCCAGCCCATCAGCTGTTCGTGGGTAATCAGCAGGCCCAACACGTACCAGGCCGAGGCCCCAATCAGCGACCCCAGCGACCCGGCTAAGATCACCCCCACCAGGGTCATGTCGGAGCTGCTGCTGCTGACAAACCCGGCCAGGGGCATCACCAGCTCTGAGGGGATGGGCGGAAACAAATGCTCTAGCACCATTAGGCCAAAGATGCCGACATAGCCGAGGGATTCGATCCAGGTAGTGATCCAGTTGAACATGGGAGGGGATTGGGGAAAAGGGAAGATAGAAGAGGGAGAAGGGAAGAAGCTTTGGATTGAGGGGTGAGCTGACGGGGATGCCTCGAACTCTTCTACATAAGCTTTTATCCGGTTGGCAAAACAGGGCTCTCCATGCAGCGCCTCAAGGGCTCAAAACATTACGTCCTTCCAAATCTACGCTGAGCCGTTTTGTTAATCTTCTATCTCTCTGTAGAGTATTAGCTATGGCGGAGAAATTTCTTTCCTTTGAAAGAGGTTGCAATCAGCCACCTTATCTAGAGTGGTAGTCTTAAAATAACCGCGTTTGTCAGTCGCCATGCCCAATGGATTTTTGCTCAGTCGCGCGCTGCTTAAGTTTCAAACCGACTTCGATGATTTAATCGCCGAGCTCTCGGCCATCACCCGCACTCCAGATGGTCATCTGTGGCTCGGGTCAGATGAATTTGTCACCCTAGAACGATTGACGCCCATGGGCGATGGCATTTACGGCAATCACAAAACCTTTCATCTCAAAGACTTTATCAATCTATTTGATGACACCTCTGAAATCGATATTGAAGGCATTGCCTACAGCGATGGCTACCTTTGGGTCGTCGGTTCCCACAGCTTTAAGCGCCCCAACGCCAAGGGCAAAAAGCCCCACAAAGACATTCAGCGCCTTTCTGAAATTGAGCACGACCCCAACCGATCGCTGCTGGCCCGGCTGCCGGTTCTCAACGGCGAAATTGTGCCCACCTATGCCCGTGACCACGAAGGTGATGTGCTTACCGCCGCAAGCTTAAAGCAGGTGAATGGCCAAAACCTGCTGCTCGAAGCCCTTGCCGAAGACGAACACCTGGGGCTGTTTCTAAAGATGCAGCTGCCGTCTAAAGACAACGGCTTTGATATCGAAGGTATTGCCGTCAGCGGCAGCAAAATCTTTTTGGGTCTGCGGGGGCCTGTGCTGCGCGGCTGGGCCATCATTCTCGAAATTGAAATAGACGATGCCGACCCCGGCGTGCTCACGCTGAAAGATCTGGGTGAGGGTTGCATGTACCGCAAGCACTTTCTCGACCTCAATGGTCAGGGCATTCGCGAGCTGTACATGCACAACAGTGACCTGCTGCTGCTCGCTGGCCCCACCATGGAAATCGAAGGTGCTATGCAGCTGTTTCGTCTCAAAGACGTGCTCAATCACACCAGCGACACCCTGTGGAGCCAAGACTCCGGTCGCCTTGAGGTGCTGTTTGACCTACCGTTTATCATCGGCTCTGACCACGCTGAGGGGCTAACTATGGTGCCCTGTTTGGGTTACGACGACGGTCTGATGGTGATCTACGATGCCCCCGACGAGGCGCGTCGCCCCGAACCCAGGGCGATATTTGCCGATATATTTCGCTTCCCTCGCCCAGCCGATGCCTGAGCCGTTTAGGTCAGCCGTAGGCAGCCAGCCTCGTTCTCCAATGCCATAAATTATTAGGAAAATGCCTAATGATTTGAGTGAAACCCAACGAAGGCTTACCGCTGTTGGGTTTCACTTCGTTTCACCCAACCTACAGACCCCCCACTTTAGCTTTGCCAGAACACTGGGCTGGATTATTAATGCAGGCTAGGATTCAGTCTCTTTGGAGTCAGGATCAAGCTCAAATCGCTGGTTATCGCGGCGGTGCATCTCATTGAGAATGCCCACAGGATGCTCAGGCTTGACATCAATCCCCGCAGCGGCACCAATGGCGTCAACGTCGTTTTGTTCGGGGGTCGGCGTGGTGCCGCCAACGGCCTCTTCACCGACCGCTTCGGCTCGCTCAGCGATCGCATCGGGATCGCCCGCCGTCAGGGGGCTGTCTGTCGCCATAGCGCGATCGCCCTGCTCTTCGGCCCCTAGTCTGGCGCTGTCGTTACTCTGACCAATGTGTGCCTCTTCAACGTCGTCCGCCAAACTAGCCGGGAGGTGAATGACAGGCTCATTGGCTGGGGGGGGTGCCGCATCGACTTCATGGGGAAGAATTTCCTCACCGAGATCGGTTGTTTTAGGGTTCATCGAGTTGTTTTGAGCCATAGAACTTCGGGCCGAATCACACCGTTATAAATGCAGTGCTAACGCATGGCATCAGAGCAAAAACACCTACTTGCAGGCTTCTCCGCTGCGATTGCCGCTAGACTTTAGCAATTGGTTCAGCGTAGCAATGGTGCGATCGCAAACTTATCATCCTATTGATGGATTTTTGCCGGAGAATCTATTTTCTCAATACTAAAAAAACAGCGATCTCCCTAGCAAGTCTTAGCTTAGTGAAGCAAGAATCAGGGTTGCTGAACAGCGCAGGCATGGCTAATCTGGCGACGGCTCTCGCTGAACGGCGTACTTGTTAGGTCTAATCTGTGAGCCAAACTGACGGCTGTAGACCTTGGTAAGTTCGGCTCCGTAAAATAAAATCTGGGCTGAATAAAACACCCAGACCAGCAAAATAATCACCGAACCCGCCGCCCCGTAGGATGACGCAAAACTGCTGTTGCCCAAATACAAACCAATCAAGTATTTGCCTACCGAAAATAGAATAGCGGTAGCGGCGGCCCCAAACCAAACATCGCGCCAGGCAATGACTGCGTCGGGCAGATACTTAAACATGAGGGCAAAAAGCAGCGTTGTCAGGCCAAAGCCCACCACAATATTGAACAGCTGCACCAGCGCATCTAGCCCTGGCATAAGAGTCTGAAGATAGCCAGAAAACCCTGAGATTACAGAAGTTGCGACCAGGGACACCAGCAGCAAAAAACCGATAACAATAATCATCCCCAGCGACAGTAGCCGCTTGCGAAACTGATCGATAATGCCCACACCGGGGCGAGCCTCAATGTTCCAAATCGTGTTGAGCGCCATCTGGAGCTGCGATAGCACCCCCGTAGCACCGACAATCAGCAGCACAATGCTAATCACTGAGGCGACCCAACCCGTGTTTTCGCCAGGACGATTGGCGTTGTCGAGGACGGTGCGCACGAAGTCGGCGCTGGCACCGCCCATTAGCGACTCTACCTGGCCCATGAGCTGGTCGCGCACGGCGGCGTTGTCAAAGAAGAGGCTGGCGATCGCGATCGCTAAAATCAGCAGCGGCGCTAAAGAAAACAGCGTGTAATAGGCCAGTGCCGCCGCGAGCTGCGAGGCCTGATCTCGATTCCACGCCTGAAATGCCTGCTTAAGCAGTCGCAAAGCTTGCTTCGGGCTCATGGTCGTCAGGACTCTTGTATAACTTGCTAAACTCAGTCGATCGAAAACAATGTCTCCCGACAAGATCTAGCCCACCCTGCGGGAAGCAAGCTACACCCTAAATCCCTCTCCCAAGCTGAGAGAGAGACTTTCAAGGGTTTTCCTGCTCCCCTCTCCCAGGGAGGAGAGGGGCTAGGGGGTGAGGGCTGCGGGGATTTTGCGATCTACTGAAGGGAGCAACCGTATGGCCCTAGGCCAAAGACCACCGGGCTACAACGCGTCTCCCTTAGAAATTTCTCAACAGTCCTCTGGGGCAGGTGCTGTTAATCCGCTTCGGCACCTTCGCCTTCAACACCTTCACCTTCAGCCCCTTCAGTACCTTCTACTGCCTCACCCTCCAGCGGCTCAGCCCCAGTCGGGTTGGTTTCTAACTGCTCATCGGCCTCGGTGTCCTGGGGAGTGTCGCAGGCAACTGCCAGCGTAGATAGCCCAAGCAGAAGCGGCAAAGCCATCCAGCGAGATGCTTTCATAGGTGTTCTCTCAATAACGTGATTGACAGCAGCCTATAGGGTTAGCCAAGAGGCCAGTCTCTATCGTGGGAAATAATCCTCTCTCGCCAAAATAGACAGATTTAGACAAGTCCGAAAGGTTGTTCTCTGTAAATCGCCACGCCAGCCTAGCTACGGGCTTCCTACGGTTCAAGAGTCAGCCGATGGCGCAGGGGGCTCGGCTGGGGCCGGGGGCGGAGTCGCTGGGGCTGGCAGTGGAGCGGCTGGAGCCGGAGGCGGAGCGGCTGGAGCCGGAGGCGGAGCGGCTGGAGCCGGAGGTGGAGCAGCGGGGGCCGGGGGCGGAGTTGCTGGGGTAGGGGGAGTAGTGGGCTCAGGCTCAGGTTCGGGCTCAGCAGCCGGTTCTGGGCTGGCAGAGGGCGGAGCCGAGTCTGCGGCGGGGGCCGGTGTTGCTTCAGAGGCTTCAGCGGGCGGATTGTCTTCTGACACAGCTTCTGGAGCGGCCTCGGGAGCTGGGTTTGGTTCGGTGGCCGTTGGGGCAGCATCAGCGGCGGATGGGGTCGTCGGCAAATCTACGGCGCGGCGCTCGCCCCGCTGCTGGGCCTCGCGGTTGCGACGAGACCCTTCAATGGTGAGGTCGTACTCAATGGGCACACTGGCTCCACCAGCGACAGGTTGAAAGCGCGATCGCCGGGCTGCCGCGATCGCCGCTTGGTCAATCTCTGGGTTGCCGCTAGAGCGGGTTAGCGTCACGCTGCGCACACTGCCGTCGGGGTTGATATCGACGCTGACCATAGGCTGCCCCTCAGCCCCGGCATCCAAAGCGCTGCGGGGATAATTGGGTCGCACACAGTCTTGACAGGCAACGGTACGGGATCCCTGTCCTGCACCGCTCCCGTTGCCACTTCCACTCCCGCTCCCGCTCCCACTCCCGCTGCCGCTCCCGCTACCACTGCCACTGCCGCTCCCGCTGCCGCTTCCACTCCCGCTTCCACTGCCGTTAGAGGGAGCGGTGGCTAGCCCTGCTCCGTCACCAGCTGGGGCGTTGGGCACATTGCCCTCTCCAGCCGTAGCCGATTCAGCTTCGGCCTGGGAGTCGCGTAGACGCCGCAAAAAATCGCCCAGGCTCTCCGCCTGAGAGTTGGTAGGCTCAGCAGTTGCGGTCTCGGGTTCCAAGTCTTCTGAGGGTGTCTCCTCAGCGATTTCAGAGGGATCGTCTATGGCTTCTGCCTCCGGCTCAACCGCTGGCTCATCGACCTCTGGCTCAGCCTGTACGTCTGGCACCGGCTCGGGCTCGGGTTGAGCAACCTGCTCTATGGGAGGTGCTACAGGTGCAGGGGGCGGGGGTGCTGCGGCCCGAGCTGCCGTAAAGCCCCCGCCACCCCCCCCGCCCCCTGGCAGGGAGTCATTGGTTTGGGTGCTGAGTTCTGCGGGAAGCGCAGGGTCGGGAATGACCTCAGGTGTATCGGGCAGGGGTTCGGTAACAACCAGCTCGATTGGCACAATGTCATCGCTAGCAGCCAGCTTCTGCCAAATATTGAGCTGGCTGAGGCTGAGCCCTACTCCATGTACGCCAACAGAGCCCAACAGCCCCCACAGCACAATCTTGCGGAGCTGCACTTGCTCCTGCTGGTGCTGTTGACTACAAGTTTCTGAGAGACTCATTAGCACTTGCCCAAGAAAACGGCAAAAATCTTCTTAGCCATCTTACACAAATAGCAAAGAGTTTCATTAAGAGAGGCTCTTTTAAATTGACCATAGCCTGAGCAGAAAAGCCCAGACAAGACTCGAGGCTAGATCTGTAAGTCATGCTCACCAGAGAATACAGGGATCTGACTGCCTATGATTTAACCCCGCGATCGCCCTTAATCATCTAGGGTTTAATGGAAATATACTCAAGTAATCCTTGACATTGGATCGCAAATCGGAGTGAATACTTCTTGACACTGTTTTTCAACAAAAACCTATGGGTACCATTTTTGCGGCGGGCGGCATCGTCATGTGGCCGCTGCTGGGGTTTTCAATTTTGGCGATCGCGCTCATCATTGAGCGTTTCATCTTCTGGTTTCGCATCAGCCGTAGCCAGCGCCCGGTCATGCAAGACATTCTGCGCACCTACCGACAGGCCCCGATGGATGTCTATGCCAAGCTGCGGCAAAACATAAATCTGCCCACAGCCCGCATTTTTCTCGAAGCGCTAGAGCTAGAAGACGTTAAGCCTAGCCAGTTCCATTTGGCCCTGCTCAGCGCTATGCAGGCAGAACTACCTCATCTGCGCCGATTTAATACAATTTTTGCCACGATTGTCACGCTCTCGCCACTGCTGGGCTTGCTGGGCACTGTTTTGGGGCTAATTGCAGCCTTCGGGGCTTTAGAGATCGGAGACATCAGCACCAATGCGGCTGCCGTAACCGGCGGGATTGCCGAAGCCCTAGTGTCCACAGCTTCAGGCATGGTCGTGGCTATTTTTATGCTGCTGTTTGCCAATCTTTTCAAGGGCCTCTACCGGCGACAGGTGGCCCTGATTCAAGAGTACAGCGGGCAGCTTGAGATCCTCTACGAAACCCACTACGACCGCAAAAGCCAGCTCAAAGCAGAATCCTACGCGAGGTAGCGCAGGCCTGCGCCTCTACTCACCCATCCACCCCTCACCTACCCACCCATGTCTTACCTTCCCGAAGAGCCAGAAGAAGAGTTTGAGCTCAACATTGTGCCGATGATCGATGTCATCTTCGCGATTTTGACGTTTTTCATTATGTCTAGCCTGTTTCTCACCCGGACGGAGGCTTTGCCCGTGAACTTGCCCCAGGCGGCCAGTGCCGAGCAGCAAGAACGCACTCGCATCACGGTCTCGGTAGAAGAGTCGGGTGAAATTGCGCTGAATCGAGAGGCGATCGCCCTTGCAGATCTCCAGAGCGGCGTGCGCGACCTGATGGGCGAAACCCAGGAGTCGGTAATTGTGATTAACGCCGATGAGGCCGTTAACCACGGGCGAGTGATCGAGGTGATGGATCAGCTGCGCGAGATTGAAGGGGCAACCCTGGGCATTGCTACCCGCCAGCCGGAGTAGCAGGCGCGTGCAGGATTGAGGCGATGTTTGGCTGACTGCACGGGTGCCAGATGGCGCGATCGCTTTACTGGCCCGGATTTAGCTGGGCCATCTGCCAGGTAATTAGCGTTCCCACTGGGCTCCACAGTAGGTAGGGCAGCAGCAAGAGAAAGGCTTTGGTGTCTACCTGCGCCACCGGCCAGGCCAGCAGTAGCCCAAACACAAACCCCGCCGCCCCGATCGCCGTGCCCGCGCGCAAATTTTGCAGTTTGCACATCACTGGGGTGTAACTGACAATTAGCAGCTCTAGCAAGACGTACCCCGCCATGAACCACCAGCTCTGGGTTTGCCTCCAAACTATGTAGGCCGACCAGCCTCCGCAGATAAATACTACCGTCCACACGATGGGGATGGCGAACTCAAAGGTCAGCCAGTCGGGGCGACGCTGCCGCTTAAACCACTTAATGTCGCGAGAGCTGAGCAGGCTGGAGGCAGAGGCGATCGCCACCCCCACTACTGCAATCACTAACCAGGCTGGAAACATCACGCACCTCACAGGGCCTGACTCAACTAAACCAGACCAGCGTCACTGCGACATCTTACCCATGACACAACTTAAGAAATCGGCGGACTGGGGATGGCAGGTGGTGACGAGTGATGGCTTAGAGGAGGTTAGGCGTCAGCGCTCAAGATACGGAGCAATGTTTTTCATGGCCCGCGAGACGTACTCTTCTTTTTCGCCCACGGGCGCGACGTAGTGCAATGCTGCCTTTGCAGCTTCTTCGCCTTCGCTTTTGGCGATGATCCAGGCTGCCAGGTATTGCGAGGCGAAGCAGCCGCCGGCTGTGGCGACGTTACCCGCTGCGAAGAATGGCTGGTTGAGAACTTCGACCCCGGCTGCTTGAACCCAGGGCTTTGTTGTGAGATCTGTGCAGGCGGGTACGGAGCCGAGCATGCCGAGCTTTGCCAAGATGAGCGTTCCGGAGCATTGCGCTCCGATCAATTGGCGTTGGGGATCTAGGCGCAGCCGCGACATAAGGTCTTTGTCAGCGACTACCTCGCGGGTTTTGACGCCACTGCCAATGATGACGGCGTCGGCAGCGTCAACTTCGTCGAGGCTGGATTGAGCCTGGATTGTGACTCCGTTCATTGATGTGACAGTTGGCTCGGGGCAGCACAGGGTCACTTGCCAGTCTGGCTGCTTGATTCTGTTGAGTATGCCCAGTGCAACGAGAGAATCCAGTTCGTTGAAACCCTGAAATGTGAGGATTGCTATGCGCATGCTGGCGGTAAGGAGGAGTCAGTAGGTTGGTTGAGCTAGGGTAGGCTTTGCCTTCTCGCAGAGTGCCCCAACACCCGCCGTTAATCTAGCACTGTGTAATGCCACCTGGGATTTTTGGTTTTCTTTCGTCAACCTACCTACAAAAGATCTGCGATCGCACTCAATGTATAGCGGATGAGGGATGAAGCGATCGCTGTTACTGCTTACGCTAGCAGTTAAGCGCTCCTAGGAGCCGATGTAAAAGAAGTGGTTTTATGACTGAGAATCAACACAACAATCCCGACAACGCCCAATCCACTGATGCGGAGACCTTTGATTCCCGTGACCTAGTCAATAAGGGCGGCTACGACAAAGACCCCCGAGAAATTATTGCGAATCCTGCTGTTGCCCCTCAGATGCCTTACGAGCGCCGCGACCAAGACGGCGTAGGTATGGGTCAAGACGATGACCAAGATTCTGAATAATTTTATTGCGGTCTTGAAGATTAATGGCGATGAACGTTAGGTAGCAGGTTGGATTGCGCTAGCGTAGGCTTTGTCTTTTAGCAAAGTAACCCAACGCCCAACTTTCTAGGAAAGTAACCCAACGCCCAACATGAATTAGCACTATGCAATACCACGGTGGGTGAGAGTAAAATCCTTCTGGGATTGTTGGGTTTCCTTCGTCAACCCAACCTACAGGAGATCTGCGATCGCACTAATTGATTTAAAGCGACAGTAGGGAGCAAGAAAAACTCGCTCCCTACAAAAATTGTTTAGAAAATGTATATTTTCGAAGAAAGCCCAATATTATCCAAAAAACGCTTTCTTCAATCCATAAGCTGCTAAACCAACTACAGCACCAGCGGCAACAACTGGTGCAGCAGTAATTGCAACAGCTGTCCCGCCAACAGCCAAACCCATACCACCAACGGTTGCCGCTACACCTGCACCAGCTGCAGCACCACCGGCTGCATATGCCACAGCTTCCGTTGCATTGCTATCTGAGGACATAATTACTCTCCTTGAAAATTACTAAAGCTTATCGTCAAGAAAATTATTACCTAGTTCAAATTGAAGCAGCTACAGAAAAGCAAAACAATTCAAATATTTCTTCAAATTCACCAAGACTATGTTGACATCGTAAAGCTGGATTTGACAAAAAAGTATTGTTTGACGCACCGTTGGGCGATCTCTCCACAAATAGAATGGTGCGTTTCAATCAGGAAGAGAGCTGAGGATTGCAGCAACCCTAGAGTCGATAACGTACCCTACGATTGCTGTCATTTAAGCGAATTAGAGGCCATCTCGAAAAATCTTGAGAAGCCATTGGCCACGTTCAAGTAAATCTGTATAAGTAATAACTTCAATTGAGTTTAAAGAACTGTTTAATTTGCGAAGGGCTGTTCTTTCCTGAAATGACCATCCATTTGATGAGCCAACTAGGATTAAAGCACGAGGCTTAATAGTGCTTAGAGTCAGCATATATTTTTGTTGAATATTATCAGCAATTTGATATTGATTTTTCTCTATTTCGGATAAATACTGAATAGATTGTCCGATTGCCTCGTTTGCTTCTGCTGACCAACGATATGCTCCTGAATGGGACTTGCTTGCAATAATTACGGGATGTTGAGGTAGTTTTATTTCAAGAAAGTCTAGGAAACCATCTAGAGTCACAAAAAGAAAATCAGGAATACTATTAAACCCTACCTTCTCTTTCGGAACAGGCTGACGATAGTTTGACCCAAATAGCCAAAAATTCTCCTGTATCCAGGTTTGCCACGGTTGATCACCACTAGTCTCTAAATATTTATGATTTAGTCTTTCCGCAAAAACCTTTAAAGAATTATCATAAATGGTTAGGAGGTCTTTTACTGTACTAGAACTTTCACTAGCTAAGGGAGCGCTCCAGGATAAAGGCTCTAAGTGGGGAGCTAAAGGTAAATATAGTCGCTCACGGAGAATTTCTAAGGGTTTCCAAATCTTGTCTAATTCATCTTGAAACAAAAGATAACTGTATACTCTTCCGCCAGGGGTTTTACGGGTTGTTTTCTCATAAGTTTGCGATATCTTTGATAACGCAATATTGAGACTTGAAAAAACTTCGCCTGGTATAGCAGGTGAAGAGCATTTACATTGCTTAAGCTTTTTGTGGATTTTTCTTGAGCTAGAAACACTAAAAGTAATCTGCAAATTTTCTTTGAGATTTAAAGGTATGAACTTACCAGAAAATGATATATAGCTGTTTTTACTTCTATAGAAATCCACATTTGAAATGATATGTCTTGAAAGGTTTTCCGGTAACTCACTATCGGGCTTTACTGCCACTAAAATCTGTGATTCTTTTGGTAAAAAATTGACAATCTCTTTCTTTAAACTGCTCATTATTAAGTCTTTTTGATATAGTATTGAATCGCAAAATTAAAGTTTATCTCTCGGCCTGATAAACAGGTGAAGGCAATCATCAACAAAATGCCATTGTCTCTCCACAGAATCTTAAAACCTTAAATAATATAGATTATGCTGCTAACTCATCTAAATTTTATCTAGTCTGCTTAACTATCTTGGTTTAAAGCTGAATAGGTACAAAGCGTTAGGTATAGTAGCCAGCCTTAAGGCTTTGACCACTCAAATCATCTAATTATGCTGGCCGTTAGCTATGCTCCACTCTACGGTTGACGGAAAGCGACCGCATCAGTACACTCATCCATTAAGCCGTTTAGCAAAGCGGTGGCTACACAGAACTCGAAAACTTTAGCGCTGCCTGAAGGTGCTGGTAACACCAACAGACAGCTAACCCCGCAAATCTAACGCGCAGATTGCGAGGCTAGGCCCATCGTACCCTAGCCCCCTCAGTTTGCACTTCAACTGCGGGTGGCTAGGGTTTTCGCGTTCTGTCTTCCTAAACCAAAACTGGAGACAGAACCAATGTTTGAATATCTCGAACCCGATGCCAACGGCGCATCCAATCTTCCGCCGTCTTCGCGCAGCACCCCACCAGCTCGCCCAGAGCGGGTGCGCCACATGCTCTACGGCAGCCTTGCAGGCATCGATCGCACCATCAAAATCCTCCACGCCCACGGCTACGCCGACCCCAACGACTGGAGCGACCCCATCCCCGTGCCGCCCAGTGCAGCTGAAACGTGGTCATCGAGCGGAGTCGAGATGTGGATGGCCATTCTCACCAAAACCGTGCTGATTGAGTAAGTCTCTTCGGTACACATACCGGATTCCTATTGCTGCTGCCCAAACCAGGCTACGAGCAAAGGAACCTGGTACCTTATCGCCCCTACTTGCAATCTGTGCTCTGCGATCGCCAAACTGGCACGGCTGTTTAGCGATCTGGAGCCTGCGATCGCCAAACTGGCACAGCAGATCGTCAATGTGGCACAGCAGTTTTGCGATCTGAGGGCGCAGATCGTCAATGTGGCACAGCAGTTTGGCCAAACTGGCACAGCAGTTTAGTGATCTGCACCCTGCGATCGCCAATGTGGCACAGCAGATCGCCAATGTGGCACAGCAGTTTGGCATTGCAGGCCCACCGTACGGCTCTGTAGCGGGTCAGCTCAAGACGCAACCTTCTGCATCGCGATCGTGCTACGCCATTTGACCGATGTTTGCCGCAAAACTGTCTGCCCTAGCGCGAGTTTAAACCCCAGGGGCAGTATGAACTTGTGCGAAACAACGCTCTACCCGGTGCAGCGCCAACGCCCCACCCTGCACCACTCAACCCCTGAAAATCTTGCCCTGTTGCTGCCACGTTCCAAAACCGCCAACCTATTAACCTTATTGAGGGTGCCACCCATGGCCATTGTCGATACCAGTCGCCGTCTCCAAACCCGCGTCATTTTGCAAGATGTTGAGTCTTACGAAGGGTTTAATGCCGTAAACGACTATATAGCCCGCCGCCCCGAGGCCACCCCCGAGGCGCTGCAAGCCAACCTGGCCACCATGCAGGCTAAACAGCAAAAAGAAACCGAACTAGCGGCCCTGGCCAAAGCCGCTGCCGACGAAGCCCGCCAGGCCGAGTGGGACTTTCACAACAGCGTCATCGCCATGAAAGAATCGGTGCGCGGCCTATTTGGCCCCGACAGCCACGAAGCCCAAGCCATCGGCTACAAGAAAAAGTCTGATCGCAAGCGCCCCCGCCGCCGCGCCGCCTAGCCCACCCAAACCGCAAAAAAGCCCCCAGAGTTCTAAACGCCCTGGGGGCTTTGGCATTTTTGAACACAGGTATGCATCAACCATGCCATGTCTCCCGTAGGGGCAAACGGCGTTTGCCCAACCCAACCGAGGCTCAGTAGATCACAAAGTCCCCGCAGCCCTCTCCCCCACCCCCTCTCCCAGAGAGGCTACTAAGTACACACAAGTCATCGTGGAGTAGCATAACGCTAGTCATTCCTGGAGATATGCATATTGAGGAAAAAGAGTCGTACAAATGGTTGCGCTCTGCCGAAGACAGTCAACCGGTCTTGGTGGCTGGGGGAGCAGAGCGAGTCACCTACGTGGGCGACCGAGAAAGCGATATTTATAGCGATATTTATGAGGAATGGGTTCGGGTGCCGGAGTGCCGGACTCACCTGTTGGTGCGAGCCTGTCGTAACCGCCGATTGCACAATAGCCCCACGATGCTCTACGAGACCCTCAGCCAACAACCCGTTCAGGGCACCTACGGCGTCGAGGTGCTTGCCGACCCGCGCACCGGACGAGAAGCCCGTGAGGCGTGGTTAAGCGTTCGCTTCACGCCCGTTACCATCTGGCGCCCCAAGAAAGTCAGCCCCCAGGATTATCCAGAGACCGTTTCACTCTATGCCGTAGAGGCCAAAGAGGTGAATTCGCCGGAGGGCGAATCTCCCGTTCATTGGCGCTTACTGACCACCCATCCCGTGAACACGTTGGAACACGCTTTACAAGTGATTCAGTGGTATAGCTGTGGTCATGTAGGTTAGGACGCGGCTTGCTTGAGGACGGCTTCAATAGCCGTGCGTAAGCCTCGCACACAATGAGACTCCCTCATTTAGTCTATGTCCTAATCAAATTGGCCATAGCTATATCAAGTGCGATGCCGCAGGCGCAGCCGTTTGGCAGCGCAACTATTACGACCACATCATTCGAAACGAGCGATCGCTCCAGCACATGCGCCACTACACCAAAAACAATCCTCTAACCTGGGCTGACGACCAACTGCATCCATGCAACCCATCAAAACGGTGAAAGGTAATCTACAGCGCCATGCCTAGATTTTCTGCCAAAAATGCCCACTTATCCGACACCTCTTCGATCACCTTCGCCGTCGGCTTGCCCGCCCCGTGCCCTGCCTTTGTCTCAATGCGAATCAGCACTGGGGCCTCGCCCCCGTGGGCCGCTTGCAGCGCCGCCGCAAACTTAAAGCTATGGGCCGGCACCACGCGATCGTCGTGATCGGCGGTAGAAATCAGCGTCGCTGGATAGGCCGTCCCCGGCTCCAAATTGTGCAGCGGCGAATAGGCGTAGAGCGCCCTAAACTCCTCCTCATTCTGCGGCGAGCCGTAGTCTGACTCCCAGGCCCAGCCAATGGTGAACTGGTTAAACCGCAGCATATCCATTACCCCCACAGCGGGCAGCGCTGCCGCAAAGAGGTCGGGCCGCTGATTCATGCAGGCACCAACGAGTAGACCGCCGTTGCTGCCGCCTGCGATCGCCAACTTTTTCGCCGAGGTATAGCCCTCAGCGATCAGCCATTCCGCCGCCGCAATAAAGTCATCAAACACGTTCTGCTTATTTAGCTTGGTGCCCGCCAAGTGCCACTCTTCGCCATACTCGCCGCCGCCGCGCAGGTTGGGCATTGCGTACACGCCGCCCATCTCCATCCACACCAGGTTGCTCACCGAAAACGACGGTGTCAGCGAAATGCTAAAGCCGCCGTAGCCGTAGAGCAGGGTCGGGTTCTGCCCGTTCAGCTCAATCCCGGTTTTGTGGGTGATGAACATCGGCACGCGGGTGCCGTCTTTGCTGGTGTAAAACACCTGGGTCGTGGTGTAGGCACTGGGGTCAAAATCGACCTCGGGCTGGCGGTAGAGAGTGCTCTCCCCCGTCATCATGTCGTAGTGGTAAATCGTGGGCGGTACCGTAAAGCTGGTGAAACTGTAGAAGGTCTCGGTATCTTCGCGCTTGCCGTCAAAGCCCCCCGCCGAGCCAATCCCCGGCAGCGCCACCTCCCGCACCAGTTCCCCAGTCAGCGAGAAAATGCGAATCGTGGTGTAGGCATCCTTGAGGTAATCCGCCACAAACTGGTGGTTGAGAATGCCCACCCCCTCCAGGGTGTCATCGCTTTCGGGAATGATCTCTTGCCAGTGCGCCTTCTCCGGCTGGGCAATGTCGATCGCAATCAGCCGCCCCTTTGGCGCATCCAAATCCGTCGTAAACCAGAACAGCGACCCCTCGTTATCCACAAAGCTATAGCTGGCCTCAAATTCAGAAATCAGCTCCACCACGGGGCTTTCCGGATTGCTCAGGTCTTTGTAAAACACCAAGTTGTTGGGGTCAGTCCCCTTCCACACCGAGATGATTAAGTAGCGCCCGTCTTCGGTAACGCCGCCGCTAAAGCCCCACTCTTTTTGATCGGGGCGATCGTACACCAGCACATCGTCACTTTGGGGTGTGCCCTGTCGATGGTAGTAGAGCTTTTGGTAGTAGTTCACCGCCTCTAGCTTGCTCGCCTCATCTGGCTCATCGTAGCGGCTGTAGAAAAAGCCCTGGTGGTCGTGGCTCCAGGAAGCGCCAGAGAACTTCACCCATTTCAGCAAATCATCGGTATCTGCGCCGGTTTCGATGTCGCGCACGCGCCACTCCACCCAGTCTGACCCCGCGCTCGACAGACCGTAGGCTATGTAGGCCCCGTTCTCGCTCACCTCCATGCCACTGAGCGACACGGTGCCATCCTCCGACAGGGTGTTGGGATCGAGCAGCAGGCGGGACTCGGCCTCCAGGCTGGGCAGGGTGTAGAGCACGCTCTGGTTTTGCAGCCCGTCATTTTTGAAATAAAAGTACCGTCCGCCCCGCTTAAAGGGGGTGCTGTAGCGCTCGTAGTTCCAGATCTGGGTGAGGCGATCGTTGATTTCCCCTCGGTTTGCCAGCGTTTGCAGATAGCCTTCGGTGACCGTGTTCTGAGCTGCAATCCACTCCTGGCTGGCGGGCGATTGCGGGTCTTCGAGCCAGCGGTAGGGGTCGGACACCGCCACACCGTGGTAGGTATCGACCTGGTCGTGCTGGGGGCTGGGGGGATACGTAAGGGAGTTGGCAATCATAGGGGCTTGAGATAGACCAAGGGCTAGTAGTAACCCTAACAAGAAGCGTAGAGAATCGCGCATGCAATCATGCCTTCGTTCATTCAGGAATCCATTCCCTAGTTTTGGCGATCAACCCAATTTCCTAGAACAAGATTGGGATAGCTACGAAAATCTTCAAGGTTGTTGGTCACCAGGGTGAGATTGAGGCCAACGGCATGGCTGGCAATCAGCTTGTCGAGGGCATCGCTGCGGCGATCGCGGCTAGCCGCGCGCACCTCTGCATAAGCCGTCGCAGCGGCCGTGTCAAAAGCCACCACTGGAATCAACTCAACTAGAGCATCGAGCGCCTGACGGTTCTGCGATCGCATAGCTGCTCTGCTCACGTAAACCCCATATTCCAGTTCAGCTAGCGTGATTGATGAGATCACCACATCACTCCGACGGCATTCTGCAAAACGTTTCGCGACAGAAGGCGGCTGGTGCTTCATTAGATAGATGCATATATTAGTATCGAGCATATATTTCATAGCGGGTCTCGATCTTGATCAGATTGCGCCGGGCGTCCCTCAGCCATAAAGTCTTCAGAAAAAGCGGCAAACCGTTCTAAAACATCGATCAACGGCGCTCCCACTGGGCGAATAATTAGAGTGTCGCCCTGGCGTTCAATGTCGTATTCCACATCTAGCTGCTCAAACTGAAGTTCTTTCGGAATTCGCACCGCCTGGGAATTGCCGCTTTGAAAAACACGCGTGCGCATAGGTAAATTCCCGTCGCAGAAATAGTGTATCTACAAGTATATACATCCCGGCGCGGAGACATCGGCGGCGAATAGCACCGCACTGAACCCACGGCAGCGCTACACTAGCTACCGGGCGATTTGAGGAAACCGAGCCATGGGCGACAAAGGCACCGACGAAACTACAGCGACTAGGGTGCAGACGCTTAGGTTACAGCTGCAAGCCGCCAGCTACGCCTACTACGTACTCGATGCTCCCGATCTGCCCGACGAAGTCTACGATCGCCTCTACCGCGAGCTGCAAGACCTCGAAGCCACCCACCCCGAGCTAATCACCCCCGACAGCCCCACCCAGCGCGTCGGCGAAAAGCCCGCCAGCCAATTCACCTCCGTTCGCCACAACATCCCCCTCTACAGCCTAGAGAATGCCTTCGACCTGGCCGAGTTTCGCGCTTGGGAAGACCGCTGGCGCAGGCAAGCCCCCGACGCTGGCGAGGTCGAGTATGTGGCCGAGCTTAAAATCGACGGTAACGCCCTGGCCCTCACCTACGAAAACGGCCTGCTGGTGCGCGGCGTCACCCGAGGCGACGGCACCGCTGGCGAAGACATCACCCCCAACGTTCGCACCATTCGCTCAGTCCCCCTACGGCTGAATACCGACAACCCACCCCCTGTGGTCGAAGTGCGCGGCGAAGCCTTTCTGCCACTAGATGTGTTTGAGCAGATCAACGCCGAACGGGCCGATCGCGACGAAGCCCCCTTCGCTAACCCCCGCAACGCCGCCGCTGGCACCCTGCGCCAGCTCGACTCCCGCATTGTCGCGGCCCGCAAGCTCGACTTCTTTGCCTACACCGTGCATCTAGAAGGCGATCAAAATTCAAAATTCAAAATTTCTCCTCCAGAGACGCTGCGCGAACAAAATTCAAAACTCACCTCCCAGTGGAACGCCCTAGAACTTCTCCAAACCCTCGGCTTTCGCGTCAACCCCAACCGCCAGCTCTGCCAGTCCGCTGACGACGTGCAGGCCTATTACGACGACTGGGCCACCCAGCGCCTACAGCTTTCGTACCTGACCGATGGCGTGGTGGTTAAGCTCAACGACTTTGCCCTGCAACAGCAGCTGGGCTTTACCCAAAAGTTTCCACGCTGGGCGGTGGCGCTCAAGTATCCGGCGGAAGAAGCGCCCACCATTCTCGAAGCCGTCAGCTTTCAGGTGGGGCGCACTGGGGCGGTGACTCCTGTTGCCGAGCTGCGCCCGGTGCAGCTAGCGGGCACCACCGTCGCCCGCGCCACCCTGCACAACGCCGATCGCCTCACCGAACTCGACATTCACCAGGGCGACACCGTAATCGTGCGCAAAGCCGGGGAGATCATCCCTGAGGTGGTGCGGGTGCTGGCTGAGCTGCGTCCTCAAGACACCAGCAAAATTTCGATGCCCACAGAATGTCCCCAGTGCGGCAGCGCCCTGGTCAGGCCCGACGATGGTGCGGTGACCCGCTGCATCAATATCTCCTGCCCGGCGATCGTGCAGGGGGCGATCATCCACTGGGCGCGGCGCGATGCCCTCGACATTGAGGGGCTGGGCGAAAAGTGGGTGAAGCAGCTGGTGGAGCAGGGGTTAGTTCACTCTGTCGCCGACCTCTACGGCCTGACTGAAGAAACGCTAGAACCTCTCGATCGCATGGGTAAGCGGCTGGCCGAAAAGCTGGTAGGGGCGATCGCCGCTTCTAAAACCCGCCCCTGGGCCTCGGTCCTCTACGCCCTCGGCATTCGCCATGTGGGGGCCGTCAACGCCAAAACCCTGGCCCAGCACTTTCTGACTGTGGAGGCTCTAGGTTCGGCTAGCCCCGAGGCGATCGAAACCGTCCACACCATCGGCCCTGAAATTGCCCAGGCCGTTTACCAGTGGTTTCAGGTGCCTGCCAACCAAACCCTGATCGATCGCCTGCACCAGGCTGGCCTCCAGCTGGCGTCCACGGAATCCGCCGCCGCCCCGGTCGCTGGCCCCCTGGCGGGCAAGACCTTCGTGCTCACCGGCACCCTGCCCACCCTCACCCGACCGGAAGCCACTGAGATCATCGAAGCGGCCGGGGGCAAAGTCACCAGCAGCGTTAGCAAAGCCACCGACTACCTGGTCGCGGGCGAAAAAGCTGGGTCAAAGCTCACTAAGGCAGAGGGGCTGGGCATCGTCATTCTCACCGAAGCCGATCTGTTGGCTCTGGTAGAAACAGCCTAGGTGTTTCAACCGTGGGCGATGGGGCAGACCCAATATCTTCCCTTTTATATAAATCTGGGCACAATAAATGGGCCGATAATGGTATCGAAAGGATACAAAATGATGGGTGCCCCACCCATGCGATGGCCACTTTAGGCTGAATTCCCTTGCCCTGGGGATTGATTTTGGGTTATCCGCATGGCGAATCCGTAGGGCTGGTATCGTTCGTATTCACTGAACACCTCCATCTATGCCCCCATCCTGGCTCAGCTGTTGGGCCAGGCCTAGAACCATCTGAATCTGAAATCGTCTGAAATCTTACTTCGGAGTACGGTTTGGAGCACTGCTAAATGGACGGACAACTGATTCCAGACCCGGTAGCGAGTAAGCTGGCGCTAATTCCCTATGTCTTTTTGTCGGCGGCTAGTTCTGGGGAGGAGGCAATTGATGAGGTCGTGTTAGACGCGCTGTGTGCCATTCGCCTCTACCTCGATATGGAGGTGGCGTTTATCGCTGAGTTCTCAGGCGGCAGACGCCGATTTCGCTATGTGGATTCGGCCTTAGAGAATGCGCCCATCGCCGTGGGTGACTCAGATCCGCTCGAACAGAGCTACTGCCAGCGCGTGGTGGATGGCCGACTGCCCGAGCTCATTCACGACGCCTCGTTGATTCCGGCGGCTCTAGAGTTACCAGCCACGCTCGCCCTGCCCGTGGGGGCCCATCTCAGCGTGCCTATTCGGCTGGGGGATGGACAGCTCTATGGCACCTTCTGCTGTTTTAGCACTCAACCCGACTTTACCCTGGGCGATCGCGACCTGGCCATCATGCACGTGTTTGCCGACTTTACGTCTCGACAGCTGGGTCGTGAGCTAACCGCCGAGCGTCGCCGCCAAGAGATGCGCTGGCGCATCTCCTCAGTGCTTGAGTCTGAAGCGTTTACCAGCGTCTACCAGCCGATTGTGCACCTCATCGACAACAAGATCGTCGGCGTTGAGGCGCTGACCCGATTTTGGTCTAGGCCCATTCGCAGCCCTGATGTGTGGTTTAGCGAAGCGGCGGAGGTGGGCCTCAGCGAAGAGCTGGAGATGGCGGCGATCGCCAAGGCCCTGGCTAGCCTTAGCGACATTCCCGACGATCTTTACCTATCCATCAACGTCTCGCCCCAAAATATTCTCAGTGGTGCGATCGCTAGCGCCCTTCAGGAGGTGCCCCTCCATCGCATTGTGCTAGAAGTAACCGAGCACGTGGCCATCCCCGACTATTCGCAATTTGGCCAATGCCTTGCCCCCCTGCGCGATCGCGGCATCCGCCTAGCCGTTGACGATGCCGGGGCGGGCTATGCGAGTTTTCTGCATATTCTTAGACTCAAGCCAGAAATTATTAAGCTCGACATCAGCCTAATTCGCGACATTGATACCGACCTTACCCGTCGGGCACTCACGGCGGCCCTAGTGGGGTTTGCCCAAGAGACGGGCAGCAGCCTCGTGGCCGAAGGGGTAGAAACTGTCTCAGAACTCACGGCGCTGAAACTACTGGGCGTCAACACCGCGCAGGGGTATCTGCTGGGTCATCCTCTGCCAATTGGCGACGTCGCCGCACTGTTCTAACCCCACCTCAGCGCTGTTGCCAACCACTCGATACGGACAAAATGCTACACCTCTCGCCAAATGCGCACTGTGCCATCCCAGCCCGCACTGACTAGGGTTTTGCCGTCAGGGGCAAAGTCTACACCCCAAACCCAGCCCTCGTGCCCCTGCAAGATCGACACCAGGCGGCCTTGCTCCATATCCCACAGACGAATGGTGCTGTCGTTGCTGGCGGTGGCCAGCAGCTTGCCGTCGGGGCTAAAGGCCAGGCTATTGACCGGAGCCCCATGGGCCTTAAAGCAGGTGGTTTCGCGCCCGCTGTTGAGCTTCCAAAAGCGCACGGTGCAGTCGGCGCTGGCGCTGGCCAACAGCCAGTTGTTGGGGCTTGCCGCCACCGCCAGCACTTCGCCCTGGTGGCCGGTCAGCACGTGGTTTCGGCCTTTCCCCTTGATGCGATACAGACGAATGGTTTGGTCTTGGCTGCCGCTGATCAGGGTGGTGCCATCGCGGCTCACGGCAATGGAGCGCACCCAGTGGGTATGGCCGTTGAACTGATGCATGAGCGTGCGATCGCTCAGCCGCCAGACGCAAATTTTGTGGTCTTGGCCGCCACTAAACAGGTACTTACCGTTGGGGCTAAAGGCCAAGGCCCGCACCCAGTTGGTGTGGCCCTCTAGCTGGCCCAGGGCGGCCCCGGTGGTGAAATCCCACAGCTGAATGGTGTTGTCGTTGCTGACGCTGGCAAAGCAGGTGCGATCGGGGCTCACGGCCACGGCCCGCACCCAGGCCCGGTGGCCATCGATTACCTGCATGGTGTGACCTGTGGCTAGATTCCACACCCGCACGGTTTTATCGCCGCTGCCGCTGACGATAAAGTTGCCGTCGGCGCTCACGGCCACCGATCGCACCCAGCTGCTGTGGCCCGTGAGCACCTGGGCACAGGCCCATTTGGCGGTGCGCGGCGAGGAGGCCGTGGGCACCGCATCGGCCTCGGCTGAGTTGAGGGCGGTCGCCATATCCACCAGTTCGAAGGCGGCGGTATCGCCATCCGCATCGCCCTGGGGGAGAAAGTCAGGGGGCTGAGGGAGCATGACAGGGGTTCGCATTGACATGGGCGCTATCGGTCGTTAGCGACGATGAATTTCACAGACTGGCTCAGTTTGTAAATTTCATCGTCGACTACACCCTGCCAGCATCCTATTCCGAAATACTGCTTAACATAGGTCGCTTGTCCACATGTTTTTATCCGAATCTACAAACCAAATATGGCTCAGCCATGCTTGCTGTATCCTGTGAGATACATTTGAGTCATGATCGAAATTCGCCAGACTCACATTTATGCTCGCTGGTTCAGCGGCCTCAGAGATCGCCAGGCTAAGGCGCGTATTGTCCTACGCATTCGCCGTTTGTCGATGGGTAATCCTGGTGATGTAAAACCTGTGGGTAAGGGAGTGTCAGAGCTGCGGATCGATTACGGCCCTGGTTACCGAGTGTACTTTGTTCAGCAAAACGATACGTTGCTTGTTTTACTAGCTGAAGGCGATAAGCGTACGCAAGATCGAGACATTAAAACGGCTATTGAGCTAGCCCAAGATCTGTAGGAAATTTCTCATGACTCATATCCAAACGTTTCCTTGGGATGCCGCAGACCATCTAGAAACTCCCAAAGATATGGCTGCCTATCTCGAAGCTGCTCTAGAAGAGGGTGACCCGGCGCTTATTGTGACGGTTCTAGGCGATATTGCTCGCTCTAAGGGGATGACCCACATTGCTCGTGAAACTGGCCTTGGCCGTGAGAGTCTGTACAAAGCGCTTTCAAGTGAAGGCAACCCAGAGTTTGGCACGGTTATTAAAGTCATCAAAGCCTTGGGACTGCAATTGCACGCCACTCCAATATCTTAGTTGCGGCAAAACTCAAGCAGCTAAGCCTAGGCAATACTGCCGCGTTTGCGGGCTTCTTTGTAGGAGGTGCCGACATTCTTCAGCCCGGCGCGAATCATTTCTTGTTCTAGCAGGGCAAAAAAGCGGCTGCGATCGCCCCCTTTGACCACCGCCTGGTTGTGGGCTTCCGCCAGCGTCACCGGATAGCCATAGCCCTTTTGAACCTGAGTTAGCACCATCTCCAAGGCGCTTTCACACAGCGCTTCATCCTCCATCACCCACTGGGGTACTTCGACCCGCGCCACCTCGGGGCCGACGTTGAGGTAGCAGAAGTACACCCGATGGTCGCCGTACAGATCCAAAATGCTGGCGGTGCTGCGCCAGAAAGGACTGCGCTCCCCAGGGGCTAGTTCTGTTGCCCAAAAGGTCGCATCCCGCAGGGGTAAAAACCGACCGCAGGGGGCACGGTCAGCCGGGTTGCCCTCGTCGCTGCCGCAGTGGGTCTGGCAGTCGGGCTGAAGGAACGGGCAGGCAGCAAACCGCAAAAAGTTCATCGCTTCGCCGCTGCGGCTGGCGCTGAGGTAGCCCACCAGGGGAATGTTTTGCTGTCGCAGCCGCGCCCACGCGTCGAGGATGGGGGGCAGGATGCGATCGCGCGCCTCCCCCGGCAGTGCCTCCAAAAACCAGTAGATCAGCGACCCATCCACCAGGGCCAGCACCGGCACCCGATCAACTTCGGGATCTCCTGCGGTCAAGCTGTCGTGGGCGGCTTCCCCAAGCTCCGCCAGCACCACAGCCTCGGCGACGGTGCGGCGGTGGCCCATCCATTCTTCGGTACTAATGCCCCACTGACGCGACAGGTAGAGATCTTCGGCCCGGTACACCACCTCCGGCAGGCTGTCGAGCAGTGGGAAGCGGCTCTGGCCGTAGTGGAGCACCACTCGGCCCACGTTGATCAAGTAGCAGTAGGCAATCTCGTGGTGGCTGGGGGAAATCTGCGACCCGTCGGTGGCGATGACGGTGTGGGCCTCGGGAGCAGCGGCGACCGGAGCGCGTAGGGTAAGGGCTTCGGTGGGCTGGGCGGCGGTAAAGGGAGCGCGATCGCCCCAAATTTCCGCCTGATCTACCAGATCGATCTGACGGGTCGCGGCGATCGCCAGCAGACTGCGGGCCGCTGTAACTCGCTCCTGGGCGGCGGCAGCTTCCTGGCTGAGGTGCTGGCTAATGCCCTGCATCTGCCGGGCCAGCTTCATCAGGTCAAGCATAAAACGACCCACTTGGTACACCAATACTATACTTCTGGTGCCGCCGCTCAGAACGCCCAACCAAAACCTTGGCCAATTAACCCTCATCAGACCTTCTAACCTTCTAACCTTTCAACAGACCCCGGATAGTCACCCTTCTGGCTGCGCTCAAACTCTAAATTCACCCCAAAATTTGCCCAGAATTCTAGCCCTACGGATGCTACTTTGTCCCCCGTCGTTATACTGTCGGGTGGCTTATGTCTTGGTCGTGTTCTGGTCGTGCTTATGGAGTCGAGATGGCTCACCTTAGGGTTCACCTCAGGGGCGTTAGCAACCCTGGGCGCTCTGGTTGTTGCGGCCCCCGCCAGGGCTGCAACCCTGCAATACTGGTGGTTTGACGCCCAAACCAACCAGCTCGTGTTTACCACCGATAGCCAGGTGCAGCCCCGGGCACAGCTGCTAGTTAACCCCACCCGCATCGTGGTCGATTTGCCCAATACCCAACTGGGCAACACCAACGCCAGCCAGACCGTGGGGGGTGCCGTACGCGAAGTGCGGGCCGGACAGTTCGATCGCCAGACCGCTCGCCTTGTCATTGAGCTTGCGCCCGGCTACAGCCTCAACCCCCAGGATGTGAGGGTTCAAGGGGTTCGCCCAAACCAGTGGGCGGTACAGCTTCCCACCCTGAGCCAGGGCACAGCGCCCGCCTCGGGAGCCCTGCCAGCCCCCACCGCCACTGCCAACCGGGTGCAGGGCAACACCGGTACCGGGGCGGGCTCCATTCTCAGCGGCGTGGTTACGACCGGCGACGGGTTTTTGATTCGGCTCAGCGGCACTGCGCCCACCCCCACGGTGCAAATTACCAGTGACGATGCCGACAACCGCTTTGCCATTATCGACCTGCCCAATACAGCCGTAGCAGGCAACCTGCGCCCCGACGACCTACCCAACTATCGCTACAGCATCCTCGCCTGGGATGTGGCTCAGCAGCCCACCAATCCCCCCTCGACCCGCATTACCCTGAGGCTTGGCCCCACTAGCCCCGACTGGCGCGCCCTGCGCAACAACAGCGGCGTGATTGTGCTGCCCCCCAGCGGTGTACCAATCAGCAGCATTGCCGACGAGCCCGTTCCCCTAGCCGCCGCTCCGCGCACCCCACCGCCCGCCCAGGCGGCTCCACCCCAACCCCAAACACCGTCCCCAACCCCCACGCCGCCCCCCACCCGGGCGGTGGAGCCCCCCGCGTTGCCCACGGTGCCCAATGGGCGAGTGGTCGTCGCCATCGACCCTGGCCACGGCGGCCGCGACCCCGGTGCCGTAGGCATTAACAGCCTGCAAGAAATCCAGGTGATTTTTCCCATTTCGCTGCGCGTCACCGAGCTGCTCGAAGCCCAGGGCGTGACGGTGGTCATGACCCGGCGCGACAATGTCACTGTCGATTTACAAGCCCGAGCCGATACCGCCAACCGCGCCCAGGCCAATTTATTTGTCAGCATCCACGCCAACGCCATCAGCATGAGCCGCCCCGATGTCAACGGCATTGAGTCGTACTATTCCTCAGAAACCGGGCGCAGACTGGCGGCTACGCTTCAGGCCAGCATGCTGGCGGCGACGGGTATGCGCGATCGCGGTGTTAAGCAGGCCCGCTTCTACGTGCTGCGGCAGACCACGATGCCTGCGGCCCTGCTTGAAGTGGGGTTTGTGACGGGTGCCCAAGATGCTCCCAAATTGGCCGACCCCGCTTGGCGTGAGACGATGGCTCAGGCGATCGCCCGCGGCATTCTGCAATACATTCAGCAGGGACTGTAGGGCAGGTGGCCTATTGGTTTGACGGGCAGCTCTGCCAGGGCACTGAGATTGCCCTGGCCGTCAACGACCCCGCCTTGATCTACGGGGCAACGGTGTTTACCACCCTGCGAGTCTATGGCGCTAGCCTTGACCATCCCCTCACCCACTGGACGGCCCACCAACAGCGCCTTGGGCAGGCTCTAACTGCTTTTGGCTGGCCCAGCCCCAACTGGGGGCTGGTGCGTCAAGGGGCCGAGACGTTGTTAGGGGACTATCCCGTTATGCGGATTACCTGTCTACCCGACGGCCGCGAACTGGTGACCGGGCGGACTTTACCCCAAGATTTAGAGGCGATGCAGACCCAGGGAATCGCCGCCTGGGTAGCGCGGGGAGATCTGTATGGGCGATCGCAGCCTGGCTACAAAACCGGCAACTATCTGGGAGCTTGGCTAGCGTTACAGGCCGCCCAGCGGCATGGTGCCCGCGAAGCCATTCTGCTGGATGCCCAGGGCCAATGGTTAGAGACGAGCACCGGTAACCTCTGGGGCTGGGCCAACGGTCAATGGCATACTCCCGGCCTTGGGGCAGGCCTACTGCCAGGAATCGTTCGTTCACACCTCATCGAACATTTGAGGCAGCGAGGGGAACAGGTCAACCAGTCCCCTTGGCCACCGGGGGTGGTTCCACGTTTTGAGGTGTTGGCCTATAGCAACTCAGGGGTGCAGGTAGTGCCGATTCACACAGTTTTGGGCGATCGCAGTAGACTAGAGACTAACCCTCAGCACCCCGCCCTAGCGGCTTTGCGGGCTGCCTTTGAGGAAAAGTAGTCCTACTTCTGAGATTCGATTAGCCCATTCCGACAGATGACGTTAACATAAGTTAATAACTTTCTCAGCATTGCGGCTCATTTAAAATTCAGCCCTAAAGAACAGTTCCTTAGGCACAGGTTTAAGTAACGGTTCATCTCAGTACGTTAGTGGAGGCATTAGCCCGGTGAACAAACGGTGGAGAAATGCAGGTTTATACGCCCTGCTGGTCGTGGTAGTGATTGCCCTGGCGACCGCAATTTTTGACGGCTCTGGCCCCGAAACCCAGACCTGGCGCTACAGCCAATTTTTAGACGCGGTGCAAAACAACCAGATCGAGCGCGTCAGCATCAGCGCCGATCGCACCCGCGCCCGCTTTACCGACCCCGAAGGCACGGGCCAGGTAATCGTCAACCTGCCCAACGACCAGGAGCTAATCAGCACCCTGGAATCCAACAATGTCGATATCGTCGTCACCCCCCAGAGCGACGACAGCGTCTGGGTGCGGGCCTTTAGCACCCTGCTGATTCCCATTTTGCTGCTGGGGGTGCTGTTCTTTGTGCTGCGCCGTGCCCAGAGTGGTCCCGGCAACCAGGCGATGAACTTTGGCAAATCCAAAGCCCGCGTGCAGATGGAGCCCCAAACCCAGGTCACCTTTGGCGACGTGGCCGGTATTGAGCAGGCCAAGCTGGAGCTGACCGAAGTGGTTGACTTCCTCAAGAATGCCGATCGCTTCACCGCCGTCGGGGCCAAAATTCCCAAGGGCGTGCTGCTGGTCGGCCCTCCCGGTACCGGTAAAACCCTGCTAGCCAAGGCCGTAGCGGGCGAAGCGGGCGTGCCCTTCTTCTCCATCTCCGGTTCTGAGTTTGTCGAAATGTTTGTGGGTGTGGGTGCTTCCCGCGTTCGCGACCTGTTCGAGCAGGCCAAGGCCAACGCTCCCTGTATCGTCTTTATCGACGAGATTGACGCCGTCGGTCGTCAGCGGGGCGCAGGCCTCGGCGGTGGCAACGACGAGCGCGAGCAAACCCTCAACCAACTGCTCACCGAGATGGATGGTTTCGAGGGCAACACCGGCATTATCATCATCGCCGCCACCAACCGCCCCGACGTGCTCGATGCGGCTCTGCTGCGTCCCGGTCGTTTTGACCGTCAGGTGGTGGTCGATCGCCCCGACTACGCCGGTCGCCTCGAAATCCTCAACGTCCACGCCCGCGGCAAGACCTTCTCTAAGGATGTCGATCTGCAAAAGATCGCCCGCCGTACCCCTGGATTCACTGGGGCCGACCTGTCGAACCTGCTGAACGAGGCCGCCATTCTCGCCGCCCGCCGCAACCTCACCGAGATCTCTATGGATGAGGTCAACGATGCGATCGATCGCGTCCTGGCTGGCCCCGAGAAAAAAGACCGCGTCATGAGCGAAAAGCGCAAAGAGCTAGTCGCCTATCACGAAGCCGGTCACGCCCTGGTCGGTGCCCTCATGCCCGACTACGACCCTGTGCAAAAAATCAGCATCATTCCCCGTGGTCGCGCTGGTGGTCTAACCTGGTTTACCCCCAGCGAAGATCGCCTAGAGTCGGGCCTATACTCCCGCTCTTACCTGCAAAACCAAATGGCCGTCGCCCTCGGGGGCCGCATCGCTGAAGAAATCATCTTTGGCGAAGAGGAAGTCACCACGGGTGCCTCCAACGACCTTCAGCAGGTCGCCCGCGTCGCCCGTCAGATGGTCACCCGCTTTGGCATGAGCGACAAGCTCGGCCCCGTGGCCCTCGGTCGTCAGCAGGGCAACATGTTCCTGGGTCGCGACATCGCCGCCGAGCGCGATTTCTCTGAAGAAACCGCCGCCACCATCGACTCCGAAGTGCGCGGTCTGGTTGACCAGGCCTACACTCGGGCTAAGCAGGTGCTCACCAACAACCGCCATGTGCTCGACCAACTAGCCACCATGCTGGTAGACAAAGAAACCGTGGATTCTGAAGAGCTTCAACAGCTGCTTGCCACCAACGATGTGAGCATGGCCTCAATCGTGTAGGAGTAGGCGAGAGTCTACCTGTTCAGATACAGTGAAAGGGATGTCCAGATGGGCATCCCTTTTTTATTAGCGACTAACGAGGCAAGCCTTAAGATCTCTATGTTTGGCAAGCTGGAGAAAATAGTTGTCCAAAAAGAAGTTTCAGAAGTCAGTTAATAGCATCCAGCGCCAGATAGAAATTCATCACCAAAAAGTTGCCGATGAGCAGCGAAAAACTATTCCTGATGAAGGGTTAATCGTGTACTGGCAGAAAGAAATTGCGGGATTGCAGAAGAGTTTAGCTAGAGCAGAAAAACGATTGAGGCGAGGAAAATGATTTCTAGTATTCAACAGCCTATACCGGTTAATTCAACGTTATCTACTTTGTTGACAGAGCTAGGAGAGGAATGCGAAAAAGTTGTCTTTTTGCTGAGCCAGCTCAAGCTAGCCAATCTGACCGATGACCAAAAGGGCGATATCTTAGCGGAGTTAACCGGGTCTATCTGTCATCTTCATGTGCATACTGAGGATCTGCCAGGGCTAATCGAGGACGAAATTTTAGCTTTGCCGGATGAAGAAGAGAGCTAATGGATAAACGGCAAAATACCGGTTTTAGCTCTTGCCGAGAAGAGGCTAAGCAGCGAGAAATCGAAGGTTTCAGTGACTACTCAGAAAAAAGCCCGAACTGTTGCTTTATCAAGGCTCTGTGTAACGGTTTGCAAGCAATGGCAGACAAACCGTTAGAAACTATCGACGCCGATGATCCCAATGGCTAGGGTTGTGGTTGTTTTATGGAGCCACAGGCCGCGAGATGACCGTTCAACCTCGATCTTCTGCCTCAAATATCATTCTCACCAACATCGAAACTGTCCCTGGCAAAACCGTTACGCAGCACATGGGCTTGGTACAGGGCAGCTCGGTGCGAGCCAAACACATTGGCCGCGACATTGCCGCTGGCCTTAAAAACATCGTGGGTGGCGAACTCAAGGGCTACACCGAACTGCTGCAAGAGGCCCGCGAAGAGGCCACCAGCCGCATGGTGCAAGAGGCCCAAAAGCGGGGCGCTAACGCCATTGTCAACGTGCGCTTTGCCACCTCGTCACTGACCCAGGGCGCAGCCGAACTGTTTGCCTACGGCACCGCCGTGCGGGTGGAATAGCCATGGATAGTCTAATTATTTTTGCAATCTTGCTAGGGATTGGCTACTTTTTTGGTGCCCGAACGGAAAAGCAGCACTTCCGTCAGTTGCAGCAGCGAGAGCAGGCTATCCACGGGCTTATGCTCAGCACGGCTGGAGCTAAGGTGGCTCTGCCCAAGGCCCATCAGGCGCAATTATTCACCGGCAGCGTAGTGATATCGTCCGACTTCTTTAAGACGTTTATTGCGGGAGTATTGAACGTCTTCGGCGGACGCATCACGGTCTATGAAAGTTTGCTAGAGCGGGGCCGCCGCGAGGCCATTTTGCGGATGGAGGAGTCGGCCCTGACCTGGGGCGCAGACCAGGTGGTCAACATCCGCATTCAAACTGCTGAACTCAGCGGCAACAGCGGCAAAGGCATTGTTGCCCTTGAGGTGATTGCCTACGGCACAGGGGTTCGATAGGTCTCTGGGCAAGTTGGTGCCGCCGCCGCCTTGCCCTAAACCATTTCCACGGCGGCAACCAGGCCAAAGACAATAAACAGCAGCCCGCCAACGGTCGTCAGCCAGCGTTCTGAAATGCGCCCGGCGATCAGTTTGCCGCAGGCGACGGCGATCGCCGCACACACCGCATGGCCCAGGGTTGCCCCCAGCACCACCCCCACTGGATGGTTGGCCGCCGCCAAGGCAATGGTGGCAAACTGCGTGCGATCGCCCCATTCCGCCACAAAGGTCAGGCTAAAGGATTGGATGAGCACGGTTCTGATTGACCATTTTCTGACCTCAGCCTCGCTCTCCTCAACGGCCTCTAGAGCCTCGGCCTGCTCATCGGCCAGGCTGCCGCCCCTTACCATGCGACTGGCGTCGTACAGCAGCTTGAGGCCAAATCCTAAAAAGAGAACTACGGTCAGTGCCTGCACGTAATGCTGGGGCAGCACCGTGGCCACCTGGCCAATCCCTACAGACAAAACCGTCATTACAAATAATGCGGCAGTGACCCCGACAAACACCCAGCGGCGGGGATGCCGGGTGGCCAAAATCATGCCGATAAAAAAGGTTTTATCCCCTAATTCAGATAGGGTAATGAGTAATAAGCCAGCAGTAAATCCGGTCAGGGGGTGCATGCTCGTCTCCAGGATTGTAAACCTGAGCGGGCATGATGGATGCTCACAAGAACTCCACCAAGCCCACGTCAGTTGTGAACTCAGTGAAGGTCTCGCTTGCGAATGCACAGTTTAATTTACAGTGCTAATTCACCATCTGAACCAGGCTCATCGCCAGTATGTTGACTCAGATAATTGAGCTACATTGCAGCCCTAAGCTACTCCCCTTCATGAGTTAAACCATATCATAGATGGCAGATTTAGGCGTAATTAAAAATACTGATTAAACCCATAAGCAACAGCCTTTTATTTCATAATTCAATCATTTTTAAACTGATATCATTTCATTTTCTGTTCATTTTCTGTTGTTTGCCATAGAGGTATTTCCTGGCTTATGATATTTTTTGGTGATCAAAATATTTATATTTCTGAATAAAATGCCTAAATTAATTCCCTATCAGCCTTTGGTTTTAAGGCTTTTACACAGCGTTTCTGGCCTGCTGGCAATTGGTGCCCTAATTACCGGCTTTCTGGTGTACAACACCTATGACGGTCGATTTGGTTCTATTCCTCTACCATCACTGCCAGATATTCAAGGCATTCATGGTACCTTTGGTCTTTTCTTTTTGCTGGTGTTTCCCGCTCTTGCCATCTATAGTTTTTATTGGGGATATCGGCGATTATTGTTTCCTGACTTTTGGCCTCGACTCAGCCATCAAGTGGGTAGACCCGGCTGGTGGGTTAATCTTCAGCGACTTTTGAACACCGCTATGCTCTTAGCCAGTACGTTGGCCGTAGTTACTGGCAGAATGATGCAAGAGGCCTGGCTGCCCGCTGGCGAGTTGTACCACATTTGGTACCGGCTACATCTGACCGCGTGGCTGGTGCTACTACTAACGTTATTGGGCCACATTGCCATGGGCCTTAAGGTCGGCGGGGTGCCCTTACTGTTGTCAATGGCCCAGACAAAGTATCGTCGTGAAGAGTCGCCATCGCTATGGATAGGTTATCTCCGAGAAAAATTTCGCGAGCGATTTGGACGTTAGGTTGTAATCAATAATTTTCGAAAAACTGCGTTTATGAAACGAACCAATGCTCCATTGAAGGTGGTTGAGTGGGTAGTCATCGGCGGCATTTTTGCCGCATTTGTTTTGCCGCTGTTGACCTATTTGGCTGACCTGTAGGGGCTGCACAGTTATGGAGCAGTGGCCCAAATTTAGCGATCGCCACTATTCACAGCCCCATCACAGCCTCGAGTTACGGCTGTGATGGGGCACAGGCTAGGGCCAGTCTGCGATCGCAGTCGTTGACTGCACCCGGTGCATACCAGCCTCTGCAAAGCGCTGATAGGTCTCCTCTGCCTGGTCAGTAAAATCGACCACGTCTGGGACAACTACTGGCGAGGCACAGTCATCAAGGAGATAAACCTTTTGGGCCAGGGCCGGGTCAGTGGCCTCAATGTCGCTCAGTAGGTCAGCCACCGTCCAGGCGACGCAGTGGCTTTTGGCCTGACCCGCGACAATCACCCCACCAAATTCCAACAGGGTTTGGATCAAGGGGGTGTTTTTTTGTGCGATCGCCTGTCCCTGGCCATCCTCCATCACCTCGGGGCTAAGCACCGAATAATTCTCCGTGAGGGGATTGCTGCCTTTCAGCTCAAAGCGGGTCTGACTCTGGCGGGCCACAGCGTGGAAAAAACAGGCCTCTTCGATCGCAGGCACTAGCGCATGGCCAATGCCCCCCAGCATGGAGTGGTAGGGCCAGATGGTGAGGGGATACTTGCCCCGGTCATCCAGGGTTTTGGTGTAGTGCAGGGCGTACTCTTGCAGGTCGGGGGAGGAAGTGAGGTTGGCGGCCATCGCTGGGTTGACCCGCCACTTGCCCTGCACCACATCGTCGTAGTGAATCATGGTCATCGGCGGCGGGTTCTCGCCCTCGGTATCGACCCAAAAAGCGGGGTGAAACACCTGCATCGCCGTATGGGTATCGAGGGTGGCGGTAATGGTCGTGATCTGCCCTAGGTTGCGATAGATAAATTCGCCCAGGCGGCGGTTGTCATCCACCGCTCCCTGGCCCGATCGCCCGCCCACAAACAGCTCAAAGCCCGGAATACAGAAGGTGTTTTGCACATCGATTAGCAGCAGGCAGAGGCGGCGGCTATCTGCGGCAGCGGGGGGAATGTGATGGGCTTTAGCCCAGGCTTTGGCCTCGGCGGCGCGCTGCTGGTAGGGCACCGACCACACCTCACCCACCCGGCTGGGATTGTAAAAATCGGGCACTGGCAGCAGGGCTGAATCGGTCATCGGCTTGGGGCTCCGCAAATAATCACATTTCAGATGCTTTAATTTTAGGCTTAATGGTGGGGAAGGGTATTGGGCTAGAGGGCCAAGATGTCTGAGCTTCATACATGTTATTGCCCACCCTTTGACCAACAAGAATCAAGGCAATAGGCGCGACCTTTTGAGCACGAGCGCCTGCATAGATACGCCAATTTTCGCAGCGATAGCAGCACAAGCTAAAAGCTTTAGATTTTCATAGCTTTTCCCTAGCTGCTGTTGGCGGGCGTTCTAGCCTTTGATTACTCTCTCTTCACAGTCTCTTAAATAACCGATAAACGCCTGTTAAACCTGTCGTTACCAGAGCCACATAATATTTTTTCGTTACTCAAAAAAGCTGATTGGGAGCCCTCACCATGGCGAAAAAGCCAGATATTCGTACCGTTCTTAAGAAAATGGTCAACCTTGAGGACGAAAATCAAAATCCCTCAAACAACGACTCTTTCAATCAAGTCTTGGATCGCGCTCGCCTGGGCCGACGGGGGTTTCTGAAGGGCAGTTCATCCCTGGCCGCTGCCGCAATGCTGGGCACAGGTTTAGCCTTTGCCGCCGATTCTACCAAGCAGGCTGGAAAAGCCGCTAAAGCCTCTACCGGTCTGCGCTTCAGCTTTAACCCTGTGGCCAAAAGCATTGCCGATACCCTGGTGGTGCCCGAGGGCTACACCGCCCGCGTGCTGCTGGCCACAGGCGATCCGCTGAAAAGCAACGTCACTCCTTACAAAAACGACGGTACCGACAACGACTTTGAGGTGCGGGCGGGCGACCACCACGATGCCATGCACTATTTTGGCCTGAACCGAGCCGGCAATGGCTGGGATCCCAACGGCTCGGATCGCGCCCTGTTGTGCATCAACCACGAGGTCTGCGAAGACCTGGGTTTTGTCCATCCCAATGGCCCCACCAACTACGGCCCTGAGAGCACCGAGGCCCGCCCAGCGATCGAGATCGACAAAGAAGTTGCTGCCCACGGTGTCACCGTGGTGGAAGTGGCCAAACAGGGCGGTACCTACGTCGTCAACCGCGACTCGCGCTACAACCACCGCGTTACCGCCGCTACCCGCTGCCAATTCAGCGGCCCCGCCCGCCGCAGCCCGATGCTGGCTACGGCCTTTTCGCCCAGCGGCGAGCAAACCCGCGGCACCCTCAACAACTGTGCCAATGGCTACACCCCCTGGGGCACCTACCTCACCTGCGAAGAAAACTGGGCTGGGTACTTTAACCGACGCGAAGACGAGAGCACTCGCACGGCCAAAGAAATGGCCTCCTTTAAGCGCTATGGCGTTGGCAACGAAACCTCAGGTCGCTACAACTGGTCACGGGCCGAGGCCGCTGGCAACACCGACCTCTATCAACGTTGGGATGCCAGCAAGACCGCCAGCCGCGCCAACCAGGACTACCGCAACGTTGCCAACACCTTTGGCTGGGTGGTCGAAATTGACCCCTTCAACCCCAATGCCATGCCCCAAAAGCGCACTGCGATCGGGCGATTTGCCCACGAAGGGTGCTGGCCTGCTGCCGCCGTAGCAGGCCAACCCCTCGTGTTCTACTCCGGCGATGACTCCCGCAACGAGTACACCTACAAGTTTGTCTCCGCCGCCACCTGGGATCCTCGCGATGCCAACCGGGGTATGGCCGCCGGAAACAAGTACCTGGATGCAGGCACCCTCTACGCCGCCAAGTTTAACGACGACGGCACCGGCGAATGGCTACCCCTGACCCTGGCTAACCCCGCGATCGCCAACTACGCCGACTATGACTTTGCCGACGAAGCCGACGTGTTGATCAACGCCCGCATCGCCGCTGATGCTGCCGGGGCCACCAAGATGGATCGGCCCGAGTGGGGTGGCGTCAACCCGGTGAATGGCGATGTTTACCTCACCTTGACCAACAACGTGTCGAGCAGCAGTGGTCGGGGCGTCAAGACTCCCCTCAACGCCGCTAACCCCCGCTACTACGCCGAGGCCAAGGGCGAAACCACCAGCAATGGCAATGTCAACGGCCACGTCATTCGCTGGCGTGAAGCCGAGGGCAACCACGCTGCCACCAGCTTCACCTGGGATGTCTACTTGTTTGGTGCCCAGGCCGATGCCGCACCCGACGTCAACCTGTCTGGCCTAAGTGCTGAGAACGACTTCTCTAGCCCCGATGGCCTGAAGTTTAGCGAGGCGGTGCCCGGCCTGCTGTGGCTACAAACCGACGACGGCTACTACACCGACACTACCAACTGCATGATGCTAGCTGCTCTGCCAGGAACCGTTGGCGATGGCGAGGCCAAAATGGTCAACAACAAGGCCGTACCTATCAACGGCGACGGTGACCAGCAGGTTAAAACCTACATGGGCCAGGCCGCTAGCCCCGGAGTGCTGAGCCGCTTCTTGGTCGGCCCCCGCGACTGTGAGATCACCGGCATTACCGAGTCGCCCGACGGCACGGTCATCTTCGTCAACATTCAGCATCCGGGCGAAAACAGTGAGTCGGTTACTGATCCGGCGCTGTTCACCAGCCACTGGCCCGATGGCGGCAACGCTCGCCCCCGCTCGGCGACGGTGGTGATTACCCGCAACGATGGTGGCAAAATTGCCGTGTAATTGTTCTGGCGCTTGCCATTAAGGGTGTATAGGTGCACCGGGGTTATCCCGGTGCACCTATTTTTCTAACCGCACGACGTACCACTGCATGGCTTCGCCGGGGCTGAGCTCTAGCTCGCAGGCGGTGTCGCGCAGGTGCAGGGCCTGCTCGGTGACAGTGGTGAAGCGCTGGAGATCGCGGGGCAGATCTTGCTGGCGATCGCCCAGCACCCCCACCAACCGCTCTAGCAGCTCCTCGGAGGAGAGAAATTCTTCGGCGGCACCGGGCATGAGCACAACGAACATCTCTTCCTGGTACATAATGGCATCGGGCATGATGTTGCTCCTCAGGGATCTGAATTGATCCTAAACGGCTTGCCCCCCCGTGCAACTGCGATTGGGAAGAGTGGTTATAGCGCCTTTGTCTAGCCCGCCCTCAACCCTTCAGCAACGCAGCAGAAATTCTATAGGAAACTGTGAACTTCCGTGGGCAAAGCGCCCGAATCTTTGGATCCGATGGTAGGATAAACAAGAGATTCACCGAAATCCCGACCGGATTACCGGTGAATTTTTGGTTCTGCCACTGTCCGACTCTTCCGGGAATAGGCCGCTCTGCGGTGCCATTGCCTGGATTTTTCTGTTTTAACGGTTATTTGCCTGCCGCTATGGTTCAGACTCCTATCAAACCCAACTCCGCCGCCCCTGGGCCTACCCCCTCCAAAGTGGAGGGTATTAAAGAGAACAGCCACTTTTTGCGCGAGCCCGTGGCCAGCGAGCTGCTGCAAGACACCACGCACTTCTCTGAACCGGCCATTCAAATTCTCAAATTCCACGGCTCGTACCAGCAAGACAACCGCGACAACCGCGCCAAGGGTCAAGAGAAGGACTACCAGATGATGTTGCGCACCCGCAACCCTGGTGGGTTCATTTCTCCCGAACTCTACCTCACCCTCGATCGCCTGTCTGATGAGTATGGCAACGGCACCCTGCGGGCCACTACGCGCCAGGGTATGCAGCTCCACGGCGTGCTGAAGCAAAACCTCAAGGCCACCATTGGGGCGATCGTGCGCAGCTTGGGCTCGACCCTAGGGGCCTGCGGCGATCTGAACCGCAACGTCATGGCCCCGCCGGCCCCCTACACCAACCGGCCCGAGTACCGGCTGGCCCAGGAGTATGCCAACAACATTGCCGACCTGCTGCGGCCCCAAACCGAGGCCTACTACGAAATCTGGCTGGATGGCGAGAAGGCCGTCTCCGTCGAAGAGCACCCCGACGTGGTGGCGGCCCGCCAGCGCAACGGCAACGGCACCATCGTGCACAACAACGAAGAGCCGATCTACGGCACCCACTACATGCCCCGCAAGTTTAAATGCGCGGTCACAGTGCCCGGCGATAACTCCATCGATGCTTACACCCACGACGTGACCCTGGTGGTGATCACCGATCGCACTGGGCAGCTCAAGGGCTTTAACATTTTGGCTGGCGGCGGTCTGGGCCGCACCCACAACAAAGAAGAAACCTTTGCCCGCGTAGCCGATGAGATTGGCTATGTGGACAAAGCCGATGTCTACGAGCTGATGAAGGCGATCGTGGCGACCCAGCGCGACTACGGCGATCGCCACGATCGCCGCCACGCCCGCATGAAATACCTGATCAACGACTGGGGCGTCGAGCGCTTTCGCCAGCAGGTAGAAACCTACCTGGGCAAGCCCCTCAAGCCCTTCAAAAAACTGCCCAAGTGGACGTTCTATGACTACCTGGGCTGGCACGAGCAGGGCGACGGCAATCTGTTTGTCGGCATCCCCGTTGAGAACGGGCGAATTATCGATCGCCGCGAGGGCATTCAGCTCAAAACGGCGCTAAAGGAGATTGTGCAGCGGTTTAACTTGCCGATGCTGATTACCCCCAACCAGAGCGTGCTGTTCTACGAGATCAAGCCCGAAGATAAAGAGGCAATTCAGGCGATTCTCACCCGCTGCGGCATCGAGAAAGAAACCGATCTCGACCCCCTGGTGCGCTACGCCATGGCCTGCCCCGCTCTACCCCTCTGCGGTCTGGCAGTGACCGAGTCAGAACGTATCATGCCTACGGTGCTGGGTCGCCTGCGCGCCCTGCTCACCAAGCTGGGTTTGGAGAATGAGCACTTTGTGGTGCGCATGACCGGCTGCCCCAACGGCTGCGCCCGGCCCTATATGGCCGAGCTGGGTCTGGTGGGCAGCGCCCCTGAGTCGTACCAGGTTTGGCTGGGGGGTTCTCCCAACCAAACCCGACTGGCCCGCCCCTACCTGGAGCGCCTCCACGACAACGATGTCGATACCACGCTAGAGCCGCTGTTTGTGTTCTTCCGCGACGGGCGCAAAAAGGACGAAAGCTTCGGGGATTTCTGCGATCGCGTCGGCTTTGAGGCTCTGCGGCAGTTTGCGGCCACCTACAACGCCGACCAATACACTCCCCGCCATACCAAGGAAGGGCGGCACCGGCTGAGCGTTTCCCACGATTTGTTTATGACGCTGCAAGCCACCGCCGACAAAGAAGGACGGCCCATGGCCCAGGTGATGGCCGATGCCCTAGCGGTATACCTGCAAAAGCCGGTAGCTAGGAACTAACCCAAAAAGGGGATGGATCGAATGACCCATCCCCTTTTTGATCTGTTAAGCGCACAAGGGGTCGGGAGCCTGTTTGGCTTTGTTCGCAACACTTGCTGGCAAAGTCAGGCTCCCGACCCCTGAGTTTTTTAGCCCACGGGTTGGCTGCGATCGGGCAGTATCCACACCAGCATGGGGCAGACTACCACGGTCATCAGGGTGACAGCGGCGATGATTTCGAGTCCGGCAACAAGAGCAGTGGTCATAATTAGGTTCGCCTCCCAAGGCAGAGAATGGTTGGCGCGTTCCTTCGAGAGGGGTTCTCTACTTCCGTCCCGTCAGGCTAGCGATATCAAACAGTAGACAGGATGAACGGCGTCTTTCTTCTGGATTCACTACTACAATTTAACCTGAGTCTCAGGATTGGAAAGGGTTTGTAGCACTTCTCAATAGTTACGGATTACCGCTCTATCTAATCTACTCATGGTGAGATGCAACCTACTTTTTGTGGCCTGTAACGCGGTTTTCTACTATTAAAAAGTGATTCAAGACTGTCATTTAACTTGCTGAGCTCCTGCTATTGGAGGTTCTACCATGACCCTGATTAAAGCCTGGACAACTCAAAAATTTGCTAAGCTCGGCCGCTGGCTGGCTAGCGCCTTTGGGTTTGGTATCGACACCGCTCAAACTACCGCTACCAGAGACACCTGGACCCCAGATACCCTGACCAACTTCGGCCTAGAAATGAGCAAAGGGTTTGGTATGGGGTTATAAGTTGACCCGATCTCAGCCCAATGTTTCAGACTAATCCTTTGACATGACATGGTTCCTGCCCGCTTAACAGTGGGCAGGAATTTTTTGCGTATATTTGCGGCTGTGCAGATCGCTAATTTATGGGTAAAAAACTTCGCTCATTCACCGCCGACAAATGGATTCAAGCCGGATGCTTTTCAGCGGCACAAACGGCACAAATAGAAATTTGGTGCCGCTGAGGTTGTCGTCGGTGCGATCGCCCCTAGCCAAACTGCTTCTTGGCCGCTTCGTATACCTCGACGGTGATCTGACCCATCCCCTGCTCTTGGGCAAACTTCTCAATCTTTTTGCGGGCGGCAGGGCGCACAAAGAAGGGAATCTCTTTAAGGCGGGCTTCGGCGTCAGCAGTCCATTCCATAGGTAGAGGCGCAATTTTGCGTAGAGCTTCAAACTTCTTTACGATATCAGGAGTGAGAGATATCTCTAGCCCAAGGTTTGATTTCGCAACGATCGGGCCGTGATTTACGCCCATTCTTTGCAAATTTTCCTTGAACAGAGGGAATTTCAGGCTCTAAAATTCTCTCGCTAGAGATATTTTGGGTCTCAGATATCTGACCCTGTTGGTTGAATTAAGGAGATCGCAGTGATACGGAAATTCTTACTGATCGTATTGGCCGCCGTAGTGACCACGCTGGTGGCGGTGGGCCTATCCCCCGAGGCCAAGGCCAATATTGTGGCCGAGCCGGTGGTTTACAGCATTGACGGGCAGCCCTTTGAGGGTTACTTTGCCTTCAACCAAAACTTTGGCGAGACCCAGCCCCTAGTGCTGCTCATCCACGACTGGAACGGTCTGGATGACTACGAAAAGCGCCGCACCCAAATGCTGGCCGAGCAGGGCTACGCCGCCTTTGCCGTTGACCTCTACGGTCAAAGCGTGCAGCCAACAACCCCCGAAGAGTCGCGAGCCCAAAGCGGTGCGCTCTACGCCGATCGCGCCACTATGCGTACACGGCTGATGGCGGGTCTCACCCAGGCTCAGGCCCAGGCTGGAGTAGACAGTAGCCGGGTGGTGGCGATCGGCTACTGCTTTGGCGGGGCTGCTGTGCTCGAAATGGCCCGCGCCGGTATGGATGTGGATGGTTTCGTGTCGTTCCACGGCAGTTTTGAAACCCCCGAGGGGCAAGACTACAGCCAAACCCAGGGGCGAATTTTGATTCTGCACGGCTCTGACGACGGCTCTGCCCCCATGGCCGACGTGGCTCAGCTGGCCACCGAACTCGACGCCGCCGAGGTTGATTTCGGCATGGAAATCTACGGCGGCGTTGACCACGCTTTTACTGTGTGGAGCGACGCCAATCGCTACGATGGCATGGCCGATCGCCGCTCGTGGCAGACCCTCATGACCTTTCTAGGGGAAGTTCTAGGCTAACCCTGGAGTTCGGACTGTAGGCGCGCATCATCCTTCAAGACAGAGCATTTCTAGCAAACCACCATAGGCTGGCCTAGCCTATGGTGGTTTTTGACGTATCAGAGATGTCTCTGGTTAGATCGAGGGCTAGAGGGGGTAAAGGCGGGCGATCGCGGCCCATTCGCCAGCTATCAGGCCTTGGTAGCGGTTGACTGAGTTTGGGAAAACTGGGCTGGAATAACCATTTCTTAGTGTTTTCCCAACATTTTAGATCGCAAGGAGCCCCTATGATAGCTACTAAAACTCGGCACCGGTTGGTCACACGCAGCGATTTTGATGGTCTTGTCTGCGCTGTTTTAATGAAGGAAATGGATCTCATTGATGACATTATGTTTGTCCATCCTAAAGACATGCAGGATGGCAAAGTTGACGTCAACAGCAGCGATATCACCACTAACCTGCCCTATGTCGAAGGAGTGCATCTGGCGTTTGACCACCACTCTAGCGAAATGCTCCGCAATCAGGGCGAGCGAGACAATCACATCATCGATCCCCATGCTCCTTCGGCGGCTCGGGTCGTCTACAACTACTATGGCGGCGCCCCTCGTTTTCCTGCTATTTCAAATGAAATGATGCTGGCGGTCGATAAAGCCGATTCAGCGCAGTATGCCAAAGAAGAAGTGCTGCAACCTGAAGACTGGACCCTGCTGAATTTTTTAATGGACGCGAGAACCGGGCTGGGGCGGTTTAAAGATTTTCGGATTTCAAACTATAACCTAATGATGCAGTTAATTGACTACTGCAAAAATCACACGATCGCCGAAATTCTAGCCCTGCCAGACGTGAAAGAGCGGGTAGAACTGTATTTCGCTCAGGAGCCTGAGTTCAAAGCCCAAATTTTGCGCTGTGCTACAGTTCACAACAACTTAGTTGTGCTTGATCTACGGCAAGAAACCGTGATTCACGCGGGCAATCGCTTTATGGTCTATGCCCTATTTCCCCAATGCAATATCTCGATTCATATGATGTGGGGTTTAAAGCAGCAAAACACCGTGCTGGCAACAGGCAAATCTATTTTCAAGCGCACCTCTAAAACCAATATTGGCGAACTCATGCTCAAGTATGGGGGAGGTGGGCACGATGCCGCTGGCACCTGCCAGGTCGAGAACGAGCAGGCCGAGCAAGTTTTGGCAGACCTGATTGCTCAGATTAATGCAGATGGCTAAAGCGTATCCCTAGGAATGCGTTGACCTTGGCCAGCATGCCTGCCGCTGATTTAGCCCATCAGCAGTTAGCGGTAGGTGTGTTTTGGCCACTGCTGAATTGTTTAGCCCTGGCGGGCGTTTCCTGTCCATTTTTAAGGGAAGAAAGAAGCGCCGACTTTTTCCGACCTATTCCACCCCGAGACATGGCTACGCTCCAGATAAGCCTTTATTGCTGTCGCTTTGGGTAAGATTATGGATCACTTTTCAACCCTGATTTTGTTGCTGCGCGATCGCACCACCTTCCTAGAAGAAGTTCGCCAGGGCAAAAAAATTGAGTCTAAAATTCTATCGCTGTTGGTGGTCAGCTCGCTATTTTTCGCTATTTATGGAGCCATTATTGGCTCGTCGAACGGCTGGCAACAGCTACTGGTGTCGATGGTCAAGCTGCCGGCCCTCTACCTGCTGACCCTGCTCATTTGCCTGCCAACGCTATATTTTTTCGACATCCTATTTGGGTCTAAGGCCGACTTTCGCCAGTACGCGGTACTCAGCCTCACCACCGTTTCGGTGATTAGCGTGCTGCTGTTCAGCTTTGCGCCAGTGACGCTGTTCTTTTTAGTATCCATTCGCAGCTATCACTTCTTTTTATTGCTCAATGTCGCTATTTTTGGTCTCACCGGTTTCATTGGGGTGAGGCTATTTTATTCGGGCATTCGCTCGGTGATGGATTTTACCGAAGACACCCCGCAAATTCGCAACCGGCTGCTGCTGTTTTGGCTGACGCTCTACGGCCTGGTGGGCAGCCAGCTGGGGTGGACGCTTAGACCCTTTTTTGGTTCCCCTGGCCAACCCTTTCAACTGTTTCGTGAGGTAGAGGGCAATTTTTACTCCCAGGTGATTCGCAGCATTGTCTCACTGCTGTTTGGTAATTAGTTAACCGCTATTACATAGGCGGGGGCAAATGGCCGCTTTTCCCAAAAGAGACGCTGTATTTCTGATTCATATGTTTAATTGGCAATCCCTGATTTTGCAAAGACGATGACCTCTGATTTGCAGGCGCTACGCATTACCCGGTCTGAACTCGATCAGCTCACGGGTCTAGATATTGACTCGGTCTTTATGGGCAGAATGATTCGCCCTTCTGTATGGCGATCGCGGCGGCAACTGCTCTCTCTTTTCATTACAGAATGCTTGGTGTTAGGGACGATGTTTGTGGTTTGTTTGGGGCTAGGGCTGGTGCTGGTGAGTCAGCAAGAGGGCTTTAGCCAGTTTGGCGCGCTGCTGCTGGGGATTGCGGGAGCGATCGCGATCGGAGCCATCGCCTGGCACCTCTACCAGTGGCAGCGTTCGAAAGCCTTCATCACCCTGGCGCGACTGCTGGATGAGTGCGATCGCCACAACGACATCATTCAGGCGCTACAGGTGATGGAGGAACTGGAGAAGGCCCAGGGGGCAGGTCAAGGATTGCAGAACAGTGAGATTCTGGTTGCCCTTCAGGCCACCCGAGACAGCCTAATTTCAGCCCTCATGACCGAAGAAATTTTGCGTCGCCACCGGGCACTGATGGCGCGACGGCAGGATTTGTTTGCCACCATTGAGACCAACCTGGTGACGCTGCAAACCCTACAGGTCAACCACCAGGCCAGCGAGTATCGCCAGTTTTTGCAGGAAGCGCTAAATATTGGTCTCGCCGTCCAACGAGAGATGAACGCTAATTCTTCCCTGCCTCCTCCTGGTGTGTAGGGGCAAACGGCATTTGCCCGCTCCGGTCTGCCACCCCGGATTGAGGTAATCAAATGCGGAATTCCTACTGTTCGTGAGGTTCACAAATCCCTATGACAAAGCTGTAGATGTTGCATCGGGCGCAAACCTTAGAGTATCCCAAGCAAATAACTATCCATTAGATTAGGAGAGAGCTGTGTTGTTGTCGAGCTTCGATGATGGATGTTGCCCCTCTAGCGTTAACCGATAGCCTCAAGGTGTTGTTGAAAGACAC
>JAESGV010000085.1_pt1 | contig 181392 bp, 151 predicted proteins | sample 9269781 | NCBI WGS metagenome assembly JAESGV01 (sample SAMN15741586, study PRJNA653496) | algae metagenome | isolation source: Tildeniella torsiva UHER 1998/13D and co-occurring heterotrophs from... | place: Slovakia: Slovak Paradise National Park, Hrabusice, Kosice Region | collected 2000-01-01 | reverse complement strand
AACCCAAAACCAAACCCAAACCCAAACCCAAACCCAAACCCAAACCCAAACCCAAACCCAAACCCAAACCCAAACCCAAACCCAAACCCAAACCCAAACCCAAACCCAAACCCTTACTTTGAGTATTGTGCAATACAACATTAAGGTTAAAAGGAAGATTCTTGAACAATTGGTTACCAATGGCTTTAATCAGCTCTCTATTCTTTGCAACAGCTTGTAAAAAGTCATGATTTTAAGATAATTCAACAAGTTTAGCAGTAAAAAAATTCTATGCTGCTTTGTTTTGATCATTAATATTGTTTAAAATTAAATCTTCTTGTAAAATCTTCTCAATAGCTTGTTGTTTTTCTGCAGAAAATCTAGACATCTTTTTCACACAAGTTAATTTGTTTGGTTAACTTGATATTTTACAATAATTTTTTTCTTTATAAGATATATTTTTATTAATATTATAAGTTTTTAAATAAAAAAGGGCCAAATGTCTCTTCGCTGTCGCTATGAGCCCTCAAGTAAAATAATAAAATTATTTTTATTTTATTTTAACCAAATGTTTTTACACTGCTGTTACAAGCTTTCAGGCATTGAAAAGGGCCAAATGTCTCTATACTACCACTACAAGCCATCAAACATTAAAAAGAGTCAAATATTTCTACATTACCACTATAAGCTCTTAAGTATTAAAAAAAGCTAAATGTTTCTACGCTACCGCTACGAGCTTTCAAGCATTACAAAGGGCCAAATGTTTCTACGCTGCTGCTACGAGCTTTCAGGCATTAAACTAGTTTTTATGTTCAGTTAGGGCTTATAGTAACTCAAACCCAGTTGTAAAGTAATAAGTTTATATTTGGTTAAAATAAGCGTTTAATCTATTACATCAACCATGTAGGTCTTTTTGTGTGTTAGCTTTCATGTTTTAGTGCTAATAAATTTTTCTGCAAACAACATAAGTGATATGAAAGATTATTTAATAGTACCTACTAAAAAGTATAAAACTTTTACTAAGATGGATTTTTTTGCAAATTTGAATGAACTTTGCATAAATTATGGTTATTGTGATGTATGCCATTTTTATGCAGGTGAGGTGTCTAAGATAATGCTGAACTAAGATGATTTACCAAAAATGTATTAAATGTAGCATTCATTGCAAAAAGATATGTTCCTCAGCATTAAACAAGCGCAAATATTACTAATGATCGCAACTATCACTACATTATTTTTAATGTATATAATCAGTCATCAAATCTCACAAACAAACTGTTTAGCATTTCTGACAAGATAAACTCTATAACCTATGAAACATGTTATACAAAAGACATTAAAAGCTTTCTGTCAGAAGTTATATGTCTTACTCTCAAAAAGCATACAACAGTGGTTGTTTAAGTGTCTCCAGCAGAGCCATTAGCTCTGAAAAGCCTTTTTAGAAGGCTGAAAGACTAATTTATTAGTAAAGTACAAAATAGAGTGGACTTATTTTTTGATATTACAGTTATGCAAAAACTATTAGAAAAGATGCAAATCTTTATATCTGACTTATTAGCTGATCTAAATTTTCCTAAAAACTCTCTTTTTGAATTTGTTAACAAAGTATATAAGAACTATGATTTCTTAAGATCTTTTAACAAAGTACAAGACGATTTGATTAATGTGCTATCAGGAGATCACATTATTAAGTCCCAATGGAGAGATGCTTTCCATCTTTTGCAGAAAAGGGAGACGAAGATGGCCAAAAAAGAAGTAAGTTACTACTGTAATTTACATTAATATCAAAGAATATATCAAAAAATGAGTTAAAATCCAATAACAAGTCGCTTACATGGAAAATCCTCTTTGGTGCCGAAATTTTTGCGACGTGCCCATTTTGTGAAAAAAAAGAATTCACTCTTAAGCAGTACAAAAATGAGCAAAAAATATCAACAGTCCCACATTTTGCCTGCCGTTTGGGGAAACCAAGATGACAAGTACTGGTGGAATTGCATCCCTACTTGCTGCAATCAAAGGCAAGGTAAGCGTAAACAGCACTTGACAGAAGACCAAGTCGAAAAGGATACACGTAGCGAGCACATGTTTGTAGCATTATTAGAAAAAGGAAGGATAGAAGCATGTCGCAAAATCGCTCACCAATTTTTCAAGCACTTGTTGACATTGGGCGAAATTCGCCCCACAGACGTAATTGGGGCTGACTCTCTTCTTGGATTTACCCTCGGATTTTACTGTATTGAAACGAACCCTGATATCCACGACATTTGGGATTTTTTGAAGTTGAAAGAGAACGAGATAAAAGATGCACGTGCGATTGTGCACGATCATCCAAGAAGTAAATAAACATCAGCTTACACAAACACTTTTTTGCGAACTAAGTTTTTGTTCGCCGAGAGCAACTTTAAATTTAGGAATTTTTTATGCATACAGTATTAATGTATCCTACCATTTCGAACAAATAGCGGCTACACCCATAAGAGTGTATTTACTGGGCGGTTCTGGTTCGCATTTGAGGGTAATGTCGAAAATATAATTGAGTGCTGTTCGCTTTGGAAGTCTATACACAGGGCAAACATACGGTCCTCCACTATCCTTGCTGCCAAGCTCTGATCCTTGTACCTGATTTACCGATACATAGATCACTGGTAACGGTGCGAATATAAGCTTAGGTAGCGATTCAATTAATCTACCATTCTTTTTGTCCCATGCTGCACCATCCAAGAACAATCCCCATATGTAAACACCCTCCATATCATCGCCAGTACTGCTTGCCTGAATCTGTTCTTTTTCTTTTTTGGTTACATCAGTTTTCAATGCTACTGACTCTAGTGACCATCCATTATGGTTTCTTGTAGCCTGTTGTTTTACAGCAGTAAGAAATCCAGGACTATTAAAGAATCCAGAAATCCAAAAACATTTGGGAGGGCCATTTTCCAGCCAATCCATGTACTGTTCATTTCTGAGTATAACATCGGCGAACCAATAACCTAAAGTCGGCGAATCCCAGGACACTTTCTTCCACTTGATTGGAACTTGAGCATCATAAATCGCATTCAATGCACTTTGAAGATCAGGACTCATAACAATAGTTCCTGCGATTGCCAACTTTAAATCTGTTAACGTTCTCCTCACAAGTGATAATACAACTTGCATTCTATCAATTTCTTGCCTTAAGAAAATAGAGAGTGGACTAAGTGTCTCTCTGTCTTTGTCTATTTGTTTGACTCGTTTCTTCACATAGACCATGTTATAATCTGGAGGTAGTTCATCTAACCTTGCCTTCACTTGTTTAAGAACAGTGTCTTCTCTAGTTTCGCCTCCACCTCCACTTGATTCTTTTGGCTGAATATTCATGATAGTTTCTAAAACTGTCCCGGCGTTTGTCGAATTGAACTGAATCTCGGCATTTGAATGCAAACCAAATACTTCTGGTGGATCAAACATGGGTAGTTTGTTCATAACGTACTCACGATAATCCTTAACCTTTGGCAAATCAGGACAATAATAGTTTGTGTGGAACTGATACTCCTTGTTAAACAGTTTGTTATCATAGAACTTTGCTCCATACTTGTCTAGTAACTCTCTATCATAATCGTCTGTTACACGCCCTCCATATTGTACATCACATATCATGTATCGCACTGTGCTCCATGACAACTTTTTGTTATCTGTTTCGTACATGTACTTGGCTAAAAAGTGGAGTGCACAGTCTAAATCAGTCTGGTTGAACTCGTATGGCACACACCAACCTAACGGTCCAAACTTTTTGCGTTCTATCAAAGTTGCATGCAGGAAACATGTCGCATATACTAATTTTCTCCATTCTGGTGTTTCTATTTGATCAAACTTTTCTTGTGATATCACAGAATATGATTTGAGCAAACTAGCCTTGATACCTGTTGGAGGATCGTCGGTCACTTTGATTGACATTTGTAGTAGATTGATTGGGAACTTTGGCGTAGGTTCTGATGTTATCCAAACTCTAAAGTTTTTATCATGTTCCTCCTTGGGAAGATCTGTTAACACTTGCTCCAATATTGGTAGATATTTGAGTCCCAAATGACAATTTTGCAGTAGTACCCAGCCACCAGTTGCAATTCCGTGTTTGACAAGTTCATGCGCCTTCTTTTCTTGTCCTTGACCCATAGACACTCTTTCCAATCCAATTTTGTTATTTTGGGCAAGATTCTCAATGGATGTTGTCAAATCGGAACCCATAGAGAGCAAACAAACTATTGGAATAGTTGGTGTTGACTCACCCCAAGTCTCCTCAATATTCAACGGTATAGAGTTAACAAATTGTGCACCAAGTGTTTCCATGATGTATTGAGCGCATGCTGCCATAGTTCTATCTAAACGGAAACATCGAATGAGTAATAGTCTGTAGAATGAGTTCAATTTGTACCCATCAGGGAACTCTTCTGATTCAGGATTCTTAGAGTCGTACAACTCTTTCCAACCAGCATCGTTCATTTCAATTTGGTGTAACAAAGTCTTGAACTTGGGAAGTTCGCTCAATGCACATAGATTCACCCATGAGGCATCCAAAATCCACGTGTGAGGTTTCCTACGAGGAACATCGTTGATATGTAACGCTGCTCCTGCTTTTATCAACATTTGGAACTCTTTGTGAGTAATCATGTTCGATTTCATGTCAATCTTGAGCGACAGAAGTAATGCGTATGTAGTTTTGTGTTGTTCATACAATCCTCGCTGGACATACTTGTAAATCGAGAATGTAGAGAATTGTATAATATTCTCAATTCTCTTGCTTGGATTTCTATCTTGTTCTGACCGATCGATAGCGTCAATGAACAATTTGATAAATTGATTCAAACTAACTTGATACATACAGTTAATAAGACTCAATTCTGTCATAACAAAGTACATGACACTTCCTCGTGCTGCCACGGGTCTAAACTCTTCACGTGCTGCTGTAATGTTCTTTTCTGTTTCAACACTACCGGCCAACTTTTCCGTCATAGTTCTTGACCTTTCTTTCGCTTTTGCGAGAAGATCGATTACAGAATCGTCATCGAGTAAATTCTTCTTACTTTGCGACAAACAATTTAGCAATTCTTCTTCACACTGAGCCATGACTTCTTTGCAAGTTTGAATTTCTTCCATCAAATCTTTTCTCTTCTTTTCAAGTTCATACATTTCTTTCACAATCACAATTCCAAGTAGTTGATCTTCTAAACCAGTAGATGTTACTGTGAAATCGATAATATTACTCATCGCAAAGAGTTCTGGTGAGTATCTTGGGTTGGCGAGCTTTGTGGTTATGTACAACTTGAATCCATCTTTGTATGTGCACTCCTTGTCGCCTATTTTAACTTTAATGCGTTTGGAATTTGGTTTTATAGGCATCAAGTCCATTATAGGGTCTAAAATAGGATCGATATCTTCTCCAATATCTTCGATGAGTAGTGGTTGTCCTAATTGGACGCAATTCTCTAATGACTCACGGAAATTCTTTGCATTGAGAGTCGTGATGACTAAATTATTTGGTGCCTCCATCTTTCCAACCCATGCTTTTCCTTGACCTTGAGGGTCAATGAGTAACGGGTATCGAGTGCCTTTTGTGACAATAATTCCGTTCTGACTAGAATACTCGTCATTTGGTAGTCCTTGAATAATCCATTCTCCTATTTGTGTTGGATTAATTAAAAACTTGACAACATCAATTGTATCTGAGTATGGAATTCGTCGTTGTCGGAGGTCTTCTACTGATACTTGTCTCAGTATCATGTTACGGAAGTCTTGATTAAATGGTCCAGCGTATGATAAAAATGTTGCAGTGACGCAAACATCGCCAACAAGTTTGAGAATTCTGTCGTCGAAATTCTTGCTATCGTTGGTCCATCGAATTCTTTCTGTCGATAGACCTTCGATTAACGCCTCTGCACTTTCCATTCTTCTTTTTGTGAGTAATGCATCATCTTCCAATGCTTTTTTGGCGCTCATAGCAGAGTCCAATTTGTCTTTCATCTTATCCAGTTCGGCTTGCTGTTTTCTAACATCTGCTTCTGCTTTACTTAGTTCTCTTGATGCTCTACTCATTTCAATTTCCATGTCTCTTACACGTTGTTGTTTTGGCGCAACAAACTTTGCTGTCTCGTAGTACGTGCACATACACTTGACCCAATAGCACAACATTCCTGCTGCAGCTGCACTCTTGCTAACCTTTTCTTTATCAATATCCGCCTCTCTTAGATATGGTTGCAATAGCTCAACAGTCTCATCGTTTAACGTAATCTCCTTACTAAACTTTTGCAAACTTCCGACAAAGTTCAAGTCACTCATCATCAACAAACTGTCTTTCCATGACGCTTTGTATACTACTTTCTTTTCTTTTTCTTCTATGACCGTTTCGACTTTCTTGCTTATTTGTCTGCTTTGAATCAGTAATACTGTGTCCATAACACGAGTAACAAGTTCTGGAGGATTCTTGAAACCTTTGACTATGTTGACAGCGTCTTTATCGAGCGAATTTACTGCCTTAGTTGCCTGTTCCAACGCAGGTTTTGCTTGTTCCAAGTCTCGTTCTGATTCTGCTTTTTCTTTTGCTACTACGGCAGCACGTTCTTCAATTTCTGCTTTTTGTTTCATGACTTTCTCGGTTTGTTCTTCTGCTTCTATCTTCTGTTTGGTTACTTGCTCGAGTAGAATTTCGCTCTTTCTTTGAGCGACTGCCAACTCTTTCTCCTTGTTCAACAAGTCCTCTTTCATTACGGCAACACCTTTGCTTGCGTCATCAAGCTTCTGCAATCCCAAGTTTACTTTATCTGCTAATGTTTTCACTTCTTGATATTTTTCGGCGTAGATACTCTTGTAGTTGCCAATAAATGACAAGTAACTCTTTGGTGTTACGTATGTGTTTCTTCTGTATTTGTTAAAGTACTCTTTGGTGAGTTGTACAATATTCTCATGGACGTTGCACATGTGATTTACCAATTCTGCTTTTTGGGTCACAGAACAAGAGAGTTGAGGCAGGTCCATCAGGAACTTCTCTGCAGTTGCATGTAATGCTTCAATTGGCCATGGTGGGAACCAGTCAATTGTACATCCACTAATAATTCCTGGGAACTTTCTAGTTCTTTGCCGTAGTTGGTCTCCAACAGGTGAGAAGCAAAGCACAACGTGTAAATTATCTCTTGCTCTGTCGATAAAGAACTTGAACAAGTTTTCTGGCGTGCTAATTAATCCAGGTCTAGATTTGACTGCAATAGGTCTGAGTTCGTCAGTCATCATCTGTTGGTCTTCTTTTGTGAACAAGCCTGGAATTTCTCCCGATGTTAAAATCATATTAACATATTCCAAAAACTGTTCGTCTTTGACATCGTTGTCTGTGAATAAGAAAGCAACAGGAGACTTGAGTACTGCCATCTTGAACATATTCCTCAAATCATCCATCATGTTATTTATCGAGTATGTTTTGGTGATGTTAAGCTTGAAGATTCTATATCCTGCAATAAATGACGCCAATCGAGTTAAAGATTGTTTTCCGCTTCCTCCAACACCAACGAGTAACGCATTTCCGCGTTCTGTGCGGATGATTCTGGAAATTCTCATCAAATGGATCATAGCAAACTCAAATAAGACTAGACTCATTGGTTCACGTTTGTTAACTTCGTTGTACTGATCTAGGTACTTTTGCAACCTAACTTGTAGTGCGTCAAACGATTCTATTGCTTCATAGATTTTGGGAACGGTTGGTGGAGGTTCATCTTCATTGGCTTGTTGTTGATCCTCTGCTTGCTCTTCCCGCATAAAATCAACAAAGTATTTTGGTTTCATCATCAAATTTGTCATTTCGTCTCCATAATCGTCTTTTAGAAGTGTACGCATTGCGTTGCTAAACCATTGTCTGTCTTTGTCATCAGTGAACTTGTCTTGCAATACACGGTCACACTCGTGTTTCCATAAAGACATAAGGTGGAACTCATTTTTGATAACCTCTGAAGTTGCTTGCAGCATACCTTGACATACACGTGACAAATCTCTCAAGTTGAAAATGTAGTGGAATTTGCTTGGGGTAGGCAACATCTTTGCTTTTGTTAGAGACCATAAGTTTCTCGTCAAAGCAGGTACGCCTTTGACAATGTTAACTACTTCTTCCGAGAACCCTCTGCCCTTACAGAAATGACCTTCACAAATAGTTCCGAATATAGAGTCAATTGATTTGGTTGAAGGGAACGTGACGTTGAAGATACTAAAGTGACGCTTTAGTCGATTAGGAATATCATTCCTACCACCTCCTGGATGATTCATAGCCGCAAAGAATTGCACATCAACGATAGTCAAAAATTGACCTGGATTGGTCGCCAATTCCAAGGAATAAAATCCTCCATTCTCGATGAGTTGTCTAACGATTTCATTTGTAACTTGGTCGCCCCACTCGTTAATTTCTGGCATGTTGATATCATCAATAAAGATGAATAATGTCGTTCCAAGTGGTGGTCCATAAGTTGTGCCCATTCTTTTGTCCAAAATGGAGAAAATAGAATTTTGAACAATTCCTGGTGTTGTCGCACTTGAAAACGCCATTGATTTGCTCTTATACTTGGCTGGGTTTTGTTGTTGAATGTAACCCAGTATTGTTACAGACTTGGCTGTTCCACTTTCACCAATAAGTAACACAGATAGGCCCTGTTTGGCAATAATATCAATCAAGAACTCACACCGTACGGAATCAACTGTGGGTACGAGGATGGAGTTAAAATCAGGCGTGACATCGACTGGGTACTTGTATGGTACAACTCTAGTTTTCCAGTGCTTCCACTCGCCGCTCTCGTCAATGACATATTCGAACACAGTGTCAACACTGTCTTTTGCGCTATTGAGAGTGTCTACTTTTGGTAAATCTAGTCTTCTTTCCATCATTAAATTTTTGTGGAACCGGATTCTATCATCGAACTCTAACAACCCTCCGATTCCCCACATGACCGCAAATACAAACATGCGTTCTATGTGTTTCTCATTAAAGTACTGCTTTGACGAGAATGTATTAAACAAACCATCTAAAATACGCAATACTGTTGATATCATGTTAGCACTCTCCAAACTCATCATTTTCTTGCATTGAAGTTCAACCATGGATAACAATGGATCTACATGCGCCATGAATAAACGTTTAAACAAGTCCATCTCCTTGTCAGGTCGCTTGTTGTGTTTTTTGAGCCATGCTTCGAATATTGGTTGCCATCCAAGAACAGATTCACCAATGTAAACCATACCCATACGCGATACGGTAGCAGGAGAAGCATTGTCCAGATTTCCAACTTCAAACACTAACTTTAGTGATTTTGGCATGTTCAATCGGTCACCATTGGCGAGTGTAAGAGAACGTGTATCATCTAATACGGTGTTCAAGTTCTCAATCCAAACAGCATCAACTGGTCCATCGAGTACAATCCATGTATTTTCTTTTTTGTCATTTTCTGTTGACTTTCTCCACAACGCAGAAAAGATTCCATCTGTCCAATCTTTTGTAGTTGGGTCAACAAACATTCCAAACATTTGACTTGCAGTAATAGATTTTGGATTCATCTTCCATACTTTAGTAACAACTTCGATCTTACTAATTGCTTGTGCCAAAACTTCGATACATGATGTCTTTCCGGTGCCACTTGGTCCCATGATACATAAACCATGACGGACTTTGTATTGTTCATAGAGTTGAGTTATCTTTTGTATCCATGGTTTGTGAGCAACTAAACCTTTCTTAGCAATCGCTTCATATATTGATGTTTCAAGTCCCTCGTGTTGACGCTCACTATTAACCATGTTAGGGAACATGTCTTTGATTAGTTCTACAAACAAAACACTATCCTCGTCTACCAACTTGCTGCTGTTCATATCGTTCAAAACACGCATGAGTACTCTCATTTCTCCTTCTTCTGTCTTTTCACTACTCTCACGCAATGTACGTCCACAAGTACGCAAAACTGATAAAATATTTCTCAGTCCAAAATCGTAATGTGTCTGTGCAGATAACTGTTCTTCACACAACTTGTACAACACGTTGAACTTTTTTGAAAGGATATTGTTTGTTTGGAAACCACAGGCAGCAAGTTTGACCTTCATAATAATTCGCCTGTTTGGCACCACGACTGCAATAGTTCGGAACAATGCTTTCATATTTTCAGGCAGTTCTGTTCTTCCTGCATAACCAGGGTTCATGGTGATAAATACTGCGCACTTGTCGTCCAAAACGAGACTAGTTCCATCTACAAATTGGAATGCTTTACCGTTCATTCTGTTCCTCAATGCATCAAACAAACATTTGATTTGAGATGCAACTACAGACAATACTTCCAACTCGACACGATTCACTTCATCAAAACCGCACCAAACACCTCCTTGAGCAATACCTTTAAACAACATGGCCATGGACAAGTGACCCATCTGATCGGAACAATTAATAGTAATAAAATACTTTCCAATTGTTCGACCCATGTCCTTTGTAGTTTCTGTTTTTCCTGTTCCTGCAGGTCCAGCAGGAGCGCCTCCTAAAAACATTCCCATTGCTTGCGCACAGGAAATATAAATACGATCCGTAAGTGGTGTAATCACCAACCTGTCTGTACAACCCAAAAACTCATTACAGTACTCAAACTCGTTGTCTGTTATGCAAACAAAACATCTGTCTCTTTCTGCTTTCCAATAGAATCGTGTTTGTTTTAACCATTCAAAATCGGAAGTCGATCGAATTTTTCTATGCATCAAGTAGGCGAATATTTCTACTTGATGAATATGAATAGTGATTAATGTTTCGATACGAGTCCTATCCAGCGTATCGAGTTTCTTTGTGGTCATCTTTACCAGGAATTTCAATATTTCATCAAACTTTTTGCGGGTTAATTGCATAATTGTTCGATCTGTTCTTGCTTTTCTCAGTGCCATCTCACTATCCCACGTCCACAACAATTGTAGTCCTAACAATGATATTTGTGATGGATACGCCTTGATAAACTTTTCTAATCTGTTTTCATCAGGAGCAGCAAGATCATTCAAGATCGATGCACTCATAGTACGAGCAATATCATTAATAGTGTCTCTCATTTCGGCAACTAGTTTGTTTAACCACAACTCTATGTTTCCTTGTGTGAGTAATGGCTCACTGAGTTGAACAGTTTCACCTTCTGCCGATTTCATAGTAACAATTTGATTCTTAACCTTGGGATCGAATTCAACTTCGGCGATGTTACTAAATATACTTAGTAGATGTCTTTGTATTGATGTAGGATCGCTTCCTTGTCCAAGAATTTCCAACAATTGAGTATCTGACAAAAAGAAGAATCTTGGGAAAATCATTCTTTTCGCCTCTAGATAACCCGATAATGACTTCTGACATTTCTCCAAACTATCACGAAGTTCGGGTAACATTTTACTTATGGTCTCGTCATGCACGCATAGTCTCAAAACATTAGGATCTTGATCTGCCGTTGACATTATTTGAACCCACAATCTATCTACTGTGGCGAATCTCTTGGCAACTGCTGGCAATTCTTTCGCGATGTCACCACCAGTGAACACTGCTTCCATGTAAATCCATAAACCTTGTACTTTGAGCCAATCATCAATAACTGTTTGACTCGTAGAAAGTCTAATCATCCAAGTTTGTATTTCATTCTTGAATGGCTCATTGTAGATATTTCCTAGTAGTGTGGAAAGTAAAACTTGACTCTCTTCTAGTGATGTGAGCAATTCACCTGTATCTTTGATGATCATGTTTCCACGTTGTTTGTGACCACCAAGTGAGAAACATTTCGTACTCCACTCGTTCCTAATATCTGCCATTCTTATTTCTATTTCACCTTCTCGCGAAGCGGCAGTAATAATCTCCTCAACGTCATCTTTGTGATCGATTATCTTTGCTTCTATCATGTGTTTGACTTTAAACTCTGGCGACTTGTAGTCCAACTCTTTTCCACACAGTTTAGAAATCTTCGCCCAATGCCTATCTTTGATTGACTTTTCATTTAGTAACTCGAGAATAGGCAACGTGTTATAAAAGTTTTCAATCGTTTGCTTGAGTTCGACGTAGGCCTCCCATTTTCTCAATCCTGTAGGCAATAGCTTACACCTGTTACTGAAGCTTCCAAGCACGTTTGTCATCTCTTCAATGTTTATATCAGCCCAAACAATGTCTTCGAATCCATTCACAGTCATCGTCACATCACTGTATAACTCGTACAACTTGGTCAAGAATCCTAATTCTTTCTCAATCTGAACAAGCTCGTGGTATTGAGTTTCTGGCAGACCAAATAATCGCTCACCCATAGAATACGTTTTCCATTTGCGATGTCTTTCCTCAAATGCACTTTGGAACATTTTCAAACGAGTTTGGGCTACTCTTGGTTGGATACCCTTCTCCATAGGACCCTTCTCATCGTACATTTGTTTGAATTCTCTTACATCGATAGTGAACGCCTTCACTTTACCTAGCAAGTCTCTTCTAAACGTTGGTCCTACTTCCACCAGATAATCCATGACTTCTCTAGCAAGATCTCTCAATTTGTTCCATTTGTATGAAATATCTTTTTCTTCTGCTTCATCCTCTTCTTTTGCGCTCTTTATATCAAAACGTTTAAGAATGACGAGAGCTTCCTCAATAGGGGTCATCTTTGAATCGATTTTGCTTTCTACATCTCGAATCTTCTCCAATACGTCCATAGTTTGGTTCACACTATCTAAATCAGTGATTTTTCGTTGCAAGTTCTGCGTCATTTCATCAATGAACGTTGTTAATTTGTCGACTTTTTTCTTAACGCGAGTATTGAGTGCCTGCCCATACGCATACTTCCATTGCAGTGCTTCTGTCTTGAGAGCCAACATAATTGGTTTCAGGTCTAACATGAGAGAACCCATTTTGTGGAACTGTTTGATGTTGTCCAAATTGTCACCAACTTCGGAAAAGTATCTTATCTGTGCCTCGTAACTGTCTAGACTTGGTTTGTCTTTCGAAAAGTTGTGAATGGCCGTAACACGATCTTTTTGCCACAAAAAGTGATACTCTTGGAATGTTTCGATAAAATTATTAATCTTGTTGCTTAATCCTGCTATGGCTCCAGTCAGTTGCAAGAAACCTTTGATAGTCGTTCGGTTTTCACCAATCTTCTCGTAGATGCTTTGGCAATTCTCTTTGTTCGTTCTGTCTTGGTTCCACTTGTAAATATTCTTAGTTGATTCTAACATTATCCTAGCTGTTCTGTTCACACAGCGTTGGATCTCTTCCAATGATGGAGAAAGTCGAATATTGGGAATGGAAAGAGTCAATTGTGCGGATATGACTGGTCTTACTCCAGACATCATTTGTTTTCTTGGAGTATCCACATCGCCATCTTCTTCTTCCTCTTCTGCGGATTGTCCACTAATTCTCTCCTTGAGTAGTTTAACTGAAGAACGCAGACACGCAACTACTGACTCAAATGCTTTGTTCTCAAAATAGTCTCTAAATATCTTGACATCTCGTTGAACGCTCAATTTCTCATCTTGTGTGAATTTAGAAGTCAACAAATTGATCATGTCTTCCGTTGCGGCTTCTATTTCATTGTTCTTAATTTCTATTCCCATGGCGACTGTTTTCGCATACTTTGTATTGTCTGACATGAACTGTTGTATACTCCTCACATCGTTAGTGAACGAAATGAGTATGGTATGAGTAATAGCATCACAATTCTGGTTCAATCTGAAAGTAAGGATATTGTTCGCCTTACTAATTGTCTCCTCGACAACTGCCAAATGTTTGAATACTTCGTCTATGTACGTGTTGATGTTGATCGACATCCATGTGAGTGACCGTGCTCCTTGCTCAAATAAAGCGTTCAGCCGATCAATTGTTGGTTTCAAAATCCCTTTGTATACCTTGTCTTGCAGGTTGAGAACTCGATAATACTCTTTTACCATGAATTTTAAATTCTCGGCAGTAGATTTGAGTTTCTCTTGTTGATTCCATATACTACGTGCTGTTTCAGGTATGGCAAAGTTCATACGTTCCAACGACTTGACTTCCATTATCAACATCAACAAGTGATTATCGAAGTTGACGCAGTATACTCCTGATTTTGGGTGACTGATAAGCAGTGTCGCTAATAAACCATCCTAACATTGTTAAAAAATTAAAAATGTTCATACCCTTGCGGATCTGACCGCATCACACCATTGCTCATACCACATGGTCTCGAAGCGAATCAAAGTTTTTCCAACCTTGTTGTACAGTCTAACTGTTCTTCTTGCATCTTTCGATGCCAAGATCCATGGCGATTGTTGGAACATACTTATCGGCTCCTCTATCATTCGCAAAAGTTGTCGCGACCAGGCTACATATTGTTAGTCAATGTCATCAAAACTTCGTACCGATACTTCCTGCGACAATAGGTGAATTTCGTGGCAAAATGGGATTGTCTTTGTACTCTTCATAGAGTTGCTTGATATGTTCGACATCTCGTCCGTAATTGTTAAATATTATTTTGTGTTTCTCATCTAACAACCTTTGAAGACTTTCTTGCTTTAGTGTCGTTCGGAACTTGGTCAATAAATCCAACGAATGTTTCGTACTAGTAGATCCTCCAAAACAATTGTTGATAAACGTGACCAAATCTGCTTCAAGTTCCGTGATTTCAATGTTAAATTTAACATAGTCATTGTCGAAGAGCTAATTGTAAGACAATTTAAATCAACCACATACCTCCGTTCTATAGTCCAAAAAGTTGTACCTTTTCCTAGCACCAGCACCAGAGCTATTGAAAATGGCTATCGTTGCCTTGAAACGTTGCATAATTTGATCTAGTCCTTCTATTGTACTGTCCTCTAATGTCGAAAATTGACTAACAGTAGTAAAGAGATCAATCAACTTTTGTACTCTCCACGAGAATAAGTCAAACTTGCCAAATATCGCAGATTCACTAAAATCGAATTGTTTTCCATACGGATTCAGTTGTAACTCTGCCTTAGTTTTCCTATAATAATGTTGATATGATTCGTTCAGGTCTATACATGCTTTGAACTTTTCTATCAACTCGTCCTTGTTTTGATCCCAGAGGTTTCCGTCTCTGGTAATATATTTTTTACAACACGTGATCATTTGATTCGTTACTTTGACAAACAGCGCCGTCATACGCTCTGACGTATTATAATACCTCGCAATGCTATGCATCACCTTAATACAGTTAATGAGACCGGGTAGAGCTCCTATCATCTGAATAGGATCGCATTTGTACAATGGCTCAGTAAACTTTTCCAAAATGTAAAGGTATTTAACATTGTCTTTTGCTTCGTTTGCTGCGTCAGTGATTTTCATGTCAATTGTTTTCCAATTGAGTAACGATGGAGATTTTGCGTACTTGAGTACTCCTAGAACTATTTTACATCTCCTACTTCGTAGTTGATCCGTGATACTATTGAACTTGGCCATTCTAGCCTTCCAATATTCTAACTCGGCTGCGGGACCACTTTCATCATTTTCTTCTCTTATTGCCGTTACTTCTCCAAGTAGTACTTCGATTTGTTTACACCACTCGGACAGTGTTTCCTCAAAAACTGAAACGACTTCTGGCTTTTGTGCATTTTGGTGGTATGCTTTGGATTTTGCCTTAATGTCGTCAAACTTTTTGGGTGGTGCCAATCTAACAACGTCACCAAGTGAAACGATTATTTCTCCTATCGCGTTTGTGAATTTGTCCAGTGCTTCTAAAAAATCGTTCACTTCATTGCCTGGTATAGCTCCTTCTTTTGTTAACTCTCCCCAATCAGTTTGTTGTTTGAGCATAGGAACATACACTCCATCTAGTCTCTTTTTTAATTCTTCCAACAGTCCAGTACCGCCATTAATGATGCCATACAGCAAGTCTTCATTGATTTTCGCAGTTGTGATGGCCGAGTTCAACTCTCTTTTTACAAAATACATACAAACGCCGTCATTGAGAGCATATTTACTGGCATCAGTTGTTACCGTCAACATGCTATCATCTTCGTACGTACTCCTAGGTGATCTATTCGCGAGTCCACTACTTTCACTATCGAATGCCGAGTTGTATGTGTTACTCGTCTTGTACGTCGCACTAGAGAAACCAGACTTTACAGTCATCGCATCGTCATAATCAGAGTCTTCATAGTCGTTTACTTCCCCTGTCGATGGATTCTTTTTATAAATGAAATATAATACATTGCCTCCTGATGGTTGAAAAAAGGCATCGAGTGCGGTAGTGTTTTCTTTTGTCTTCATTATCGCATTTTGTACCATCAGTGGATCTATCTTGAAAGCATCTGTAACTTTGTTGATAATGTAATTGTATCGAGTATCATTCGATTGGTTGCTGTAGTTTTTGCTCATTGTGAAGTGTTAACATGAACCTAGTACTTCAAACGTATGAAGCGCGGCAACAGAGTTTGTCCTTACAAGTTATTGGCCAACTAGTACATATTTGTATTTTGCATGCGTTAGAAGTCATTAGAGAAGAGAATTTTCAGCACTCAAGAACTAAGAAAGCACTCGCAAATAGAAAAAGAAAAAATTGTAAGCTAGGTAGCCAATAGAATCTGTAGTCAACCAAAACAAAAATGCAAATGGCAGGTAATCGGATTGAAGGAGCAGGCGATATGAATGGTTGAATTTGCGCAAATAGCCACGTGAGAAGATTGTACTTAACATTAAACACGTGTTAGCGTTACTACGTATTTATTGAAGTTGTCTACAAGAACTCGTACTGTATTTGTACAATATATTACCAATACATATGGTGCTCCACGAAAACGTGCACAAATTTTTCTAAAGTACTCTTATTTTTAAAAATAGAAATCTACATCCATACACCCAGACACAAACACTCTCTTACGTTGATTTGTCAGTCTTTTAACTTCTACAGTTACTTGTTTCGCTAATTGAACAAATTCGATATTCATCACACGACATTTACTCAATGCCCACGCAAATGGAGAGTGTATCTCTGATTCGCTGCACTCATCACATGAAGTCGTTCCAGGTGCTGTGGAGTATAATATAGTATCACTATTAGTGTTGCTATTTGCTAGTCCTGTATTTCCAGCTCCTACTACTGTTCTACAAGCATCAATTACATATAATTGTTTACTGCCACACCCACTTGGCTCCGAAATTGTTCTAACAATGTGATCCAAGCTCATGCAGTTTGCTGGTACATCTGAACCACGTATATAATGAGTTGGAATTAAATAGTTGGAATTATTGTACTGTGTACCATGACCAGCATAGTAGAAAAGAGAGCACTCAAGGCTATCATTTGCCTCCTGAATGGTATGTACGAAACCATCTAAAGCATCTTGAAACTCATTTACAGTCGTTACATCTCTAATACATGTTAATGAGAATCCTAATTCCTGCAACTTGCTAGATACTAGCTCAATATCATTCGGTGGTGTATTTAACGCTGTAATTTGGGTATCATTAGTTGGATAGTTTGCGTTACTAATCATTAACGCAACTCGAACACCACGTCTTCTTGGTGGTTCTATTTTAGGAGCTGGTACAATTTGCGGCGAAGGCTTTGGTTTCATCTCCTCTAAAGCAATGTTTCGATCACTCCTTGTAACAGAATCATTTGGATCAAGGCGAATAGAAATGTCGTATGACTCTATTGCCTTTTGATATTGTTGCATTTTGTGGTAGCAGTTCCCTCTATACGCGTATGCAATAGCAAAGTTGGGAAGGTATCGAATAGCAACATCTAGAGACGTTATTGCATTTTCGTATCTGTTCAAATGATAATAGCAGACGCCTCTAGCGTAGTACGCATTTGCGAAACTTGGATTCAACTGAATGGCTGAATTCAAGCTTTCGATTGCAGATTCATACAAACATAGGCTATGCAGTGCAACTCCTTTCAGTCTATAGGTAGCAGCAAAATTTGGATCCCATGCGTATTGCTTCATTAAACGCCGTTACTGCCTTTTCATATCTCTTAAGTTCAACAAGACAGTAACCCATGTTGCTGTAAGCTAAGGCATTTGGGTGTTCAACAATGGATTCTGTGTACGCCTCTATTGCTTCCTCATATTGTCTAGCCTCACGTAACCTATCGGCCTTTTTAATAAGTGCGTTCGAGTTAAGTATTGGTGACACTTTGCTACAGCATGCCAAAACAAACCCATTGTTTTGTTGGCCGCTTGTCAAATTGTCATTCATAGCTCCATTTGGATTCTTGTAAAATACAGTACCAAGCTTTTGCAACCATAAAAACATGAACTAGAACGCCATCGCGTAGCGTAATAGCATTTAATTAGCAGATTTCAAGTTATATTTTTTCCATTCTACGCCAGAGCTAACACTTTGACGAATCTGGCTGTACAATGAGGTTCAAAGCTGCTCATCACATCAAAATGTATCAATTGGAAGCCTTCTCGTAGTTTTTGGAAGCCTTCACAGAAAACTGTGAAGGCTTCCCATGGAGCTATTTTGTGCTCATGTGGCCTATTACAACCAAATCGTTCAAATTGAGTGTTGGTATGTTAAAATTATGTTCTGTGAAGCCTTCCAGAAATTTTGGAAGCCTTCACGCACACATAGCATTTTAGGATACTAGCACTCATGTGCTCGCCATTTTTTGATTGTTGGTGTTTCTATGCAAAATAATACTATTTATTTGTAGCGTATTTTACGATCGGTTGATATTCTTAGTGTTATTGTTTTCTATAGTATTTAAATTTGAGCTATATGCGAGCTGATCTAATCAGAATTAGTTGTTGGGGTGTGAATTGAAATGAACGACACACTGCACAACAGGAATAGCGAAAGTTTCCTCTGTATCGCTAGAATAGCTTATGTGTAGTACGTTTTAGCATTTGGTAATGTGGGGACTGTGTTGGTTACTTCCATTGGTTGATATGCTGTTAATCCCAAACATAGTTTAAAAATTTGGTTAAATATGTCGCTTAGTATTTCGCCAACATCTTAAAATGCTAATTTATTGTGTTATCTTCTGCTGGCTCTTTTAATAAATATGTTGTCATTTTACCCTTCCCTTTTACTTCAATATCATACCGCTCTTCAAACTCAAATAGATCATGCACTCTTTCATATGTTGATCTGGAAACTTGTACTCTACCTGGTAAGCCAGTACTTTCCATTCTCGATGCTACGATACGGTTAATCATAATGATACAACTTACCAATATTTACAGTGTTTCCCCAACAATCATATGCAAACTTGCTTTTACCAATTACGCCTGCAACAATAGGTCCTGTATGTAGACCTTTTATGTTAGTCACTAATACCAAAAACATACCAATGCGAATGCTTACTCTTCCATCTCCTACAACATCTACAGCCTTCAATGTTCCAATCGCAAATCGAATAGCGTTGGCTGCGTGATCTGTGTCTCCTGGTGTTAAACCTCCAACACAGAAGTATGCGTCGCCTATCGTTTTGATCTTTTCCAAGTGGTTTATCTTGCACAAATCGTCAAAACTATTTACTACAGCATTTAGTAGCTGTACAAGCTCACTTGGTCCCATTGTTCCGCTTAGAGTAGTAAATCCAACCATATCGCTAAAGAAGCATGTCACTGAGTCGAAGGACTCTGAAATATTAGTATCTCCTCGCTTCAGGCGGGTAACAATCGCTGCTGGAAAGATTGATTGTAGTAACGACTCGTTCTTCTGCTTTTCTGTACTCAGAAGTTCTTTTTGCTTGAAAGTGATTGTATCGTCTGTAACAGAACAAATTACAAATGTTTGGTTTTCTGTCTTTGCTGTGTTGATGGCCACTTTAGCAGGGAATTTTGTTCCATTCTTCTTTAATCCTTCGCATTCTCTTGTGAACCCTTTATTCATCTTGAGTGTATCAGATAGCACGTTTTCAACGTCAGTTACGTACTCTGGACAGAAAGCGGCGCTGACATGCTTGCCAACGATATCTGTTGAGGAGAACTGGAACAAGTCCTTGGCTGAAGTGTTGATGTCCATGACAATGCCTTGCGAGCTGCAAAGTAACGTTGCATCCAAACACGCTTCAAGAGCTGCCATAATTCCATTTGATGCAGCAGCAGCCTTTTTCTTCTTGGTTCGTATCATTGGTTCTAGTTTGAACGAATAGACATAGTCCTTGATTGCAGGAACGCTATCGATACCTTCGCTACCCAACAAGTATAGCATGGTTCTGATCTTGTGGTTTCCATCTAAAAATAGTTGAATATAAAAGTGCAATGGCACTGTGAGCACTAGCATCATTAGGCAGCAAAGTACGTAAATAATAGCACTTGGGAATGGAAGTTGACAACTTGCGTACACTAAATCACTGTACATGGTTACAGCACTCGTAGCTCTAAATCTAGCTACCCTGGTAAGCAATCCAATATCTGTGATTGCTGATAGTAGTTTCTTGTCAGTATACAAAGGATAGTTTTCGATAACATTATTGACTTTGTATTCGATTTGCGTCATTAGATCATCAACTGACATGCACGAGTATGAATTAGAACTAGTACTATTAGTACAAGTTCGGTCATTCAAAATATGATCTATTGCTTCGCTTCCGCCTAATAAAGTTAATTAACAATATTTTTCATACCAGCCAATCCTTTTCCACCATCTGTTCCAATACCAAATCTAACAATTGTCCAATACTTTTTCATTTCTACCAAACTTTCGGAGATTAATCCTCTAGTATCTTGCGTGTAATTTGAATTTCGTATTTGGGTGAGACTAGGTCCTGGAAAACCGAGATTTGCGTCAGGGTACAATGTCTCTGTTACGTAGAACGGAATTCTACTTAATCTCTCTGTAATTTCTGAAAAGGGAGGTATCTAGGGTGAGTTCATGTTATACTGTTACTTACCACATCTGCTGCATCTTTATCGCATGTTACCATACGTGAAGTGAGGTACGCTAAGAATATCAAACAACCTAGCTCTATTACTACCATAATGGCAGCGCTTTTTCGTTAGTATAATAAAGCCACTTACGTAGCAATTATTTTGAATTGTACCGGAGTAAGGCCAGTAGGCTCTGTTTTCTTGCTTGTACCCTTCTTTTTCAAGGAGTGGTACAACTTTCCTACAACATCTTTGGAAACGTGCTTGTACAACAGGATCATGCGATTTCGAAGTCTAAACATTACCACAATACATGGAACAAAGATTGCTCCAAAATATATTATGAAAACTGTCGCAACCACCGCAACCATAATGCCAATTATATTCAATCTATCCGCGTCTACTGCAAAGTAATCAGCGGAAAAAGCGTCACAGAAATCATCAAAGAATTGTATTATTCTTTCTCGATTTCTCCAAAAGAATAAAAACTCTAATGTTTCGTTTGGTCGCTGATACTTTTGTGTTGTTAGTGCTATTCCACTATCAGCTGTCTTCTCTACCATAGTCAACATGTCGTAGCCATTGAAATATTCTTTCACAAATTTGAAACCAGGAGTAGATTCGTTCAAAACAGGTATTTGAATAGTAATCTGTTCTCGATATAGTAGATCTTCTCTTGTACTACCTGATTTCATTTTTGTGTTGGTGATGTTTACTTTATAGGCAGTTGTAGTGTCTCGCATTTTAGTCAACTCTGTAGTGACTACAGAAGCGTTTGATCCTGAGCCATATTGATAAAGTCTCCATTGATTAAGAACTAGTTGTTAATCGTTATAACTGAACTTACTTCTGTATGGTTGATCTTGTGCTAAACAACTGTTCAGCAGTGTTGATGTATTTACAAATGGTATAGTTGTCTCCAAAACTGATGCTAGGATGATAATCACGCAACAGAGTACTGGAGCGATCATATACATTCCTATCCGCAATCTAGTATGCCTCTCTCTAGTGTACAATTGTGTCAAAAATTTTGGTCTCGTTTTATCTATGGTCACAGCGGACATCACAGAATCTTGATCATGTTTGATACTACCTGTGGTATGCACTTCGTCCTTTTCGCTAGGTGTATCCTTTGGGTGCGCAAAGTTACCAGTAAGTCTCATTGGTGAGATAGGTGGTGGTAGTGCTGGTGAGATAGAGTTTGATCTTGGTCTAATATGTTTAGGTGATGATGGAACATGAAGAGGTTCTTCTTCAACATCTCTCATTTCATCAAGTATTCCGTTCCTCAATTTAGTTCTTTCAGCTTCCTCTTCTTCGATGATCTCAGCGTTTGTATAGTAGTGAACTGCAGCTTCTGGATCGTTCTTCACCTCTTCTAGATAACGACCGTATATTCTGTTCACGTTAACGTTTTTAGGGAATCGATTAACCAATGTATTGAATGTTTGTTCACAATCTTGTTCTGCTTTTGCTGCTAATAATGCAAACTTGTTCGCGTTCTTCAAGTCGATATCTTGTGATAATATTTGCTTGAAAAAGAGTCTAGTATACCTGAACATTTCTCTTTTGATAGACTCTCCACGATCAATGAGTTTTGTGATCAACTTGGCTTCTCCCACTTTTTGATCAATATCACTAGATCGTTGCAAGATGCAACAGGCGTGTAAAAAGGATGGGTGGCATGCCATTGCCTTTTGTAGAAATATCAACGAACTAGGCAGCGATTCTATCGATACATAACTCGTTGCTAGCATTAGATACAACTCGCTGCTCTCTATGCCATACGTAGAGGCTAGCTTGACTGTGCGTTCCATATGTTCTCGCTCAAGCGTACTTCGCAAACTAGTTCGCAAAATTATCTTTAAAAAGTAATATTTGACCTTCTTCTTGTCCTCTGATACCTCGTTCACGTACTTGAATACGAGTTTCTGCACCACCCGTAACATGACCTCGATGAATACAATACCCATCACAAATCCGAAAAGTACTAATCCAATTTGAATACCGCCAAGTACACTTCCAACAATTTCACTATTTTTTGAATTTGTAGTAGCAGCTATTATTCCTGGAACTGATCCCTACTAAAGTAAGTAACAACTAATGATGAAATTTACAAAAAACCGAGCCATAATAAATCCAAAGTAGAGTGAGTTAGCGAACCTCCTATGAAACGGTATTTCGTACAAAAATACTGCTGCCGATAACGCTGCTTGTATAATCGTAGCGAATGACGGATACCAGTTTATGTATGATACGGGTATATTGTACGTCGAAAACGTTACGACCAATGACACTTGCTCCCACATTATAAACCACATGCTCTCCATTGAAAATAGATTAAATCGTCCGTCTAGAGAAAAATTGGAGTTGAACCATGAATAGTAAAATATTATGAGATATTGAAGCAGTAAAACAGCTGCTGCGACGATAATATAAATCACATTGGGAACCTAAGTTGTTAATCGCGATTAAATGGTCTTACTGTAGTGCAATTAACATTTGCATATGCGAGGAGATTTCCAGTACTAGAATTGCAGACTAGAGTTAGGTTAGCCATCATCACGGGGAAAAATGGAAACAATCCAAACAGTAGCATTGCTACTTGCACGACTCTTTTTACACCTTCAAACTTTTCGCTCCCTTTAGTTCCGAGTAGATAGCCACCAATAGATAATAGGATCGTGAGTAGCTGTAGCACTAAAATCACAATTAAAATAGGTCCGACTGCATTATAGCCAATATACTCGAATCCAAATGTTGTGTATTCTTGAGAATATTTATAGATATAGGAAAAAATATATCCCCACGTAATGTATGGACTCGGAATGAGGAATAGAGCTTGAATTGCGAAAAATAGAACGAACAGTGAGCTCACTAGAGGATGCATTCTAAATCGACAAAGGTCAACTATTATGTTAATCTTTTGTTGTCTCTTAACTGATCGAAAAGATTCCTAGTCTTTCACTACCCTTTGATTTCGCAGCTTGTGCGATTGACTCATTATCGTCTGCTTGTTTATATTTATCACGAATAGACAACGATTTGAAAGACATGTTTAGAGTGTTGTATTCTGTCTGTGGAAGAACTTTCCAGCGTTTTAAAATAAACTTGGAGTAACAAAAATATGGCAAATCGTAGTACGCATGATTCTGCTTTCGTTGTTGTAGAAATATCTGCAGCGCCACTTTTCGTGATCTATTTCTACTATCAAGCGAAGAGTCTTACTCTGCGTTATTATTTATCATTCGGATAAAGTTAAAACGGCATTTTCTTACATATTTAATCATCTATTCGCGAGGCTAGCGTTTGCTACGTGCGTTTCAAAATGATAGTAACTGTCACTTTTCAAGCATGGTTGTGAGTTACAAAGGTACGTACAGCTGAACTGAAGCAGGAATCACAGGATAAAACTAATGGGGTAATGTGTTATGGTTGAGATTTTGGTTTAATAGCAAACAATTAATGGCAATATTCCTAGTCTTGAATGAGATTTGCGTTCTAACCAGTTAGTAATGACTTTATCGAACGTACCTTCATATTCATTTCCAAAATGTGGGTTTTAACTGTACCCAAGATTTCTTTCATTAAATTTTTATCAGTCGCACAAGTAACACGTGGGTAAACACTTCTTGTTTTTAGCTTGTTTCTCTTAATAAATTCATCTTGAATATACTTGAGCGCATTGTCATAATTCTTTCCACCAGTATATTCAGGGAAGCAATGGTCTTTGGGATCTTCAATTGCAATCTTTTGTCGGAACAAGTCATCTTTGTTGAAGAAGATAATCACTGCTGTTGTTTTGAACCACTTCATGTCTAGAATCTCTTCAAATAACATAAGCGATTCGTGCATTCTCGATGTTTGGTCATCTTCAACAAGTTTTTGATCGTATTCTGATAAAGAAGTTACGAAAATGATCGCGGTGACATCATCGAACCTATTTTGTTAGATGTATTGTTTAGTCGTACGTATGAATCCATTTTCGTCTTTCGTTTCTTTGTCCTCCAACATCAATGGTTTTAAACTAGATAGTGAGTTGATGGCAATCAAACATACTTTGAACTTGTCGATAACAAAGTCCTCCTCAACAATACCAACAGTTTTGGTTCTTGATTTTAGAATATCAAGTTCTTCCACCTCATATGTTGGACTTGCTATTCGTTCTATTGCGTCCAAATAGTATGAAGCGGAGTCATTCAGTTGGAATTTTGATCTTTGTTGGTAACATTTTTGTACTCCTCCGTCTTTCCATAACTGTTTGATTTGTTGTCCCAACTGTGGAGTCAACACAGCACTTGGCGTTGTGACGATTTGTTGTTCAGGAATTTTAAGTACTTCTTTTCCTAGTTCTGCACTCGCAGCATGCTCATAGTCTATCCTCAACTTCGCTTGATTTGTAAGCAGCGTGCGTATCGAGTCGAGACAATTTCTGAATATTGTTTCTCTGTACCGTGCTTTTTCATCTTCAGTGAATCCAGTGCCTATCAAGTATTAGGATGAGAGTGTTATTCGTACCATAAATAAGTCTCATTTGTTTAAAAATTGTTGATTTACCACATTCTCCGGTTCCCAAGAGTAGCAGCTTTCTGAGAGTTTGTTTTTTGAACAATTAACTTACATTGTATTCCCGAAACTGTTTTTGCTCTCTTTGAGTGCTACTTCAACGAGTTTGTTTTGTGCACGTTGCTTTGCAATCTCTCTTCTTTGCTCTTCTGTGAGTGGTGGCCCAGTATTAAAACACGACATGATGCAACGTTTGGATTTTTGATGTGTGACAGCTGACAACGTTTTGGAACTTGCTAATACAATAATCTGTACATTCCCTATTTATTACTTTACTGATACATTTACTTGGCAAACATGATATAGTTTATCGTTACATTCTTTCTGTCAAATTGCAATTTGTTCTTGATGTCTGCATCAAGCATAAACAGAACAGGCAACTCCACCGTTTCATACGGTTGCAACATCATATCTTCAAAGCAAAAACATTGAACTTTGTTAACATATGGTGCTGCTTCAGTTGGATTGATCATGTAGATACTTATTCCAGTCACTTGATTTGGGGTAGGATTGTATGCTTGGAAAAAGACCATCGTTGTTTCGTTTGGAATACAATAGACGTGATCTTGAAGTGGAAAGAACTCTACTGCACTAGATGAACTTGACGATGTTTTGAAATACACTTTGTAGATGTTTGAGTTTTGGTCAATATTTGCTGCAGCGTCTGAGTGATCGACATCATCCATTTGAAAGTTGTATGAGTAATTCGTGATGTTAGAGGGATTAGCGTCTTGAATATCAGCATAGTGCATGTTGATTTCAGGTGCTAATCTAGTTCCAGGGTCGATCATCTCCATGTGTTTCACACGTTCGTAATACTGGTCACTGTATGATATTTCACAAAGATATTTGAAAAATGGAAAATTCCAAACAACGAATAGGCATACATTGAACAATAATATGAACATGTAAAAATTAAAATGGCTACTTTTGTTTGGGTCTGCGCTATTAAGTGGTGTTTGTCTGCGAAACAGGCTGCGTTGTGTCTGTGATAATATAATTCGTGTTGGACGCATCATCGACCGAAAAACAGGTGCGAGCATCGTCCTCGACCGCAGCAAACGAGAAAACATGGTTGTGTTGGAAAAGTTGCAGAAAAGTTTTGTCTTACAAATAACACGATGTGGATGGGAGCAGGGTACAATCGCCACAACATCATTAATGCTGCAAGCAATACTCGTGTGAACAACATTACCGAAATCGAGAAAGCAATACAACAAAACATCTACACAATTAGCAGCGACGCTTCAAATATTTATTTTCTACTGGCAAGTGGTCAAATACTGATGAATGGGGCTGTTGTTTCTCCTACAAATATAGTTTTCAAGCAAATGAACATAGGAATGATTTTTAATACAGCAGTAACTGGTATGAATGATGGTTGACGCTCAACAATAGACAATAACGACGTTTACCTCTGGAATTGCAAAGCTAACGAGTTCAAACTTATTACTCAATTGCTCGATGACGACAAAGATGCGAGGGACATCAAATTTACTCAATCTATGCCGTCAAAAGATGAAGAGTATGTGTTATTAGTCTCAGGTAATGACACACTGCTGTGAATAACAACTAGATTCTGGCCATTTATTTCGCTTTGGGTCAAAGTTGGAACGCTTAAATGTAGATGAGATTGTCCAAGTCTCTACTGGTAATCATCACAATATGGCTATCGATGCGAGTGGAGCATGCTACTCTTGGGGATCAAACAACTACTCACAGTGTGGAATAGTAGATGAGAAGGGATCTTTTGCTCATCAGATAGATGATCCTCAATGTATTGAAATTTTGCGTGATGATGTACAAATATTATCTGCATCTTGTGGAGCGTCGCACTCTCTGCTACTATCAAAGGATGGTGATGTGTATGGCATGGGAAGCAACAAACAGGGAGAGTTAGGATTAGATTTTGTATCAACACAACTACAACCAACGTTGATAGAGGAATTTAAAGGAGAAGAACAAGTAGAGAGTGTTGAACAAATTGCCTGTGGATCACATTACTCTATTCTGCTATCACAAGGTCGCATTTTCGCAACTGGTAACAATTCTTATGGTCAATTAGGACTAGATGCAGAATCAACAAGAGAGTTCACTCAGGTGAGATATATCAAACCGTGTAAAGAAGTTAGTATTGGCTTATTGTGGAACACATTTTTCAGAATATAACATTTACTTTTGTTTTTCACTTTTAAGACTTCTTAGTGATGCTCCCACATTTACCACGTATTGTTCTCGCTGTTATTTGCCAAAGATGACTGTCTCTTCGCGTTTTGTAAGTAGAGTTTGAAAACAGACAGAAGCGTTAAAAACATGGCCATACCAGATGTGAGTGCCATACAGGCCAAGGTCATGAAAAAACCATACCAAAGGCCAGAGTGTACGGCATATTTTATGCACTAACCGTTTAGTTGTGAAACAAATTCTAGAGCAGCGCATGCCTGCTTGGGAACCAACTCACTGGCCACCTTTTTATATCGGATTATTTTTTACTATGGCTGTAGTATTATTGCCAATCGGCATCGGAATGTATTTTACCACTATTCAAGCGGTTGTCGTCGAAACGCGATATGAAAATTCATGTAATATGACCGCGAACGAATTTGGTGCTCCGTACTGCAACACGACAGTGTACCTCAACATTCCGAGAAGAATGGAACCACCAATATATATGTACTACAAGTTGTACAGTTTTTATCAAAACTATAGAAAATACGCCAAGTCAAGGTACGATGAACAACTAAGTGGAGTCGCAAACATTCCCATTAGTAGTTTTTCGCAAGCATGTGATCAGTTTTTGTACTATAACCACGGTTGGGACAATCAATCGTACAACTCGGCATACAATAATGAAGCAAACGTTTACATGCCATGCGGAACTATTGCATGGAGTATGTTCAATGATAGTTTCATTTTATCCAAACCAAGCGGTGGAGTTGTATGTGATGGCATCAACTATGCAGGGACAAATTGCACAAAGAAGGGTATTGCCGATATTGCAGATATACAAAGATTCAAACGCGGAGCAAGTGGTAGAAACTTCACAACACAGTACTACAACGAAGCAGGACACTATTTACCCGATATTTTAGACGAAGATTTTATGGTTTGGATGAGAACCAGTGCCATGTCAAATTTCAGAAAGTTGTATCGTATTATCAACGTTCCACTAGATCCAGGGAACTACACTATTTTCGTTCAAAACAGATACCCAGTAACGAAATTCGGAGGTGGAAAATCAGTTATTTTGTCAACATATACTTGGATTGGAGGTGACAATTTGACTTTTAGTATCATGAACATGGCAGTTGGTGGAACAGCGTTTTTAGTTGCCTCCGCGTTCACATCATTCACTATACAATTTATCGTGAAAAGAATTCGTGACAGTAATGTAAGCTAATTTGTACGATTATTTTATTATACTACTTTTTATAAACTCTTCTGAAAAGTAATTATTTAAAAGAGCAAGTCCAGCCTGTTTCTTTGCGATCATTTTTTGTTGACATGGTCCTGATGTTGCTTGGATTTCTCCTAATGAGATTGTACAGATAAAATAACCAGATTTTGTAGTGTATGAGTCTACAATCTTGCTTCCATACACTTGTGCCAAGTTGTTCATAATTCCAAGAGCATTGTCAACAGTGGCGACATTTCCAATCATAACTTCTTCTACCAGGGATTTCTTTTTCGTTCCAGAAGATGGTATACCCTCTACTTCGAGTACTTGTTTTACAAGTGGCTTCTCTTTTGGATAGATGATCAAATCTCGTTTCTTCAACTCATCTAGCAACTTATTAGCCATTGTTTTCTTGGCATCAGTTTTCTTGGGGCACCATTCGAACTGCTTATCTGTTTTAGGCCATTCAAAGACTTTGATATCGTTATCAGGTAGTGGTATCTTCCAGTGACCAGAAAACACTGGACAATGAGATACTCCGACGGCTTTAGGAACAAATTCTGGCGTACTTCCGACTAGTTTCTTAATAGTCATGTCGAGCAGTTGAATTGGTTCATATGCAGTCTTGTTTTCGTCGTTTAAATCTTTTCTATACGATTCAATCTCTTTCTCGAGTAACTCTTGACTTGACCAAATAATGTCAAAAATCGAAGAAAGATTAAATGTTGAATCTTTCTTCATGTTATCTGGAGAAAATATCAATTCTTCTAATCGTTTCTCAACTTGATCCATGCACAAGATATCAATAGCATGCTTCATCTTCTTCTCATATACTTGACATCGTTTCATGTTCAACAAATCATACGAGTCCTTGTGGAAAATTGTAATAAATTCTGAAGTTTGATTTCTTGCTCTTCCTCTTGATTGAATTAGTTCCAGTGCAGTGTTTACACCATGCATACGAACAACTAGGTCACAACTTGGAATGTCTAACCCTTCTTCTGCGACACTAGTAGCAATCAGTACAGATGATTCTCTTTCCTTGAACTTTCTGACTACTTCTTTTTGTTGGAAACTTGTCATACCGTGATCACCACCATGGCCAAGTAAAATATCACACTTGTTGGTTAGCTGCGTTCGCACTAGTTTTTGTAGTTCAGTGGCATCTTCTTGTGATTTGACAAACACTAGTGCTGTTTTCGAAGTGTCTTCTTGAAGCAGTTTCATCAGTTCTAATCTCTTTGCGCAATGTTCAGCAAGATCAAGTAATTTGAATCTGCTTTTTGCCACTCCGAAACTTGATAAAATGCCCAACGCTTCATCTTTGCTATTGAGACCTTCCAAAAACATTTCAATGTGCTTCCAGCATGCTCTTGCTGATCGATTGTCCAAAATAATTAACGCCTCGTTTAGTACGCACATGATGCGTACAAGACTAGATGCTGTAGTTTTCACTCGCGTGTCATCACTGGTCTCCACGCTAACTGGAGCGCTATCGTTCTGTTCTACCTCCATAGCCTGCGAAAAACTTTCACTTTCAAATTCCATGTCGTCATCACCGTGTAATCTATTTCTTATAGCATCTCTCATGGGTTTAAGAATGCCTCTCAAGAAAGTTCTTAATTCCAGTGATTGTTCGTCCATATCAACCTTGATGACTTCTGGATGTGGCAAATGGACATGTTCATTGAGTACCTTTAGCTCAGAAGTGACTTGTCGTACTCTACAGCCCATGTCGTGACACAATTGTAGCAGATTGATCAATGTTTCTCCTGTAGTTTCTTTTGCGGCAGGTGAGGCTGACAACCCGAGTACTTTGATCGTTTTTTTCGTGTTGGTTGGAATGTAGTTGGTCATGAGTTGTCGGTATGGATGTCCCTTGCGCGCATTATGGCACTCATCCAGAATTAAAATTGAAATAGTGTCTAGTAACTCTGGACATTTGTCTAATGAGTTTTTGAACACATCGGCTGTCATTACGGTAATGTTGTTTTTCATCTTTTTCGCTCTTTCATCATAGCATGGACTGTTTCCGCCTCTGAAGCCACTTACTGAATATTCTTCTGGGATGACATCTCGGATCGCGTTTTTTTGTTGGTCTACTAGAGGGCTTGTGCAAACCAGAAAGACAGCGTATGTTGACTTGGGATTATTTGACTTCTCTAAAGTGTATTTTATCATGTTCGCTGCAATAAGAGTCTTGCCACTACCAGTAGGCAACACGCAAATGACGTTGTGCTTCTGACACTCTTCAAAAAGCTCTTGTTGGTACGAACGCATAGCGTGTGCCATGTTTGTTGTGGTTTTCCTCTGTGTCGATTACAACGATTACTGTTTGTTTAGCAAATACCACGACAGTGCGTATGAAAGGCTGGAAGGCTTTGGTTTCTGTTCATCCAACAAAAACTGTTTCGTACTGTCGATTGGAAGATAAAATAATTCGATCATTTCTGTATCTACTCCTCCACCTTCGCTGACTTTCATACTATCGTCTACAGATGCAAAAAACAACGTCATCTTTTGTCCAGTTTTTGTTGTTGAGATGAAAAACTTATAGTTAGTATAAATTGTTTGAGCATACATTTGTAACTCTTTCAATTTTTTCAACTGGCACTTTGTATCCACATTCTTCCTCAATTTCTTCGTGACATATCTCTATTTCGCTTTTTCCTAGATTATGTAAGTATTGCAATTGGATATACCTTCTTTGTCGATTAAACCGGCACATAATTCGTACGTAACTCCACCAATGCTTTTTGTAGCTTCGTCAGCAATATGAGAAAGATGTACTGGAGGCCTGAACTGTTTCACAAGAATAAATGACTTTTTCTCTGTGTGATATAGTAGACATCCAACTGCATCGTGTGTACGCGCCATGTCCCAGTCCTTTTTCACTCCATTTTGCATATAATGTATTCTCGTTACTCGTACATACTTGGAGCCAGAAAAGTTCTCTTCTGTATGAAAGTCAGTGATATTGTTCATGTTATTTTACAACTGCAATTACACTTTATTTGGATCAACACCAAGCAGTTTTGCCAGTAGATCTGCACTGTCGGCATTGTTGAGGTTAGCTCCAGTTGAGCGGGCAATGTTCAAAGCTTCTTCCACACTCTTTCGTTGCTCTTCATCAAGTGCAGGGTTGTTTAGCATTGCGTCCATCTTTGAATCATCCGACTGCAAAACTTGTGAGAATATTTGCATTCTTGTTGACTCTGATAAATCGTGCGTCATATTTTGAATGCCCTCTATCACCCCTGGTAAAGCAGTTGAGACTATATATTCTGTTGCTTCTTGCTGTTGCTTGTAGAACGCACGTTTTGCCTCTTCGTACTGTGGCTCTCCAACCATTTCTGGCATTACTTCATCAAAACCTTTCTCGAACATATCAACGGTAACACCCTTGCTGGCAAGTTCTGGATATGCCTTTTGGAAGAAATCATACTTTTCTGTTTCATACATTCTCTCCATCTCTGGTGTAATAAGATTAGCATACTTTTGATCTTCCTCATTTTCTTCATCTGGTTCTAATTTACCAAACACTTTTTCCATATATTTCAACTCTTGATCCATTTGTTTTTCCTTGATGCGTTCATCTTTTCGTATTTGTGCCTTTCTCTTTGCAATCTTTTTACGTATTATTTGTTTTACTTCGTCTTCAATCATTTTATCTATCTCTGCTGTTGTTCCATTCTTATTCATCTCCTCTATAACTTGTCCAAGTCGTAGACGCTCTTCTTCTGGTAGTAGATCAGCGTTTTCGACATCAGTTCGACCAGTTACAGTTTTATAGATTTGTTTCATAGATGCTAGTTTCAACATGTCTCTAATATCTTCTGCATGTTGTTTCAAGTCGAGTTTCTTCCTGGGTGGTAGTCCCAACTCTTCTCTTGTACGTTGATGAGCGACTCTTGCGTTTATTTTCTTTGGTAATATCTTGAATGCACTGACGATATCTTTTGCACGAGGGTCCATTTTTAGTGCTTTTTGTTTGATCTTTGGCAAGTATTTTACACGACCTATTCTTCCTCCATCTATTTTTCCAAATTTATATGCTATTTTTGGTGTCTTTTTCTGTACATCAGCTCCTCGAGCGTTTACTAGACCTTCTTTTAACATGACCTGCCACATGAGATGAATTGGTTTGTTTTGCATTTTGTCCTCAATTTCTTTTCTCCTCTTTTCTGCGTTTTCTCTGGCTTCTTGCTCTGCGCTTGTTTCATGATCGAGTAATTCTTTCAATCCTGCGATTTCATTGTCGTATTCTTGTTCAAAAACATATTGTGGATCATTGGTCAAATCCAGTAGAACGTTCAAGGATAACGGTGCTCCAAACTCTCGAAGCCAAACGTCGTAGTCATCGAGAAACTCTTCGTCTACAATAAATTTTTTGTATCCTTGAAGTTTGTAAATGTCATCTGTAAGAACTGGGAATGGTTCATCTTCGTCTTCTACAGGTTCGATTTGGACTTGTCCATCTTCTTTTTCGAAGTAGTCATCTTTTGCTACTTCTTGCTTTTGTCTTGCATTTCTGTTCTTCTCTAACAATTCCTTGAATGTTAATTTTGGCTCTTGTGATCGAGTGCGCAGTTTATGTTGTTTTTGGATTTCATGGTCTGTTTGTCCCATTGATTTTTTGAAACTAGTCTGGAAATAAGGATCTCCTAGGTATCTTAAACCTTTAACAGGTGGTTGTGACCGACTAGGTGTGCCCTTCCTGAGCAAGAAATCTTCTGCATCGTTGAGAATATCGTCCATGGAAATATTTTCCGTGTCTGTCATGTACGCTTCTTCGTCGAGTTTCGTTTTAGCGTTTTCTTCTAGTTCGCGTGCATACTCTGGATTTATCCATTCGCGTATGTAACCCCTAGATGCTTTATCGTATTTGAAACCACTTTTTGTGAGACCTTCTGTGTTTCTTTCTCTGGCCATACTGATGTACTTGTCTAAACCTTTTCCATCTGTTTGATTTTTCTCTGCAAACTTCTTTGCTCGTTCCACAAGGTCTGGATTTTGTCTCAATCGCGGAGGAATGTTGAGCTGTACTTCTAGGTTTGCGTTTTGGTCATTTGATGGCTTTTTCGCATAGTTTCGTATGTGTGAAGTTTTTAACGAAAGTGTCCTCGCATAATATTGGTTACCGACGCCATACACTGCCCTCCATCGTGCTCCAAGCATTTCACACAAGCTTCAAATAACTTGTAAAAGTTTGTAACAACAAGAACTGCATGTCAGTGCAAGGGTTCTTATTGTCTGGCGGTGTTTTTGTTCTTTCACTGGTTGCTGCCCTAATTGCGCACGTAGTTTTGAAACACGACCCATTTGCCGCAAATAAGCTACTAGATCTTCCCGACATTCGATCTGATTACCAGTACGTAGCGATAGAAACGTACAACCCAAATGTGGTTCTTCAAACAATTAAAATTGGTGAAAATGACAAGGAAAAAGAATTAGTTGTACTACTACATGGTTTTCCAGAAACTGCGCTCATTAGTTGGTACCACCAGCTTGGTGCTTTCGCGGACTCGAACCAATATTTCGTTCTTGCACCAGATATGCGAGGATACAACCATTCTTCAAAACCAGAAAATATAATGGACTACTCCCTTCCAAATTTAATACAAGATGTACACGCAATCATTCACAAGTATGCCAATCGCAAGAAAGCGCACATTATTGCACATGACTGGTAAGATTTTTGAGCAATTTAGTAATTGTAGGGGCGCGATTGTTGCTTGGGAATTTGCCATGAAGTTTCCAGAGTCAGTTGGTAAACTTGTTGTCATGAATGGGCCTACAATGGCTGCATCAGAAAAAACAGCATCATTAGATCAACTTGTTAGATCTTGGTATGTGATGGTGTTCCAACTACCATCTCCACTACCTGAGCATCGCTTCTTAAAGTATGCATTGTCACTTTGATAACCTTTTAGGCATGACCTCGAATCACTAAAGAACTTGTATATGCAGTGGATGAGAAACAAAGCAAGTAAAGCAGTGATGGACCGTCTAGTACAAGCATGGTCAGAACCAAATCATTTCCGTTCAAACATCAACTGGTACAGAGCTCTGTTGGCTAGCATCTATTTCAACGCTGGTAATGCCACAGAAACAAGCAAGTGGAAAGCACCATATGGATCAACTGTCAAGAGACCAACATTGTTATTGTGGGGTCTGGATGATGTTTGTTTGGTTCCAGAAACAGCATCTGCATGTTTTGAATTGAGTGTAGATGAATCGGTAAAGTCACAGAGTAAGTTGATTACATACGCAGACTCTGGGCATTTTGTACAACATGAGAAGAGTGAAGAAGTAACATCGGAAATATTTAAATTTTTGAAAGAGTATACTGATGGATACACCAAACTATGATGTAATTAGTGTTTAATTCAAGTACTCCACAGCAAAATACATTCTGCGTAAATTTTACTTACACCCAACTTCTTTGTGTGATCCTTCTAAGAGTGATAGTGAATGTTTGATAAATGATATCAACTTTTGATAAAAGCTACAGAGATGACAGTCTCTGGTGAATGAGCTCAAAATGTATGGCAAAAAGTTGTAAAGCATCTTTTCAAGCCAACTGCAAAAATGACGACAGGTACACAATACGCGTGATGTTCTAACTTGTAGACCTGGGCGATTTTGATGACTTTTTGGACTCGCGTTTAGACGATGAAGTTAACCCAGACGATGAGCTGGACAAACTTTTAGACGAAGCAGAAAATGATGCAGAAGATAAGCAAGAAAGACAACTTACACCAACAGCACTACAAACTCCAAAACTAGACACAAACGCTGACGAAAAATTGGATTTAAAACTATTACAAGAACACAACCAGGGCGAAGATCAGGCCGAAATAGTTGTTCTCGAAAACTGGGGAGACGAAGAGGAAAATGTCGACGAAAAAAAAGAAATGGAGGAACAAGACAAACAACTTTCTGCATTTTTGGTGAAAGATCTACCGTCAGAACATATCGTAGAACCAAAAGATGACGGACCAAAAGAACCTATTATCGGTTACCAAGAAGTCATAGAAGCGCGAATCAGTTTACTCGTCTCAAACATGTTAAACAAGTTTGGAAAAGTTATCGATATTGTGAATCCAACAGACTTGGCAAAACTACAAGAGGATGAACAAAAGAGAATAATAGAGGACGCACCATATCAATTCCACGATCTAAAGCCATCACTACAACGAAAGCTAATATTAATGGAGGGAACAATAGCGAACGTTTCAGAACTACTAGAAAAGACTGTTGTTAGAAAAGCACAGTTGAGACGACAAAAGAAAGTGTTGAAAGTAGAATGCATCAAAAGAGGACAACAAATACAACAACTAAAACAAAAACACGAAGATGAACTAAAAGAATGGGATTCTAGAAGAAGCAAATGGCACAAAGAGAAAGCGTTACTTATGGCAGAATTGGAAAAAAACAAAATCGAAGTACCAAACGACATCGCGCAAAGCAAAGTCACAGACGATGGAAGCGTAACAACAGTCGTAACCGATTATCTATCATCGTTGAGTACATCGATCTTTAATCAAATAGCCACAGCCACTGCTCCATTACCAACAGTTGGAGAAGCACAAAAACCAAAGTCAACCACTGAACAACAAGTGAAAAAACCAGAACCAAAGAAGGAAGAGAAACCTGATCCAAACTCTGCAGCTTCAGTTATTGATTCTTTCAAAGGATGGGTATGGGGCACGCAATCTCCACAGACAACGCCTGAAAAACCTAAGAGACAAGTCAAACGTGAAGGAAGTGCAAAGAAAGAGGTAAAGAAATCTTCTGTAAAAGCACCTATTCAAGATGCAGAAACCATATAAAGTTAAATTATTGTACATTACTAGTCACTAGACTACGTTGGTCAAATACACTTTGCATTCGTTGCATTCTCTTAAATGTAGTATCTGTTTCGAATTCTTTATCATCCTGAGCTGTTGGTTGTATTTGTTGTGTCTCATCATCGAATTCATTTAGTGTTGGCTCATCAGAGTCTGCAACTTGTTGAACATCGTCTTCGGCTCCACTTGGTTCTGTTACATCTAGCGTCTCCAATTCCAATTCGTTTTTTGTTTTGGCTTTTGCATTTAACCGGTCGTCTATGCTTCTTATTTTATCATTCTCAGCAACAATTGTAGAGTAAGACTGTATACACATCATCCATTCTTTCATAGTATTGTAGTTCGGCGCCACTAGCTGAAATACACGTTGTGGAGTAACAATGTCAAAACACGGTGATTCCGGATAAAACTCTTCGGAAGTCTTAAAGTTAAAATCAAACAATGTTGCGTACCCTCACGTATGCGCTCTCCAAACTTATGAAGTGTATCATATTTGTTGATTTCTGATTCTTATAGTAAAACAATTTCTTATCGCTCAGCACAAACCACCGTTCTTTCCAACTGCGATTTACTACTCCCATTTTATGCAACTGACCACTCATTTCATGTGTATCAGTGGGTTTCGGAGCAGAAACACTCTTCATAGACCTGTTACGAAACGACATGATTGATTTGTTTGAGTTTTGTCCCAGTTGATGAAAGACAACTGAAAAATAGCGAAGAACAGAGCTATGATGAACGAGTATCAGAAAGTGTCTGAAGTACAAGCCGGTGCTGTGGATAGATTAAAAGATGCTGGAGTACGAGTTGTACTATTCCCATTGACTGTGTTAATGTGGTTTGTGGGATTATTTTCAAATATCTTTAGAGGATCAACTGGGCAAATGGACGCAGAGCAAAAAGAGGGACTATTGAGTGCTAACGCAGGTGAAATAGCAGAAGTTTAATCTATCGAATACAAATAATTCGACTTAGAATGTATACTAAAACTAGCTACATCAGCACATAAACTAAACAAAAAAGTTTTTTTACGCATACCAGTTTTATTTTGTAAAAAGTATCTGACATAACAAACATGGCTTTCAACGTCATGATAGAGTGTCATGAGCTGACAAACATGGATCTTCTCAGTAAAATATCACCAATGGTTGCATTGTTCGCGAAACAAGACGACAAGTGGGTTGAAGTCGGAAGAACAGAAATGATTCCATACACAAACGACCCAAACTATCATCCAAAATTCGAAACACCAATACAATGTGAATACCACTTTGAGAGTAACAATTTTAAGCATTTTATTCATTCATACCGCAGATAATCAAGAATTAAAGTTTGTTGTCGTCGATTGTACAAACGCATCACGAAGCGTGCAGAAACAAACATTTTTGGGAGAACTAAATGTACACACAAGTGACCTGGTTCAAATAATCGGACGAAAGTCACTACACAGACCACTCACACATCCATTTAACCAAGACAATCGTGGATCCATAACGTTACGAGCAACTCAAGTCGAAAACACTGCAGATATCGTACATTTAGAAATAAGTGCTATGAATTTAGACAGCAAAGATACAGTACTCTTTGTTGACAACACTAGTCCTTTCTTAGTCATCAAAAGACACGTACAAGAAACAATTTATGAAACGATATACACTTCAGAAGTGATAAAAGGTACAATGAACGTCCCTTTCAGAACTATTGAACTATCAATGTACCAACTATGCTACGGTGATCGTTCGAAACGTTTCCGTATAGAATGTTGGTCGCATAAAAAGAACTTACAACATGATTTAATTGGAGCGTTAGAAACATCACTAGAAACACTACAGAAGAATGTACTAAATGCTACCATGTATCCACTGATCAACGAAAAGTTAAAAGCAGAATTATCAGATTACAAGAACAGTGGATCGTTATGTGTACAATCAGTGATGGTTGAGAAACGACCATCGTTTTTAGATTACATTCTTGGAGATACTCTTTTGTCACTATCGATTGGAGTTGACTTTTCCAAATATAACGAAACCAATCAGTTACATGAGCACAACGATGACTTGAGTGTTTATCAGAAATGTATTTTAGAAACTACAGAAATGATGGATATTTATACAGATCAAAAATATCACATGTATGGATTTGGAGGTCAATTACCCAATCATGAAAAGAGTTCTCAATGTTTTCCACTTAATTTTAACTCTGATTCACGTATCAAGTGTGTAGAAGATTTCCAAACAGCGTATGAAAAATGTGTTTCTGTGGTAAAGATGCATGAACCTGCGTATTTCTCACCATTGATCCATACATGTGCTGCAAACACAACCAAGTTTCAAATCTTGATGATTTTAACAAGTTGTGTTTGTGATGATTTAGAAGATGTAGAACAAGAGATCTCACAACTTGATGGTGTTCCTATGTACGTTGTTATTATTGGACTTGGTAGTGGTGATCTGTCAAGACTAGAAACATTGAATAGATTCAGAAATGTAAAATTTGTCAAGCATGAAGAGAATAGTTTTATACAAAGAGCATTTGGTGACATTCCAAGGCACTTTTTGGCATACATGAGAAGGAACAACACGATACCTCAGTCACCAAGGAAAAAGGAAGTACAAGATACAGACGAGGCTATTGTACAAGACAAGTACGTGATGATACATCCACCAACACAAGTTAATGCTGCAGATCTACCTTATTCAATATAATTATCTTTTTGAACCACCCCTTGTAAATGCTTCGAACCTTCAAATTACTGATGGGAAACAAAGTTGCTGTACCACCAACCACAAACTTGTGGAACGCTGCGACGTCATTCATCGGTTACGATATTACCAACAATACCACGAATCTGCCTATCCAAACTAAAATGACGAGAGAAGATGCTCTTTTTGTGTACTGTCACATTTGCAAAAACATCGTATACGGAAACTGCTACACTTTCGACCATTTAAAATATCACGGAAACTGTTTGCGCTGTAGAAAGTGTAGATTACGATTGAACTATATTACAGCAACCAGAGTCAATAATGATGTTTATTGTGACAATCATGCCCGCGGTATGATGTTTTTTTACCAATGTATAGGCACAGTATGCGAAAAAAGAATTTTAACCGATATATCTATTGTATGCACAACAAACAGTTCAAGATAAACTTACATAACTACATATTCTGCATCTCTACTTCGTGCTCTGACTGTTGTAGCACACGGCGTTGCTGACTATCGTATCGCACCATGAAAACTATTCGGAACACACTAGTTATAATAACAGATGAAAATAGTAACACGGTCACTATTAGCGGCACAACAATCACACCAGCAGCAGAATCTGATTTTGTTGCCCAATTGGTGAAAATGTCATAACTAGTGGACGGTGCCGTTTCCAAACCAGTAATGAAAGGGAAAAAGACCATAAATAATTGCAGTGCTAAACCAATACAGATTCCAACTAATGCTACAATTGCCAATTTCTTTCGTTCGTCTCGTGGTGTAGTTTTCCAAGTCGAGTAGATGCCAATGGCAGCAAATATTGAGCATGAAAGTGAAATAAAAGCCTGTAATAACTCTTGGACAAATCTCCACGCGTTCATGTTTTCGATGTGATCAACAACAGCCAAGAACATGTTAAACGCAAACATGACGTTTGAAATAGAAAGTAAAACTAGGCATCCAACGCGATAAGCAGTCGTCCAGTACCGATATACAAATGAATCGTGGTGATCATAATTATTAGTGGTTTCTACTGATGAATTTCTGCGCGGCCGAGGTGAGCGTGTGCTACTGTCTTCACCACTCACATGTAATCTGTCTTCCATGTTGCCTGCATTCGGCGACGCCATAAAATCTGGAATACCATAGATTGTAGGTGATGGAATATCTGGATCTTTGATTAAAGAAGGTACACGTTCAACTGTCACGACTGGCAGTGACGAGTGCGACATTGTTGACTGAAAAAATTATTTTACAACTGTTGCGTTTATTTAATACAGCTTTTTCATAATCTTGTCTAAAATTTCTCTTTGACTCGCACCAATTGTTCTGTCAGCTGGAACTTCAACAGTAAATGTTGATAATGCACGGATGGCATCTGATTTCTTTGGATCTTGGCTTGATCCTGCCACAACAATGTTAACAATTGGTTCTCCTCTCATTTGTGCACCAAGAACGACACCTGTTGCAGTGAGTCCTGGTGTACTACCAACAACCCATACACTAGTAACCAAAACAGATTGGAAACTCGAATCTGAATGGTAAAGTCCAGAAGCCACTAAACTGTGGTTTGTAACAATATCTCTACTGACCATATAGTTAAAAATAAAACTTGGTGGAATAATAGCTTTGGTCCTTTCATAATCAAATCCAACATCATTTGGAACTGCATAACCAACTTTAACTCGGTCAGCGTAACTCTTCAAAGCAGTGAATAATAACTCCATATCTTGTTGGTTTTCTGCATACACTAAAACTGCAGGATCTTTTCTTGTGTGACTCAACATGTCACGATCACCACGCAAGTACAATTGCTCAATCAATGCAAGACGTGCTTCTCCTGAACCAGGTACAACATGAGTAGTATCACCAGCCATACTGACATCCCAGTAATCTGGTGAGAAACCACGAGTGTTAAAATCATCTCCGCTACCAACAGGGAAGACAAAACTTCTAAGATTGGCATATTTGCGAGCATTACTGCACAAATGCCAATCTTCTCCTGTTTCCCATGTAAACATTTTATCATGGAACATGAGTTTGACCCAAGCAGATTCCAAGAACCAAACACCACCAACAACATCAGCTTCAACAATCACTGGAGTTGCTCGTAATGGACCAAAATCTTCTGTCTTGACTTTGGGTACACCTTTGATACCAATGATACCATGATAGTCTTTGGTGTTGATTGTGTGCATGGTTGCTTCAATGAAACGATTTTCTGGGATGCAATCATCATCAAACACGGCAACGTATTTTGTATTCAGTTGCATAGCCAATTGGAAACGACTAAAGTATTTGAGTTGTTGCGTACCAGAACTAATTTCGATTGGAACATCTGGTAAATTCTTATCCTTTTTGATTTCAATAATGGCTGCTTCTAGTTCTGCATGTAGTGCTGCTTGATGTTGCGAGTGGAAAAATGTAATCCAAATGGCTTTTGGTGTATGAGTTTGTACCAATAGAGCTCTTAACCAACGCATTGCCATTCCCTTGCGATTGTAGAATGAGACAATGGCAGTGTATTCAAACTTGTCTTTTTGCGCGAGTGAATAGTCACTTGGTAGTTTCCAAATTTCTCCCATTGTGATTCTTGGTTTTGGTTGTGTGAGTTCGACCATCTTTTGATGTCTAACACTGAATGGATCTACTGTAACGCTATCGACATCAGTAGAAGATGATGGTAGTGCTAATCGATCTTCTGGAGGTGTTGTTTTTGGTCGATCGACAATAGCAGGTAAAGTTGCTTTTGCGCCATCTTTGTAGACAACTGCAGCAATGTCATCTTGTCTCTTTTTCACTACACATTTTCCACTAGAAACTGATTTTCCACTAAAGAAATCTTCAAAGATTCTACCGATACGTTCTGATGCTTTACCATCACCGAACAAGTGTAAATGTTGAGTACCTTTGTTATCGGAACGAACGTGAGACAATGCCTTCTCAACAGCGGAAACAATGGCATCGTGTTCAACACCAACTTGTTGGATACTTCCCATGTAAACACCTTCTGGTCTTTCAGTAGTCTTACGCATGAGAATTACTGGTTTACCAATACTGGCACCTTCTTCCTGAATTCCTCCAGAATCGGTCATGATGATATCGGAAGCAGTTTGGACGTGTGGGAAAATGTCGTATGAAATAGGTTCAACGATGTGAACTTGTTTGTTACTCTTCAACTTTTCGAAAACAATTGCGCGTACGTTTGGATTGGGATGAACGGGTAATACAACCAAAATATTTTCACCATGTTTTTGGGTAACAGTATTCACTGCGTGACATAGTTCGCCCATAAATTCAATATTTTCTCTGCGATGCATAGTAACGAGTACAACAAATGCATCTTTGTTGGCAGCATGCTTTTTCTTGAATCCATTGATCGCGGTCATGATTGGTGGTTCTGGTTCGGGTAATTTTTTGTCGACTAGAGCAAAGAATGCATCAATGCCAGTGTTACCGGTAACGTGTACATTATCTTCACATGCACCTTCGCGAACGAGTGCCTCTTTGGCAAAATCTGTTGGTGCAAACATGAGATTTGCAAAAGCGTCAATAACCTTTCTGTTGAGTTCTTCTGGGTATGGATTAGTGAGATCGAATGAACGTAGACCGGCCTCTACATGAGCAACTGGTATGCTTTGGTATTGAGCAGCTAGAGCAGCAGCGAGTGATGTTGTTGTATCTCCTTGGACTACGAGTAGATGAGGTCTCAACTTTTGAATTTGGTCAGAGATACCGTCAAATATGACTGAAAAGAGTCTACCTAATTGTTGGTTGTATGTCATCACGTTCAAATCGATATCCACATCTTGACCAAAGGCACCCAGTGTTTGTTTGAGAATTTCACGATGTTGGCCAGTACTTAGAACGATAACATTGAAACTCTTTGCGTGCTCTTTCCTCAAGTAAGATATTAGCGGTGCGCATTTTATGGCTTCTGGTCGTGTTCCGAGAACTATCACGATTCTCTTTCTGTGGTCTTCGTGCAGCTTATTGTAGTCAATAGTAGTATATACTGACGGCGTGCCTGATGGTCTGAATATGACAGGTAGTGTCGATAGTGTTAGCTTATGGTAATTAAGGTATAGCATCGGCACCAAAGCAACGACTGCAAGTACAACCAACGCGATTATAATAGTACGTGAGTTCACCGCCCTCCCTATCGTTTTTGGCTGCATCGACGTACGTTCGAGTTGATGTGTAAATCAAAGTTTTTAGTTGTAATTAAAACCAGTTGCCTGTCATATTTCACTCCACATTAGGATGGGGCCAAACATTACAAAAATAAAGTAACTTTCATGTCAAGAGGCCACGTGCCACGAAGACGAGTGCTAGTATACGTTGTGCTAGTCCTTATGTTCTTTGGAGTGATACTATATTTACATCAAGCACAAAAACATTCGGAATATTCGACACCTCTGTATAAAAGCACGGTAGCTGAAAGTACGTGAACTAGCCTCTATTTACAAATCAGCACTACGACTACGAATAATTTTGATCGACACAGATAACACGCACAAAAGTATTCGCTCAATAGTTGGGAGTATTCACCACCATCACGGAGGCAGTGTTAAAACAGTTATTTATGGCCTTGGGCTTAGTCAAACAAAACAAAATGAGATAAGACTGTGGGAAAATATTGATTATGTGGATGTAACACTAGAGTTTGTTGTCGCCACTCGTAAAGACACAACTCAACCAAAGTATGACGTTGGTTTGTGGAGACCTCTGATTATCAAACATGCAACAGAAGGTATTAACACCGTTTAGTTATTTAACACGCAAGTAGAACATGGAGAGGTGCTATATGTTGACTCTGGATACATCTTCACAGCCGATCTTCACTCATCGTCAATATTAAAAAGTTTATCATCAAGTGGTTATTTCTTTGGAGGGGAAGATTGCCTTAAAACACCAATAGTACAAGGATACGTTCACAACTCGCAAGTAAGGATTTTCTCATACTTTAAACGAGTACTAGGCCTATCATGACGTACTTGTACCATCTGTTGAATGTAACAAACGACACTGCTCAAATGTACAAAGTCCATCACTCCAATGTCAAACAGTTGATATACTCCGAAGACAAGATAATGACGATACCAAAGAGCAGTGTTACTTGATCATGAGGGAGAACTTTATTACTAGTTTCAAACAATTATCACCACGTGTCAAATCACAATCAAATGGAAAAACTGCAATTGCGTTAGGATTTCCAACAACGTCAAAAGGGAACAACAAACCAACCATCACAAATATTTCATTGTTCACTGTACTAGTACCATCCTTTTTAAGTACTATAGATCAGACAGATGGTAAGAGATATTTAACATGTACTCAAACACTAGTTCACTACACATACGTGCTATACTTGGTATACGATCAAGGAGATTTATTCTTTAACGACGTGGAAAATCAAAATAAGATTGTGTCCAAATTTAATGAAATGGCAGATGGTTATCCTGCAAAACTAGTACTCTTAGAATCTGTAGATTCAAACGGATGGACAACTCTGTTATGGAATATTGCATTCCAACATGCCATAGATGATGGAGCAGATTATTTCTATCAACTCAACGACGATACACGATTAGAAACACGTGGTTGGACAGATACATTTGTTCAAGCGTTGCGAAACAATCCATTCAAAAGTAATTTTGGAGTAACAGGACCAAAAGATAGAGCAGTACCGGAACGTACTTTGTTGACACAAGCGTTTGTTTCAAAAACTCATTATGAAATATTTGGATACTTGTATCCGTACATTTTTAAGAATTGGTACGCTGATAATTGGATAACGGGTAAGTTGATCAGGATTATGCTAATATGTTTAGAAATATACAATCTTGAAAACTCGATGTTGCGAGAAACTCATCGTACGATACAAGTGAAAAACTCGCAAACGTTTGGTACAAGATACGAAAAATGTTTCCAAACAGGAGAATCAGATTTGAAAAGAGCATTAGAAAAAGGGAGAAAGCGTATCATTGAGTATTTATCCTAGAGTCCACGTGCCTCTTTTTCGACATGGTTCAGGTACAATAGTTAACAAATTGGCATCTTCTGCGAACGGTACGTCGTTTTCGTCGTATCTTCCTCCTACTATTTCCTTGTTGACTCTACGTGTTGGGAATGGACGAGTATTAGGGAAATATTGACAATGATAAGCATCATGCGCAACGTGATTGTCTTTAACAAGTGGATAAACATTCTCTTTTAAGAACGTCATATCTTGTATGTATTCATTCTTGTTTGGCCATTCGTTTATCATATCTGACATTTTTCGTTTTAAGGAACCTTTTGTACCACCCCAAAGTCCTCCATTCATGACGTATTTATGATTGGGATGGTCTCTAACGATATGGAATGGTTTCTCTAGTATTATCCACTCTTCTATCGCCATTCGATCTCGCATTGTTAACCTAGCGTCTGCATCACGAACAATATATCTGTCTACGGTTTCATCATCGGCTACCAAGAACCTAGAGAACATACCAGCAATGTTTCCTTGTATTTTATAGTCGACTATTTCAGCTCCCTCATCTTTTAATTCATTTATCACTTCTGTAGGTACAGTGCCATCCGTGTAAAATCGACAAGTCCAACCAGGCATGATATACTTCGCTAGTTGTACATTACTAATGGCGCCGCGTAAATATCGAGGAGAGGTACCGTATAGAGCGAATGATATTATTCGTCTCTCGTTGTTTCTCTGGTTTTTACAGTGTTGTATCTCTTGGTTCGCGAATTTTAGTTGTTTTACACATTCGGATGTATTTTTGCTCGTAAGAGGCTGTAATACTGTCATTAGTGCCGTACCATAGGCATAAAGTGCTGTAACCAATCCAAAGATGCAAGCAAACGCGAAAAATATCACATAGCGTCGTCTATCCATTAACGTTTTGTTTTTTAACCATGTGACGTTCAACACTTACAAACCTTGTATGTGTTCTAAAAGCTATGTCGTACTAGTTGTTCTTCTCGTGCAATGCAACTGTGTAACAGTATTTACGGTTGATTACTTGGAAAGGTCGAAGATAGTAACTCCTCAACCAGCTGTTTTGGAAATTCGCAGAATCACTTGACCTACATCCTTTTCCGAACAAAACTACGTTAATTTTATCTTTCAAATTTGCTCAGTACAGCATGAGGGACAAATCAGTACAATGCCGTTCTTATAAATAATACCTGTTCCGTACTTTCGTAAAAACAAATCACGACAACGATGAAACACATCATCAGCACCCTAGTCATCTTTGGAACGATACTTGTAGCTGCCTCAGCACAAAACATAAGCACCGTTGCTCCAGCTCCAAGTGGTCCAGCATACGCAATTTTCGGATGCGCATTGTCATCTTCAGCAGTCATAGGTACACCTTCTGACTCAACAGCATCTGGAGTTTTTATTGGATTCTATGATGGCAAAAACAACTTAACATACTATATCATGCACAACGTCGAAGGTGCATTGGCAGTCAATTTGCACGACAATGCCACCGCAACAGAAAACGGACCAATTTTGCACTCAACACCAACGTTCGTATCAAACACATTAATTACTGGTTCATTCAAGATTGCAAGACCCAATCTCGCAAACATGTTCAACAACAAACAATACTTCCAAGTCACTAGCGCCACTCACCCACAAGGTGCCATTCGTGGTTCAGTAACATTGGCTCCATACGGTTTCCAATACGTAGCCATGCTCGATATTCAATCTACAGCTACTCCATCCACTTCAAAGGGTGTTGGATTAATGATTGGTTCAACATCAGGAAAATACTTTGGTGTCTCTATGCAACACAATGTACCAGATTTTACTAATGCAGCTGTACTAGGAACAGCAACATACTGCAACACTGCACCAAACACTATCTTCAATTTTACTTCTAATGGAAAGGCCATCAGTGAAGTATTCGAAACTGCTACCGATGCAGATAAGACAAATCTCGAAGCTGGAAACTATTACATCCAAATCACTTCTGAGAGCAACCCACTAGGTGACATTCGTGGACAAATCCAACCAACTACTTTCTATACTTCTAAAGGTCTCCAAACTTTTGCCAACAAGCCATGCCGTGATACTGCTGCAAGAAGCGGCGCTGCTCAAACTTTTGGCGTCATGACAGGTTTGGCCTCCTTGCTAGTTTTGCCTTTCGTTTTGTGAGTGTACTGATAATAAATTTTTGTTAGATAAATCTTCTTCGCATAGCGAGATCAACAAAGTCTAATTTTTTCTCACGTTTGATTAAGTACATGTAACGATAAAATATGTACCCAAGCAAAAATGCGCCTCCTCCTAGAAGCATGGTGATTATGGAAACAGTTCCATCACTCGTTGTTATTGCATCGAACAGTTCGAAGAAATCGTCTAGTAGACCGCGTTTTCTACCACCAGAGTTCCTATTGTATCGTCCTCCAAATAGTGGGAACGAAAAGTTACTGTCCTGAAATATATTCCCTGACACTATGTTCAGATTCCCTCTCCATTTTTTCTTTTTGCCACCGTCTGTACCAAACGAAATTTCTAATACGTTACCATCGTAGGTGTTGTCGTTCATGTTGTGAAAGAGTTTCTTGTAACAAAGCAAACTACCATGGTGACTTTCTCACGTGAACCTATTATGCCATGCGACAAGCCTCGCAAGCTGTTGACTGTTGTTTTTATTGTAGAAGAAACTCGCATTTTATTAGGAATGAAAAAAGTAGATTTATGAATAAATGTTAACACAGAAGAGAGGTTTTGGTGTTGGCAAGTGAAACGGATTTGGCGGTAAAGTAGAGCCCAATGAAACAATAGAAGAGGGAGCACAACGCGAATTAAAAGAAGAATGCGGTATTACAGCAGTCGATATGCGCCAATGCGGGGTTATCTTTTTCGAATTTGATGACCAATACGAGAAGAACGCACTAGAAGTGCATGTGTTCATAGCACACAAATACGAAGGCACTCCAACAGAATCAGAAGAGATGCTTCCAGAGTGGTACGATCTAAACGACATTCCATACAAGTATGTTCTAATTCTCCTCTCATTCATAGATTTATGTGGAAAGATGATCAATTTTGGTTTCCAACAATGCTGGGAGGTAAAAACTTTAGAGCGCATTTTGTATTTGGAGATTTCAAGACAATTAAGTCATTTGAGCTACAACTCATACCAGATGAAGAATAAAAGAGCACATCACATTATGATTCTTGAGATGATAATGACTTAATACTCCAAACCAAAATTTCAAATATTGGATTAGCACATAGGCAAATGATACGTGGACGAATCATATACTTTCTCGCAATGTGTTACTGGCATAACCGTGCTCTTTTGTTTTGTTAACGAGTATCTTTTTACAACACAAATTAGAACCATGTTTTTTGCGTATGGCGATGGTGTTTCGATCTTTCCAACGAAGAAGCTACTCGCAGAGCAGCCAGTAAATGTTCCAAACCGTGTATACAGTGTGAATGACATCAAAAAAGATATTGTGCAAGTTTCGTGTGGTTTAAATTTTGCTTACTTTCTCACATCGAACCAACAAGTATATTCATGTGGAAACAAGTAATTTTATATAACAAATACTTATTCCACGGCAGTAAATTCGGACAGTTGGGATTAGGCCATAAAAAACCAGTAGAAGGGATTCAAAAAGTAACATCAGTACAAGACAAAATTGTGACGATACACTGCGGTAATAACAATGCCGTGTTTTTAACAAGTACGCAACTTTCAAACAATCATTCTAACATGAAAGTTAATAATGAACTATGGGTTGTTGGCGACAACAGGTTTGACAACAATTTTTACGCTAACACAAAAGTTACGGGAAACTCGGTGTAGGAGTAAATAATACTATACTAGTACCAGTACGAGTGCCACACTCTCGTTTTGATTATAAAGCAATTTGTTTAATTGGAACAGGACAAGACCACGGTGTCTATGCATGCAGTAAGTACAGAGTAGTACTCTAACAATATAGCTGATGGATCAGTATACACTGTAGGTTCAAATATGTTTGGTCAGGTACGTCCTTGCTCGTTTTGTTAATGTTCATAGTTGGGATTAGCGCACATGACTGACAAACTATCACCACAACTAATAGCGAAAAAGTGGCAAGTACCAATAGAGAAAGTAGTGTACGTCATAATTATATCAGCGCTAACAATCTAGTTGTGGTGATCAATCAAGTTTTATACTATTACAAGATGGAGCGTTGTACTGTTCAGGAACACTTGCTTCAAACTCTAAAATTTTCACAGAGCAATACGTACGTGGTGGACTCGTCAAAGATATATGTTGCGCGAAAAACTATGCGATTGTGTTGAATAGAGATGGTACGTTATGGTTCCGTGGATCACTCGGAAATAGAAATGCAGAAATGTTCGTACCTGCAGTTATGCGTACCATACCATCATCTTCATTGATATCGTGTGCAAGTAATTATTACATTATTCATGATGGTGGTGATTTGTACTATTGTACTGATGAAGAAAAGTTACGAATGGATTTTAAATATTCTCCAATAGAGCAACAAAGTTTGAGTATGGCTAGTGCGAATAACTTTACGATATTTTATGGAAAACGTAAGAAATTTAGTTGACTAACCTTCTAGATCGTTTCATGTTTGTTCAATCGAGTTTTGCCAAGTTGACCGAGATCGACGATTTTTATGATATCACTGTGACAACTATAGCAAAGAGCAAAGATCGTAAAACATTAATTTAAATTTTATCAAAAACAAAGGAGATGAATCTGCCTTGACTTGGCATTTGGTGTTGTTCAACAATTCCTGTTACAGTATCTAATACGTTCAGGTTGTCTTGATCGGTGTAACCAACGTGATTATCTTTTACCTCGCGAATCATTTCCCTGTAATATTTGGGGTTGTGTGCTACTTCATGGACCACTCGTTGATGTCTCACAACAAAGATTATTCTCTGACAACATACAACTATTGATCCGTTTTTCATCACTAGCAGTACTCTTATTCTATCATAATTAGCACCTTGTACATGATATGGTTTGATTGTCTTTGTATCTATATCGATTGTAGAAAGTTGTTTATCGTGTCCTACTAGAACTATACCTGGTGACAGTTCTACCATTGCATCTATCTCAAAAGCTGTATACATTGTTTCATAGGGTTCTGCAAAAGAACTCCAAATTAACAATTCTCTACTGAGACCCAAAGTGATAATTCTTCCATCGCGTAATTGGATCAGATCTGAAAAACGCTTCTCTTTGTGTGCAATTGTTTCGCCTGTAGAAAGAACATATTCGTACGTCGTTTCAGGATACACGAGTAACATGTTACCATTTTGTAGCTCTAGCGAAGCTGTACATCCGTATGTTCCACGTTCGTGAAAAGTACGCAATGGCCTACCAGCTTCGTAATCACAAAGAGCGCTTGGGCCAGTTACTGATTCTGTGTTGTCATCCTCTACAAAAAAATTCCCGTTTGCAAGCTGCCACACATCTGGTGTTGAAAACATTTCATTCGCACTTTTAAATTCGAAATAAAACTCTGTACTCTGAGTTAATACGTTATACACACTCAAAACACAATCTGCGCAAAACACAACGCCACCACTCCATCTTTTTTTGTTTGATGACCTTACATGATCTAAAAGAAAACGCGATAGACGCTTGATATCATTTTGTGAGCAAGAATTATCGTCATTCAAGAAGTGAAACGACACTACACTTTGAGTTTGCATCTTTTGCTGACAGAGACAATTGTAAACGTTGGCAAACAATGGGCAGTCAAAATTCTCGAACTGCAGCCTCAATACTCACAATATCTCTGAAACATGACTCTACAGAAACAATTTCTGAAAAAATATTTGAAGCATGCACGACAACAGGAACGTTTTTTATTTTAGACCATGGATTAGAAGAACAAACAAATCTTATGATGGAAAAGAGCAAAGCGTTCTTTTCATTGGATAAAAACTATAAAATGAAAATACTAAATCGTTCGGAAGCCTTTCGATGCGGAAAAGAAAGTGGATATGATACATTACTGCAACGCATAGCAGGTGATGTTAAAGAGTTTTATACAATATATTGTCCTGATAACGACAAAACGAAGCATCTGTGGGTACCGCATCAAATATTACCAAATTTTATGCTAGAATCACATCAGTACTATTATCGTTTCCAACAAATTAATCATATCGTGTTAAAGCACATGGCGACTGCATTAAATCTAGATGCTGACCATTTTGCTTCTAAACATACAAACAACAGCACCCTACGATACCATCACTATCCTGCTTTGCTTAACGATCGAGAAACAGTACTTGCTCACACCGATTGGGGTTCGATTACGTTTCTAGTGCAAGACACTGTTGGTGGATTGTTTATATTCGATAAGCAACAGAATCTATGGACTGAAATACCCCTAGTACCAAATGCGATATGCGTAATGTGTGGTGACTTGATGAACAAGTGGACAGAGGGTGCTTACCATTCACCTCTTCACAAGGTAGTCGGAAAAGCGGGAGAACCTGATCGTTTTTCAATAGCATACTTTGTACGCCCTGATGAGCAAGTAGTAATAGGCGATACTACAGTGGAAGAATATGCAAGAATGAGAAAGATTCCAAAACTTCAACAAGTCGTTCAAAAAGTGCAAACAATGTACAGTTAACTTTACATCAACTAGCGCTTCTTTAGCTGCTCATACTCGCATGACAGGTGGTATAGTTTCTTGAAAGAAGTGGAATCCCTGCGGAAACCACGTTGTAATGACCATTGCTCATACTGTACGATCATTTCACTTGTTGTATGCTTTAATTGAGATACTGCAGAGCTGTTGGAAGTGAATGTCTTTGCAACAACTTCCTTGTGCATCATATCACCATGCAAGTACAATAAAGCCGCTAGAGCGTACATGTGAGGCGAAAGACCATCTATGGGTGTGGAAGGACTCATAGAAGCTATGTGATACCTGTCCTCTATAGTTGTTAAAACGTGGCATATCTCTTTTCTGATGCGTTCTTTTGCCGTCTTGTCTACAATAGGATAAACTTCCAAGTTGACAACCATAAGATCAACACCGCGGTTTGTGCGAAGTACGCCAGAGTTGATGAGTGGTTGTGCGACTGTTGATATGATCGTCTTGCTAAAATGATTACGAATATCGGTAATGTAACTCTCAATTCGTCGGCTGTTGTTTTCTTTGTAGAGTATGGTGAGTTTGTTTAACACGTCGTCATACAAGTCGTTTCCTGTTGGTTCTGTACTGACTATATCCAATCCGTATCGCTGGGCAGCGAACGGTATCTTCTTTTTAAGTTCGAATGTCTCTATACGCTCCATGATAATTAGTTCTGCGACCACACTCCAGAGCAGCAATAAATCGATATTCTTTATCGATTTGAAAAAGCCTTGATCGGAAAGTGAAAGTAGTAGTAGTTTTTCAGCTATGGAGAATTCATGATTGGTTACTTGAATCGCACTTGTGCTCTTGCTTAGTACGATATTAGTGAACCTGTCTATTCTGCTCCTAAAACGATCTTTTTCTTCTTGTGTGTAAGTTGGTGAGCCTCGCGACAGTCGTCGCGATATTTTGCTTAGTGCAGTGTCGACACTTGTTGGCGAACGCGGTGATGTATTGGTAACCTGACCAGAACTCGTATCAATCCGAAGACCAGGCTGTAGACGTCTTTTAATCATCTCTTTTCTTTTGTCTAGACACGCAAGTTATGCCTGTCAACCATCCATGTTAAATCCTGCAATTGGATAACAGGTCATCAGAACGGTAATTCCGCGAGGGACACCCGCAATAGTTGAGCCGTTTGTGTGCTCTTCTGGACTTTATGGTACTAAGCGAGTAGGTTCATCACGAGGAACATTTTAAAACCAGTGCCAACGTGCGAAAATTCTGATCTTTGTGCGTTTCGTTAAGATTTAAAGCACGCAGGTTAGCATATGCCCAATTACAGAGATGATGTCTGCTATCAAACACAATTACAAAAAACACAATGGAAGTGTACAGCGAAGATGACATCACCTTCTCCAATTTGCCTGTCGAGATACTGCTTTACGTTTACAGTTATCTGCCAGGTCGGTCAGTGTTACTTTCAATGACGGCAAGCAAACAATTATTATCTGTCGCTGCATCGTACTTGTTAACAGATGGATTGGATAATCAAAGCACTTTCCAAGCGTTAGAATTTACGTCTAAAGATTTAGCAACACTTCTTCGCTATACTACTCATCCACTAGCCAGTTTGAGTCTGTACAACGTCGATTCTAAAATAGTTAAACCTGCCATGCACGATATTGCAAAATGCATAGCAAGAAACAGTCACTGCTTCGAAACTCTACACATAAATTGCAAAGATATTCCGATAAAGTCGCTACGTAACACATTCTCACAAGTTTTTCCTCGACTACGTACTCTGAGTTTGAAGAATGTTACACTACAAAATAATAACGAAAACGATGAACTTTATGATATTATTGGAGCGTGCGAAAATTTGGAAAGCTTAAAACTTGGTACGTAGAGTTTCCTTGTACTAACGATAGAAAATCTTTCAAATCAACGTCTGTTGAGCAACCACACAAAATTCAGAAAGGTTTTAACGAATATTAGAAACTTGCACTTGATAGGAGTCGGTGCAGATTTGATACGTGGGAATCACAAACATCTCACACAAGCAGGAATCGGAGCGTTTTCGATTCAAGGTATGGGAGCAAAAGATTTTGCAAAAGAAACACCTGCACCACCTACGAACGATACAGACGAACCACAAAAAATCATATTCGACTATTGTCCAAATCTAAGGTCACTTCGATATAATCACGGTCAACAAGCAAACATGCAAACGTACAACAACTTGCAAATCATTTTCGACGATCACTTCAAGCATACCATGTTGAGAATAGCAAGTCAATTGGAACAATTAGAGTTGGGAGTTAAATCGATAACCTTTTTGACACCAGATGGAAAAGTAATCGAACAAACGGAAGAAGAAGCAACTCTAGAAGAACTATCCAACATTCCGACAATGTTCCCCTATTTACAAACATTGTCATGGGAACCAGTTATTACTGGATTATCAAAAAGTCAAGCATGGCTAATACCTACTTTATTCCGCGGAATTCACACGTTAGAGATCAGTTCCACCACGATGAGTGAAAATCTTCAAGCCATATTGACAAATTGTACTCGACTACAGCGACTCAAGTTTTCTAACGGTGTCGTCAACGATGCTCAAGTTGTAGAACCACTAACACAAGTGTTAATTCCAAATCTTCAAGTACTTGAGTTTGATGCCGTTAGCACCATCACCATGAAGACCATTGTAGCGTTTACACAATCATGTACAAACTTGCGTGAATTGTATGTACGCAACTGTGATGGATTACCAACTCAAGATCAAAACGCGTTACGACTCATCGAGAAGAGTCCAATTCCACTACGTATACTTGACATGTCAGACAGTGCAGTACCTATTCCATTACTGTTCTATTTACTCAACCTTTGTGATACAACATTGGAAAAGTTGATACTAGTACAAATCAAAGTAAGAAGAATGGAGTATGAGCAAGGAACATTGTTCAAGAAGAGTGAACTATCTGCACTTAACGCGATACAGTTATCGTTTAGTGATGCACATGTTTCTGAGAACAAATTGATATTAGCAGAACTTGTTCATGCAAAACTTCCACGATTGAAGGTATTATCGTTAGCGCGTGATAAAAGCAGTTACTCGGTTGACAATTCTGTATCTATTGAAACATTGAACGCGATTTTGTCAAATTGTTCACAATTGGCGACCATGGAAGCACCACGAGGAAACGATGAAACACTAAAGATCATAAGTGAGAAGAAACATAACATTCGTGAAATTAATGTTAACGCAGAGCAAATCACGGAAGTAGGATTGTTATCGTTGAGCAAAACAGCAAGACAGTCGTTGGAAGTGTTACGTATCATGGAAGCAAAACTAACCTCCAATGCAAATCTAGTAGAGTTTTTGAGCGATTGTCCCAATTTGACTCATTTGTTTATCAATATGAGAGGAAATGGTCCTAGTGATGAGTTGGTACAAGTTGTCTCGAAGAATTGCACAAAATTAGAGCACACGATATTAGGTGGAAAAGGTGTTGCTGAGGAGCCAGTAACAGCTGAAACTATGAAACAGTTTATCAGAAATGCAAAGTTTTTGAAATTGTTGGTAATGGATATTTGTCCAATTGGATTGGATGAAGTTGAGAAACTAAAACAAGAATGCAGAAAAGAGGGTAGATTGGCACCCAAGTTGATCCTCTCGTTAATGACTGGAGCTAAAATTCCAAGGAGTACAAATAGCAACAAATGTGTTCTATGTTGATAGTGAATAAATGAATACAACTTACACATCAGCGACGCTCTAAGCAGGGTAACCATACCCTTAGTCAACCATTAAATTTTTCAACAAACATGTCACGGAGGACACGCAATGACGACAACATGGATTACAGTGAAGAGGATGATTTAGAAATATTCAAAGGCATGTCATTCTACTGCGACGGTCGGTTAAGTGTAAACAAACGTGAATTTATGAATAATATTAAAACATTCGGTGGGACAGTAACGACGAAACCACAAACATGTACACACTATATTTCAACTCCAGATACACTGGAGCAAATCAGTGAAGAAACGAAAAAGCGATTACTAGCACAGAATATATTTTTCGTATCTGAATTGTTTGTTATTGACAGCATCGCTCGAAAATCGGCCCAAAAAGAACGAAGATACATTTTGCTATCAAAGTCGAGTCAAAAAGTAGATGATAAACCTGAATCGAAACGACAAAAGCGAAAGGTTATACAGTACGAATCATCTGACGACGATGAGCCAATGGAGCATGAAAGACCACCTCAAAAAACATATGCAAAAGCATCTGGGCCACAAATAGGACTAGATGAGTTGTTATCATTAGCTTCACCGACAGAAAATCACGACGAACTGTTTACAAGAGAACAAGTCGCAAAATGGTCGCTTTCAGACATGAACAAATGGCTACGAAAGAAGCTAACACTGGACGACGAAGAAATTAACACGCTGAGCAACTGGTTAGTAAAAGAAAAGATTGATGGTTCAACATTACCATACATAACAATGGAACATTTAACGGATACAAGACTTACGTTTGGTACTCGCGTCAAGCTAACGAGACTCATAAAGAATCATATTTTCTAATTGTACAGTTGATTTATTAACAAGTATTTACACTACCGACGACTCCACACATTAAAAAGAGTTGTGTTCGCTGGGATGTCAGAGTCTTGTAGAGTCATTGCGTGAATATGAAAGCGTGCATAACGAAGAGCTTTTTCAAGTATTAAACGATCGATTTCAGTTGCTTGGTTGTCGTCTAGGGGTACGACCATGAGGTATAACAAAGTATCAGGAATTACACGGCTCGACAAATCATTCTTGGAAACAAGACACACAGAAGGATTCAAATTCGAAGGCCTGGCACCAAGTTTTTCATAAAAACCGACGAGCTTTGAAACACATTCAAGTACCATGTACTTGTAAGGTGTATTGTCACGTAAGTAACGTACAATATTGCCAAAGAATGATGTTCCAATGCCCTTTCCTCTCTTTGCTGGGTTGATGAAAAAGTAGTCCAACATGACAATTGGTGTCTCTTGCGCGTCAGCCAAGTCTCCCATGATAGCTACTCCTATTGGCGTAATTCCATCTTGGTCTGGTAAACATAGCATGAATAAAGTTCCGTTGTCGATTCCTTGCTTGATCATTTCTTTTGTCAAGTCTACGTCGTTTGTGAACGTTTCCTTGTATACTGCGTAACAAGCGTTGAATAGAGGACCGTTTGTGTCATAGACTACCCTAATGCCATTAGATTGTTTAACTTGAGTTTTTGGTTTAATTGGTTCGTCGGCGACGCCAATATATTCACGTGATTTTGTTTGGGCGTGAGTCATGCTAAAAACGCATCCCCAGGGAGGCTGGGGTTGGTAGCTCTAATGTGCTCATTTGGTCTCTCTCTTCATAGATTGGTAATGGGAAGGGAGCGTAGAGTGATCTAACTCCTCCAGTAATAAGTTCTGATTGAATAGTCATTTGATGTGGTTTTTTTGTTTGAAGTTCTTAACGATGAACGGTTTGAAGCAAAACGCACCCTGCGGACATTCCTATAAATAGTTTGAAATTGTAAAGTCTATATTTAGTTCAAATTGATTGAGTTTTAGAACATATTTGGTGTAAAAGTTCTAGGTGAATGAATCTTGACACCTTTTCGAGCATGATGAAAATAATAGATCGCAGTTGGAGATCTGTTAAACATGACTGGCAAGGAGGTTACAGTTGGGAGCGCAATTATAAGAGGTTGTTGTGCGAAAGTTGCTGGGATCTTTGCGGGCTTGGTGGTGGCGGACAATGTCGTAGCTTTCACGAAGCGTGATCATGCCCAACTGTAGAGTGACAACTTTTCTTTTCCAATGATGAAAATAGCTTGCATTGACTGGAATGCGAGTCCATTCACTGGTTGGTGATGATTCACGCAAAAATGGACTGGAATCTCTACTAATGGTTGAGGGTCTGTTGATGAGCTAAAGTTCAATTAAAAATACCTTTTTCAATAAAATCGAATACAGATTTCAAACGAGTGAAAATGATTCTTTGTTGATCCCCAAACATTGTGAGCGCTGCTAGGCCAGAATCCGATTGTATGAGTGGTTCCAAATGAGGGGACAATAGGTCAAAACATGCGACTTTTTGTTCCTAAAGGTATTAGTTCTGAACTTTTGCATACCCGCTCGAAAAATGATGCTGGGAAACTCAAGCGAACGAATGAGTCCTTATCAAAAGGCATCATACAGTCCAATGCGTACAAGTTGCCAGAATTGGTTCGCACTAGGAACTTACTGTTCAAATACTCTTTCACATCGACAACTTTTTCGTTCTCTTTTTGTACTATCATACTCACCTTCTCCTCTCCATCCATGGGTGACTTTGATTTCAATGGAGATTCTTTCTCGTCAAACGCTCTTGATAAATTTCTTTTCGTTTTGGATTCACGTGGTAAATAAATACATCTTCCTTGTTTCTCTTTCTTGATGACTTCATCTTCAGTGTCATTGTTCTTTCTTGTTTCTGATGCGACTAGGCTTTGTTTTCTCTTATGAACATACTTCCAATTATAAATGTGTATACAGTTCAACTTTCCGAGTACAATGTGAGTGTTTGTCATGCATAAAGTAAACACTGTCGCGAAGACATCAAAGTGAAACAGATGCGCGATCTTGAGTGAGTAGGAAACTGCCGTTGTTTCGCCTGAAGTGCTGATAATTGGATTCAAAGATACATTCCACACGTGTAGTGAATGTTGTTTCGGTGAGTACAGACAGAGGTGGGATTCTGTACTGCTCAATAACGAGTTTTGAAACGTCTTGAACGATAGAGGAATCTTATCTGCATCAATAGTTTGACTTTTCTCTTCGCACATATCTGCTGGTATCTCCATCAAAGTATTCAACTGGTACGAAACGCGAGCATCTCCGTCGATTAAATATGTTTGTAGCTCTAATTTTTGATTTTCTGGTTGTGTGATGCATGCGACAACTGTTTTCTTGTCAAACAAATTTGAAATGGGAACGAGTGTGTATTCTAGAACATCGTCAACAGTTGAGATCAGTTCGTTCTCCAAATGTACAAGTAACTTGGCAGATTTGTTCGCGTGATAGACACTGATTTTACCACCGTCGCCTTGTGTTGTAGTAACCATTTTGCTTGCTGATTGTATTGCGTCATCTTGGATGGGAGTACGCGGTGGTGAAAGTTCAATCGTGAGACTCTTTGGAACATCTAATGGAGCATCTTTTGGTGGAAAGTTTGCTGAAATGTGTACAAGAGATTGGAATTGTGTTGTGTTCATGGTTTACTAGCCGTTACAAAGCCGCGACGGCCAACACTCGGCCAGCAAGGTTTCAACAAACAGAGACAAACTATGGATTTTTCGAAACTACTGTCTAGAGATGCCCTAGTGCATGCGGTTGCAGGTACAATCGGTGGAGCGATAACTATGGGCAGTTTCTATCCATTAGAAATCGTTCGTACATACATCCAGTTAGACCCACGTTTCAGCAAATCTACATCTTCAATTGAGTGCGCGAAGCAACTTATAGAGGAGGAAGGGCTTCCAGTGCTGTACAAAGGCGTTGGAAATACATTATTTTCATTAGCGTGTTCAAATTTTGTACGTAGCAACTCTTATACAACTAACATGTTCAAAGATCTACTTTTACACGAATGAAGCACTAAAGATATTCGTAGGCAAACTTCAAAGACGTTACGGTAAGACAGGACTACTCGCAAACGAAACAGTATTGCACTTGGGTATCGCGACAGTGGCAGGAGTTGTAAATGTTATGACCACTTGTCCATTATGGGTACGTTTCAAATATTTTTGATAACTTTTCAGGTTGTGAATACACGTTTAAAAGTACAACACAAAAAGAGTGTAGGGACCTCAGCAGAGACTGAAAAAGAAGCATACATTGAAGGTGTAGTTGATGGTATTCAAACTATTGCCAAAGAGGAAGGTGTAAGTGCACTATGGTCTGGTGCAACTGCTTCGTTATGGTTAGTAAGCAATCCTACTATCCTATTTGTACTATACGATTCCATGCGCAAAGCGTTAATACGTGTAAGAAAGACTACAGAGTTATCTTCACTCGAATTCTTCTTATTGGGAGCAATAAGCAAGTCTATTTCAACTATTGTTACTTATCCACTCCAATTGGCTCAATATCGTATGAGAAACAATGGAAAAGAGGAACAATCTCCACAAAAAGAAAAGTTTGGTCACTTGTTCAGTTGTTTGGTTTACATCTTGAAGAATGAGGGTCCATTAGGATTGTTCAGAGGATTGAACGTCAAGTTGTTGCAAACAGTATTGATGACAGCGTTCCACTTTTTGTTTTATGAAAAAATTATGAGTGTTATCTTCTCACTTCTTGGTATCAAGAAATAAATTACAAATTGTATGGATAGTCCATCGTCAGCGTATAGAAGTTCACCAGTTAGCTCACCAAAGCGAGTTGAAAGAGATGCACAATCATTTTCATCTATTCGCGAAAATCATAGACAGATTGTGGAGCTAGAGTTTTTAGCGCCAATTCAAACTGAACATTTTGAGCCTGAGAGTATTTTATTCGAAAGAAAGAAACAAGCTGAGACAATACAAATGAGCAAAGACCCATTGTACAGTTTACAGTTAATAACAAAATGGGGATACATAGCTCCCGAGTTGGACGGTCATATCAGAAACCATTTCCCAGCGAAAGGCTCTCTACTAACGCTAGATGAACAAGAGCACTTTCTTCGTGAGATACAAAACAAGGTTGTGCAATACTTTATCGATACCATTCGAGATATTAAGAATTTCTACTGTTATGGATGTATTGCAGGCATCGCTGTCAATATGAGTAACATTATCAACGATTTATATCAATTGAAAATAGCAAGACTACAAACACAAATAAGTGATCTGCGAGTTTATCCCAAATGATGACTTCATAAAAATATACATTTGACAAAGTTGCTCGACGTAGGACCTATATATAATTAAGAATTCCTTGCAAACATCATGAAGTATTTACTACTTAAGATTTCTTTTTCTTGATGTATTTCTTCTTTTTCTTTTCTAGCTTATGATAACTAGAATCACTTTGTGTGAAAACAGATCGCATGTACCTCATAAACTGTTCCAATATCGAGATCAGTTTTCGCCAGTAGCTAGTCTTGGGAGGTCGCATACCATACTCTACCATCTTGTCGTACAAAGTACCTTCAACGTATCTTAATTTGTTTCTGTATTCTTTTCTCACCTGTGGTGAACAATTTGAATAGAATTCTTCAAACATCAATAGTTCGGATTTGGTGGGCGTGGAATACCAGAGTCTTCGAAGTATAAATGCTCCTGCTTTAGGGTTAGCAATACCAATTGAAGCATACAAATGCGCTCTTCTATTTTGTCACAACAACGAAACAATGTTTGTCTCTCAGTTGGGCTGATCTTCGAAAATTCGAATAGAGTAGTGTTAGAAGCACCCTCGACCAGCTCCCATCGATGAAGGTCAAAATATTCCTCGCACATGTCTCGGATAGCGCGGTTGGCTGATGGATTTTGCTCGTTCATGTTTTTCTTCTTAATTTCTCTCTGCTTTTGCGATAGCTTCATGCTCACTTGATTTGGAGGTTGGATATGGAGAAGTCTATTCATATAGGACACAGTAGCTGCGTTTGTAAGATGCATTTACAAACTTGTGCTGGTTTCGGTGGTAGTAGCGGTGCTAGCACTGTTACACACCGAGTTATTCTTACAACAAGATAGATACACGTTCAAATGGATCTCCCGTTTTGTAGTTGTTACAGTGGTTGCCTGCATAGAGCTACAAGAGATTGTCAAGCATGGGTACCGAGGTGATTGGCGTATTAGTACAGTTTTACCTGTAATCTACTTAGCGATGCCTCAGTGATTCGCTTTTGAATAAATTATTTAAAAGAATAAGTCTGTTAATTCTACACAACTTGTAGTGATACAAATACTTACAGGTGATCTACAAAGTTTATCCCAAACGATGAGTTTATAAGAAGCTCATCCACCAAATATACATTTGACAAAGTTGCTCTGGTGCTGTTGCCGATGCAATTAAAGAATCAACTTGTCCTTGTACACTCAATGGCATTCCAGATTCTTCCATTTGTCCTTGTAATTTACCAGCCATACGTCTCATCGTTTTATCAGGGCTAGCACTTGAATGGTTCTGTTTAACATGATTTGTTTGCGTTGCCTTGCTCTTATTCCACTCCACCAAAGGATCATGTACAAGTGTTTCCAACACATTGATAAGTGGTTCCTTGTTTTCACGTAACACTTTCATCGTTTGTTCACATACTGATCTATAAACACCTTCATATCCAGTAATACCAAAAGCATCAATCATGTTTTGTGTCAAGCGGAATGGCACTACTTCAGGTGTCGATAAAGTCTTTCCCTTATCGAACAACATACTAAAATCAACGTGAATTAAATCACCGTTTGATTGGTCTAGTAGAATATTTTCACTGTGGCGATCTCCCAAACCAACCATATAGCCAACCATGGACATTACAGCAGTTGTTCGAGCATAGTTTAGTCTTGACTCAAACCACTTTGTTGGTTCTGGGAATGTTTGTGAGAACCATGCATGGAATACAGGTGTATATTTTGGTAGAATCTTGTTCTTGAATGCGTTAACGGTCGTGCAGTTTCCTCCATACAAACCCTTTGTTTCAGTACTACTTGGTTCTTTCAAGTTGACCATGCGATACGCATCTTTGATACAGTTACGATACGTGTTTGTGTTTTTGACCCATTCTACGAGACCATATTGATCATTGAGTGGAATTGCTGCAAATGTACGAATGTATAGTTTTCTTCTACGTGTGTCAGGTGTTTTCTTCATGAAACGATTCAAAATGCTATTGAGTTCCATCATACGGTGATCTTTTCTCAAATCATCTTCTTTTGCCAAGAAATAGTGTTGTTCTCCGTTACTTGTGTTGATGGTCAACTTTTTTGGTTTTTGTAATGAATTCATGAGTACGACTTTGTTTTCAAAGTTTTTGAAATGGATTGGTTCCTCTGGGAATGGATCATATTCGGTATCTAATTTACCAGTCTTTGATGCTCGTTGTGGTAATGTGACGTTGAATTGTTTCTGTAATGGAACGATCAAACTTGTTGGTGGGTTGTCCATAATGTTCTTGAAGAATCTGTAATCTTTTAGATTGATAGTCGTAGCCGTTTCATCTTTGACGACTTTCTTTGGACAAAGTGCGAGTAGTGCTGTGAAGAGTTCTTCTGCTTGTTCAATCATATCTCGAACATCATCGTCATCTGTATTTTTAACATTGCGAAGGATTTGTTCTGCTTCCATTTTTCTTTCTTTCACATTGTGATTTAACACAAAACTCAAACTCCATAGCGTTTGTGGTGTATATCTTACGATTACAAGTTCTACCATTTGTCTGACAATATCTTTAACGACACTGTTTTCATGAGTGATACGAGAAACAATTTGTGAAAAGGCAACGAACCACATGTATGGTGGTACGTGTTGGATGTGATCGTCCATGATTTTCTTGTACTGGTTCATGATCTTTTCAATAACAGACTTGTTTTGTTTTGTCAACTTGGACAATGCTTGATGTAAAAATGTACCAGCAGAGAATAAGAGTGTCAACATACGAGGGAGTGCGTTGTATAGATTCTTGTACCCATAGAGTAATGAATAACCATAGTTTTTCAATACATCAGGTAGAATACTTTTGTATGGTTCTAGTTGAGTGAGCAAAGCTTCGTTTTGATGACCTTGCCGACCTGACGTATACTCTTGACTTTGTACAGTCTTTTGAACCTTATCAATTTCGTTTGTGAATAACATATCTTTGTATCGTGCCAAATTAAAGTATCCCATCTCCCATTGTTGTTCCATTTTGATAACTTCTTCGTATGATTTGGTAACTTCTTCAGAACTTTTATGTCTTGTTTTATCGTTCCATTTGACAGCCATGAGCATCATTTTCGCTCTGATTAGATTCAAATCTAAATCTCCAACTTTGTCTGTTTGTAATTGGAATTGTCGAGCAGAATCTACCAAAGCGATTGCTTGTGGACCTAACCCTTGATCCCACAAAAGTTTAGCGTTCTCAATGTAAAAATTTGGTGGAGGGTTGCTTCTTGCTTGAAGAATTGCACTAGATGCTGTTTGAAGATGTCCAACCTCACGAGCAAGTTTTGCCCAAGATAACCAACTCTTTCCGACTTCACTGTCGAGACCATGGATGTTGTAGATCACTCGACGTAGTGATAGTAGTGGTTCTCTGGTGTGTAGAGATTCCATTGTTAGTTTGATGCTCTGTTCCATGTTATTTGCAAACTTTTTCAACTTGTCACTGGCAATTACCATTCTTCCTGTTGTGTCGTTTCCAGTGCTGTAATCCCAGAGAACGAAACTTTGTTCCAATTCGTTTAGCATCTGCGCTTGTACAATATATGGATACGAGCGTTGATACGACTCCATACTTGCTGCCGATAGTGGAATGATCAACTCTCTTCTCGTTCGCTCGATGATCTCTTTGAATTGTTCTTTGTCACGTTTTCTGTACGCTAATAGTGCTTGTGCGATACCATACTCAAAGTCTGTAGGATTTGCTTGTGTTTGGAATTCTTCAACCAAACTCCATTGTCCTAATCTCCAAGCAGATTGTACTGCGTACGTGTGAAGGTCTTGAACATTTGTTTTAGTGTCGCGAAGACGAGTCAACGCTCCATCAATGTTTCGTAACATAGTTTGTAAGTGACCCAAGTTTCTGAAACACTTGAGTAGGTTCAAGTGATGTTCCATACTGTCAGGTTCTTTTTGCAACGCAAGTTCGTAACAATGCATAGCTTCTATCCATTTTCCACTTGATTCGTCGTCTAGAATTTGTTCTTGTAATGAAGTTGAAGTTCTTAGAGTGGCAATACCAACTAAACCATCAGGTTCGTCTAGTTTGCTGTAAATCTTTTGTAGTTGTGCGACTTGTTCTGCAGTAACCATAGATGACTTTAGGAATGGTTCTTTGGCTGGTTTCAATTGACGAAGGTATTCTTCATAGTACTTGATAGCACGTGTGTACGCATTGTTAATCATTGCACTACGAGCTAGTATATCCTTTGGTATCTTTTGGATTAGGTCTGTTACTCGTTTGATATGTAGCTCTGCAGTTGGATTTTTTCTTCTTTCCAAGCCATACGTTCTAATGTCGATATCTAACCACTTTTTCAATAGCTCTACCAACGCGAAGACTGTCTGTGCATGTTCTGATACGTCAGAGTCCATATGTTCGAGAACAGCCATGATCTCTTTTCTAATATTATCACGATGTTCTTCTTGTTCTGCAACACGAATGACGTGGTACACTGCATATGGCAAGATGAACATACCTGCGGCTTGACTTGCTCCGACAATTAGTTTTGAATAGACAAATACTACGGACATGAGTCCGTCACCTCTCTTGCAAAGCTCACTAATCCAAATTCTTAACCACTTGGTTTGTGACATCTTTGGTTTGTAAATTGGGAAATGTCTTGGTAAACTATCACTTGTTACATAGTACGCAGAGTCTAGTAGTGGTGTGATCGCTTCTCTTTGTTGTTCAGTAAGTCCTCTCCACCATGGATCTCTATCCATATCTTGTAATTTTAAAGGAGCAGAACGTTGATTCTTTTCTTTTGTCTCTTTCTCTTCTGGTACTTTTTGACTTGTTTGTCGATGAATGAAACGCAACAATTCTTGAATCGCGTAACAGACTTGATCGTGATGTTTGGTTTGCGAATCTTTGAGACACTTGATACCATAGTCTGTAATCATTGATCTCGCGAGTTCTACTGCTGTCACTTGTTCTCTAGTATCCGATTTTGTAGGAATAGAAAGTATGCTTGGATCTAACGCACCAACGACACCCAAACACTCTGTACATGCAGATCTTACATCAAAGTTTGAGTCGTTGCAACCTGATAAAAGTCGATAAACCAAGGTGTTGATTAACGTTTCGTCACTAATCACACTACTACGGAACTCATCTTGTTTCTGTTGGAGCATCGTTTTGAGTTGTGCTAAACACATGACCACAACATTCGAGTTCTCATGGTGAGTCATTCCAACTAGGCGATTGATTTGTGCGTTGAAGGTCATCGTTCCAACCTGCTTCTCAATAACACTATTCACTTTGTTCAGTGCAGGAATATTCGGTAAGTATGGAATATCGATTAGAGCGTCTCTGAAGATATCTTCTTGAACGATGATTAACTCTTCCAACACTTTGACAATCTTTTCCGTCTCTTTTTCAACGTATGGCAAAAGAATAACAGCAATTTGTCCCAAGTGATGCTTGAGAGCGTTATTATCTGACTCACAAATAAACGTGTACCATACATCACACGCTGTAGGTAAGAGTACTTCATCTTCCATGGCATCCTTCAAGAAAGACATTACTTTTGTATAGCAACGTTGAGAAGAGCCTAATATGCGTAACAAGTTGTCGAAACAAATCAAACAACGAACTCGTTCTTGAGGATTCTTGTCGGTAGTGATGACTGATGTAATAACATCCATGATACCCAAAAAGTGATCGTTCAAACGTATCTTGTATGATTCTAGCGAAAGTTTCTTTGATATGAACGTGAGTGCCTTCACCACCAAGTTATACTTGTTTTTATCGTAGTCACCGAGTTGTAAGATCAACTTTGTTGAAAGACCAATAAGTCCTAACGAATAATTGATCTCTTTGTTACCCTTAAGTGGTAGTTCACATAGTGTTCCCAAAATATAAACTAGAAACTCATCAGACATGGCGTCCTCCATGAACAAATGAACAAAGATTTCTTCCAAGTTTTCTACGACCAAATCTCGAACGCTCTTCTTGATAGCCGTTGATAGTTGCACAAGCTTATCTTTGTGACGATTCTTGACTAGTTTTGGAAGAATAGATGGCAGTGCTTCCATTAGAAACTCTTGTTCGTTTGTGTCGAATATGGCTTCTGCTACCATCTTGATGAGCATGTTCTTATCGCTCAACTTTGAATAAATCCAATCATTCAAATACTCTCTAAACGGATCGAATAGTCTTGCTTGATCAGGTGTCGACTTTGCTCTTGCAATGTACCTGATTTGATCATACGCAGTAGCAATAGAGTGAATACTATACGTTTGATCGGATACTAAACCTTCTAAAAAGAAGAACAAGATCGAAACTAGTGCATCTCCGTTGGCATGTGCACCAATGTGACCGAGTGTAATCAATAGACTCTGCAAACTCAAATGCTTCTTGTTGCTTTTTGCTTCTGAAATATAACTACTGATATGCTTGAACAATAGTTGAATACTCTCGTCGGCCGTGGCGTTTGGTTGGTTAAAGTATACCTTGATTGGCGTTGCGTCGCCAGTCACGAAACAATCGATTGTTGATGCAAACTTAATACGTATCGCAGTATCATGATCGGCAATCAACGAAATACACTTTTCTATTGCTGCACGATTGTTTGCAATATCTTCTTTTGGTGAACTTTTGATAAAGAATGGTACGCTCTCTAAGAACGCTTTGCGAACAGATTTGGGTTTCTTGTCGTCTAACAATCCAAAGAATACAGTATTGTCTGTGAGTGAAAACCCTTTCTTTCGGTCATTTCCATACGCGTGTCTTACGACCTGTCCAACTGCCATGCCGAGTTCTTTTAACACGGCTTCTGAACTGTTCTTTGGCAAACATTTTCTCATTTCGGATAATATAACTGATGCCATTTGAGCACCATTGTTTTTGACAAAAACAGGAAGTGCACGTATGGCGGCTGCTCGCACTTTCTCTTCCGTGTGTTTGATGAGGTCCGTTAATTTGGAACATCTTTCTTTCATGAGGAACGATCGTGAAAAATATCCAAAGAATGGAATATGAAGAACTCGATGGTGTTGATCATTCTCAACAATCGCTTGAATATAGTTGAGTATCGCTTGTTTAACATTATTTTCAAAATAGTCAAATCCAATTGCTTTGTGAATTTCCTCCAACAATGCTAGAACTTCTTTCACGAAAGGATCTTCTTTTTTGTCTACTGGTCGTACTTTCAAATGGCAATTCATACATTCAACCATAGTCGAGAACAATTTGTTCATCGTCTCCAAAATATTCGAATCTTCAATATCTTGAATAACATATATACACGACCTGATCATTGTGTCTACGACCTTGAAGTGAGAGGTGTATTCCTCACTCAAAATAGCAGGTTCGAGGTCTGTTATCACTTTTGTTTGTTGTGCAAATTCTGTGAATAATTGCATGCATGCTTCTGATAGTGAATTGTCAGGCGGGAACGGCGAATCCAAATCGAAAGTTAGATCGAGTTTGCGAGAGACGTCAATCTTTCTTTTCTTTTGTGGTTGAACAATTTCGCTCACTTCATCGTCACTGTTTACATCTTCAACTACGTCATCTTCGTCCTCTGCCTTGCGTTTCTTGTTTGATGGTACTTCATTACGAAGAAAGTCTCGGAAACAATCTACCATCGAATCACGCATTGTCTCATCCGTGAGGAACGGGAAAAGTGCAATAATAGCACCATTCCAATACTCTTTCAAAACTTCTTTGAAATATTTGACCATAGTGTTCTTCATTTTCACACTTTGGGTACTTCCGACTACCCAAGTAATACTGTTATGCACAGTTGTGATGAGTCGTGAATCTAGAGTTTCACCATTACTTCTTTGCTGAATAGTCTCGATACATTCCGCCAAATAGTCATCAAACTCTTCGTCACGGAATTTGGGAATTCTCTCTTTATCTTGTCCAAATGTGAGCATCTTGATCAGAATATCGATTAATTTCTTGTTGGAAAATGCTTCGATTGCTCCGCCATCTTCGTGTTGCAAAATCTTGTTTATACATCGTAACGACACCTTCTTTATCTTTTTATCTCCAATGTTCAGCTGGATACATAGTTGCATAAAGAACGATATGTCAGGTACACTTGTGAATTGTGCGTATTGGTCGAGTAGATGATAAACCACGAACGTTAAATAGTATTGCAGAGCGATGCATTGTTGTAGTGACTGTATGTGAACTGTAGAAGGACTACACTGATAGTGCATTGAACTCTGAGGTAAAAATGGTATGAGTATTTTGTGTGTTGTATCGGCACGAATAATATTAGTGAAACTCATCCATATCTTTGTTAAATCTTAAACGGTGTTAGTGTGTAAACTTGGTACACCATACCTTTTAGCATTTGGATGAGTTCTTCAAACGCAACACGAAACCGCTCCAAGTCACACGAATAAAACATTTTAAAAAGCCACACAATCGATGTTTTGACTTGTTCGTGTATATCGGCTTTGAATTGGTGCGCAAAGAATGGAAATAGTTCTAGTATCAAACGAACGAGATTATTAGTGTCTGAGTACGATTGTGGACACTTTTCCGCAATAACAGCAACTAACATAATAGCGGTTTGTAGTTCCTCTTCTGTAATGTTCGTAGTGTTCGAATTATTTAGATTGTACGCCTCTGAAAACTTCATTATTCCTAAAACTTCTGCAAATGTGTGCTCATTTTTCGGCTTTTTGTTAAGGATATCATTTATCCTCTTGTGAAATGGTTCATTGACTTGCGTCATGTTGCATTCCTGCCAAAATGAATTGAGAAGTCAACCACGTAGGTTCCAGCAAAAAATTGAGTTGCTTTACACAAGATTTGTAGTACGTGCAAGATGCATGACGTTAGTTTTATGTTGCAACTATTTGTCTTTTTTATTCACAAACTTGCTAAGTTTATCTCCGCAGTGATTGCACATTCGACCAGCTTTCACTTCCAAGTGAAAAACATTCCTTGCTTCAGCCAGTCGAGTAGGCGGTAAGCGATAACTTCCGCCAGGCGCGCCGCATATGGTGCATGCTGAAGTCATGAAAATTTCGTGGCAATCTTGACAAAGTCTGTCCTTGGTTTTTAAGTTACCAGCCTTAGGAAATACTATTTTATACAACCATAAGGCCTCATACCTAACAGCTCTACCTGTGCCTTTTGTGCTGCATCCGCATGTTGCACATGTGGTTTTCTTAGCGGCAGTAGGACTGGTTACGCTAACATCAGAATCGTTTAGTGACAACATAGGCTCTTCCTTCTTTTCTTGTCTATGCGAATCTATCTTGCGTTTCTTTCTTGCTGGTTCAATTGGAATGACAATTGGTATCTCATCTTCGTGAAAAAGAGGAATTTCAGGCGCAATAGTACTAAGGCTACTATTAGAACTATAACATATGCAAGGTGCGTTCATATCTGTGACTAAGAAAGCTAAGCAAAGATCTTAGTTGACCACTTCAAATTTGGTGATGGCAAGTTTCACTCGCAAAGATCTTGAGCTCACTAGGAGCACAGGAAGCACCTCATGTCAAAGCGAAACTGAACCCTTCTTTGTTTTTGGTGAAATTCTGTTGTGAACTTTGTAATAAAAATAGCCACCAACTTATTTTAAAAATATGAGCACACAAAACACAGACGATTTAAACAAGTCATTAATACAAGATCCATACTCAAATCCTTTCGAAACAAAGATGGACAACTCTATTTTCGCACCTATTCAAGCCTCAGAGCCATGGTCATTTGCTGCACGTGGCAAACTCTTTCTAATTGTAGGACCAGCAGGAGCCGGTAAAACCACTATTCTAAATCGCGCCAAGAAGATTATCGGTGATGATGAGAAATATGCGTTCCCTAAACGTGTGATCGTTAAACAAAAAACACAAGATGATGAAGAAGATTTTGTAGAAGCCAGTTCTATGGAGTTCACATCAATGCAACAAAACGGCGAGTTTGCTTTTTGGTGGACTTCACACAGCGGTGTTAGATACGCCATTAGAGCACAAGATGTAGATAACGCACTAAACGCACAAAAGAACGTTGTCATTCAAGTTTCTAGATCAGTTCTTGATGATGTCAGACAAAAGTATGGAGAGACAAACCGGATCACAGCCATTGAAACAACTGCTGATCCCTCCGTACTTGGTGGTCGTCTATCAAAATTCAAAAAATTAACAGATAGTGAAGTCAAGGAAAAATTGAAGCGAACAGAATCACTAAAGACACGTATCCAACAAATAACAAACGTCCTCACCATCGAAAATAACGGATCCATCGAAGAAGGTGTGAACAAACTATTGGAAGCTCTACTATTCAAAACAAAACCAGCAGAACTTGTATCCGCTCCACCACTAGAAGTTGAAAAAGAAACTGCCATTGTCGTTGCTGAACCAATCGCATCACCAACAAAAGCCGCTCCAGTTGTCAATGAAAACGTTGTCACTAATATTGATGCTATTGCTGATGAAGTCGCAAAGGAATTCTTTGGTGACGGTCAAATCAGAGGATTGATCCACAAGAAAGCAGAAGAATCAGACAGAGAGCACAAACAAAACGAACAAGCAAAGAAACCAGTCGCTGCTGCAACAACTACAACTACAACAACTACTATTACGCCAAAGGTTACCGAGAAGAAAGTAACAAGTGAAAGCAGAGTAATCACTAAAACTCAAAAGAAGTCAGAAGAGAATATTTTCGTCAAGGCATTCAAATGGATAGGTATTGTCGGTGCAGTATCAGCAATTGGTGTTATTGTAGCCAAGAAATTCCGTTTATTCGGCAAGTAAAAAATTCTATGAGTTCAAGAAGAATATTTAATTTGTATTACTTTGCTTGCTTCAATCTGGCTTCATTCTCTTCATCTAAAACACGTTGGAGTGAAACTGCTTCTTTTTGTTGTTTCTTTGCGTTTCTTGCTTCAAATTGTTGCATGCTCTCGATAATTCTTTGAACAATAATAGCAGTAGTCAAGTCCTTGCGTGGACTTTCGATTTGTTTGTACATTCCCAAATCTTTAACCAATTTGAAAGGATCTTGCTGTGGTACTGGTTCTTCAACTGTTCCGTGGCCAACAACTTTCACGTTGAGTGAGTCCAAAACGTCTTTGGTGACTACAAATGGTGCACCAATGACAACATCGTCAACATAACGGCAACTCAAAACGCCTAACACGCGTTCGTGTACATTCATAATTGGGAAACCTTGTCCTTTAACTTGAGTGATTACATCATCGTCATGCAGACCTACAATCAAGTATGTTCCGAGTTCTTTTGCTTTTTTCAAAAATTCAATGTGACCAACGTGGAATAAATCGAAACCACCATCAACGTACACGATAACATCATCATCGGTTGGTTCGCGTACTTTATCTTGGAATTGAGTGATTTTGTGGGTTGTTGGCAAGAATTGACGCATTTTGGTGTATGGTGAGATTAGCATAGTGTTCTCTTTCTCTTCTACTGGTGCTGGTACTTGCGATTCTGCTAGTTTGTGGATTCTCGCGAGTTTGAGCATACGGTCAACGATATCGGTGGAACTGACACCTTCTGTTCTCTTAACAATACTAAAAACCTGTTAAATAATATGAAATAAAGCATACAGCATCATTCCGGCTTCGTGGATATATTTGTAGGTATCTTCTCCATTCTCATCGAAAGAAATGTCTTCTCCGTGTACGCAAAAATCGATATTGTGTTTTTTGAGTTCGGCAACCTCTGTAACGTATGGCGCACCTTCCATAACATGGTCTACCCATTTACATGAGCGTACCGCTTCGTATCTCTCTTGTTCGTTCATTACTGGAGGACCTATGATGTGATTAGGAGCACAGAATGGTAAATACCTTTGTGTCTGCGGATATCTTCGTCAGTGTGTACACCAACAAATAGTTCTACTCTAGGGAATAGTTTCTTTGCTTGGCGAATAGCATTAGCGTGACCAAAATGCATCATATCGAAGCATCCATCAACCCCTGCAATTGTGAGCATATTTATCGATAGTACTTACATATCTTGTAGACGCGGTCTTCAAAGTGATCTATTTTCGAGATTTGATACTTGGTAGGCTTTTGCGACATGATAACGTTTGTTATCTTAAAAGTTGACTAGCTTAAACTTGGCTTGAATTGATATGACGTCACTGCAGAGCAACGGTAACATTTTTAACAGGTGTCGGAGCGGAGTTCACATCGCAATAATAGTACATTTTAGTTTATTATCTCTTGTTTAACTTATGTATTCGTTACCCAAGCTAGAGACGTGTATGTATTTGTCAGCTGATCCTGAAACTAGTTGTTTGTTGTTGAATGCAACAGTAAAGACGGCCTTCGAGTGATCACTTAGTACTTTGACCTCCTCACCATCTTGAATGTTGTACACTATTATACATCCATCTTCACTGCAGCTCACGAGTAAGTTGGAGCTCAGCAGACTCACTTGTACCACTGCATCATTATGTCCACTTAGTTCATGCAAACAAATGTTATTCTTCAGGTCCCAAACTTTGATATAGTTATCTTCACCTCCACTAACAAGTGTATCTCTATCTACTAGCGCCAATGACGTCACATACCCTACATGAGCGTGTATTGTGTTCTCCATCAAGCCAGTTTCTACATTCCATATATTAATTAAATTACTTGTTCCTGTTGCAACAAGTCCATTCGGTAGTGTTTCACAACAATACACCCAGTCTTTGTGTGGACCTAACTCTTTCACTAGTTTTCCACCTTTTACTCTAAAATCATAAATTGCCAAATTCTTGTTCTGTAATCCTATCATGAGATACTTTTTCGATGGTCCAAATGGTATCAAGTTCTTGTGACCATACGACGACAACGGTGCCGAAGTAGTAATCTCATTGACAACCTCGCCTGTTTGCCAATTAAAAATTTTCACACTTGCTGCTTCAAATGTTGCGCAAATGAGTAAGTTTTCATCATCAATACAGGCTAGTTCCCACATGTTTATCATGTGATCCAAATCTTTTCCAAATGTACGTACCAGTTCGCACGTACTAATATTCCATACTTGTATGCACCCTAAACGAGTGAAACTCACAGCAACTAACGAGTCGTCTAACCAAACGATACAAAAGATTGTATCTAGCGTTTCTATACTTGAAGTTACTGCTCCAGGTATCAAGTTCAAGTCTGCGCGTTCACGAACGCTATCGACGTACTCGTCACAGTGGATCATGTATTCCTCACTCATAGTTAGTGGTTTATCTCCTACTCCTATTTGCATGCGTAACTCTTGAACTTCATTAGTCAATTCGTTCAACTGTACTTGCTGTAAAGGTATCGTTTTCTGAGTTACATCAATGATAGTACTTTGTAACAGTTCCACTTTCTCTTCTAATGATTTGATCGTTTGTTGTTGTGATTGTATGACTTGTGACATGATTTCTATGATCGATTGCGACGCTTGTTCGTAATTGAAACTGATTTGCTCGTGTTTCTTGAACACTAGTTTACACAAATCTCCAACGCGCTTTCTTTCACGAAAGTTTTCTACGACATGCAAATACAATCGTTCGTTGTGCGGGTCCAAATCGTTCACTGCTTCTACCATCAAATCACACGCCAAATCTTGTTGGTCATCATCGCAAAAAAGTTCTGCTGCTTTGATGCAAACGTATCCTGCGTATTGTGGGAATTGACTGAGAATGAGCGCCTCTTTTAGTGTGAGAAGGTTGTCCAACGCTTTTGAACGACTTTCTGCGAGGTGAGAAAACGATTCACAGGCTGAAGCAACTTTAAAACTAACATCGGAGTTTTTGTGAGTCTTTGGGTTCAAAATGTGATGCAAAACTTCCGAAAGAGTTTTGATTGCGTCTCGTTGTTTGTGCAATTCGTCAACGTGCTTGTGTTTCTTCATAATTACTCCCATTAGTGCTACTAAAAATTGTAGAGCGTCTTCGTGGTGTCCTAGACGATCGTGTGCACGAATTAAAACTTTCAAAATAGCGGTATTCTCTGGTGTTTCGTTTTGCGCGAGCTCCAACGTAATTATGGCGTCATGCAGCTCGTTATTACGACTTTCTTCAAGTAACGTGTTGGTGACTTTGATAATTTTCTGAACCTCCAACGCAAGACCATCATCGCTTGGTGAACTCATTCCAGAAACGTTTTTAGTGCTACTAAACTCAACTATAAAATTACAAGCAGAGAAAACAACATACAATTCGTTTGCAATGGCTTCATGTTAACGCTTGTGGTCTACGAGTTGATCAAAGTTTGACCTGTCAAAAATCAGTGCAATACAAGCAAAACTAAGACAACGAGGCACCTCTTTTGCAGTTTTTGTTATCGTTATTTTTGTAGGAAGTGATTTTGTGTTAAAATACTTGTTTAATTTAATACGCTAAATCATAAGTTAGCAATGGATGTTCAAAAAAAGAATGCAACTTCCTACTGCAATTTAGTGCCTGCGCGATGCTACAGCACTCTACTGTACTGGGACTCTCCAAATGGTTCCTACATATGGAATAGTAGGAAGTTATGTGGGATTTGGTAGATCATACTTCAGGTTAGCACCCAGGTGCCTGTCCTACAATCGACCATTATCATACATTTATCCATTCGAACTGGCCCTATCACTTTGACAGCTGAAATCTGCAGCATTGTTTGTGTGCATATGAATGAAGACTACTGTAATCGACCAGTTGTCTTCACAATATATTTATCATTCGCAGCATTTGTTGTTGTTTGGAAATATCAGTGCAAAATTGTGGTACGTCAACCAGATCGTTTCTGTTACTTGTGTGACTAATTACAACATTTATTGCAATGCATTGTTTCCAAATACTATCCACTTAGGATCTTTCAAGACACTTGATTGAACTATCCTACCTGCGAAACAGTATGAAAGAATGTTGAATGCAACCAATGAAGCCTGAAAAATAATGTGAGTGCTGGTGCTGTTGAATGCTGCTTTGCATTGCAACTTCAATCCCTCAGGGTCTGCGACTCTGTTTAATGTTTCGCCGAGTAAAAGGATCTCCTCTTCTGTAAAATTCTTTTGAAAACCTACTTCGACTACAAACCTAAACTGTTCAGCAAATTTAGCAGGTGTAGCGTTTGCAATATTGCCCTTTGTGAATCTAATAGAGTTAATACCAGTAGCATTGATATAATGTACTGCTTCATGCTCTTTACGAAGCTGTTCTACAAGATTTTCTACGCTAAATGTAGTGTCATCTTTCATATTCTCTATTACTTCTATTAGCTTTTCTGTAAAGATACCATTGTCTTTCAACACAGATTCAGTAGATGATGCACTCAAATACTCTATTACTCGATCCTCTCCTCGTTCTGTACAACCGGCGTAACAACAGTCCAAAATGTAAAGTAAATGTGGTTTTGCCAAAGCGAGGCTCAAATATTCTTTGATGATATCAAAATCTATAGTGTGATCTGCAGTGATAAAATCGGCACTACAGTTAGCTTGTCCATGCAGGATGAAATTATCGTTATTCATTTTACCTTCCCCAGAATAATATACTACTAGCAACTCATCTTCTCCGAGGGTAAGACTAAAGCTAACCAACTTCACATAGTCATGTTTTGTGTGTAAAGCTACAACCGTCGTCTCAAATCCCAATTTTCCATGCATAGCTTCACAAAACGCCTCGCAATTTTCTTTACCTGAGTTCTCCCAATGAAATGCCAGCACTCGTTTTCTAGTGTATGCAGGTCCATTTTGTCTGCAACGTATTTGTTGCTTGATTGTTTCGACAATTTCATTAACTTCTCTGGCATCCACTTGATTTGATATTGCAGGTTTGCTTAAAGACGTTCCTACTGTACATGAGGTTTGTTCTGTCATTCTTGTTTACATTGTAACTAGTTGGCTCGTTCTAACACAAAAAACGAGTAGGTGTGTATGAATTTTATTCGCGCGTTGGCCAGTAACCCTGATGTATCTTTCAGTTGGCGTGCGGTTCTCGGTGAACTAATAGCAACGATGATTTACGTTTTTTTGAGCACTATGGCACACGTTTTATCACATCCTGATTCTGGGCCGATAGAGAACGCAAATTTAATATCTTCATTAGGTCATATACTCGCACTAGTGAGCGTTACACATACATTCCACCCAGTTTCTGGTGCACACGTTAATCCTGCAGGTACAAACATTCACAGAAAAATAACACCACAGTAACACTCGCAGCTATTGTCACAAGAAATCTAAGCGTTGTGACAGGTTTATTGTACGTTGTTGCACAAATTTTAGGAGGCATTGCCGGTGCAGGTTGGACGCTTTTATTCGCAGGAAATTCAAACGCACATTTAGGAGCTTACGAACTACTAGATCGAAACCAATTCGCAAAAGGATTCGGAATAGAAATTCTTTTAACATTCATTCTTGTTACAGTGTACTTTGGTGTTTCGATCAAACCAACACACTTGAACGAAGATACAGGTTTGGAGCCACTAACGTCACTTTTTGCACACGTGCCAATTGGGTACGCATTAGGTGCGTGTTTGATGGCAGTTCCTCTAACAGGAGCCTGTATGAACCCAGCAAGAGCGTTTGGACCAGAACTCGTTTCATGGAGGTAATAATTTTCCATTTTATTCTAATGAAATAGTTGGAAGCCATATTCGTGGATATACTATACTGGTCCGTTCATTGGTGGTTTTGCAGCAGGAATAGTGTTTGAATTTATCCTGACTAAACCACGGCGGAGTTACATGCGTCTGAAATGATATTTGTAACCATGTGTAAAGTAGCGTTTATCTTTCTCTGTTGATCTCTGCAAAAAACTCTTCTGTTATACGTTTTAATTCTTCTTCATCTACATTATCAACGATTTGTATCTCTTTTTCGACAAATGCTAACGCACTTGGCGGTCTAAGAGCAGATGTCGGTGTTTGTTCGATCTCTCCGTTTCGTAGTAGCTCTTCATCAAGTTCAAAATTGGGATCAACTCCATCGAAGAAGCTATTATCCACAGACATGATTTTTACGTCATTGTCTTCTTTCTTTTGTGCATCTAGAATTTTTTCTCGTTTTGATTCTCTTTCAAACATTTTCATTATCGCATCTTTCTCTTCTGTACTCGATTGTGCTTCTCCATCAACAAAATTGCACAAATCATTACTTAGTTCAACAAAAGAAACAGATCCATTGGCATCTCCTACTGCAATATATTTTCCATTTGCAGGTCGTATCGAATACAGTCCAGTATCAGTTAAAGAAACACTAACCATTGGTTTGCTATGATTATGCAAAAAGTCCCAAATGTTTAGTGCGCCATCCATACGAGTTGTGAAAAATACACCAGGTCTAGAGGGACTCCAACAACCACCAGTTAAGTACTCATCATGATATTTGGTTTCCATTAGTGGTTGTTTCCAAAAATCGTCCATCCATACACGAGCAGTCCAATCACCAATAGAAAGAAAGAATTTTGTGAGAAATGGATTTCTTTGTACACTATAAATAGTTCCATGATGACCAAAGTAATTTCGTTCAATCTTGTCTTTTTTCTTACTCTTTCGATTCCAACTAGCAATCATTCCTTGTTCTGTTCCAACAAGGAATTTACTGGTACTGTATTGTGTATTGTAATCCAAAGATACTAGTCCAATTGTTCCATCCGGTAAATGCTTACTACCTTTGCTTTCTAATAAATTACGTTCTAATGGTTCTCCTAGATTCCGAATATCCCAAATTAATAGTTGTCCATCAGTTGAGATACTTACGCATTCTGTCCCTGATTTACTTTGTATCCATTTGATATCGTAAATAGGATCAGTATGCGAGTTATTTATGTGAGAATAGTCAACTGGCTGCGACCCTCTCCGCGTATCAAAATAATCTAAACTATTAAAACGTGAAACATAAAACGTACAAATAGTTCCATTATATGCTCCTCCAACAATACATGAAGTATCTTTTGGATTATATTCCAAACAACATAGTGGCGATGTCGGTAATAAATGCATTTCCGGTGTGTTCGGATTATTAACATCCCATATGAAGCTATCAAAGTCCATCCCATTAGGTACTTCTTGCGATTGTGGCGTGCAATATGCAACAGCAAATTTTTTCAAATCTGAAGGGTACCATGAAATATACGCAGCTGTCCGCCGGAATTTTGCACATGGATCTTTGAAAACAGTCAGAACAGTCGCCGATGACGATTCTGTCGACCACATAACGTTCGATAGTTGATTATATTTTTCGCTTTGTGGAAAATACTGCTCGTAGACGTCTAGCGCATTATTTTGTCGTATGTTATGGTACATGGGTTTCGATATATCTTTCAAAACGCGTAAATATTTTTCATCATTTTCTACTTTCTTTTGGTACCGTCGTTTAAAGTCGATATCGTTTATGTTAACGTCTTTTGGCCATCCACCCTCAAGATGCAACATTCCTTGCGAATGGTAGTGTTTTGTAGTCGTATTCACCTGACATTGTTAGATTGAATTTAAAACTTACTTCGTGGTTGGACATTTCTGCTGCTGCTTGTACGCCTTTGTGACAAGGGTCGCGATCAATATACAAATCATTGAGAACGAGATTTGGTTTAATGTTCGCTAAAACAATAACGTCTGTATCTTCGAATTGGTAGTGCCCTCCAAATCGCCGCCGTTGTTTCTTGTATATATGCTCGATCTTATAGATGTCCATGATACCATCTGAGTAATTGTAATAACAGCTAGAAAATTTGGCGCCACTTTTCCAGCAAGGTTACAATTACTCAGGCAAGACAACTAGTAAGCAACCTATGAAGACAATATTTACGTCAGTAACGCAGGGTGCTTGGTTTGTTTGACTTTCTCGTGATTAAAGAAGCAAACAAACTGAAACAAATCTTTCTGCATTTCGTTCGATATGCATCATAATGTCGACATATGGGCTGTGATTAGCTCCAACAATATAATCTAGTTGCGAAGACAACATTAATAACGCATAAAACTCCTAATGTACTATTATCACTATAATAACAACGCAACTCATGAGGTCTTGTGTAGTATCAATAAAGCAAAAATATGAATGCAAAACGGTGGCGTATTACTGTCCGATTTGTTGCGCAAGAAGTTGGGGTTTGTTCTGCCAACCATCTAATGCTCAAATTAACTCTGTTACATTTGATAATAGAGAAACCGACAACTTGTTGTGTCCTCCTCCCAAAAGCCAAAAGTTTGCGGGTTTACCAGGCAAATAACTGTTTTTGATTGCGTCAAGCATGTTAGAATTGACACATGAACAAAGAAGACACACCACCTGCTGTAGAACAGCAGGAGATACATATTACTGAAGAAACAATACACAAAGCAGAAGAACTGCAGCTCAAAGACACAAATGAGCCTAAACCGAGGTCCTGGATGCAAATACTACCGATTATTGGTTGGGATATACTTTGGATAGTTGTGGGAATATTCTTCGCATGCTGCACAGGCTGCATACCACTTGTATTTTACTGGATTCTAGGAAGCTCTTTCGCGTCGATATCATTTGCGTCGTCAGATTCAATAGGAGCAACAACACAACAACTAGGACTCAGCATAACCTACATTGCAATAGCGGCGTTCTTTTGCAGTTTTATATCCAACTTTTGCTTTACATTTGGAGCGCAACGCATCAAAAACAGAGTGCAGCTCGCGTACTTTACCAAAGTTATGGAACAAGAAATTGGATTCTTTGATCTAAAAAAGACTGGTGCTCTTATGCACGCAGTGGGTGACGACGCAACAAAATTCACAGACATGTTTGAAGCGCATCTTTTGACTGTGGTAACAAATGGAACGCAAGCAGTTGTTGGATTCGTATTAGCAATGATTTCAGATTGGGCGATGACTCTACTCTTAATGGCAGGCGTTCCAATTGTCGCCATCATGAATATACTTTCCAGACCTCTAATGGCACACATAGTGACAATCATTTCGAAACAAAATGCTGCTTCTATGGCTACTGCCAGTGAAGTTATAACGTCGATCAAGACAGTACGTTCTATGGCAGGAGAAGAAAAAGAACGAAAACGATATTTTAATCAAATCGAAAAAGTGGTCAAAATTGGACTCGTTAGCGCGTGTATAAGAGCGATCAATAGTTTAATATCAGTATTTTTAATCTTTGGAGCAGTTGGATTGTCGTTCTGGTATGGAGGTATTCAACTATCAAAAGGCAACGTCGATATATCACACTTTATTCGCGTGTTTGGAATTGGAGTTATAACAGTCATTGGAATCTTGTTTGTGATTGTCAAGTTTCCAGAACTTGTGAAATCGCAAGCAGCAGCGATGATACTACTCAAAGTCATACTACGCAAACCAAAGATCCGGTTTAGAGGTGGTGAGATGCTAGAAGAAATCAATGGACATATTTCGTTCAAGAATGTTACATTTCGGTATCCAACTAGACCTAAAGTAGCTGTACTTACAAACTTCAACTTGGAAATCCAACCAGGTACAAGTGTTGCACTAGTAGGACAATCAGGAAGTGGAAAATCGACTATTGTTGGGTTACTGCAACGATTCTATGAACAAGAACAAGGAACAGTAGAAATCGATCACATGGACATCCGTGAAATGGATCCTGTTTGGTTACATCGTTACTTGGGTATCGTTTCACAAGAACCTACTCTATTTGCAACAACGATACGAAAGAACATCTCGTATGCTGTAGATACAATCAATGGACATATTAGAACATTTATGTTGAAACAGAAAAAGACAGAACAAGAGATACAAGCCAAGTTGGTACCAGTTACGCAAGAACTAATCGAGAATGCAGCAAGAGCAGCGAATGCACATACGTTCATAGAGAGTCTTCCAGATGGATACGATACACTTATAGGAGAACGTGGAGTTTCACTATCAGGTGGTCAGAAGCAACGTGTAGCAATTGCACGTGCTGTACTTCAAAACCCAAAGATTTTGTTACTAGATGAAGCAACATCAGCGCTAGATACCAAGAGTGAAGCACTAGTACAAGATGCGTTAGAAAAACTCATGGTTGGAAGGACATCAATTGTTATCGCTCATCGTTTGACGACTATTCAAAACTGTGATTGTATCGTAGTGATGAAACAAGGTGTAGTTGTCGAAGTTGGAAAGCATGATGATATGATCCAAAACCAAAGTGGAGCGTACTACGCATTAGCGTCAAAACAAATCAAAATGGGAACAGTTGAAACAGAATCAAGTGAATCTGTAGAAAGTGAACTTGATGAACAGAGTGAAGAGTCGTTTATCGAGCAAGAACCAGAGCCAGAGCCTGTTCCTGCAAACGTATCAACGGCACCTGAAATAGAACCAGAACCAACTCCAGTACAACAACCAGAAAAGAAAAAGAGACGGAAAAAGAAGAAATCGTTACATGATGCAGAAATTGTCGACCCACGAGAACCAAGATTGAAAAATCCGCTCAAAATGTTCAAATTAGTTGGTCCAGAATGCCTATTAATCGTCATTGGTTCGATCGCAGCCATCGGAATTGGATCTGTCCCCATTTTCAATTTTATGTTTTTCGGAAACATTATCACTGCAAGTTCAGGTTCCACTCGTAACAGCGACGGAGCGTTAGTACCATACCCACCTGGTTACTCGATCTATGACGAAGTAGCAAGACAAGCATCATACATTTCCATCGTTGCAGGACTAGGTGCCATCGCACAAATGATCAACAACTTTTGTATGGTATACAACACTGAAAGAGTAGCTGTACGCATGAGAAAAATCTTTTTCGCAAGTTTACTCAAGCAAGAAATGTCATTTTTCGATATCAAGAAGAGTGGCGTCATACTATCAATGATTGGTGAAGATATATCTACAGGATCAGCAGGACTAGTGATAAAAGGATCCATGTTTGCGCAACAAAGCGGACAGTTCCTCGTAGGTATCATTGTAGCGCTAACTGCATCATGGCAAACAGCGTTAGTCATACTAGCGGCAGGTGCACCTACTATTGGTATACTAATCGTATTCTCGAGTTTTTTCATCAATTTTTATAACAAGAGAACGATGCACTTATCGTCAAGATGCATGGGTGTCGCAAGTGAAGTGTTTGGAGCGATAAGAACAGTACGATCAATGGCAGGTGAAGAACGAGAAAGAGAACGCTTTGCTAGTGATTTGAGAACTATCTCTAGAGCAACGCTCTTCCGTGCACTAGCTACTGCAACCATGATGGGTGGAATACAGTTCTGTATATGGGCTATCGCTGCTCTTGCGTTTTGGTATGGAGGAATGTTAGTTGCGAACGGCACACTGGCTCCAGGTTCACTAATTCAAGTATTCGGAAACATGATGCTGGCAGTTACAGGTGCATCACTAGCACTGAACGAAGTTCAACATTTTTACAAGTCGTTTGCATCGATCAAGAACGTACAAAAGGTTACAGAACGCGTTCCTGCCATATCATGCAAATCTGGTATAAAACCAAACTCCATTCATGGAAATGTAGAATTCAAAGATATCACGTTTGCATATCCATCACGACCAAACGTCACCGTTATGAAAGATTTCAACTTGACGATCAACAATGGACAACATATCGCGTTAGTAGGAGAAAGTGGTTCTGGAAAGAGTACGATAACAGGATTATTGGAACGATTCTATGATCCAACCCAAGGACAAGTTCTTCTCGATGGTGTCGATTTGAAAACAATCGATTTGACGTGGTTACACAAGAACATTGCTATTGTAACGCAGGAGCCTACTTTATTCGCCACAACGATCAAAAGAAATATCACTTATGCACTAGATGACGAAAACGTATCCATGGAACGCATCATCGAGTGTGCTAAAGCTGCAAATTGTCACGAGTTTATCATGTCGTTACCATCACAGTATGATACGATGATTGGAGAACGTGGTGTAAGTATGAGTGGTGGACAAAAGCAAAGAATTGCAATTGCACGTGCGATGATACAAAACGCATCGTTGTTGATACTAGATGAAGCCACTTCTGCGTTGGATAGTACGAGTGAAAGTTTAGTACAAGAAGCGTTGGATAAACTTACAGTTGGAAAGACGACGATTGTTATTGCGCATCGTTTATCAACAGTAAAGAATTGTGATGCTATTGTGGTGATGAAACAAGGACAGGTGATGGAAATGGGAACGCATAACGAGTTGATACAGAAGAAGGGATCCATGTACTATAAACTTGCACATAAACAGATGGAGTTCGGAAACATGAAGAAAGGAAAGCAAGTAACGATCACAGAGAACGATTAACAACAATTCTGCTTTTCTAGTAATAGTTTTAACTCATTGGAAAAACCAAAGTGTTCAAGGTAGGAATAAAAATTCCAATTTGATTATTCTGTACAACCATGTTGAAACGGTTACAACTTTTTGGCAACTAAACCGTGCATGCCACACTTGACAAAGAGGCAACGAGCGAAAAAGAGCTGGACTGATCTTCCCTTTGACGTTGCAGCTTTAATACTGCAGTTCGTGGATCACATTGTCGAAGTAGAGTCAAAACGTGACGTTACGAAATTATTCGGTAGAAAAGGAGGAATTATATGTCAAATATACACTAGAGTGGCGTTTAAAAATGCAGTAGTTCCTTTTTGGAGTCAATCTAGAAGCATAACATTTATTCATACGCAAGGGTGGAAGCTATTAGAAACGTTTCAGTGGTTGGAAAAGTTCTCGCACCTTAAGAGAATGTCTTTTATACTGCAAAACGATAATCAGGTCATTCATTTTCACAAACCAAGCAAAGAACAAATGCAATCCCTTGTAGAAAAGATCAGTACAAACAATTTGAAAGAACTACAGCTCTGTATGACCCACAAATCACTTCATGCACTTAGTAAATCGATTTCAAAGTTGCATACCCTAGAATCGTTTACACTACAAACAATCCGCAGAAAAGAAGAGTTACATCCAGAACATGCAAAATTGATTGTGCAAGAAATGCAGGGATTAAACAAGTTAAAGTACCTATCACTGGATGGATTTCAAGTAGACTTTTCATTTAATTTTCCAAGCTCAATTACAGTACTCGATTTGGGATTGCGATACCTTCCCGTCTATGCAAGGAGTGGACGTGTTCTACACTTGAAGTCGCTCACAATCCGCCAGTTGTACAAAGATACATGCTTCACAAAAATTGCTGTACCTGCTATCAAGACGCTTACTGGATCATCACTAAATGCACTACATGTTCAATACAGACGGCTAAGTGACGTGAAAGCTATACTTGATGTTGTACCTACCTCTGTGAAAGTTCTATCGTTTGATGATAACAAGAGAATTATCAACGCAGATTTCAAGCCAATGCAGGAATGTAGTTTGGATCTCGATACGTTGTATCTTTCAGGTTATGCACCAGATCACCTTTATATTGTACTAGATGCTATAACGCACATATCTTCACTAAGATGTTTGAGCTTAGGTAGAGCCATATTAAATCGTAGGTGTGCAACAGCTTTGTTGAAACAGCCATGCTGCAAACGATAAAAATTACTGAGGGGCATATTGAATACGCGGGATTTGCACATCTCCGAGGTAAAGTAAGAATAGAACCAGGTGCTTTGTGTACTTTGGAATAAAAGCATTTATTCTAGTTGATTTTGTCCAATGCTTTTGAAAATATGATCAATGCCATGGCCAATCTACAATGAAATTAATGCTTGCTGCATTAAATGCCTGAAAAAAGGATTTGCAATTGTAAGGTTGTTTTTCGCGAAACATGTTTGTCTGTTAGTTCTTTTGGAGTGTTGCTGGTTATCAAGTACGTTCTACAATTTTTTATTGACGTTTTTGTGAGAAACCTTATTCTTTTAAAGAAGATAGCTGTATAACTTATTTAGTCAAAATTTTATCAACAATACAAACGACAAAACAATAATTGCTGCCAATGATGACAAAAAGACGTTTTGCCAAAAATAACGGTAAGTATCGTGACCATCAACAGTGATAAAGTACAGACTAGCCTTAACCCAGGGTGTCCACGAAGGAAACACACTGCACACTGAATCCCGTGGGAAGTACGCTTTCCCCAAGCACTTGGATGGCTGGAACGCAGAACTCAAACGTTTGAGTCAGCGGATTACCCTATTTCGTCGTCAAGTTTAAGCTATGACGCCACACAGATCAAATAATACCGTTCGTTTCCGTACTGCCTTGTGGGATACCGAATTGACTGCGAGGTTGACACAGGCTAACCACGAAGCTATCCTCACACCAACAAACTTTAGAAATGATAAAACAACTCAGCGGTTAGTGAAGCCTGCAAGTAACGATCACAGAGAACGATTAGCAGAATAAACTGCTTGTTGCATGTTTAACATTCAAGTTCTTGTTTACAACTTTTTTCAAGTTACCGTTATGAAAGTTAGCAAGAGGTTGCGATTGTTTAAAGGGTGGAAACATATAGAGATCGAAACATTTGCGAATATTCTGCTATTCCTTGATTACGTAGTCGAAGTAGAGTCAAAAAATGACATGATCAAATTATTTGGCAAAAAAAATCAAACCGCATTTCAAGTATACACCAGAGTGTCGTTCAAAAACGCAACAGTGCCATTTTGGAGCAAATCAAACAGTATAATGTTTATTCATACGTCGGCATGGTGGATGGAAAACTTCAATAACCTGCAACGAGTATCAATCACACTGAAAAATGAAGACAAAGTCAATAACTACACCACACCTAATATCACCGAAGTAGAATCACTATTGGAAAAGATTGAAAGTAGCGCAGTGAAAGAATTAACATTTGGTCTGACTAATGACTCGTTCGAAATGCTAGAAACATCGATCTCAAAGCTTCATACGCTAGAATCACTCACACTACGAACAATTGATAGAAAAAATCGTTTTGAATCCGCAATGATTTCAAACCAGTTAAGTGAGTTGAGCAACCTCAAGTATCTATCGTTAGAGGGATTCATAGTAGATTTTACATTCGTTGGTCATTTACACTCGATCACTGCACTAGATGTAGGCTTGCAGCATCAGTCATTTTTCTGTAAAAGTATTGCACAAGGTGGTATGCCTTTAAAAACGCTCACGCTTCGACAACTATACAAGAAAACTTGCTTTGCACTAGTGGCTGTACCTGCTATCAAGTATCTATCATCGCTGTCTACTTTGAATGCAGTACACATTCAATACCGAGCATTGCATGATGTGAAGGCCTTACTGGATGTTATACCATCTTCAGTTAAAGTTCTGTCCATCGAAGGTGTTAGAGTGTACAAGAACGCACAGTTCTTTCCACTAAAAACATGCAATTTGGATCTAGATACATTGTATCTCTCCGGATATCTTTTTGGTAGTCACCTGAGCGTAATATCAGCAGTGAAGCATTTTACTTCACTTCGAACTTTGAGTTTAGGAACTGCAAAAGTTAATCATAAATGCGCCGTTGCGTTAGGGAGGCTGCCCTCGTTGAAAACTGTTAAAATTACTGAAGGTAGCATTGAGTATGACGGAATTGCCTATTTAAAGAGTATCATAATGGTGATACCAGGTCCTCTTAGTGAATATGAAGCAAGAGTGCAAGCAATTATGAAACTATAAACACAAGATGCTTGAGCAAAAAGATTAGTACAACCACACTTCTTACAACAAAAATGCTCAAACTCAGACCCACTCTACGCTATTGCGGTAACATAACGCCACTATTTAAATTATATACACGTACAACTTTTCGCTCCAACCTTCGCTTGTACGCAACAAATGCTCCCAAACTAAATACAAACGTACACGAAACAATTAAAGAAGCATACAGACTATTCGAAGTTAATGAATTCACAAAAAGTCAGACTTTGTTCGAACAAGCCATTCCAGAACTTGAGAACTCGCAAGATGTTAAAGATCGACTCGTATATGCCATTGCCTGCAACAACCTCGGTGAACTTTTACGGTATATGTCGAAAAGTGGTGTAAACACTGCAAAAGGCTCCAAATATACTTCCCGAGATATCACAAAGTTGTACAGAAAAGCGGAATCAATTTTAACACAAGACCAAAATGCTCAAGACAGAACGAGGAAAGACGAGATTGCGTGGTGGCTTGGTACATTTTATAACAACAATGGCTTGTACTTGATGGAGAACATGAACAACTTTACAGAAGCATTAGAACGGTTTGGAAAGAGTTTGGAGATTCGTCAAGAATTGTTCATGCGAACAATAACAGATCCAGACCCAAATAGTGAAATCGATCCTGTAAAATTGCAATGTCACATCGCTATCACGTATAACAATATTGCTCAGTGTCACAGTAACAAGCAAAATCCTGAACTAGCACTACAGCAGTTTAACGAAGCTCTTGCCGTTTTTGCACGTGTACGAGGACACGAAAGTGTTGATGTACAGTATCACAAGTTGTATGTAATCACCATGAACAACATTGGTTTGATACACTTCAATGCAGGACGATACGATGAAGCCATTCAACAATATACTGATGCTCTTGATGTGATCACAGGTTACGACAGCGATCCTACAGTTAAAGAAGTAAACAAACCCAATCTAGTAGCAGTAGCTGCAGAAGAGTTTGGTGTAACAATGTCCAACTTGGCGAGTGCGTTTTTCAGGAGTGGTAGAGTGCGAGAGGCAGAGCAGTTCTATAGAAGAGCATTGGACGTGTTTGAGAAAGTATTACAACCCAATCACAAGTACATTGCCACTACATGTACGCAGTTAGCTATGACACTGAAGCAGAAACACCAATCAACAAGCATAGAAAAAGACTTGGAAGACAATTTGCTAAAATCAGCATCCAGCAAACTATCGGACTACAGAAAGAAGATATACGGTAGAATATTTAGTAAATTTCAACAAGATGAAACACCTACTGACAATGAAAAAGAGAAAGATTTGAAAGAAGCACAAGAGCTCACAGAACGAGTACAAAAAGTAATGGCTACCCACATTAAAAATCGAACGTTCAAATAAATACATGTGCATCGTCACTGCGAGCGTACTGGTTCTGTATCGTCATGTTTTTTGTGACACGTCACTCTGGCCAATCAAACACAAAAATTGTAAACTCGATCTTTTTCGAGATATTTTTTATTTCGCCAAAACAGCAACAGTGAAAACCAGCTGTTCATCGAATCGATATGAATTATCACGAGAATGAAGAACTAAATGGTCTAAGACACAGCTGGAATATTCTTCCAGGTACTCGTGTCGACGCATCGCGCATGGTTTTACCAGTTGGCGCATTATACACGCCATTGAAGACAATCCCCAACTTACCGGTACTAAACTACGATCCAGTTGTATGCAAAAATTGTCGCGGAATTCTAAATCCTTTTTGCCGTCCCAACTTTCAATCAAAGACTTGGGACTGTCCTATTTGTTTATCTAGAAACGTATTCCCACAGAGTTATTCGGGTATCAGTGAAACAGTAAGCTTTTTGCTAGTTTAAATTAATTATTTTAGCAACTCCCAGCTGAACTCTATCAACAATTCACAACTATCGAGTACGCGTTACAGAAACCACATGCGATCGCACCCATCTTTTTATACGTTGTCGATACCTGCTTACCAGATGACGAACTCACACTACTCAAGGATTCGATTCTCTTGAGTTTCAACTTGCTACCACCAAACGCCATCGTTGGTCTAATCATATATGGCACAACAGTATGTTTTATTTTTGATAGACACTAACTTGATACAGGTACAAGTGTACGAATTGGGTTACACAGAGTGCAGCAAAGCATTTGTGTTCCGTGGCGACAAGGGTCCTACTCACGAGCAAGTACAAGATCAATTGGGTTTGAGACCAAATTTTATTCCTCAACAAGGATCGATCGGACACCAACAACCACCACAAAATACAACACAACAAGTTGCATCACGTTTCTTGTTACCGCTACAAGACTGCGAAATGAACTTGACCACCATTGTGGAAGAGTTACAAGCCGATCCATGGCCAGTTAAATCAAACCGCAGATCGCGTCGTTGCACTGGTGTTGCCATTAGTGTCGCCGTATCTCTATTAGAGTGCGCATTTAGTGGCACTGGTGCGCGTATTTTGTCCTTCTTGGGTGGTCCATGCACACTAGGAGATGGTCAAGTTGTTGGACTCGAACTAACAGAACAAATTCGTCTACACAACGATTTAAGAAACGACAAGGCTCCTCACTTCAAGAAGGCAGTTAAATTCTACCAAGGTTTAACACAACGATTGGTACAAAGCGGTCACACTTTGGACGTATTTTGTGCCAACTTGGATCAAATCGGTGTCTTGGAGATGAAATCATGCTGCGAAAACACTGGTGGTGTACTCGTGTTGACTGATACTTTCGAGAATCAAATTTATCAAGAGTCTTTGAAGAGATTCTTTGCAAGAATAGGCGATGATTTGAGCATGGCCTTCAACGCAACACTTGAAGTACAATGCAGTCCCGAAATCAAGATTTGCGGAGCTGTTGGTCCAGTCACCAGCATGAATCAAAAGAGCGTACACGTCGCAGAAACTGAACTCGGTTACGGAAATACTAACGCATGGAAGATCAACTCATTGTCACCAACTACAACAGTTGCCGTTTACTATGACGTTGTTAATCAACAAACCAACCCAGGAATGAACTTTAGATTCTTCCAATACGTTACCGCATACCAACACTCAAGCGGTCAATTCCGTTTGAGAGTCACCACACAAGCCTTGAGATGGGTTGAGGCCAACATGTGGCAAGACATTGCCATTGGCTTCGATCAAGAGGCAGCCGCAGTACTTATTGCCAGATTGGCTGTATTCAAGGCAGAATCAGAATACCTGTTCGACGTTTTGCGTTGGTTGGACAGATCATTAATTCGTTTGGTCACAAAATTCGGTTCATTCAGCGACAACCAACCAGGAGCGCTTCAATTACCACCCAACTTCAGTATATTCCCTCAGTTCATGTACCATTTACGTCGTAGTCAGTTCTTGAGAGTTTTTAACTCTAGTCCTGACGAAACAGCCTTCTTCAGATTAGTACTCAACAGAGAAGCAACAACTAACAGTGTAATTATGATCCAACCAACTCTACACTCGTATGGTTTGACAGAACCACCACACCCAGTCGCTTTGGATTCTTTGTCTGTTAGACCAGACGCTATTTTACTTTTGGACACATTCTTCTCAGTAATGGTTCACACTGGTGAGAAGATTGCAGCATGGCGTGATGCTGGTTACCAACACAAGCCAGAATACGAGTATTTGGCCAAATTACTAACAATGCCCAAGGAGGAAGCCGTACAAGTTATGGAAGGTAGATTCCCATACCCACGTTACATTGATTGTGACGAAGGCACTTCCCAAGCAAGATTTTTGATTGCAAAGATCAATCCTAGCACCACCCATCATACTCAATCCTACAATGCCGGCGCAAATGCTAACAACACTGTTGTGTTAACAGATGATGCCTCTATGCAAGTGTTCATGGAGTACCTCAAGAAACTTGCCTGGGAATCAAGATCCCAATAAATTTTCAACAAGTAAATGTTAAATAAACTCTGGTTACATTGAAAGATTATTTATATCTATTCTTTAGCGTCTTTTATGTCTTTCTTTTCTTCTTTCTTATCGATGTTTACTTGCGATATGTCTTTGTCCATGTTTCCTCGAACAAGTTTTGTCATTTGACTGCTTGTGTCAATTGCATTAAAGTCGCGATGGTATGAGCTTTCTTTTTCGTTGTCCATTATGATTGTTTTGATGAGTTCTGCTTTAGCTGCCAAGGATCTCTTTTAAACTGTACGTTTTAAATAGCTTTAAATGTAATTTTAGTTTATTTGTAAAGGATGATTGTCCCACAATGCAGTTATATCTGTTGAACAGAGCTGTGGGATCTGCATGATTACGGTTTTTCATCGTTGTGATTTCGGTGGTACTGTTGAATTCCTGTTCAATCCAAATCACATGACAAATTGTTTGCGTCATCTACTTAATCATAAAGGTCTGTCGCAATTTCGGCTTCGTAGATGATTTAATCGCACTTGAAGTTCACTCTGGCATGATAGTCCTTGCTGAATCAGTGCTCAACCGAGGCACGAGCGTTACAATTTGAATTTCACAACATTCAAACAACTGCAAGATGGATGCAACAACTGCGCTATTAACTGCACCTCGTACGCCCACAAACCAACAGGTGGTTATCCTGAACTTTGGAAAACACATAACCAAGGGAGACGCACGAAGCCGTTTAGTTCAAAAAGTTGGAGGCGAGCTTCCTGGAATGACAAAATTTGACAAACCATACAACTTTAAAGAAGCGTATCTAGAGTTTGCGTCCGTAGAAGATGAAGATGAAGCAATTGGTAGACTTCGCCAAGCAAACAAAGAGTGGCAAATCTTTAAAAGTGGAAAAGAATACCAACGACACAAACCATCGCGCAAAGAAAAGAAAAATAAGAAAAGACGTATCGAGTCAGACGAAGATAAACCAACAACTATCATGGATGTCGTCACACCACTCGCAAAACTACCATACGACAAACAATTAGAACACAAAGAAGAAGCGTTGAAGAAGGTAGTAGAAGATATGTTCTTTAGCATCAGACACGCGTGGGAGACAGAAAAGAAAGATTTTACAGTACCAGCATACGTCAAAGAGATTTCGCAAGAGAAGGATCTTCCAATTGATTGGCAAGGAATCGTTGCTTCACCAGTTATCGACGGTTACAGAAACAATTGCGAATTCACCTGCGGATACAATAAAGAAGATGGTCCACAAGTTGGATTCTTGGAAGGTTCGTTCGTCAATGGAAAAACTTCTGTCGCAGCACCCTACGAATGTAAACACATTTCAGAAGTAACATTTGCCGTTTGTCGATTAATGCAAGAACTAGTAGAAAAGACAAGAGATAAATTCCCATGCTACAGCAAAGTCAGTCAAAAGGGATTCTGGAGATTGGTAAAAGTCCGCGAAAGCTCAAAGGGAGATGTTCTCGTTTCTATTCAAGTACATCCTGGTTACGGATCTGAAGCGACTCAAGATACATACCACAATGTTATCGATATCGTCAAGGAACACTTTGAGAAGGCTACCATTCCAAATGCAAAAATCAAGGGACTCAATTTACAATTGTTCGAAGGAGTAAGCAACGCAGCACCAGTAGACGCAAAAACGATTCAATTGTTGGGAGATGAGTACATGATTGAAGAATTGTCTGGTCGCAAGTTTAGAGTTTCTCCATACAGCTTCTTCCAAGTCAACAAGGCTGGTGCAGAACTTTTGTACAACATTGCTATGGATTGGACACTTGAGACATCTACAGAAGAAGACAAACCAGTCTTACTTGATGTATGTTGTGGTACAGGAACAATTGGTATCTATATGGCAGAGAAAGTTCGTCGTGTTTTGGGATTCGAGTTGAGTGATTCTGCAGTCAAAGATGCTTTGGAAAACGCCAAATTGAACAACGTTAATAACGCAGAGTACTTTGTAGGAAAAGCAGAAGTGTTCATGCCACAAGTCATGCAACGATACGAAATGATGCACTCTACATCACCTATCATCGCTGTTGTAGATCCTCCAAGAGGTGGACTTCATCCTAAAGTCGTCAAAACAATTTTGAGAAACCCACACATCAAACGATTGGTGTATGTTTCATGTAACGCAAAAACTATGGCCAATGACGCATTGTTACTATGCAAACCACCATGCCTCAAGTTTGGAGATAAATGTGAACCATTTACACCCAAGAGAGCCAAATGTGTAGATATGTTCCCTCACACCGATCATTGTGAGATGGTAGTTTTGTTTGAAAGAGACAGAGGAACTGTTGTTAAAGAAGAAACTAATTAGAGTTTAATAAAAATTCTCTGATGAAGAATTCTGTTTGTCTGGATCTGATATCAGTTCGCTTTTCTCTACGACCGTTACTTTCTTGTAGTTCTGCTTCCAACATGTCCGTAAATGATGGTTGTTGACATTCGAGTCCCAAATGCTTTTCTCCACAGTTGAAACAGAAAACTCTCTTTAAACTCTTACGTGGTTTTCCACAATCCAAATGACCTACTTGTCCGCATACCAAACATCTTGCATCTTTTACATCATCTTCAGTTATCAAGTATTGTTTCACTGGACAGTTTGTTTCCGCATGACCTGCTTTTCCACACCAGTCGCATTTCGTGCTTCGTTTCTTTTTCATTGGACAATCTGCTGCGCGATGTCCTTTTTCTGTACAGTATGTGCAAAACATGTTTCTACATCCAAAAATATCGTGGTCTTCACTTGCGCACGCGCTGCATGTTTTGTGGAAATTGTCTTTTGTTCCAAGTGTTAATTTGGTTGGTTTGTTTTCTGCGAGGCCACCTGGACTTGCCGTTTCAGTCTGTAAAAAGTAACGACCGTTCATTTTGCGACTAAATTCAGTTGGAATAACGAGTTTGTCTAATGCTGATTGTGGCGTTGGTGGAGGTGTCTCTGGTGAATCTGGTCTGATTTCTAGTGTTGTTACAGGTTGAACAAATTTTGTATGTGATGCCTTCTTTTTCTCGTTTCGTGCCTTTGGCTTCTCTTTTGGTTGTTCTGATATCGGAATGACTTTTGGTGGTTTGATATCTTCATCTTCACCACTAGAGCTTTCTATTTCGACTGCTTGTTCGACAGTTGTTCCCGTCTTTCTCTTCTTTCGTAGTGATTCCATCAACTCTTCTTCGTTTTCTTTTTTCGGCGCAGCAGAAAGTATCTTTTTACGTTCACGTGAGTTTAATGGTAGTCTTGTTTGGTTAACCATGTGAAGTACAGTACTATGCGTTTTGCTTAAATCTACAGGTTCACCACTCGCGGACACGAAAACAGGTTCATCAAATTCTAAATCGAGTTGTTTTTCTTCTATTCGTTTTCGCTTCGCTCTGTTTTGTTTTTTAAAGTCTTCAGCAACCGGTGCCGTTTTACGTTTAGAGATGCGACGTTTCATGTCCATAGTTGTGTTGTGAAGTGATGTTAAAAGTTTGCAGGCTAACTTTGAAGTTGTCAACTCTGGACTTACAACCATGCCAAATCGTATGCCTCTTCAAACGAAGAGGAATGTGCAAGTACTTGCTATATATGAGGAGTTTCTAACAACTAGGAAGGGAATGCGATAAAAAGATGGATATTTGCTCAACGAAAGCGATTAGCTAACCTCACACCGACTGGAGTATTCTTTTTCTATTTGGTGCTGCTTTGTTCGTTAACACTGATAACAACAGCAGTAGCGAATACCATTTACGAATACATTCTTCATGGAAAATCGAACCAGCCGGCTTTGTTCTTTATGACTATGCTCATCGTCAACTTGGGATTCACCACACTTAGCGCATTGAATTCGGTATTAACAGAGAATGTAATTCAGCTATTTACGTTTTGTTTATCATACATAATGGCAGTAGCTATATGCACAATTATGTTTTTAATAAGTCCAAGCGAGTTTCTAGACCAGCTCTCATTTGTAGTATCACTAGTTTTCATGCTAGTGTTTGGAGTAATGACTGCCGTTCTAGTAAGATCTTTTGGATGGAAAGTGGTACTAAAAGTTGGAGGAATGAAAGAGCTAGTAGGTAAGATGTATCTCATTAACTTAACTTGAAGTGTTTTATCAAGTAAATGAAGTACTTGTGGCGTTGTTATACTTGGATGCTCAGACGATGATTATGGAACTGCTGACGCATCTCTTCGTTGTAGACATTATTTGGTACGAGATCACATTGCTATCTATATACATAGCAATACAGTTGGTATATTTCCCATTGTACAGATACTTTGCAGTAAGCTAATTTATTTGCCTAATGCAAGTAGATGGAAAAAGAACAACATTTAGTCTTGACGATTATATACTTGCTAATGATACCAGTATTTCCTGGATATAGTTTGTATGAGATGGTAGAGTTTAACATCCCCTCGTCACATACAGAAAGCTTGGCTCGATTTATTAGCGGTACAGAGAAACACAGATTTGTTTTTACAGTTGATCCATACCCAGTACTTTTAGTATTGATAGAAGTGCAGCTAGCCATTTGTGTCTTACTCAGACTTGTGATATTTGTTTTAATTATTGTTTATCAAGTAATGGCACGTGGTGGACAGAAATCTCAAATTTGGAAAAAGAAAAACAGAAAGAAAGAAAAGAAAGAGAAAGCAGAAGTTGATGATGTCAAGAATGAAGAGCTGCAGAGCGAGTTTGAAGAAGTAGAAGAAACAGAAGCGTAGTTGTAAGCTACCTGTCAAATATCAAACAATGACGGATGCTTTTGATGAGACCTTGCTGGATAACTTTTCGGACGACGAAGATGATGTACAGGTCTCCAAACCAGCTGTAAAAATGAGCAAACCACTCACTATAGAGTCGCCACCAGCTCCAGTCGAAAGCACCGATATCTCCGTGGAAGAGTTACAGTCGCTACTCAAATCGATAGACGAAACAATAGAACCAGTTCCACACGTGCACATTCCACAAGATACGACAGAACCAGACGTCAGTAAAGTCAACACCAGTCCATTTGCCGATCTAGAGTTTGATGAAGAGGATAAACGCGTACTAGATGTCATCATTCGCGAACAAAAGAGTTCTGACGATATTCTACCAACAAGTCCACAACAAAAAGTATTTAATTTCCACATACTAACGCGTCTAGCAATTCAACTCGTTCCAAGATGCAAAAATGGTTACAGAAGAAATTAATTTACCACTTATCAACACTGACTTGATGAATATTTCTAGTCGTACAGGTACACCGGTCTCGTTTAAACCATCACCACAAATACTCGCCGTTTCAACAACAAAAGGTCTAATAGTTCTCTATGATACCACAACGTTGGCGCGTATTGGTATCCTAGGCATAGTAGAAAAAGAGGAATCCAATTTTAAAACGGTAACTGTGATGGATTGGGGACCAGTTGTTGCTCGTCCTGCAATACAAAAACCAGGGCTACGTGATGCACGATTATTAGCAGCTGCATACTCTAACGGAACGATATGCGTTTGGAATACAGAAACGTTCCAACCTATAACGACCATGAAAAACGAGTGCAAAGGTGCGACAAAAATTATTAGTCTTTATCCTATTGGAAATGACGTATTGTACTCGTTCCTCGTTTGCGATCCGAAATCAACAGAAATGAAGCAATACACGTTCCCAAAGACTTCAAATGCCATTCGAGTTACACCAGTACCTATTTTGCATCCAGAAAATGCACACACTGTTTGGGATGATATTCAATTACTACCCAAAGCAGAAGGGAACTCGATTTATGATCAGTTTCACATTTTGGCCATCGCGTGTCGTGATCACGTGATTATTCAAATGATTAATCCAATTGTCACAACTTTGCGTTTGATACAGAATCCCATTTTGGGCTCTGTTCACTCAAGTGTTTTGGCAAAAACAAAATCATGTATTGCGTGGAAACAAAGCATGTTACTCGATGGTGAGTACACTACACAACGATGGGATATGGATGAACCCATGTTAGCCGTTAGTTTCGCCGGAAGTAATCGCTTACAATTTTATCGAACAAAATGTCAAATCATCGACGAAGAGGAAGATATCACAATCGAGTTTGATAATGAAATGGCTATTAATCCAAACCATTTCTCCTCTTGGATTTATCGCATCAATTGGCTCTCCGATCGCGTATTGACCATTGCTGTGAATAACAATAAGAGATTATTGCTAGTGGATCGTGTACTCAATAACGTTGTCGAAACTGTAATTGATGACAACACTGCTTCGATCACGAATACTGATTCATTGCACTATTTCCCAGCTTCACAAACTCAGAATCGAACTTTTTCCATTTCACACAAATCAGCGACGTTGTATTTGATGAACGAGAAACACGTACTACGTGCGTTTTCCATTCGTAATTGGCAAGATCGCATCGATCGTTTATACAAGGTTGGATTGTACTCTCCTGCATTGGACATGTGCGTAGAACTATACTTGAATCCAGATAATATTCCAGCAGTTGTTGGATTACCAAAAATCACAGCACAGAGGAAACAATTAGTTGGAAAAATCATTTCCGCTCATTTGAGACATTATGCAGAACAAGCAATCATGAATAGACACTTGGAAGATGATCCACAATCTGTGTATTTGGAAATCGGAAGAACTTGTTTGCACTATTGTATGGATATTCGAAACAATGAAATCATTTGGGATCTAGTACAATTATACACTCGTGATAGTATGGAGTACGTTTTGATCACCATTCTGGCAGAATGTATTTTACAAGGAAAGTTGCAATTATTTGAAAATGTACAATTACCAAGTGAAGAGTTGTTACGTTACCAATCAAAACAATTGAATATTTTTAACATGATTGTACGCAAGTATGAACACACCAATATTGAAATGTTGGAGAATATCATCCTCAATGTTGATTTATCTGCTATGAAAGAGGAACTAGAATTTGAAACAGTAAGTCGAGTCGTATTGGTCAACTGACAACTAGTTTGAAAAATTGTACACGAAACATCCACAGATGATTCGAATGTACATTTACGCGTGGAATACACTACGAGAGGAGTATATCACATGTATCGATGAGAAATGGTTCGACGATGGCGAGAAAACGATCACCGTTTTAATTCAATATTTGAAGAATTGTGTCAATGGAGCAAGTTTCACATCTGCGTTCAAAATTGGAAAAACAGATGAACAATTAAGAGATATCAAACGACAAGTGTTATCTTTCATTTTCCGCAAAGATGGCAACTACAAAAATTTGGAATTATTGATTCAATTCTCAGAAGAGTTTTTTGAAATTTTATCTATTGCGTTTAGTGATCAAGGACCTTCCTCTGCATTTGAAGAAGGAGAGTACATGTCACGTCGTTCCATTGTCGAAATACTATTACCTATTATGAATCAAAGCAAATGGACGAGAACACAATTATCACACTTTTTCATCTTTTTATTACGATTTATGGACATGCAATTGATACCATTTGACAAACCATTATTTTTCGAAATATTCAAACATTTTGTAAGTCGTTTCCATACTATTTTAACATTTCTAGATCCACGCTCCTAATCAAATTTCCCATTCGTTGATTCTCGATTTACAACGATTTGTACAGAACATCATGGAACGTGAAATGATGACCAACACATCATGGATCACAGACACATTAATCAAAGCAGTTCAAGAACAATCACTCTATCGTTTAGCACTATTCATGCACAAACACTTGAACCATTTTTCTCGAGTCATTCATTGCTACTTGAAAGATGATCTTTCCGATGTTTTTGACTATTTAAAATCACTCGCATTTGATGATACCAAACAAGTTTACATGTTGGAAATTAACGGTGCTATTTTGGAAAACGTGATTCGGTTAATGAAAAAAGATGCGGAAAAGATGACAAATATTATCGCGCAATACTATTCGGAACTTCATGGACAAGTATTAGATAAATTAATGAGAAAGAACAAACATCATGAACAGTCGGAATTGTCACAGTTGTTGTATCAGTATTTACATTACATGATGCAGTACGTTGGAACATCGAGGAATATTATCATTGATGAATCGTTACAGTATCAATATATCAAACTAATGTGTCAATTTGACAAATCTCGAGTTGCGTCCTATTTGACAAGTTCCCAGCAACAGATTTATAATCATCCACAGTATGGAGATAAGATTTTACAATATTGTGAAGAATTTGAAATTCCAGAAGCTGTGAGTTTCTTGTACGAAAGAAGAGGAGAAGTCAGTAGAGCGTTAGATTTTGTATTACAAAAAGTCAACTACGAATTTGGACAATTGAAAAACTATTTACTCGAACAAGCAACGAAAATTGATCCGCAAAACACTTTGTATCGATATTTTGCTCATATTCCTAATGGATTCAAATCGACGGATGAATTTGACATGTTACTAGAATCGAATCAAACAGAAGAGATCAAAATGAATTTGGATCCTTTTGGATTAGATTATTTGCCACTTATCGAAGATGTCGTTGTAGAAGAAATTTCACAAGCTAATCAAGTAGTAGATCGTTTGCTTGATGCAATTGTAATGTGTAGAAGAAACACAGTACGAAAGACACTTGATGAAAAGGGAGTACGATACTTGTGGTTTGGACTACTAGATCGTTTCGGAGAACCATTACAACAATTACGCTCCGACTATGATGAAAATGGCATTTTATTCACCAAAAAATCAAATTCAGATTCTAAACGTGAACAACTCGTAGAACAAGAACGTGCAAGGTTATCTCAACTTGAACATTTTAATGAACAATTATCACAAGCAAAATTAGAGTTATCACGTGCAGATGAAGATGATAAAGATTCTGTGATCAAACAAATTGAAAAGTATGCACGATTAGAGTTGGGTACACAAAAAGCGTTAAAAAAGATTCAAAAACAAATTGAAGAGTATGACAATCGAAAAGCAACGGAAAAAACGACATCAAACATGCACAAACTTGTCAACTTGTGGTTACAGAGGATCTATCTCAAGTGTGTGAAATTGGTATTATTCGGAATGATGGATAGTGTCGATGTCACGTATATTTTGGATAAAGTGATCAAAGACATCAGTGCGAATGATACAGGAGCCAATCACGAATTTAGACAAATTATTCATGACATGTTACACAAACACAAGTGGGATGTGGTCATGTCCAAACAAGCATACAAGTTTTTACTAGATGATTCGCAAACATTGACGGATAAATGGCAAAAGAAGAATAATCGTGCGCAAGTGAGTCCAAGTCACATGTCGTGTCAAATATGTTTCCGATCGTTGGCTACAAAATGGTCATTAACTGACTCGATACGAGTATTCTTACCTAACTGTAATCATGCGTATCATAATGCGTGTTTGGAGAGGAGAATGATTACACATTGTCCACTATGTACGAGTCATAGTTTGAAAACAGCACCAAAGAAGAAAAGTAAAGAAGCAGATGGTGATCAACGTGGATACACTTCGTTCGAATTGTACAATGAAACGATTGACAAATTACACGTCAATTCAAGAATGGAACTTTTGGCTTCACAAATATCAAACGTGGAGAATAGTTTGGCGTTACTCAACACGAAAAAGTTGACAAACCCAAGACAAGTTACAAGTTTGGTTTGGAGAACAAGTACAGAATTAATTCCACCAATCAAAGTTGAGTCAACGATCCGTATTTCAAAACTAAAAGTGATCACGTTGAAGAAAGATGAACCAAAGAAAAAGGAAATTAGTTTCTTTGATTTTTTAAATACTGATCCAGAAGATTTGAAAGAAGAAGATGAATCGACAAACGGTGTTAATGATAATTATTTCTCAGAAGATGGTCCAAAACCAAAACGTGCTCCTGCTGTTGCTCCTGTTTCAAAAGCACCCATTGAAGTTGGAATGAAACCAGTTAACACGGGAGACATCAGAGAAAAGAAGGGCGTTAAGAGGATACAAGATTTATTAGACTTGGACGATTAATTTAATATGGAACGGATTCCTCCTCTATTTAAAAAGTTCCCACTTGTTTCCGATTTTGTTTTGTCGATAAAAAGTGATTTGTAAACTGTAGATGTTTCTGGAGTTGTCGTTTTGATCTTTTTCTTTTCTGGAACAACTTCATCGGTGGGAACTTGTTCAGCCTTTTCTTCTTTTCTGGCACGTTTCTTGCTCTTCTTTACTGGATTGGTAGCGATGGCTGCTAATAGTTTTTCGCGCAATTCCTTTTCTTCTGTTTCCGATTTGTTCAATAGAATCAACTCTGTAACTGGTTCGTTGCACACTAGACACGATTTGTTCGATGATTCTGTCATTTGTATTGCTTTTTCACTAACTACGTGTCCGCATTTTGCTACTGCATAGAATTTGTACAACCCTCGTATCTCTTGCTGCGTAATAGGACAAATAAATTTCGACTTTGTGTTATCCTTTGCGTGCTCTGGATTGGGACTAAAGTGTATGTTCGTTATATCTTTTAGCGACTGTATGTGTTCTATCAACTCGTCCGGTTTTTTAGTGCTCTTCCTACGAATTAACGCTTCAACTAGTGCTTCTTTGTTGTACAATCTTCCAAGCGCACAACATACAATCGGTTCTGTTAGTTTTTCTTTTGATATTGTGCAAACATCCCACACGAGTTGGTTACGTAACTCTTTATCCATGCCCTTCTTTTCTTTACGCACTTTGACGATGATGTCGCGCTTGTCGACCTTCGTTCCTCCATCGCAGCCCATGTTTGATTGTTCTTCAACGTTTTAGTTGACTCCAGTTGTAACCTAGGACCACAAGAACAAAACAGGATGCTACTGACACCTGTGTACAACTAACACACCTACGTCTCTGCAACACGTGTTGCGAAAGCGGAGACTATCGCAGAAATGAACAAGAAGATGAACTTAGAACGATTGTGGAAAAGTTTTGGTAATACTGGTCGTCAAACAAACTCGAAATAGTCCAGATAAGCTCCACATGAGCGCTAACGAATTTATTACATACGTATTGCGCCGTCACACCACAAACCTGTTAGTTCCATTTTTACCCACATAGATGACAAATACAACAAGGGAAACGAACTAGTTGACTTGCCAACCTGCTATGATAGCAAACCATAAGTTTGCAAAGATGTTTTCGAATAGCAATGTAATATATGAAAAGCCGAAAACTTGTGAAGACTGGTTGCACGGTAGTGTAGAACAGTCTTCACGTGATGCACATAAACAAAGGCTGCAGATTTCAGCTGTCAAAGTGAACGGGCTAGTTCGAATGGACAAATGTATGATAACGGTTGTTGTAGGACGGGCATCCGGCTGTTTACTCGAAGTACAAACCACCGAATCCCACATAACTTACTACTATTCCAAATGTAGGAAACCATTTGAAGAGTTCCAGTACAGTGGAGTGCTGTAGCAACGCGCAGGCACTAAATTGTAGTAGGTAGTTGCATTCTTTTTTATGTGGCAGATAAATTTATTTGTTTGTCTCCAGCTTTTCGAGCATAATTTTCTCTACCGTGGACCAGAGATCAGTAGAACTTCTAACGATATCGTCTTGTAGGCCGTTCTGGTTTATTGCGATATCCAAGGCTGGACACATGAACAAAAGTTCATGCTGCTTCTTTTGGTTCTGAGTGAGTGTGCACAGCTCCATTGTGATTCCGTTGTTGAGGACAAATTTAGAAGCAACTTTGAATCGAGGTGCCTCTAACATGAAGCGTGGCACCTGACAAGTTTGGTTCTTCAACTGTCTGATTATCGAAATCAATTTTCAAGTCTCCAACCCAGTTGCTAACTTCCTTGGGAAGATCTTGTACATTGATGTCTTGGACGCCGTCCAATATGATACGTGAGTCATATTTGATAAGTCTAACAGTATCGACTTGGATGTTGACGATCTCAATGAATAAAAATTTGTCCTGATCTTTCTCGGCTCTGGTGATATCTCTCGATTGGTCTACAGACAAACTATATCTCACACCTTCAAGCAGATCAGTGATGTGCAACGATAGGTATGTGTCTTGAGAGACTGGTGGCTCGCTTGGAGTTACATTCTTAGCGGATTCACTGTCGATACAGCTACTGTGCATCACTTTGATGTCCTTTTTACCACCAATTTTGTATTTCAAAAGATCAACTAGTGGAACAACATTAAAAGTGATATCATCATTCTTGGAGTAGAAGGTTGTGCTGCCGATATCAACAAAAACTTTTAGTCTCTTGCTTGGACGACGAGCCATGATAAACTCGATTTGTCGAACTAGGTACTCCACAATGTACGCTGGTTGTGAGACCAAGGCAAAGGATCTGCCGTATGTAGTACCTCCAAGTTGTAACAAGCTTTTGACGCTGTCACGTTGAACAGAAGCATCTTGAGAACTAGGTTTCTTTCGTAGTTTTGCCTGAAAGACCGTATCCGTAGTTTTACTTGCTAGCAATGACCTGGAGTCAACTGCAGCAAAGAAAACTTCATAGTTGACATATTCACTGATCATGTTTCTTACTCCTGGAATTGCAGAGCGTAGTAGTACAACAGCCAACTCTGGGTGTGGGTATACCACTGCTGTATTGGCAACAACACTCCTGAACTTGTGGAGTGCCTTTTTGACACTCGCTTGATCACCAACTTTCAAGAAACGATACAAATTAGGATTTTCAGAGTTAGGTGGTAGACATGTGACTTCTAGTCTTTCAAGTTCAGTTGTAGGTACGTGGATGTGTTGGATAAGGCGTGTTGGTACAGCCTGCTGTTCAATGTAAAGTTTGTTATCATCAGCAACAGGTTGCAGAGGTGCTTGTTGTGTAACAGGAGAACTTGATGGAGCATCAGATTGTTGCAAAGCTGGAGTTGTTGGTGGAGATGTGGCGACCGAAGGTTTAGAAGCAGATGCTGCACGACCTCGCATGCAAGTTGGTCTCTTCAATGTTTTCGTAGTTTTAAGATCTTCGAGTGACGTAGTTGGTGGTGCGATGTTTGGTGTTGGTGCAACAACTTGTACCAATGGTGCTGTTGAGTCTTTCGACAACAAGTTAACGTCTGTAGAGTTTGGTCGGCGTGACTTTTCTCTCATGATTGTATTGTCTTGAGGAGCATTTGGTAAGTTCTTTGGTAGTGGTGACGAATCACTGTTTAGGTGAGGCTTGTCTACACGCGCTTTATCATCTTGTTGATTCACGAGTTGCTTAGCAGGTGCAGTCGTTTGTAGCGATTCTGACGTCGTTGCAGATCTTTCTTTTTGCTTTTTGTCTAACACTAGTTTCATTGGCGTGTTTTCACTTGAAACGACCATGGTTGATTCATCCTTCGAGCTTGACTGCGTCACTGATTCTTGTTTTCTCTTGGTTGTTTTACGTGTTTTAACAAGTTGCACATCAGGTGAGTTCTTCAACGGTGATGGTGATGAGTCTGTATCTACATGATCCTTATCGACGCGTACCTTCTCATCTCCTTGCTTCACAAGTTGTTTGGCAGGTGATGGAGTTTGTGGAGACTCGGAAGTTTTTGGCGACCTGGCTTTTCGTTTCTTCTTCTTGTCGTTGACTGATCTTGATGATTTGTCAACTGTTGCTTGGTTTTCTGGTGTGATGATATTGTTGCCTCTATGGCCAGCAAAAAGATCGATTATGTCTTGCGTTATTGTGTCATCTTCTGCACGCTTAACCAGAATTGAGTAGTCCAACGGCTCAAGGTCAGACTCTCGCATGAAGGTCTGCTTGGAGAGAACAGCAGTAGGAGCACTAGGTGGAGTGGTTGGACCAGTTGGTATCTCATGTGGAACAGCAACTTCTTTTGATTTCTTTCTTTTTGCTTTTTTCACTTTCCGAACTTCGACATTAGTACCTGGTGAATTTTTTTGAGGCGATGGTGATGAATCTGTTTCTGGTCGAGCATCAACACGTACTTTTTCATCTTGCTTCAACTTTTGTTTAGCAGGTGATGGTGTTCGTGGTGAATCTGATTGTTTTGGTGAACTTTTCTTTCTCTTCTTATCGTTCGACGTTAATTGTTTTGCATCAACGGCATGACTGGACTCGCCTGCATGTTGTGATAGTGGGGCAATTTGCGCGTCAGGTGAGCTCTTCTTGTCGCTGGTAGGTTTCGATGATTCGTCGACCGTTAAAACTTGCTCTTGTTCTGTATCAGGTTTGGCGTTCGTTGGTGGTGTTACTATGACTACTGGTCCATTGTTGTGTCTACGGCCAGCAAAGCGATCGATCACGTCCTGCGTTGACAAAGCATCTTCCTCGTCTTTGCGTTTTATCAAAGTTTGGTCAAGTAGTTCAAAGTCAGACTCTAGCGTGAAGGTCTGGTGGGAAAGAGTAGTAGGTGGAGTGATGGTAGCAGTTGGACCGACTGGAGTAGCCTTTTGGTTTTGAGGTCTAGATGGAACTCCATTCTTTGGAGATGGCGTCGTTGTGGGTATGTTATGGGTAGATTCTGGTGTAGCATCGTTGGTCGGACCTGGATTTGTCTTTGATGGAGAGGAAGTTCCCTTGCTTCTTAAGATTGGAAGACCTAACGAGATATTGATGGCATCTTCGATGTTGTTCGGATCGCGTCCTTGCTCTTTTCTCTTTTCTCCTCTACTTTTCTTCTTTGACTTGTTCATTTCCTGACTTTGCTCTGCATCTGGTCAATGGTTAGAAATTTGAGACTACTCTTTCTTACTGTTCGACTGCATGGTTGTATCTTGTTACCACGATGTGTTGTTATTGTTTTTGTTGATGTGGTTTCAAAATAAGTCACTCTTAGTTGTCCTTGCTTTGGTTGCCTGGACAAAAATAAGCACAAGGAGTAGAGAAGCACCCATTTTAGATGAAAGAATACCGGCATGCGGTACGTGTATGACATACAAAGCAATAGAACCCGTTCGCTGTTCTTGAACGTATCCTTTTGGTGCTGTGATCGAAGAACGATAAGTAAAATCGTTAACAGTGATCATTCAGTTATGTATGCAAGAAACAGTACAGAAACCAGCACAGTTAGGGACTAGATGTTCTCACTTGAAAGTGTACCTGAAAGAGATTTGGAATTCAGTTGCTGCACTGTAGATTTCAAAGCGTTTTCAAAGTGTAATTATAAATGGCGTATATTTCAATACAATCATGATTTATTCATATACTCCAATCACTATACTAGTATGTTTGACGGTTCGCTACTTTAAAAAATACATTCCATAGCATATGGAGACGATATTAGAACTCGTAGAGCAAAAAGATTTCAAATGAACGTGACTCCATGAAATAGTTTATTCTAGACTTGTTTCACTCCTTTTAGAGGTTAATGTCCTGCACGTTGTGTTATCGCATTTTACATCTACTATTTTGTCACGCTAGCAAGTACATACATATTGTGAGTATTCTGCGTATAAAGACAGAGTATACATACAAATCTTTATAGAGTTCGCCACATTGTTTCCATCAAAAATGGAATATCGTAAATAATTTACGTGGAATATTTTAAATTTATGGTTAATGTATAAAGTTTGTTCGTGTTTGCGCTAAAGCTTCGTGTCGAAATCGATGAACGTTTACTTCGCTGATACGTGCGAATGGTTCAATAGTGCGTGGTACCTGCTCTGGACATGCTGTGTACAATACATTAGTGTTGTCGAGCATGTTTCCTCTGTTCATCCGATTATTCGATCTCCATCATCGCATAAGTTTATCAATACTTGTTTCTGTCTTCGTTCAGGTGCTAATGTACGCTACGTTGTATCAGTTTCGAGTCATGGTGCTTGTCACGTCACAATTCCAGTTCGATACACAACATAGCAAATGCGAATACAATCAGACTTTGTCGAACGATTTCTTCATCGCAACAACTCTATCGAACCTCGCATCCGTTTCGCAACCTCTATCGATACAACAAACGATAACTTCATATTTGCGGACGTTTCTTTTCTGATTGAAGCTGATATTTCTGTTCATGCTCTATTTCAAAAGTTACAGACATTAATACGAGACTTGGAAGGTAAATACTACTTGAACAAAACTAATTTAACAAGTACAGGGTGGTATATATCCATTTATTTATTCTTGGGGCTGCAATCAGTTTGGAAAAACAGCGCAAGGCACTAAAAACGGTTACCAATTAACACCCAAATTAATTGAAGCCACAAAAGGTGTAAATATTGTTGATGTTGCCGCAACGTTGGATTCCACTTCTTTCCTGACAAGTAAGAAATAACTTTGTCTAACACTTAGGCGATGGAGACATCTACTATTGCGGATTGAACAATAACAAAGATCTAAGCACGTCTAATACAATCTCTACGCCTATTTCCATGCACTTTTTGTACGATCGTTTCACAAAAATTACTGCCACGAAAGACGTTTGTACGATGGCACTCACAGACGATAATCAAATTATCGCATACACGAGTGATGGCGACATGTATCGAATAGAACGAGTTTTTGCATATGGAACGACTAAAATTGTTGATATTTGCGCTGGCTATGGTCATGGATACTGCATCGATACTGACGGACACCTATACAAAATAGCGTACAGCAATAACAGGCAAAACCAAGTACAACAAGAAGCTATTCCATTCAAACTCAAGTCTCTTGCGTGTTCATACAATCATGAGCTTGCGATAGCAGGTACGTAACAGAAACAAATACTAACGTGCTAGATGATAATAGAGTGTATGGAAGAGGAAGCAACAGCCATGGACAGTTAGGATTGGATAAGCATACAAGGAGCGTCGCCAATTTTATTCCAATTACTGCGTTAGATAGGGAAATAATCGTACAAGTTGCTCAAGGAACTCATTTCTCACTCTTTTTAACAAGTGCGGGTCAGGTATACTTTGCTGGTAGTTACTCTGGCGAAACGAACGTTTACACTCCACAACGTGTAGTTGGTCTTGACCACGTAACAAGTATTGCAGCAGCAGAGCGTACAGCGTTTGCTTTAACCAGTAAGATTACTATTGTTTCGTAACGTTTTTTAGCAAAGCATCAGGTGATCACATGGGGTGTTAGTATTTGTGATACCTGTGGCGAAAATGCGACTGTAATGGAACCTTCACAAGTGCTAGAACTCCATGGTCGACAAGTGAGCAAAATAGTAGCTGGACACTCGCATGTTTTTGCACTTTGTAGTTATTAATATGTACATTTTATGCAACTTTCGACTGATGAGCATGTTCTAATTCTCGTAATTGTTTCTGTATGTTCTCATCTACAACAATATCGGAAAATCTTTGCATGCTCAGCGGAATATCTTCTATAATAATAGACATAATAGTTGTTCCATCTGTTTCCAATCTAGAGCAAAGTCCGTATCTAACTAGCGCTGGTCCATGCTTTGCTTGTAGTTCTTGTTTTGCAGATGCGATAGCAGCCAATTGAAGCTTTTCCATTTTCGTCTTAGATGGTGGTATACATCCCTTTGGTTTCTTAATCGCTAGTGCATTATTCACAGTTTGTAGGAGCTCCCGAAAAGTCGTTTCTGGTACTTCTTTTTGTTTGCAATAATCAGGTAACTTGAGTGAAATAAATTGTTTTGCGTCAGCGTTCCAAGGTATTGTATCAGACCCGCCAATTGCATCATCTTTTTCTTCTACTAATGTTTTCACATGATCCAACTCATTTTGAAAGTGTTTCAGCTCAAAGTCAATCTCTATTGTACTGAGCTCGGCATCGGTCATATTCGAAAGGTCTCCGTTAGGAACAGTCATGGTTGTGCAGTAGTTGTTGTAATTCGTTACTCTTCCTAAACAGAACACTAGCTAGGCAAGAAAAACAACTGCTGGAGAAGAATGCTAAGCTGGCAAGTATCACCTAGCGCGCATTTAAAGTTCTCTTTATTTGTATGAATTTGACAGGTCAACTACAGCTTGCCACAAACAATGGGAAACATCCTAACATCTACCTGTTCAACACGGACGGGTCTGGAAGCCGTCGATGACACTGAAGATGAGGATACGTTAGCATGGGATGTAGCAACAAATACTGTAGTTACCAACATGGATCAGTCACACGTCGACGCGATAAAACAGAAAATCAACAATTCAGAACAATTCCGTCACTTGAATGATTCTATACGAGATATGATCGTTCGCGACTTGGCACTCAAACAAAAATTCATGAAGGGTTACTTCGATATTCCTTACCAACACGACATTGGCCTCTATCTAGTTGTTTGTGAGATACCCAACAAACTAAAAAACGAGAAGGCAATGTACCACACCGGACTAGTGATTGGAGACACTCTTATAGCATGGACAGAAGACTCACTATGCGTTCCCACAAAACACGACGAAACGGCGACAGTTTCTGGTGTTCTACTGTACAAATTCAACGATGAAACTGATCTAGAGGATGTTTTATGCACTATCGCAGAAAAGATACTAGAGTGGAACGTTTGTAAATGGTACAGTAGAACTACAAAAAATTGTCAAAACTTTATTGATGACATTTGTGACGCGATTGATAACGAAGGCGCTCAAGGACTCATCAACGACATGTATATTACTAGGATACGGACAACAGGAGGATGTAATCCACTATTTATCGTGACAAACGAGTTGGCAAAAACACTAAACATACGACAAGGTAGACAAGAGTTTCACTCGCATGGAGAACTTGATGAGTTTGTAAATATGATAGAAGGTTGTGAAGCAATCATTTCGCGACAAGAACAACTGTTATTGGTCAAGTACGATAGAGCATTTTGGGTACAATATCGGAAAGCATCACACGAGTATTGTGAACCACATCAATGCCCGTATCACGCAATGCATAGTAGTATGGAATTACCAGGTGGCTCACCATCTTCACCTTCCTTTAGACGAAAGTGATTCTGAAGTGAAATCATTTTAGTAAATTGTTGTACATTTTGAAAGTCACTGTTTTGTAGAATAGTTAAGCGTAAGTTTAGAATTTGAAAATAATTTATGTATATTATTTACAGGTTTAACGACGAGCAACGCAGTGAGCGATGGCAGCGAAGAAAACGATGCAGCTTCCTACCAACCACAAAACAGCGGCTGCGATTTCGAATTGTCTTGAGGTGTACCATGTTGGGTCTTGATCTTGTGATCTACCTCTAACGGCAAACATGATGGCACCGAGTAAGAACAAAGTTGAAGCGATCAAATAACCATCAGTGGCAAGGGCGTTGCTCCATACAGAGCTGATGTGGGCACCTAGAGCTCTCTTGGCGGTGGTATCTTGTTGATTGACGGTAGTTGGGAGAACTGGGTATCCCTTGTAGGTGTTCATAGCGTCGTATCTGACTCCCAAATCACGGATGAGCATAGAGATCAACCACAAGCCACCGGCTACGATCCAGGTGATTTCACCACCATATCTTGGGTCGTTGAATCTTGATAGCCACAAAGCAGCACCGATGATGAAGAGAGCGAATGATAGAACAGCCAAAAAGTTGGCGAAAATGTTGAAAATGTGATATCCACTGCGAGTGCCGTTAACGCCTGTTCCCTTGGCAAATCCTCCAAAGTTTGGAATCCAATTGAAGAGTGCAGACAAAAACCAAAGCGAAAAACCTGCGATGAGCAAGCCTCCAATTTCTGTGTAGTAGAAATTTCTATCGCGCAAAAGTAATGCCATAGCAGTTAGTGTCAAGCATGAGCCCAGCCACATGCCGACACCAGCGATAAGGCCAAATACTGACGAAAATACGGCGAATCCCTAAATAAAATGTTAATACTTGAAAAAAGTGTTTGTACCTTATTCTCAGTTAAGGCCATTGGTTGTGTGACTGATTGTGTCACAGTCGTTTGTGTAACTACGTTCTCTCCTGGAATCATAGTTGGTTTTTGGAGTACATTTGTCATTGGAGCGTTGTACGTACTCATGTTGTTTTGAACAGCGGTAGCCATCTTCTATCTTGTTTGTTTTTAAAAAGTTTTGTTCTGTGGATCACATCATAAGTGCGCTAAAAAACAGCTTGGTTATTATTTTTGGAATCTAAGTTTTATTTTTAAAAAAATGTCATGAACTTTAGGATCGAAATCTATCAATATGATAAAAATAAGTGCGATAACCGTTAAGATTCGTACTACTGGATTTTCTTTGAGCTAGTGGTAAAATGCGATCAACATGGAACATATTTTACACGATTGCCGCACGTTTTTCGAGTTTCTTCGCTGCACTATAGAAACACGATAATATTATGAGGTGTATCAGTTTACGCTCTGTACAGTGCAATAATCCAGGCCACAATAGGTATTGGCTAACTTGTCACTTTCAAGTTTCAATTATTCTAGAATGCAAAGTTCGCACACCACGTCACTCACATGTACACTCAACAGTCGTACTCAAATGCTGTCGCGTATTGAGACATTGTACCACTGCAGCGCTAATTCGCAAGAAATTATGACCAGCTCTCCCAGCACATGCAGTAGTGTCGCTCCATTCATTTGGGAGGCCGAAACAGTTGTGAGCACGGAAGCTACAGAGCCACACACCCATGAAGAACCAGAAACCATTGCAACCAGCCCCAAGAAAAGAAAGCTGGAACGAGGAACAACATTTGTTTCATCTTACACAGAGGATAATGACTCAGAGGAAAACTACAAAAAGAAAAGAAAAACACCTCAGCTACAAGGACCGAAGACAAAGAACGTGCCAAAGAAACGAACGTTCAAAAAGAATCAATCAGCATGTCAGTGTGGTGTATGTAATACAACCACTACTGAACACTTTGGTGTACGAAACGATTGCTTGTGGCTATACACTGCCGTATTCCCAGGCGTAAAGCTTAGCACTAACGACAAGTTATGCGTGACTTGCCAAAACAAATTTAAAACCTCACCATGTGCAAATTGTCACGAAAAAGGCATGGCGTATTGGCTGCCAGATTTCAAGCTGCGAGACGCAAGTAGAGCATTTGAGAACAACAATTTGAAACCAGGAAGATTGTGTTACACTTGTGGAGACAAACTCAGCAAGTACATGAAGAAACTTAAATAAAACTTATTAAACATGCCACGTTTTGTATTTGGTTTCGACAAGTTAGTGCTACTAAATTTAGAAAATATGTTAAAGTTGCTCGTGTTAGGTGCTTTGATAGCTTTTACTTATTCACATTTGAGAGAATGTGACCGTGTTGCAACAATCAGAAGCTTTGACGAAACAAAGTGGCTAGGCAAATGGTACGAGATTTCCCAGTATGATGCCATTAAAAATCAGGAAGAAGATCAGTACCCTGTATGCCTTAGTTTTAACATTAATGATGCGCATGATGCCTACTTAAAAGTCAACGGCAGTTACAAATTTGCCGTTGATGATCATATGACAAAATATGAGGCAATGCTGGAAAGAAAGCAAACAAAAGGGGAATATGTTTTGTACGGGTATATAATTACATATTGTATTAATCACATTAGCGAACAAAAGCAATTGCCATGGAAGATAGTAGATACTGATTATACCTCTTACGCAATGATTTGGATTTGTCAAGAATTGTCCCAAACGCTGCAAGTAGAAACAGCTCTTGTATTATCGAGAACACCTCACATGGAACCAGTAACACTTCACCTCATCATGAGCGAATTCGACGAAATGGAAGTTTTCAGAGATGAATTTAGACCTATCAAGCAAGAAGGATGTTCTTACGAAAATGAATAACTTTTATACGTACATATCAAAGTACGGTGGACTTCTTATCGGATACCACTTGCACGCAGCATTCACAAATAATGTCTCTAGTTCACTATCATCCTGCTTGAGCGATTTCGCTCCAAATGACGCATGCACGTGTCCAAAGACATGTACCTTTGGCTTTACGCGTGTGAATATCTCTTCTTTAAGTGACGCACACCCCAGATGCGATCTATGTTGATGTGTTTCGTTACACAACTTGCAAACTTTAACTGGCTTTTCCACACCGCTCTTTGGTTTGGCAAGATCAGATAGATCCAAAATGTTTAGCGGTGGAATGTGGGTCATCAAAATGTCTATGTCGTCAGGGATCATTTTCCACTTCTCAGCTCGTTTTATATGGTTCGAGCATCCAAATGCCATTTTCAACTGGTTCCATGGAGTTCCAAAAATCTTTATTTTCCCATCACCGAACGATAACTCAATGGCGGAATCTTCCAAGTAGTAGTCACAGTTGGATAATAGCGGATGTTTGTAGTCTATTATTTCACCGAGTTTGTCGTTAAAAACGGGGTCCATCATGTAGTCATGATTTCCTGCAACAACTATAGTATATTTGAAGTTTTTTTCTTCTTTCATGCGACCCAAGAATGTATTGAACGCTAGAATGTTTTCTATTTCACCTTTGTCTGTAAAATCGCCTGTGTGAAGCAGTACATCGCCTTCAGGTATGTGTTCGTTCGGTATCGTATCGTGTAGGTTGTGTGTATCTGACATGCATACGAATCTAACTCGAGTTTTAACAGCGTAATCATCTGGAATCTGCAACTGCAGGAGTTGTGGAGGTTCTCGTTCTGTCATTCTATCTATTTGGAAATGCGTGTTTTGTAACGCATCTTAAAGCGCAATCATGAAACCAACGCTAGTGTTGTGTATATTGTATTGGTTTTCTGTCTTGATATACACATGTGTGAAACTTGAATTTTGCGAGAGACCAAAAGTGAAAGGACCTCTTGCAAGGAAATCTGCTGGCCTGGTTTCTAGCCACTGCTGTTGTTTTTGTCGGTGGAAGCGTTACCACTGGACACAAAGTACCATCTTCATCAGCACTTGTGTCGCCTGCAAAGACGCTCCTTAAGATTTTATAATATTAAGTGACCGACCTCTTGCGTCAAAACATGCAAACCTAACAAAAATGTTTGTACTTATAAGCATCGATTTGATGAAATTTTAAAGTCTCATGAAGAGAATTCTGTGACTGGTGGAACCGACTGATATACTCAGCAACACCAGCATCTCGCCTCGTTGTAACTAAGGAGCTGAACTATTCTATTTAAGTTGACTTCGCGAACACAACCAAACGTCCAAAACAATGCCAACAACATTCAAAGTTACAGACACAAAGCCATCAAAGATCAACAGCTATCCATTCACTATTCGAAGTGTTCTTCCACCAGTGTACGAGAACTACAGCCGAGTAGAGAACAAAACCCACAAACTTGTTCGTTCCAATGTAGATGAAAAGAACCCAAGCAACATCGAATTACAAGGCAACTCATTCGTCTACTCTGCATTCAGAGCATACAATCAGCATTATAATTTGGTCATTTCACCAGACGACGTATGGCTCGCCATTATGACACAATTCTCGTTCTACTTGAATAAGAATGCAGAAGAACTACGTTCAACATTTGTCGATTTCGAAGGCAAAAAGCAACTCACTGTTTATGGTGGCGGAACGCTCTTTACTGCTAATTATGAACAACTATGCATGGATATGACAGAACAAATCGCAAAGAACATCAAAGATCCAACTGTCCGTGAATGGGTCATGCCTGATTTTTCCACCACAACACCAAACGAAAAACTAGTCGGTGCTATCGTTTTGATGGCTGCCATGAAAAAGTATTTCGACTACAAGATGAGTTTATGCTGCAACCTTCCAAGCGTAACACTCCTAGGAGAAGTAGAAGATTGGGAAAAAATCAGAGAACGCGCGGATCGTTTGGTTCAGTACGACATCAAGCAAGGATACATGGCAACGTGGTCAAACATGCTTCTCCCCATTTTGGACCAGTTCGTTAGTGCAGCAAAAGGCAAACCAGATACCAAATTCTGGAACAGAATCGCTCATTCTGAAGGTGGTGGAAGTGGACCAAGCTATTTGTCCGGATGGATCACTGCATTCTGCATCTTTTCACAAGATGGTGACTGGATGGGAGATCGCAAGTCAGTTATGAACTGGGGCACGGAAATCAAAGCAGAATGGTTGCTCATTGATACCAATGACATTCCAATTGGCTATGTTACTTGTCCAGTCGTTGTAGACGATAACGGAACAGAGTATAATACTGAACTCATTGCTGGTCACACTCATGGTGTCAAGAAAGATGACTTTACTATCGCACCAGCTGTTGGATGGTCATTGTTTGTCATCGAAAAATAAATTATTTATTTGTACATTACAGTTCTCTTTTTGATTCAAGATTTCCCATGAATTGATGCGTTATTCGATACTTGAGTGGTAACTCCCATAACGCTAAAAACTTTAGATGCGGGTTGGGATTGTTAGCGTTCATCTCTGCTGGATCGGAAAACATTGCCAAGGGATGGATCAAATGGAATGGGTACCTCATTAGATCATACTTTTGGAACGATTTAGTCTCAATTGAAGTCTTTTTGTCATTTCGAACTCCAGAATTGACAAACTCGGTAGTTAACAAGTATTTCGCTCCTGAATTTGACTATTTGGTTAGTATATGCAATTTGTACATACGAAATTATCTAGTGCACGAATTACATCTCCAGGTGCCAAATGTTGCAACGCTTCGCGGTTAAATATCAAGTCAACTTTTGGTAATGAGTCTGAGACGAAATCAACAACTCGAAACTCTCGTTCTGGGTGCTTTTGTTTCGCACTTTCAATAAGTGATGGTACAATATCAACTCCTATATATTTAATTTCCGCCGCATCGAAAAATGGAAATAGTTCAGACATCCACGCTAAATCGCCGCAAGGAGCGTCGAGCATGCTTTTAATTCCATAGCCTAGTAGAACTGCCTTCAATGACTGTTTCGTGATACGTGTGTTTTCAGGTGTAGAGCCAACACCAGAGACTGGTACATCATTGTTCACAACCCACAATCGTTTTTCATACACATCAACAAATCGCTTCCGCCTCTCGGAGTCTTCTTCTGATAGTAATACTTTGTACGTCTCTTTTGGTTCAATGTTGCTTCGAATGTATCCTGTTAAATTGAAATCGGCTTCAAATCTTTTGTACTTTTGTTTTTCTTCGTGGTGTGTGGATACTACTCGCGTTGGAAACGTAAACGTTTTGAACAGTAGGAATAGTGTAGAGACGATGATAAGGGAGGCGAATAACCTGTATGTCTGCATGCTTTCGCTATGTTTGGAATGCCTTGTAAAAGCTTTGTCTTTAATAGACGCATGGATTGGCAAATGAAAAATTGAAGCAGATGCTGGCTAATAAATATATCACAGTTGTCATGCACATTGTCTTGGATGATTCTCTAAATTGAGGCATTTATAAATTTAAGTTCAAATCTTACATCAGAACTCTAACTTACCTCAGTCCGGAACTAATTATTCCATATCATTCCGATCTAGTTCCTTGTTGATCCTATACCAGGAACTTTGTAAAAAAACACGTTTTCAGCTGCGTTAAATTTAGAAATTCCGAGAACGCGTGTCTGCACCGATTTCTGCGCAGCTACTTTTTAATGAACAAAGCATTTGAAATTTGAAAACAAAACCATGGACTCTCACGTGTACATAAAGTTGTATGTTAACGATGCTGAAAAAACAATCAAACGTTTTACTGTAACCGAGGAAGATTCTTTGGAGTCATTCTTGCTCAAACTCACTGATGCTGGTATCGACGCTACAAAGTACAAGTGGCAATACAAGGATGAGGAAGGAGATGTTGTTACCTTCTCTACAGCAAAAGAATTCGAAGTCATTCGATCAATGAAATCTGCGGACAACGTGCTTAGAGTGTTCTTTGAGCCACTAGTACCTGCGGAACCCAAGAAAGAAAATAATGTTACTGTAGATGTTAGAAAAAGAAGAGTGATTGCTCTATTGTTACCATTACTCGCTGCAGCTACAGCATATTTGATCCTTGTAACTGCCTTCGATTGGTCGGACCATTCGTTCCATCACGAAAGAGTTCACCGTGTACAAACTCAAACCAATACAAAATGTCCCCATGCTGAAAAGAGAAATTGGGTCCAAGATCAGGCTAGGAGAGACATGCACGAATACTACGCGAGAATGAACGCTCGTGCAGAAAAAGAAGCTCGTCTACGCGTTGAAGCAATGAATCGTGAACGAATTTTGCAAGCGCAACGGGAGCAATTAGCTGAAGTACAGCGTCAACAAGAAAGAGAGCGTTTGATACTTGCACAAAGAGAGCGAGAACGCGAATTTAGAGAACAGATTCAACGTCAAGCTCGCATTCAAGAGCAAGAACAAATGCGTGAAAGAATTTTGAGAGCTCAACAAGTTGAGAAAGAGAGAGAAGAAGCTCGCTTGAAAGAGCAACAAATCAGAGAAAAGAAAGTTAAAGAACTCAGAGAACAAAGAATTAGAGAAGAGAAAGAACAACATGATCGCGAATGGGTCAAATCTCAGCATGAATACCTCAAGAGGTTAGGATATGACAACTGGGCACTCAACGATGCCTTGTTGCGTGTCCATCTTGGAGATATTCGTTTGGTAGTGGAAGCCCTCCAAAACTTCCGCTAAATTCGAAATAACGGCTAGTTGGCTTGATGTACAGATTAAACAGAAATAGTTGAACGCAAATGTTTCAGCTTGTAAGCATGACAAGCGACAGCTTCCAAAATGCAATTACGCCTGACTTTTGTTCTTCTCATTTCACTCGCAGTTGTACTGGGTAAATTGCAAATTATAGAAGGCTACCCCCAACAATACGGATCAAGCCAACCAGGATACATCTACTTCCAGTACAACCTTGCTGGATCCGATAATATTCTATTTGGATTAGACTTGGAATATGGCCTTACCAGTGTATACGTGAGCACTACAAATCCAACACCATCTAGTGCAGACTACACTTGGAAAGCAGACAGAGGAAATCAAACTATTGCCGTCAGAACCACCGACAAAGGTTACGTGCCAAATGGAGTCTACTATGTAGCAGTATATTGTCAAACTGGATACACCACATTCTATTTGTACGGTGTAAGACAACATAATTACTTATTTGGCTCCCTTTACTACACCTTACCGTCACAAGTGAGAAATTTTGAGTATGTTTACTATCAATATCGTAATTGGGTACCTGGAGCATCGTTCACGGTCGGTGTAGTAGATGCATTTGATTCATCCAGTGTGGACATGTATATTACGACTCAGACTCCGCCACCAAGTGCAACAAACTATGAATACGCAAATACGAACTATGGAAATAAGTATATCAACGTTTATTCTGCGCTAAACACAACATACTACATTGGATTCCTTGGAAATGGAAAGTATGATCCAAATAGATTTAGTGTATACATAAAGCAATTATAAACGTACAGTATATTGTGTTACGGTAAAACACAAATAGTACCCTTCCAGCTTTGTCCGTAATTCTTAGCAACAGTAGTTGTTTGATATAGATTTACTATGCGTCCAAACTTTGTCTGTCTCGTTAGTACGTTTAATAATGCCATTTCTCTGGTTAGAATAATCGGCCAAAATATATTAAAAATATAAATGTACAGGTGCTGTGTGCCTGCCTGAGTCATAGGGCGGTTGGTTAAACCACACTCTCTGCATAGCGATCGTACCCATATGGTTTGTATGCTGAAGTTTCTCTTATTGAGAACAAGGGTTCTGCCCAATGACACTCATTACCGAATCTTTTCCGAAGAAACATCAGCTAGCGTTGGACGTGAATGAACCATCTCCAGAGTGTTGTTTGTTTTGATATTGAGTGTAACGGCTAGTTCTTTTAAATTTTGTGATGGCATTATGGGAACACACGCCAAATCTTTGTAAGTTTTGCTTGTCACCGTCACAGAAACAAAGCAACACAACAAAGCATGCGTTCACAGTCACAACGTTTTAGCTCATAGAAGCTAAAACCAAATAAGGCGCCACTTGTAAAGTTTATGATTGTACGGCTGGTTCTACTCGCGGTGGTATGTCACCTAGTTTTTCTACAGAACGTAGAACCTACACTTGCAGAATGCATACGCAGTTCTAACGCTAGAACAGCAAATCTGGCACAATATGCAAAGCAGAATCTCAGATTAAGAAATAGTATGGACGCTTCAAGCACAGAAACACCAACAACGACACCAACAGATACACCTACAGATACAACAACCGGCACTCCAACACCTAGCGATACCAATACGCAATCACCAACAGATACACCAACAAATACTCCAACCACCACCCAAACCTCCGCTACTACATCAACTTCTGCAGATACATCAACATCTTCGCCAACTACCAACTCACCAACAACAGATACACCAACATCAACTCCGACTGATACAAACGCTGCAACGACTACTCAAGCATCAACTCCTACTGATACACCCAATCCTACAAGTACATTAACTCCTACAACAACATCAACACAGACAGATACACCAACGCCATCGGATACTGCAACACCAACTATTTCAAGTACATCGACAGATACACCAACGACAACTGATGCAGGAACGACATCTACCCCAACAACTACTAGTTCAGCCACTACTACAACTGCTACTCCAACTGATACGCCAACAGCAACTTTAGATACTTCCACTGCTGCAGCTACTACAACTTCCACGCCAACTACAACAAGCGCAGTAACAACTTCTACTGCAGTACTAACGACCACTGCAAACCCAACAACTACACCAGTGCCTGTTACAACTAGTACTGCAGCACCAACAACCACACAAACACCCACAACAGCAAAACCAACTACAACAGCAGCACAGACTACTACAAGCTCACCTAGTGTAACTTGTGGCGGAATATCCAGTACAGATGCTTCTGTTTGCAGTGGAAAAGGTGTTTGCATATCACAAGATACATGCAAGTGCAATTCACCAACAATAATCGGTGCAACATGTCAAACAGATGTATCGAGTACATCTATCTCATACACTACACTTGGATCAGCAAACGCAAGTGTCATTGATGTTTCAGCATCGAATCAAATACCTGGTTCTTCAGGAGTTGTCGACTATGCATTCAAATCAGATCGAGTGGATCTTTCCGCAGCGTTTACAAATTCTACAAGAAGAGCGCTTTGTTTGACGCCAAGCGTTGTGGTATCTGGTGTGCAAACTTTTGTTGGATTCTCTATTCCATCATCGTTACCACTAGGAGCATCAGTAGAGGTATGGTTGAATCGTGTGAATGGATCGAGTTCTGTTTCTTCATCTGTGAAGAACACTACGGCACAAGGAATGCAATTTGCGTTAAGTTCAAGTAGTGATATCGACTCTACATCAATATCAGTTCCAACTGCAACAAATCTAGTCATGTTGATTTACGTTAGTGCTACTGGATCTTCTATTTCGTCACAAATCATTGATTCGACGAACAAAGTGTTACAAAAGACAAGCATTTCTCCACAACAGTTTGAGACAAGTGGTAGTGATCTATTTAGTATTTGTATTGGTTTATCGTACACTGTAGGTGGTAGAAGTATACACTCTGCAGCAGCAAATGTTTCACTGAGTTTGATGTATGCAGGAACTCAGCCAAAAGGTACTATTGGTGACTGGTCGACTACAAAAGCTCCTAGTCCCACGTTGGCGAACAAAGGATCGACTGCAGTGACAGGAATAGTTGTTGGTATCATTATTGGAGTTTTGGCATTGTGCTGTATCTGTGGAGTACTCGTTGTTTGTGTATCGTTGCTAAAAAGAAAGCTACAGAGAAAAGTCAAGAAAAAGCAGAAGCCATTTACAGATATTTCCAGTCCCAAATTACAATCTCCCATAGAGTTGAACGAAGCTTCATCACCTGTTCCTATTGCAGATAGTATTGTGTAAACACTAGGCTATAACATGGTTGTGCTCATTCTTTTGTAACTTGGTTGAGTACTTCTATTTCATATCCAAACAAAGACGTCAGACCTGACATGCGTACAGTGGGTTTGTTGGTTTTATTTTGTGCTATCATCGCAGTTACGGCTGTGGACTTTGAAAAAGAAATCCGCGAGGCTACCACAACTGCAAGCGCACTAGCTGTTGCAACACAAGCAGACAAACTCGGCACAGATGAGGGTGACTGCAACAAGTACAGAAAATACGTGATACTAGCATACTCGAAAGCCACAAACCTCTCATACATAACTTCACTTGCATTAGCAGTAGCCACCAATGCAGATGCCATTGGAGCAAAAAACAAAAATGTAACACAGTACAAAAACTCAGTAGAGATAGCCTACTCGAGAGCAACTCAGTTAGCAGATAGCACATCACTCGCACTTGCTGTAGCAACCAACGCCGATGCAGTCGCAGCAAAGAACAAAGATCCACGCATGTACATGCGCAATGTAGAGCAAGCGTATCTAAGAGCCACTGATTTAGCTGATAATACACCACTAGCGATGGCAGTAGCAACAAATGCAGATGCAGTAGGAAACAAAAATGGAGATCCCGCAATGTACGAAAACAATGTCCAAATTGCGTACAAAAAGGCAACATATCTTTCGTTCAATACAGCGTTAGCTCTTTCTGTTGTAGTGAACGCCGATGCAATTGGATACAGATATGGAAATCCATCAATGTACAAAAACTCTGTTATTGAAGCGTACGAACAAGCATTCAAAGTAGCTATGTCGTCACAAGAAGTGTATGCTGTGAACGCTCACATTGAAGCTCTAAGCTACAAGAATAACTACAATCCTGACTACCGTTTCTTGGAAAGACGTGCCAAAGTGTAAAATGTATCATTTCTATGTAATATTTTTTATGAAATGTATTTGAACATTACTTATATATGACGAATGTTGGGAACTAAAAAGATGACATCTAGCCCCTGCCGAAACTCTGTTTGGTGGCTTGGACGATTCTCCTGTTGCCTTACTGTTGATCAACTTTGGGACGCTCATCAGCACTTGCCAATCTTCATACTTTCTTCTTTTCTTCGTTTTTCAGCAGTTTCTTCTAGTTCTTTATAAAATGATCCATTATGTTCCGCTACAGCAAATAAATCCTCTTTGCTCAGCTGCAACGTATCGCAGAACGTTAGCGACTTGACAGTCGCTGAACGAAGACCATTCCCAAGTAGTGCCATCTCGCCAAAGAAGCTACCTGATCCCAGTGTAACTATAGAGTCGCCTTCTGGCGACAATATTTCTACTTGACCTTTACATATAAAATACATTGTGTGGCCGACCTCAGTAGCTCGAAATATATATTCGTTAGGTGCAAAAACAGTTGGTTTCAATTTTAAAATAAGTTCATGCATGATCTTTTCAGAGCATCCTGTCAAGAATGGTACTTTAGCAACCAAGCTTTTGTTCATATGCAAAATTACATCAGCTTTCAAGCTCTCAGGAAGCTCATCGAACACCTCTCGTTCTTGATTATCTTGTTCATGATAGAGCTTGTATTCCATATATTTGGTGATTCTTGATCGAAGATTGTTTGGTATCTGTTTACGGCGAAGATAATTGTGCAAGTTTTCAAGCTTGTCTTGGATATTGTTCTGCTCTTCAGTTACATGTTGGACAATAGCTGCTAGGGAACTGATGATAGAAGCGTATACAGTCAAACCAGCTAAAGATATGAACACAGCAAATACTCTTTCTGATCTGTTCTCAGGTGCGCCTGTACCGGTGTCACCACCGGTCATTTGCCGTAGTCCCCAGAACAGAGCATACTCGTACTGAGCAAATAGAGAACGCTTCTCCCATTCTTTACTCATTACGAATTCATCACTGCCAAATCCATAGTAATGTGAGTAGAGTACCCATGCACAGCCGACCCAATGGGTGACCATGTAAATCAAAATGAGTTGTGAAAATATACGTATGTATGCAGAGTTGATGTGCGTACTCAGTTTGACTGCTACGTGATTGAGTGATTCCAAAAGTCGTACAAAAAGTAATGCTTTCGGTAATCGCAGTATAGATAAATATAGTTCTACCGACAAGTCTTGTGGTAGAAAGTAGTACGCATATATTTCGAACACTGTATCTATTGGAAGACTACACGTTACATCCAAATAGAATTTTGTCGCATAATATCTCGTTCTTAATTCTTCGTAATCGGTGACCAATTCGCCCTCTATCGTGGTTTGTATGCGTGGAGCCATGATAAAAGTATTGACAACGAGAATAATATCGCATAGTAAATCAAGTAGTATAAATACTTCGCTTCTGTAAGTCGGTAGAAGCCCAGTCTTAAACGGCACGATAAATAGTACATGTGCCCAACAAGCAAACAGTACACCCTTCCATGCTCTCACCAGCAATCCATCAGACCGAAGTGTTGATTGTGTTTTAGACATCGTTATTCTTTTTTTGGATGGAATACCTAAATAGATTTGAAATGCACGACTACAGTGATCCAGATAACACGAAATTTAATCTTTTCTGATCACTGTATGACCACGATTTCTTTTTCTTGTAACTATAACTTCTTCGCTATCTAAATCATTTTCTTCTTCAACAATTGGTTCTATTGGGATTTGTTCAAATTGTGTACTTTTGATTGCTGAAACAACTCTAGAATGCTTGACAACTACTGGTGCGTTTTTTAGCCTTGATTGTCCATGCTTGGTACCTCCAAAATTCCCTTTAATTACTCTAACTTCAGATTTTTCTTGAACAGTGCTTTCTTTTGATGGAGAGGTTGGTATATGCGTTTCATGATCGCGATGATTTCTTTCTCGTTCCAATTGCGCGCGTAGTTCTTGTATAATGTTGTCTTTTGATGTTATGACTGCGTTTCTCTTTTGTACTTCTTCGAATAAATTTTGTATGACAACTTTCATTTCAGAATTGTCTTCTTGTAGTGGTCCTATGTTTTTCGAACTTGTTTCAGAATTGGATCTCCAGGGTGCTAATTTTGCCCAAAATGTTGTGTGTTCTGTTGTTGGTTTCTCACGTGGAGAATGTGGTTGAACGGCACCATTCACAGGTTTTAGAATAGATGAAAGGTATTCCTCGAACTGTTCTGTTCGTGTGAACGATTCGTACGCTATCTTAAGTTGTTGTGTAATATCAGTGACAATAGGGTCAAATAGGAACTTAGAAGGCATATCTTCCCGTTCTGAATACTCTATTATTTTTTTCCTTACTGTGTCTGTAATCTTCAACTCTCTCGACGAACCTATTTTGATGTATCTAGTTATTAAAATTCCCATTGTGTCTCGCAGGTCACTCTCCGCGGTTTTGACAGCGAGTGAGCCACTTATCGTTGACAGAGTCTGGTACTGTTTCAAATAGCCTTGGTGCTCTTCCAAAAACCATGCCGCTTCTTCTCCACGTTTGTAGCCTTCTCCACGTGCTGTTTGTAAGTACGTCTTAAAACAGGACCATAAATCTCTGTCCTGTAACGCAAAGTCGAACAGAAAATATGTGTAAAGCTTTCTTGGTGCCTGCATAGCGTAAGTTTGTGAAGCGGAGAATTTATTTTCTGACAAGCGAAAGCTGTCGCTTTTTGTGCTGTTCTAGTAGCGATAGATTCCAGGACAAAGCACAGCAGAGGTGAGAAATTTCAGATATTTATGCTAGTAGAACAGCAACTCTGTCATCAGTATTAACGTCAAGAATAAACTTTCCGGTCCAATCTTTTGGTACTTTGAGTGAAAGCTGTGCTATTCTTGCCCCGACGTCTTCTGGCTGAAGTAAAACACCTTTCTCTTTTACAGAACGCAAGTTGGCTTGAAATTCTTCTGAAATCTTTCCATTGTCTCTCATCTCGGTAAACATTGCTGTCTCAACAATACCAGGGCCAATCGATAGTACTGTTACATTTGGTTCTTCAGCAGCTACTACGCTGACGAAGTAATTAAGAGCTACTTTTGAACCTGCGTATGTTGAACCTCCAGGGATAACTAGGTTGGTTGCACCAGTAGAAATGTAAATGATAGTGCCATTTGTTTTGCGTAGGTGTGGTAGTGCGAATGTGGTTGCTTGAATAGCTGAAAAGAGATTAATTTGATAGGTCTTGAATAATTCGACTTCGGATGATTCTTTCTCGAACTCTAAATCGGCAACGAAACTCGTTGGTGCATAGCCAGCATTCAAAACTAAAAGATCGAGTTGGCTAAATGTCTGGATAGTGGATTCAATAACTTTCTTCGCTGCTGATACGTCGACTAAATCTGCTGCGATTGTGTGAATGAGAATCTTCTTATTGATTTCTCTAATTTCTTTTGAAACAACTTCTAGATCAGATTCTTTTCTAGAGGTGATAGCCAAGTGGGTTACTTTCTCGTCTTTAGCAAGCGAAAGTGCAATATACTTTCCAATACCTCGTGAGGCTCCTGAAACTGGTTAGATAGTAAAATAAACATACCTGTTACTAATGCTACGTATTTCATGTTGTTTTGTTTGATATTTTGTAGCCTCATCTTTGTGAGGAGCTTTTATAGACTCGCGGACATACTTCGCGACCCCGACCCATTTTAGCGATGCTTTGTCGCGAATACTTTACAAATTGTGAACGCTGTTCCTGATCAAATTGATCGCAGTTAAAGTAAATAAGCAAGAAAAGCTTTATACCTGAGTCGATTAAAATTTGATTAAACTAATTTTTACATTCTTAAACGAAAGAACATCTGAGTACAGCTGATGAGCTGTAGTGCGTTTAAAATAATAAGTCCACCACTAATCGGCTATAACTAGGTTTGTACTAAGATGCCTAAAGTTTTCTATTTTTATTCTACAGGCAAAAAGTAAACACAATCAAAAATTGAACAACGATGCACGTAGCCTCTACGGGCTTTTCGGCAGCCGATACAACGCTGCATAAATTGTATAAACTTGCAGATGCGCCTGAATATTTCTGCTGTCCCATCAGTCAGGATATAATGCTTGATCCTGTTCTACTCGTCGAAACGGGTCATGTATTTGAACGTGCTATTATTCAAGATTGGTTAAGGGAACACAATACATGCCCACTAACTGGCATCGAACTTTCATCAAAAGAGTTAGCGCCAGTTCATGTTTTTCGTTCCATGACCAACGACTACAAACACAAATTTATAAAAAAGAGTATTCCAATGATCGTCGAACTATTGAAACACGATTTAACCCAAGATCAAGTTCTACAAATCAAAGATATGTTGATACTAGCCAACGAGTATGCCAATTCAGAAAATGAAAACATACTGGTAATCCTACTACGCGTGTTGGCCATCCTAAACGACTATGCGGAACTATGTACTTACATGACTCTACAAATGGATAGACTTCACATACGATGCGACAAACGACAGATTGTAAATACTATCACTGTCGCGTTGCATCATTTCGGACCTGCTCTGAAAGATAATATTGACGCTATTATTAGTTCCTTGGCGTCATCACCACATAGAGTCGATCACTTGTTGTGTTTCAAGGACGCATTACTTGTGGAAAGAATGCCAAAAGAAGCAGCCAAAGTGTGTCGATATCTATCACCAATGTTACACTTTGTAGATCGGCGCGCCGATGGTTTGAGAGCAATAATCGAAGCTATTTATTTGGATAACCAAAACGATGAGTTTTATGAGACATTACTAAAGTCATTAAAAGATCGTGAAACATTGGCAGAGTTTTGCAAGTATGCTGTCGATGAGAGTACCACGAAAATGGAAGATAAAATAGTATCGAAAAAGTTGAATAGTATTTTGGATAATAATGAACGTTGTAGACATTTACAATGCGGAATCGTGTACAGTAACATTTCCTCGTTCGAGGAACAATTCTATCGTCGAGCAATCATGTCAAACGAATATCGTCTAGAATCCAAAATGTTGATCAAGGCAAGATTATCAAGAAACATGAAAATGATTCCAACTCATTTCGAGTCAAGAAACGTGTTTCGAACTGATAACCAAGTTTGGTGTGCCATACAATTGGACGAAAACACTGTTGCGACAAGTCACCAAAAAGGTGGATTTGTTCGTATCTGGGACATGAAAAAGAGACAAAATCGATTGATGGGAAGAGGTGTCGAAGCAATGGAGTATCTATGGGAAATGTGTGCTGCAGGAAATGATCTACTCATCTGTGGATCTCGTAGTTTTTCACTTTTCCACGTGTTCAACTGGAAGACTGGAAAGCTCCAGAACACGATCAAACACACTGCTAGTATTAACAGTGCTGGTCATGCTGCGTTTCAAGTGTTTGGCAAATATTTGATTGCTGCACTAAAAGATGGTACCACTGTTGTTTGGGATTTTGTCAAACCAGGAGGAGAGATCGTACGAGTTTTCTCTGGTCACAAAAATTATGTAAATTGTATAGAAATGCTGCCTAATGGCATGTTCGCTACTGGTAGTGTAGATACTACTATCAAGATTTGGAGTATTGATAGCGATAATTGTATCCACACTATCGAACGTGCTCACGAATGTGGCGTAACGTCGCTCTGTCTCTTGGATGAGAAAACACTTGTTTCTGCAGGTGGAAGCGATGATAAGAAAGTAAAACTTTGGGATCTAAGCACACTCAAGTGTATCAAAGTGATGAAGGGACACGAGCTTGTTATCAAACAAATTACAAGATTGAATGATACTATGATCGCTACGGGATCATGGGACAAGACTGTTCGTGTTTGGGATACCACTACTGGAGAGTGTGTACGTAAGTTGGAAGGTCATACTGATCAAGTACTTGGTGTGATTGGCTTCAATGATCAAATCATATCTGTATCAAAAGATCGTACCATGCGTGTATGGCAGTACAACGATGAACGATCATGTCAATAACATAACTTATTTTCTATTCATGTTTCTCTTTCTGTTCCCTTGTAAAAGTATGAAAAGAAAGCGAGAGTGGACAGACAGTGAAGAACATTTCAAACGTTACGAACACGATGAATCTCCAACGCACCCTTTTGAGAGCCAAGACACGCAACAATCAGTAGACTACGGAGATAGATTCGAACGCGACTTTATTCGAAAACCGAAAATCAAGTGCAATGTTTGCAACGTACGATTAATATCAAAAACAACATACATAGACGAAGATGACGTAGATTTGATTCACGATGTAGCAAACGAGTGTGAAGGGTGTAAATTATTTTTTTGCGATGATCACACGCGACAGTGCAATGACTGTAGCTATTACTATTGCAAAAAATGCTACCAGGTAGACGAGTGCCCAACCTTTGACTGCGATTCACATCTATGCGAACTTTGTCAACCACTCGCAAGTAAATGTCCAGTATGCGACAAAGTTTACTGTGAAGATTGTTCTGATGATTGGCTCGAATGTTCGTGCTGCGCTAATGGTATTTGCTCGGACTGTGCGGACAATAACATGTATATCTGCGATGCAGGTAGCCACACCGTGTGTGAAAAGTGCGAGTTAGTCCCATGCGCTCAATGCGAGGAGAGTATGTGCGAAATGTGCATATCTGTTACGCATTGTACTAGATGTAGAACCAAGATTTGTGATTCATGTGCAGATCGAGAGCACTCAAATCCGTTTTTGTGCAATTCTTGCCAAGGTGGTCCTTGGTACTGTCCAATTATTGCAAAATTTGGAGCCAGAGTTCAACAAAATCAATTTTATGTTGACTGCGTGATCATGACACATAACCACTAAGGATCTATTCTGCGACACCTATTTTTTAATATTTTAAACTTTGATGTGATTGAGAACTTGAAAGCGCCAAGTTATCGTGGTACAAATGATCTGAGGAGTAACTATATATCCGATCTGAACACACAGAGTTCACCTCCCATATTACACCCTATGAGGCGTGCAATATTTAGGGTGCATCTTGCTTGTAAGGAAAATTACGAATTCATAACAAGTGCCTCACATGAATTAATTCTACAAGCAGGCATTGGGGTCAGGGCACGATCCCGATTTGTCGTGCAACTGACCTAACATCATATTGATTACACCTATGTTTTGCATCCCAACTACTAACTGTTTGTAACCTATGCATTAAAATGAAAAAAGATACCTATCACTTATCCATTTTAAGAGAACATGTGGTTCCTGTCTAAACGGATTAGCAAACTCTTGCATTTAAGGATTCTGGTTTGTCTGCTCTTTGAAACTTTTGAAGAAAACAATTCAACACGCATACCATGAAAAACACTACTTGGGTTTTCAACGACCAAACATTCACCCAGAACAGCGCTAGTATGTCGTCACTTCACGTGAAGAATGGCGTCATATCGCATTGGAAGATCGAATCAGTGGCAAAGCCAGCACACTTGCAAAAGGTGAAGAGCAGAAAACGAACATTGAGTATGGAAGAAGCAGCTGTTGAAGCATTCCGTACAGCTCTAGTTTTGAATAGTACCCCATCTAGTCCAAGCCCATCTAAGAGAAGAACAACTATTAAATTACAAGATATTTGTCATCAGATGTAAATAAAAAATGTATTTATTGTACACTCGGTGTTGAGAAAGTGAGCATGTCTTGCAGCTATCTTTTATGCCACTCATTCCCATTTTTAGGGTAATACTATGTATGGAAACAATTCTTATCCCGAATGCCGCCTTGCGTACACCGCAAGCTTGTTCTGGAGACGGACTAAGAAAGTCTATTTTGCAATGCCTTGCTGATGGGTGCGTCATTCTTGTTGGCTTGCACATACTAGTATCACAAGTACAAATAGATCACGAACCACGCAAGTATCCAAAGCGTACTTGGTAATTCTTCTTAAGAGCAACTTGCAAAGCTGTTCTAACGCCTCAGTCCGATCATAAATGGAGCAGTATTTTTCTAATACTTAGCTCATTATTTATTTTTCTAAAACGAAACAACTAAATGCAAAGCGAGGAGAATCGATCTTAATTCTTTTTTCTTTGCATGTAGTGGTGTCAAGTACCAAAATACTACTTTCTTCAGGAATTACGATTTCATTTAGTCCTATTTGCTGAATCATGTTGCAATCTAAAATATGGAAGCGTAGCTCATATACTATCTCATTAGCCTTCACAACATGTAGCTCCAACCTATTCATTAATACAATTGCTCCATTTTCCATAACCATAATGCGAGCCCAAGGTCGCAATTTTGGTGTTATCTTGTACTTGGTTGTCACTCCGGTAGCGATACAAAGCGTATGGAGTCCCTTTTCCCAAGATCTACTCAAGATCAGTAATATGCCTCGTTGAAGTTCCGCTATAGCTCTTGCGTTGCAAAAAGAAAATTGTTTAACGATTTCGTACGATCTATTAGTAATGTAAATGTCTTGCGCACTTGCGAAGACAATTCTTTCATTTTTCAACAGCAGGAATATGTTTACGCTAATGTCCTCAAATGCTTCAACGTAAACACTACAACGTCCTTGAGGATCAAACTCTACTACATCATCACATACTATTAACATATTCCCATTGTGAGCATTAAATGGAAGAACTAGAGCCCTGTGAATACGTTTATAATTCGGCCTTTACTTCGCTCGTTAATAAGAATGCGACCTTTCCACGTTGCCACTGGTGATTTCGTCAATAACTTGATGCAAAGAAACGTTCGTAGCTGTTCTATTGAGTGTCTACTGTAATCTTCTTCCCAAAAATAAAATGATATGAGTTGTACATGTTGTGTTTGCATTCTAAAACGAAGTTTACCTGCGTTACAATTTTGCAAAATGTCATTCTGCTGAACAATTTACTAATATAAATAAATAATTTACTAGAAATACAGTTATTCCAGAGCGATGACAACAGATGACGCTCCTCCACCTCCATTACAAATTCCTGCAACTCCAATTGTTCCATTCTTCTGTCTCAAAACATTTAACAAAGTAACCAAAATTCTTGCTCCACTAGCTCCCAAAGGATGCCCAATGCTTACTGCACCACCATGTACATTAACTTTTTCCAAATCAAGACCAAGAATTCTCGCATTTGCAATGGCTACAGCGCTGAACGCTTCATTAAATTCCCAGAACGAAACATCACTCTTGGAAACACCACTTTTCGCGAGTGCTTTTGGTACAGCATCACTTGGTGCAATTGTAAATTCATCAGGTTCTCTTTCAGCGTCAGCATAACCCAAAATTCTTGCCAAGATCTTGTGTCCTCCTCGTTTTGCTTTTGCTTCACTCATAATCACCAACGAAGCAGCTCCATCACTCAAATTACTACTATTTGCAGCAGTAACGGATCCGTCTTTCAAGAAGGCTGGTTTTAATGTCGGAATTTTATCGTACTTGACTTTCCAGATATCTTCGTCGTTGTCAACTAGGATTGGTGATGGTTTGGAAGGTACAGAAATTGGAATAATTTCATCTTTGAAGAGTCCATTTTCTGTAGCGTAAATGGCTCTCTTGTACGAGTTGATGGCATGCGCGTCCATCTCTTCACGAGTTAGATTCATATTTTTGACAAGTTTTTCTGCTGCAAAACCCATTGCTTTTCCATCGTATGGACTATCTAGGCCATCTCTGTTCATTCCATCAATAAAGTTGGAATCGCCAATTTTGTATCCAAAACGTGCTTTTGCTAGATAGTATGGTGCGTTGCTCATGGATTCGAAACCACCAACAACGATTGTGTCAGCGTCTCCCAATTGGATAGATTGCGACGCTAGCATGACCGTTTTAAGTCCACTACTGCATACTTTGTTAATAGTTGTTGCGATGACGTTTTTTGAGAGTCCTGCGCCTAACGCGACTTGACGAGCGGGTGCTTGTCCCAAGTTTGCAGATAAAACATTTCCCAAAATGACTTCTTGAATCTCTTTGTCTGTAAGGTTTGCACGTGCAACTGCTTCCTTTACTGCGATTGTTCCGAGTTGTACACCACTGAATGAAGATAGTTTTCCACCATAGCCTCCAATTGGAGTGCGTACTGCTGATACAATAACAGGAGTATTGTCAGAGTTCTTAATGTGTAGGGCTCGTTGTTGGAATAGTGACCTGTTACGCGTTATCGACCTGATGGTGCGTTGTGTTCTACCTAACATGTTTGTCGTAGATTTTGCGGCGCAGGAAAAGTGTCCCGCAGTTTCTTGTAATTTTCGGGGTTGCCGCGACAACAGAAGAAACAATGTCTGATAGCGAACAACGACTTTATTAGGTACGGAATACTTCGTTGTTGACTGACCTGAATGTAACGTTTACCTGAGTAACAGCATCATCAGATACAAATCCCAAATCAGACTTGAACAAACTTTCTCGCGACAAATTGATGTCACATGTTTTGGCCATTGTAGGGCCAGAAAACAATGTAGCTGAAGCATTATAATTTTGAGCTATTTGTTTAGCAGGGCGGCCTTTGATGTTTGATGGAACGGATGTGTCCGGTAACACCACCTTTGAGCCATTTCTAAACAACTCGATTTGAAAGTCTGCACTAACTTTCATATTTTCCATGCACGCTATTACTACAATGCACTTTCCAGAGTTCGCCTCTGTGTCACCATTAGGATAAAACTTAGATGTGAAACGGTATCCGCGAATTTCAAATATTTCTGATTCGAAAGACTCACCTGGGGAGCATTTTGCAGCAATTGAAGATGAGACCTTCATTTCGAAAGTATTTTTGGGTTTTGGTTTCTTCATTTGATTCGCCAAGTGCTCAAATAGTCCTGCTATTTCGGTCGAACGAAGTCTAGGATCAACACTCCTCCATCTGTCCAGAATTAATATCAAGTTCTAAAAGTTAGTAAGAAAATGAAACAACCTCATGTAGGCAAAACGTTTGAATAAAATCAACGAAAGCAGCGTAGCCTAAAGTGTACGTGGCTTCCTCCTCGAGAATCTTCTTGATATGTCGCTTAACTGCCAGTTCACAGTGCATTCTCATTTCTCTAAATTGTTTTAATTGGCGAAACTGATACCATAACGTGAGAGCGTTGGCTTTGTTTAAATAGTTTGCAGTTATCATTTTAGAGCATTTTTCTTTTAGATCTGGAATCTCATACTTATCGGCTAGAAATAGTAAACTCATAGTGTGGATGTTATCGAATTGATTCTTGTACAAGTAGGTAATCATTTCGTTAAAAGTATCGAAATCTTCTTCGTTGTCAAAACAATAGCTAATCGAAGATATCTTTTCTGTCATTTCGTGTTCTAACATGAGGCATAGAATTTCGCTCTTGGCAATGACTTTCTTATGGCACTTGATTTTTCGCATTGAAGGAAGAAACACGAATTCAAAATCAATTGGAATTCTTGTCTCTTTGTTATCTTTTATCTCAATAAATTCGTGCTCGATAGGATTGTATGGATTATGTACTACGTCATCAAGTGTTAAATCAGTTACCAAATCATCTGTGGAGAGAGTGTTGGCCATTTTTCTCGGTTGATCACAATCAAATCTTTGAAATATTTATTACAGTAGAACAGCACCAGTCGGTAAAACGATATTATCAAGCTGTGATACTTTGGTCAACATTCCAGTTGAAAAATCTCGGCTAAACACAACAATATTGTTCGAATTCTGGTTTGCAACGATAACCCACTTGCTCGTAGCATCAAACATGAAGAAACGTGGAAATTGGCCTAACGTTTCTTGGAAACCAATATTTGTCAGTGTGCCATCATTTTGATTCACTCTATAGATCGCTATTGTGTTCGAAGCTCCTCTGTTCGAAGCATAAACGAACAACCCATCTGGTGAAACGCGAACTTCTGCACCTGTGCACTTGGAACTATCTACACCTTTTGGTAACATGTCTACTGTTTGTAAATGAGTTAAAACACCAGTAAAGTGATTAAACTTGAGCGTTGAGAGCTTGTTTGATAATTCATGCGATAAATAGGCAATGGGGAACTTTGGATGGAATGCCAAGTGACGTGGACCGGAACCTGCTGGTGCGGTATAAGAAGCTCCGAAGTGATTTGGTTGTACTGTTCCAGTTGTGTAGTTGAATGAGAATTGGAAGACTTTGTCTAATCCCAAATCGCATACAAAGGCGTATGTGTACAGTGGTGCGAATAGGAATTGATGTGGATGTGCGGCAGCTTGTCTATCTGGGTTTGGGCCATGACCTGGATTTTTCTGTACGAATGAGGCTTCTCCAATTGTGCCATTGTTCAATGGGAACACAGCAAAAGAACTACCGTCGTAATTGGCGGTAAGTAGATACTTGCGATCATGCGAGACGTCCAAAAAGCATGGAGATGATCCATGCGATTGTACTGCGTTAATCGCTTGTAGGGTACCGTCTTGTTTAATTTTGTACGACAACATTCCTCCTGTTTGGTCTAAATGTTGAAAATCTGTTACTTCATTGACGGTGTAGAGTATGGTGTTTGATGGATCGAGGACGACGTACGATGGACGGGAACCAACGTTTATGCTCGAGCTTAGTTTTACGGATCCAGTCGAATTGTCAAAATCAATAATGTATATAGAGTTCGACCACGTGCCTACGTATAACTTTTGTATTTTGGCGAGTGTGCATGCCATCAAACACACGAAAAGAAGCAGTTGCTTGCCTGTCATAATTGTCACTGTCTTTTTACAACACGATGCATAATCGATATGAAGACATCTCGATAACTACTGTGGGAACTCACGTACCAGAATTACTACTTTTCAGTGTCTTGACAGAAACACTTCGGCGAACTCGTACAAAGTATAGATTCGATGCAAAACTACATGACACTTCCATGGGACTCACAGACGATAACAAAACTGTTACCAGAACAAAAGGAGAGTACCAAGGAAAATTCGCATTTATTGATTGTTCTCTCGCCTATTTATCGCAGCCGCTTTACATACAGTTGACGAGTGACTCGATGGCCTACATTGGCATGGGCGTAGCAAATCCCAACGTTATTTTAAAAACAGATGTATGGAACTATAATTTAGAGGCTACTGATGCTTATATTTTCGGGTACGACTCATGGACTTCCCCAAATTCAATACGTTCGGGCAATAAAGTCAGATATGAAAAAGGAAGCATAGTATCGATGACTTATTTAAATGGTGAGCTAACTATTTCATGCGAGAATAATAGTACTACCATCAAGAATATACCACGCAATTACCACCCATGCGTGGTCTTTTTTACGGTAGGAAATCAAGCAAAGATTGTTCATGACTACATACCAGTCATCACGAAGAAATGAAAGCTAGGCAATAGCTAAGCACTGTAGTTCTGACCTACTAAATCGATACCACGTCCAAATTCAAAACATTAAAAATTCTTTTACACGTGACGTTGAAAGTTCTTGAAATACTTAAAAAGGCCAAAAACATGAACAAGATCGTTCTTGCTGTACTGTGCGCTTTGTTAGCACTTGCTGTAGCACAAAGCAGAAGATCTACACCAACTCCAAGACCATTCAAACCAACTCCCACTGCGACTCCACGTCCTTACAGACCTACCCCAACTCCATCCCCACAAAATGTCAAAAGATTAGTAGCTCACTATGAGGGTAACGGTCGTGTACAAACGAAAGTCACAAGCAAGGCGACTACAAAGGCTACAAAAAAACAAATTGGCATCTTTGACAGTTTAAAGAAGGCAGTCGTATCAAAAGTCAAAGACGTCAAGAAGAACATTCAAAAGAAGGTTTCTGACGTTAAGAAAGACATTTCCAAGAAGGTGTCTAATGTCAAGAAGATTCCATCCAAAGTTGCCAACAATTTGAAGAAGAAAGTTGAATCCAAGGTCAATGACGCCAAGAAAAAAGTATCTGACGTGAAGAAAGTTCCATCTAAAATTGCAAAAGATATCAAAAAGAAGGTTTCCGATGTCAAGAGAGTTCCATCCAAAATCGCAAAAGATTTGAAGAAGAAAGTAGAAGATAAGATTTCTGACGCCAAGAAAAAGCTTCAATCAAAACTCTCTGATTTGAAGAAGAAGCTCACCTTCAAAGCAAAGAAAGTAACACAAAAAGCAACTATTAAGACAATCCAAGCTTTCAAACCAACACCAACTCCAACTCCAAGCCCACGTAGACCAACTCCAACCGCCACACCCCGTCCATTTAGACCAACCCCAACCCCATCTCCAACTAAACAAGGATTTGGCCAAAGAGTAGTCTCATTCTTCAAATCTTTCGCATAAGTGGAGCAATAAACAAATTCTTTCTCCATGTAAATTGTCTTTGTAAATGGAGTTAAACGAAGGCATTAGTGGCATCCGATGTGTTCATGCATGTAGCACGCTTTTTCGCTAGCGACATTATTATACGTAAATATAATGATAACTTCATTTTGATGTGATATAATCCGTCTGCACTAGACTAGTGTTTAATTTTCGATTAGTACCTGCAGAGACTACGCTCAGCTTATGATGAGAAGTAATCGGTCATACGCATATACAATGTATTATGTTTTTCTTTTTTTATTCACGCTTCTCTTCTTTGTCGGTGGTTCTTTTCTTTTTCCAAGATTTATCTTTAAATCAGAAATGCTCAACTCTGGAACTTTGTACATGCTAAATTGTCGATTCGAAAACGCACTTGGTGTTATCTTCAAGTTTTCACACTTTTCCTTATTACTTGTTATCCACTCTCGAAACTCTAAACACTTTTTCAACATCTTTTCACATTTTAACGCATCTTGACCTTCCATTTTAACTGTACTTAATGCACGAATCCATTCATTTACCATTGGTTCATAATTCCGTTCGATTTCTGTTAAATTCTCTTTCAGTAGAGCGTACATTTCTTCATTTTCTGCACTTCGTAGGTCATCGAACGAACGATTAATTTTGATCGTCAAGTGATAGTTGATGGAACCTAATCCATATTCATTCACTAGATCTTGTAAATCGTCTGTAAATTCTGTATCAACAACTTCCCAATCATCTTCATCGTCTTCGTTTTGTTGTTCTGTTTCTGCGTCTACCTGTTCCTCGTGGGACACATCATCTACTGTACTCGGTTCCGCTTCGCTAACTGTTTCTTCATTTGTTTGAGTTTCACTCGTTTGCGTAACGGCAGGTTGTTCATTCTGTACAGGTGCAGCTCCATTCAAATCATCAGTAAATTCCAAATCTTCCAACGTTGGAACAATCATATTAAAACAAACATCCATCTGTTTCAAGCATAACATCATATTCAAGACACTCTCCTCAAACTGCGATTTGATTTGATTGAACTTGGCTTGTAACACTAGTTGCATTTGTTTCTATTGTCAATCAAGTATAAAATTCTTACACTACGTTCTTCCTCCTCTTGTTGTCGAATCAAGTTTTGATTTCGCATTTCTGGGAACTTGAAATGTAACACGTTTTTGATGTAATTGTATCCAAGAGATAGTTTTTTGTACAGTGAGCCATACGCTTCGTTCCATTCCTCAATAAACTTTAGTGATGTTGTTCGTAGTTGATTGGCAAAATTTTCTGGTGGTGGTAGGACGGTTGCGGTGATACTTGCTGAATTGGATCGTCTATTGTTAGTATAGAATATAATCGTGTACCGTTTGTATAAATGCGTTTTGTATTTCGTGCTTGTTTCACGCTGGTTTTCAGTTGGTTTTCCGCCGACGATTGTGTATTCAATAAACTGCGGAAACTCGTCTGTTAATAATTCTCGAAACTTTTTACTTCTTTTGAAGAGTTCGTAACATATGAGCAACGCTACAAACCGCGTCTAAATTTTAGGGTTATTTCGAAACGGTTACCTGTGAGTTTTTTGCATTTAATTGATGCCATAACTGATCGAAAGCGCATTTAATAAAATCGTCGCCTTTCTTGGCTATGTCCTTGATAGTTTTTAATTTTTCATCTTCCAGAAATGTGTTCTTGCACGCTTGTATGATAGTTTCGTTAAGCGTACGCCGAACTTGTGAGTTCATTTTTTGTTTGAAGTTGGAGGTAAAAATATATTGTTACAACGTGTGATCCAGTTTGCTCTGTAGCTGCATCAAGTTTTGCCTGCAACTAATAGATGGAGCAAGATTCTTATGTCACTCGATTACCTAACATAAAATTTGGTTATGCTATTATGCTATTTTCGTTAGACTTCTTGTCCTTACTAAGAATTGGCTTGAACTAAGATTTTATCAACCGGATATTTGTTATTCCACAGGCAAGCAACCTAGAAACTTACGCCTCTTCAATCACATGAACGTCACTGGACAAGACTTTCGAAATGTCTTTCTAGTGGGAGGAATATCAATTACATTGATAATCGATGTTGGACTAGCCATTTTCTTGCTGATTTTTTTCGTGCTGTTTGTTCGACAACTAGCGCTATTCAGCAGTAACAAAAAATCAACACTACTAGACAATGTTAAAAAACGAAGAAGAGAAGTAGGTCAGCTAATAGGAGGTGTTGCATTAATGGGACTAGCTGCCGAAGCTGGTGTTGCTGGGGCTAGTATGCAAAATCTTCGTAGCATTGGAGGTGATGGCGCAAAAGTCAACATGACCCAAAGCAGCGTGAAAAGTTTCATCAAAGATCAAGCAAAAGCACTATGGCACTTCATCAAATCGTTATGCGGTGGCACGAAAGACAACGCGAATAGTTTTGGGAGGGATGGTGCAACCTTTTTATACTTTCAGCAAACATTTTTAATATATGCCATAGTGACAACAATCATCACGATAGCAGTACTCATACCAATACACGTCACTGGCAACATTCCACAGCTGTATGAGTCAGAACTGTGCGAAAAGTCATTAAGATACGATCTCGTTCAAGTTCCATTAACATGTCTGAGCGACCCAGTAACTGATGCAAATCTGAACCTAGCGTGCGCGAGCTCTGGTACGTGTAATAACGCTGCTACGTGTGATTGTGTGAGTGGTTCATCTGGTCCATATTGTCAATTCAAAACATGTGGAATCTCCAAGTGCTCCATCAATGGCGCATGCGATTCACAAGTAACATCAGGTTCTTGTCGTTGTGTTGGTAAGTTTTGTTTATTTTAGTTGACTAAACGTTAAGATGGCTATGGCGGTGGAGATTGCAGAACAAACCTTCGATTCTTGGGGAATGTAACGAAAATCATATCCGTCGACCTCGATGCGAAACCAGACTTTACTTTTTCTGCGAATATCATCGCTGATTCTGCTGTTAATTCGGCAGAACCCGGAAATAGTCATGGGCAAGACCAACTACTCGTATGGAACGAAAACGACTGTCGCGTCATGCTAAAGTTCGAAATGGATAACGACGTTTTCAACAAAGAATTATTTATTAACTCGGCTGTACTCAGAATAATGATTTCTTCAGCTGATGATGACTCTACAATTAGTGTCGCAGCCATAGGAAATAATTGGGACGAGTATACAGTCACATATCCGATCGGAAGCTCTATGACAGAAGGACCAACAGCGGCTGTTGCTTCCATACCTAAGGATTCGTTTAACACTGTACTTATGATCGATATATCGAAGGCTATGCAAACCTATATTGCAACAGAAACCAAAGATGACGAAACGAAGCATTTTTCACTCATGGTTAAAAAGACTGGACGTGGAAAAGTTTATCTATACTCTAGAGAAGGTGCGGCCGCGATAGAAGATGTCGTTCCTGCCTCATTAACAGTGAAAGCAATCTTTGTAGAAACTCCTACGCCAACACCAACACCGACAACAATCGAAACTACAGTGGAACCTAGTACAGATGCTCCAGAATCTACAGTAGCACCTTCAGTGGCTCCACCTGTAGAACCATCAGTTCCTGTTGAATCGACAACAGAACCATCAGCGGAGCCTACGACAACTGGTCCAATAGAAACAACAGTGGAGGATACATCACCACCAACAGAAGCAGTAGAATCGACGACAGCACCATCAGTACAACCAACAGCAGAACCATCAGTTCCAGTAGATTCGACAAATGCACCTTCTGTGGAGCCTTCGATCGAACCAACAATACAACCAACAGCTGGTCCTACAATCGAACCAACTATTGAACCAGTAGATTCCACAAATGCACCTTCTATAGACCCTACGGCGGAACCAACAATACAACCGACTGTTGATCCCACGATTGAACCATCAGTAGCTCCTTCAACGTTAGTGCCATCTATTGCTCCATCAACAGTTGAGCCTACTGCAGAACCATCAACTGAGCCAACTGCTGCACCACCATCAGTCGAACCAACGGTAGAGCCATCAGTTGCTCCACCTACAGTAGCACCACCAACAGTAGAACCCACAGTAGAACCAACACTCGAACCAACTACTACACCACCATCAGTAGAGCCATCTGTTACTCCACCAACAGTTGCACCTCCTACTATAGCACCACCTACTGTAGCACCTCCTACGATAGCGCCGCCTACTATAGCTCCACCAACTCTACCACCAATACCAACTCCATTTCCATTTGCACTTCCTATCGGTGATCTTTTGATTCCACCTAGTATAGATACGTTTGTAACATCTCTAGTGGGACCAGCAAAGAGAAGTGCAGCTTGTCCAACATGTGCTATTTCACACGGAGGAGAAGAATACATCAAAGTTAGCTCAAGTGCAACTGTAACCAACTTTGCATTATTTGAGTTCACACCAAAACCATATTTACCAGTTGGAGCAATTGTAATATCGGCACATTTGGTACTGATCCCTCGCAATATTATTGGAAATGGAGGAGTTGTGTTTAGTTTTTTCACAAATACACCAATTGCATGGAATGATGACACAAATGGAGACGATAGTTCATTCTCACAGTTTTTTGGAAATACTGTGTTACGTGGTCAAGGTTTTGATATGGACGTTACTCAAGATGTGTTACAGAGTTTGAGTGACAACTCAAGACTACAGTTTCTCTCGGCAGTGTTTGGAACAGGTCCAGTTGAAAGTGGTTATGAGTTTTACGCAAAAGAGAATGCAATCACAAGTTGTTGGCTTAGTGTCAATTACACTTTGACACCAACTACTGCAGCACCAGTAGAGCCAACTACCGAGACTCCAACTGATGCGGTTACTACTGTACAACCTGAAACACCCACACCTGCACCTACAACACCAGAAACTAACTCGCCTATTGTTACAACTGTTGCTGCAACAACAATAGCACCTGCAACAACTATAACACCGACTACAGTTGAAGCAACTTCAACACCATCACCTGAGGTTACAACAGCGTCTCCTGAACCAACACCAGTTCAAACGTCGGCAGCGCCAGAAACAACAGCAGAACCGACAGAACCTTCAACAACTACAGAGCCACCAATAACAGAATCACCTAGTCCAACGCCGGAGTTGACTACAACTGAAAGTCCTACTACCGCTTCTCCAACTACAACTGAAACTCCTACTGAAGCACCAACTTTATCTCCAACTACAACGTTAGAGCTACCAACAACTATTGCCGCTCAAACTACGAGTGCTGCACCAACTACACAAATACCAATGACAGATGTACCTGCTACAACAAAGCAACCAACTCCAACTCCTACAGCATCTCCAACAACAAGTGGTCCAGAAACAACAGAGGCACCAACTACTGAGATATCTACAACAGAACCACCTGAAGTTCCAACTACTACAACACCAACCACAGAAATTCTAACTCCAACACCTACCGTTGAAACTACCACAGAGACGCCAGCAACGACTGACGCACCAACAGAAACTTCTACTACAACTGATGTGCCAACAACGCAAGCGCCAACTACTATGGAGACACCAACAAATGCTCTTACGACAACAGAAACGCCTACTGAGGCACAGACAACTACACCAGAAGCAACGACTACTGCTGCACCTACGCCTACTCCTACTGCACCAGAAACAACTACTGCTGCACCTACAACTGAGGCTCCAACAACTACCGAGACACCTACTACCACAGCTGAGCCAACTACTACAGCAGTACCCACTACTACAGAAACTCCAACCACCACAGAAGCTTCTACGACGACAACTGAAACGCCAACAACTACAGCCGCTCCTACTACAACAGAACCACCAACAAATCCAGTTCTGCCACCTTCCACACCTGAAGGTATGATTGTCGCTCCACCAAGCATGGACACGTTCTTAACATCCGATACCACTGCAAGAAAACGTGACTCCACATGTGGAGCATGTTTCATTTCACACGGTACTGAGCAAACAGTTCGTGTAACTCAAGATGTGGGAACAATTAATTTTGGATTGTTTTCTTTCCCACTTAGTGATGTACCTGCAGGTGCTACCATCATCAATGCAACATTGATACTTCAACCATATCAAAAAATTGGCTTAGGAGGTGACGTTGCTGTATCTTTGTTATCAGACTCGGCAACGTGGAATGATGAGACAACCGGTGCGCAAAAACCATATGATGTTTTCCAAACTGCATCAAGACCAAGAGGTACAGGATTTATTATTGATGCAACGAATGACGTTCAAAATGCTTTGCAACAGGGTAGTTCTATTCAATACATGGCAGCAGTAGGTGGTTTTGTTGCAGTAGAATCGGGTTACACATTCTATTCAAAAGAAAACCCAGCAGGAAATTGCTGGTTAGTTATTAATTATTCGGAAGCTCCTCCAACTACTACTGAAACTCCTACACCAACACCAACTCCTACAACACCAGAACCTACCACAACTACACCTGCACCTACAACTACAACTCCCGCACCAACTACAACAACACCAGAGCCCACAACAACACCAGAACCTACAACAACACCTGCTCCAACGCCTCTTCAATTTGTGTCTGCTTCAAAGCAAACATTCTCTTATTCGAAAGCTAACGATAGAGCGTGGAGTGACTGTGACTATTTATACACAAGTGGTAACATGTTTAACTCATTTTTGGGTTTTACTATACCTTCAGAAGCTCAAGCATACTCGAGAGTATACTTGCAATTCTATGCATCATTCCGCTGTTTACAAGACACTTGTTTCGACTCCAACTACCCACCTGCTCTGACTCCGTTCATTGTTCGACCAGTACTTCAACCATGGTCAGCATCAACGTTGACGTATAACAACAGACCAGACTATGAGTCAACATACGATACTTCTGATTACGAATTCACTGAAGTGGGAAGTACTAACAACAAGTTCTACTCGGTCACAGTAGAATTAACAGACATGGTTAATTACTACCTCAGCGGTGACGATTTTAGCATCAGACTCTCATCTGATCAGCCTGAGCCTGATAACGTACTCATTTTGAAAGATCCAGCACCTGCCTTGTATTTCTCATACAACAGCGAAGCACCAACAGTACCAACAACACCTATCGACTACTCATATGTCGAAAAAGAAGTCTACTTTGACATTGGAGAAGATCCACTCGATATCACATACTATCCTAATCAAGACGCTTATATTGATTCCGCATTTCCAGACCAATCATTTTCACATCCAGAACATGTACTTACGGGAAACAATGGACGTTATGAAGCGTATGTGAGTTTTGATTTTACTGGAGCGGATACTAGCTGGAGTGCAGCATATATCGAAGGAAACTTTGTTTCAGGAATTGGCTCTACATTAGAATGGTCTTGCCGAATCAACAATTTGGCTTCTGCGTTTACTGCAAGTACACTCAGTTTCAACAACAAACCAGGTATAGATACTGATACAGATTCGTACAGCGATCCTGGAACAAGTGATGGAAACTATGAGTACAACCAAATTGATATTTCAGATGTAGCAAACCCATGGAGATACTACACTACACAGATAGCATATTTGCGTGTATCTTGTCACTCGTTTGATCCTACCGACTATTTAAAGATATCAGCTGTGAGAAAAGGACCTGGTTTCTCGTGGAAACTCAAGTTTGATTATCACAATACGAACCCTATCATTCCAGCGTTTGTACCATCAGCCAAAGCAGTGATACCACCTTCTGTAGATACTTACCTAACTTCGACAGTGGCAGCACCTCCTGCAACGACAGAACCTGCTAAACGTTTTGCACAGAGACAAGAGTTTGAAAAAGTGAAGGTCAAGAGATCATATAAACGTGATTGCTCGGAATGCTCGGTTCCGCATGGTTTCGATGACAAGGTTCGTGTATCGGCAAAAGATACAACACGAAACTTTGCACTCTATGAATTTTCACTGGCAAGTATACCATCAAACGCTATAATTACATCAGCTAATTTCTACACGATGCCACGACAACAAATTGGACCAGAGCCAGCGTCTATTAAATTGTATTGGGTGGATAACTCACTTTCATTTGATGACACCTCTACAGGTGACGAATATACGCTGGACGTTGTGACAAATTTTTGTGAATATATCAGTACCGATCAAGATCAATCAGATGTATCAGAATTTGTATATGTCGGTCAACCAAAGGTGCAATTCATGATGAGACCTGCAATAGAGTTTGGTGGTCCAGTTGAATCGGGTTATGACTATTACTCGAACGAAAACGGTGATGGAAATTCATGGCTTGCCATTAATTACGATGTCCCAACTGAAACACCCACACCTACTCCAACATCAACTCAACCTGCAGAAACAATTTCTGCAACTAAGGCAACTTACATATCAGCGTTGAGTTCATACCCGGATTACGTGTGGGGTCCAGTAACAAACTATTTGTACGTCAATAACGATCAATTCAAGGCGTTCTTATCGTTTGATCTAACAGGTATTACCGAAGCACCTTCAACTACTCTACACTTCCAAGCCGTGTACAGATGCGAACCAAGTTTAGGAGGAACGTGTGACTATGATCCTGTTGGCGTCAAGTTTAGAATGATCGACACTGGTTTTGATTTTAGTCCAAACACGTTGAGTTATGCAAATGATCCAACTAATGGAGCATACACTCCTATCTTTGACTTTGTCGCAGATGATGTTGAAATGATGCAACGCACCAAGTATGACAATGAGTACGTTACTGTTTCTATACCCAACTTGTCATCAACTGTACATGACGTTTTGCTTGGTGGAAATACTGTTTTTAGATTTGTTCTAAAGGGAGTGAACTTGCCAGACGGACATACTGTCGAGATTATCAAAAGCACAGTCAAGCTTACCTTTGATTACGGAACAAATGAACCACTGCCGAGTGACTCATCATCAAGAATTGGAAAACAAGAACTATCGTTTGCTGGTACAGATAACGGTATCATTTACCCAAGTGTTGATACATACACTGATACTTCTTCACCATCTACACCACGTGGAGATGAAGAAGAAGCACTTGTTGGACCTGGAAAAGTCGCCCTAGTAGGTTTTGACTACTCTGATGTTGGAACTGCAACTGGCTACGATGTTCACTTGGAGATTGGCATGCATGCAACACAATCGGCAGGATTTGATACAACTTGTACTGTTTCTCGATTGATGGATGGTTTTAGCTTCTCTGAATCAACCACCGCTAACGATGCTCTAAGTTTAGACGCAGAAACAGTTAATTTTGTTCTAGATTTTGGCGGCTCTGTAGAAGCTCCAAATGACAAGTTTGCACGTGCTTTTGTAGACGTTACTAGCATGGTGCATAACATCGTATACTATCAATCACAAGCGTACTTTACAATCACCTGTGATTCTCCGAACATTCTAGATATCGCAACACGTGCATTTGGTTCTCCATACAGTTGGAATTTAAGATTCTCCACGCCTTCTGGTCCACCGCCACCACCTCCGCCTCCTGATACTGATTCGCCAACACCTACTCCAACACCTACAACTACTGTAGCGCCCACACCAACTCCTACGCCAACAACAGCAGCAGCAGTAGTAGCCCCTCTACAAGATGTTTTCACGTTCCAAGAGGCACATGACAATATATGGGACTCCCAATACCTTTTGTTTGCTGGTGCATCCAACAAGTTCATAACGATTGCATCGTTTGATATCACACCACCTTCAGGACAGACTAGTGTCAGTGCAGCGTATCTACAAATACAAGCCATGTTCATCACTCAAAACGCTGCTTTTTCACCAATTAATGGTGAAACGGTAACGTTTACAGTTTCGCAAGTTTTGCAAGGATGGGGTGGATATCCATTGTATGGAGATGTAAGTCCTATTCCAGGTGTGAGTACCACTGATACTCATCACTTTGACTTTACTTCTGGAGCTTCTGGCGATTTTGTCAACGTTAACATTGACATTACCGACTTTGTCAACAATCACTTTTATGATGTCTCGTATTACTTTATGGGTATACAAATCGAGGCCAATACAGGTGGTTATGATACCATAGTGTTTAGGAGAAGCTCTCCAACGTACCAACCAACAGTGTACTTGAGCTTTGAGCCATCGGTTACAGATCCTGCAGACTTTGTTGACTCACCACCAGTTTTGGACCTAGGACTCCAACAAGCTATACTTGATTTTGCTGATCAATCAAATAGACTGTTACTCTGGCCAATACAAGATGCATACATTGATAAAAACCAACCTGACACCCATGTAGAAACAACTGATGGGTACTTCCCAGTTGGTACTGGTGGAACATACTTTGCCTATGCCGATTTTGATCTTACAGCTATACCACTTGCATATGGAAGTGTACATTTGGAGGTTGCAGCAAAATCAACAGTGAGTGGAAACTTTTTATGTCAAATTAGTCAAGTCGGCCCATGGGACGCAGGAACGATTACATATAACAACAGACCATCTACAATTGGTTTCACATCGTTTAACTTGAACTATGTTGGTTACGCACTAACAGGAGTAGACGTCAGTTCTTTATTAGAGAACGCAAGATTAAGTCCATCACAAACAAGATTACAGTTACGCTTGTCGTGTAGTGGACCAAGTACAGGAGACTCCATACACGTTTTATCAAAAGCAATGGGACCTCCATTTAGTTGGAGATTGAATGTGTATTTACCAACTACACCGCCAACAGCTACACCTGCACCAACACCGTCACCAACACCTTCATCAACACCTTCTTTAACACCTTCACCGACACCTTCATTAACACCTTCACAAACACCCTCGTTGACACCCTCGTTAACGCCTTCACAAACACCTTCGCCAACACCAACACCATCTGGACGTAGAAGGATGATTGGAAAGTTGCAACAAGCACCACCGCAACCAACAATCGCCGTTCCAGTAACGACATGCAGAAAAATACGTAATGAGAGTATCGCTCTTACCGACTACAATCTTTTACTCACAAGCGTACAAATGGTCATTACCAATTCGCCATTACAGTACGCTCATGTAGCCGTTGCTGTTGTATCTGTTGCATTGACAGGAGGAATGATGGCATTGTTTAATTTGGCGGCGATTGTGAAAAGTTTCAATTTTAGAGGAATCGATGCGATGATCTTACCTGCAGCGTTGGCACTTGTCGGCTACGTAAGAAGAAAAGCCGACTTTAAGAAACTACCAGTTATCGGAAAATTCTTTAATAAGAAAAAGAATTTACCGATCATTGCAAGTCCCTACACAGCCGAGTTACGAGGTATACCACAAACGATGCTATCATCTGGCTTACTCATGGAAATGTTAGTCCCAATGGTCGCTAACCCAACTGATATCGTCAAAGTGTCAATCGTGTACAACATGAACAAAATTTCAGAATTCTACCGCAAGTATGAGGAAGCAGAATCTGCTTTTGATCATTACGAATTGGTGGAGCGACATTTACGCGAAGCAGGAGATGAAACAAAAGTCAAAGATACAATTTGGTTCTCACGATACCAAGGCAAATTCTATTTTAGAAGAGAAGTCGAAGCAGTCGAGTATTACTCAAAACAAGTTACTCGTTATCGAGAAAAAATCGATCGATGGAATCAATGTTTTGCAAATGCCATTCAAGGACCAGAATTACTCGACATTGAAGTTTCACCACTCAATGCAAAGAATTATCCAATAATTGGTACTGGTTTTGCATATGTCATCTTTAGAACCATACAAGCACGCGAAGAATTCTTAAAAAGAATGAAATCACGAAAATCAGTCAAGACAACTGCTACTACTTCTGCTCCTGCAGTCGTTACCGCACCACCATCTATGACTATATCAGATTCTGTAATTAACATCCAACCATCTGAAAAGTTACAAGATTATCCAACCATACGCGCAAAAGCAGTAACCTACGAAACACAAGATATCATTTGGCAAAACTTGTTCAATTACAAGAAACGCCTCGGTTGGAACACGTACGAAGTTCTAGTGTTGATCGCACTCGCATTACTGATACTATTCATCGCTATACCACTCATCGTAATCAGTAGCGCACAAGCAGTACTACAAATACCATACTCGTTCATGGATTCTGTAGATAAGTACTGGAACGGCTACTTGATCACTTTTGTGTTTGCGTATTGTCCAACAGTGCTACTCTTTATGATTTGGTTACTCGTTCCAAAACTTATCACTGCGTACACACGATTAACGACACATAAAACGCATAGTGAAGTGCATCGATTGATTCTCAAGAGAACGTACATGTACTTGGTATTAAGTACGTTTATTATACCTGTTATCGTACTAGGAATCATCGATGGAGTTGTCAAGTACTATACACAAATCTCTAGAAATTGGTCAGAAATCGTAACGTTACTATTTGTACCTTCATCATGCGCCTTTTTCGTCAATTTTGTATTACACAAGGCTATTTTGAAAAATGTGTTGGATTTGTATCATTTTGGCGCGCTTTGTCGATACTTGTGGATTACACTTGTATCACCATTTATCAAATATCCATTTGACGCGCGAATGAGAATCATCACTCCTATTCGAAGATTAGACGCTGCAGAATCAATTGATTTGAACATTGAGACAGAATACGCATACATGTTAACTGTTATGGTTATTAGTTTATGTTTCGCATTATCAAGTCCCATGATTTTGGTTGCTGCAATTGGATACTTTGTCATCAAATTTGTCATTGATCGCGTATCGTTTAACATGATGTACGCGCATCATGGAACAGAAAGAAAAAGATTATCGTTGAAAGATGCCGGTTATGTACATCAAAAAGACTTTTTAGCACATAGAAAACTATCACAACTCGTGAACAAGATGGTATTGATCAACTTGCTAGTGTATGGAATCTATTCTGTGATTTCATTTGCGCCGAGAATTAGTTTCTCCGTAACATTCGTGGCACATGTTGCTATACTCGTCGTGTTGAGTTTGATGGTACTTACTGCGTTGTTGGTGTACAATAGATTCTGTACAACTCGTTTCAACTCTCCTGCAACGTTGGATAAAATGAATGCATTCAAACCGAGTTACAAAATATGTAGAGAGTTGTACGAACTTCGATTTACTGGTGATGACGTGGAAGCTGCGACGTATGGACCAGTACCAGAAGGATATGTTTCAGAGTCGGAAGAAGATAGCTCTGAACAAGTTGTAGTTTATGGTGACGATGATGTGTATGTGTACGAACAAGGAGAAGGTACTGTTGTCGTGAACGAAGCGAATAATCAATTCGTTGTGGAGTCAAGTAGTGCCGACATTGAAGAAATTAAAATTGAAGAAAAAGAAAATCCAAATATGAACACAATACGTGGAACTGATGTGTAGATAGCTGTGATGATTAGAAATATCAGCTGTAAATTTAAATTGCACTGTGGTAATAAAGTTATAAAGAAGTGAATTACTAGTTCGAGTGATTTGATAGAATTCTTCTTGCACCTTGTTCAAATACTCTGCCGCAAAGTTGACTTAAACTGAAAAGTGAATGTGAACAGTCTACTGTTGGCAATGACGTTTTCAAAATTCTTTTGTCGCAACACATAATACGAACACATATTCACCAGCAACGTAAACAATAGCTTTGATTCTATAACAGAAAAAATAATGAACATTTGTGGAATTACATGCAATGTTCAATAAGTTGCATGGGCAGATGGTTGGACGCCAAACCAGCTCTTCAGATTGGTGGGTCGAACCCTGCGCACATCATTGTATCAGATGATGTTAATGTGACTTGTATACAGAATGCTCCTCTAATTGCCGAGCTGCACATATGGTAATAATTCAAAGCTGTAAACTACAACTCAGTCTGTTCATTTTTTGTCATAATATACAATTTATTCAGTTTGAACTTCAACCTTTGTGTTTCGTAGTGACTTGACCCACTTGTACGGGAAGAACAATATGATAACAGTAAGGAAGAATAACATTTCTGGAATTGTGAGAGCTAGCAGTAAACCGAGAAGTACACGTCCATCCAAAAACGAAAACACCATAACAACACCAGCAACAATCAACAGTGTTGATAAAATGATAATAAGCATGCCAAATGCAATTCTCGCTGCTGCCCACTTCATATCAGCTCCTACATCAGATTTACAAACTGAGTAAACAATTCTCGCTCCTGCAATGATGAACATTACGAGCAATGTTGACTTGGTTATGACCATAATTGGTAGATAGATGTACAACGCTAATGATCGTAGGTACGTGTGAGACAGGTTCACGATGAGAACTCCATATAGACACATTACGATTGAAATCATTACTAAAACGCCAACAGAGACTACTAGAATGCGGTAGCCTATTTCGACCTTTTTTGTCTGTGTAAATGTCAGTTTCGCGACATTCATTAGAATAATCAAGAACAGTCCAAAGTGGATGTCGAATAGTGTGATAGAAACAACGATCCAACTGCTGTCTTCCATCCAAACAACTTCATAGTACAGTTTTCCTAGAATTGCCGAAATAGCTGCGATCTCGAATGCACAGAATACGAGACATGATATTAATAGTAAATGGTTCCAGAATCTCTCTTTCATCTTCTTGCCTTCTGCACTGAACTTGTAGCAACAGAACAAAAGGTGAGACTTCTGTCCAAATGCCACAAACGCCAAGAGTATGAACTCTACTACGTACACGGCTAGTGAAACCGAGGGCAGTGTCATATTTACTGGCGCTCCAAGTGAGAACTTGAATAAGGACGAGTTAACACTGTACTGTGGGTTCCATACAGACATGTGTTCTTCTATGACTGGGACCTGTTTGTTTCGTGTTTTCCGGAGATGCACGTCACTGTCGCTCGAAGTGAGCTCTATTAAAAGTGATGTGCCACTTTTCTGTATGTAAGATCCATTAAAACGTCGGACGTTTTGGGCATCAACAGACGCAAACAAATTGTTCCTGGTCAGACCATGAAGCTGAAGTCAAACACCTACTATATTTTTTCACAAAGGGATATTTTACCAATGCATGTTTTCAAGAATGTTGTTACAAATACCCACATACGACTTCGCAGACTTGGACAGATGCAATGTTATTGAAATAGAAACATAGGATGATTGCATGACTGTTATGCGAATGAAAATTAATAGCGTAAAAGCCCCCAGCCAAGAATAATACCCTGTTGGGAAATAGAGTTTAATGTAATGGAAATAGATTATGCAAACTAGCTGCAATTAGCACAAGCCCCAAACATCATGACATTCATCAATACTTACTGTAGCTTAACTAAAAGTACATGCTTAGTTCATGTTTTTAGCGGCGCAGTCAACCATAGGATAGAATAGCCTCCGTTCTTACTCCGTGATGGCTATTGTTATCCTAGTGGACAAACGGGTCGGAAAAATATTGGCCGCTGCTCTCACAAAAAATCAACTGCAAAGTAAGCAACATGAAGATCATCGTTCGTCTTGTTCGTGGTACTGAGCTCTCAGTTTCTTCTGAATATTCATTCAATCAAGTTTTATCGGCTTATGAAATGGCGGAGTGTAAAAGATTGCGTCGCGCTGTTACACGGGCATCTACAAAGCAAACAATACAAGATATGGACGCATCGCTTGCATCGCTGGGAATTCAAGATGGCGAAATTTTCCAAGTCGCTTTGGACTTTAGTGCGTATAACCAAGCTGCAGAGTACAACCAAGTATGCTAAGTACAACGAAAAGATAGGGCAGACAGATAGAAGAACGCGGAGAGGATTGTATCCTTTCACAAAAAATATGTGCTATTATTAACAACAAAAATAAGATTAAGACGGAACAATACAGGACCATGCTTTACATTAAACACAGCCACTTTTAATGAAATACTTTTCTAATATTATAAAGTTCTGACTTCTAGTTCATGCTACAGCTTCGTGACGTTTGACGAGAATGAAAGACAAAGAACAAGCAGAACCAAGCAGGCAGACTACAAGGAACTATGTGTGATTACGGCAGAAGAACGGATAGATCACAAAGGTATCGGACCTAAAGCGCATCGTCGAGCGGCTAAATCCAAGCGTGCAAAAATAGCATGTGCTGGGTTGTCCAAGCAATTCAAAATGCGCAAACAAACTTTGTTCTCAACAGGTTCCAACTCTCGAGGTCAAACAGCACATGGCAACACTGAAGCAAAGCAAGTTTTCACTCGTGTACCAGTCACAGCTCACATAAAACATATCGCATCTGGAGGGGAGCATGTAATAATTGTTACTGGTAATTTTAAACTTAAGAACTTACTTTATTAGATGAAGGTGAGATACTATCTTGTGGAGACAACAGATTCGGAGAACTAGCGTTAGGAGATAACATGGATAGACACGAATTTACATCTGTAGTTAACCAACCTGCAGAAATCAAAATCCTAGAATGTGGGTATCGCATGACGTGGGTTGTTACACAAAGCAATCAATTATTCGCAACTGGATATAATGCTAATGGAGAATTGGGATTAGGTCAAGTCGCTATACAAGGATACAACTCGTTCCAAGCAATACCTTTCAATTTAGAAAACAACGAGACAATAACAAGGGTTGTATGTGGTGGATACCACACATTCGTAGTAGTTAGTAAGTACATACTCAATTTGCAAACTCACCATCATAGATGAGGAAAAGTTATATTCTGTTGGTAAGAATAAGCGATCTCAACTCGGATTTCCGGATGCTAGAAGGTACTACAGCTTCAAACTAGTACTTTCACTAGCTGAAACTCAAACAAAAGTTAAAATACTCACGTGTGGGTACAACAACACGTTCTTCGTTACAGGTATGTTCAATTACATCGAAACTAACTTGGTAGAGGGTAATAACATCTATTCATGCGGTGATAACAGTCACGGCCAAGCGCTTCAAGGTTTCGCAAGTATATGTCAGAGAGGATTTGCAAGATCTCCACTGAAAGAATTCCAAAACACGCAGATTTATGACATACAGTGTGGCAAGACATACACGTTAGTTCATTGTGACAATGGGTTATATATTGTTGGTAAGAAAGCGCATACGTGGTATCAAGAGAGTATAGTTGATGACGACAATCCAAAACCGATACTCATGATGACATGTTCACCTCGAGATTTGATTGTTTCAAAATCAAATTTTGTTCTGATTTTGCAAAATAATAAGCTCTTTGGTACAGGTAGAAATAAAAATGGAGAGTTTGGAGTTGAAGAATGCGAAACTAGTGAAGTATTGATGAGAACGTTTGTAAATGCTACGAAAGAAGAGTCACTACGGACGATAGAACGAGTGGTATGTGGGTATCATCAATCGTACATGTTGTTGGGCGAGTATGTGCCTGAAGTGGAGATACTGGTGACGACAATGCATCGATTGCAAATGCGAAGTGCCTTTACTGATGTTGTCATAGAATAAATTTAAAACAAATTAAATTCAATTAGCGGAAACGTTTTTATGGATTCCGATTGACTTCGCAATTCTACAAATACGTTTATTGATTTTGTCGTTGCAACAACGCTAATTGTTTCTGTAGAGCCTCTACTTGTTGTGCAAGCGCTAATACAGTGTCTTTATCAACGTTCATATTAGGACCTGCAACAGGCGTATTTGGTGTGTTAGGTTGTGCTACTTGCGAAACGACTGGATAAACACACTCATGAGGTTGCTCTAGTTGTGATGGTGGTCTAAATAGTTTTTCTCCACTTAATACAGAAATAGTTCTCTTGACAGTATCCGTGTTTTGAGCTCTCCTCAACGCATCAACAACTTGGTTTTGATTTGCAATCGAAACAGCATCATTGTTGATACAATCATACTTACTCTCGAATGAGAACGAGATATCTCGTTTCACCTCAACTATAGTACTTTTTCCTCGCAAACCAACGAGAAGATAGACATGCTTACCAGCGCAATCATTTGGTAAAATGTAATGTGGGATCAAAGGTAACAGTTGACCATTTCTAACAAAGAAAATACGTCCAGTTTCTGTCACTCCAACACCAATAGTGCTGTTCGTACCACATGTACCAGCATATTGTCTTTTCATAGGTTGTTTACCTTGATACGAGCAAAGAACAAGTCCATCATCACAATGGAACGCAGCACTGTTTCCTGTTACTCCTGGATATGCTTTCGAGTCGTATTTATCTCCTACGACTATTCCAACATAGATACCATCTACCATACCTCCACTCTTGATGTAGATCTCATTATATGCGATTGTCTTTCCATGTACACTCTTGTTTCCGCATTGGTTTCCTAGTTGACCAATTGGTTGGGTAGAAATAACAGTAGAAACGTTGGTACCTTGCTTGAATGAAATAGAAGATCCACTAACGGTGATTGATTCACTACCATTGACACTCATAGGTGGTCCTTCTACACGCGAAGAAAGCGTCATATGAGGAACAACTCGACTTTGCTTGCATAAGCAACTATTTCCACAAACGCATGAGAAACCAGTACTTGAGAACTTGAGCTCTACTTCGTGTTCAGCATGACATACATGCGCACATTGTAAACATGCTTTTGTACCTGTACATGTCTTACAAGACACATACCATTGATTTGGTTCTGCATGACCATCAAGTTCCGCAGAACTACATTGTCCGTAACGTCTACTGTTTCCAATGACTTGATCTGTATTTACCAAGTATGGATACATTGCTTGAACAATTACTGGTAAATCACTTGGATACTTTTTGATCGATTCTGAAAGTTTTGAAACAACTTGTGCACTATTCGTACGTCTCTGTTGTGGTTGCATTTGTTGCAACTCTTCTGCAAGTACTGATCCTTTTGCTAGTAACATGACAACTTGTGCAGCAGTAGGTGGTAACGCAGGTAATAATGATAATAAACATCTTCCTGCAGTGGTCACTACCAATGGATTTCTAGATTGATCTTCATTAATCGCATCTGACAACATTTGTTTCACCAATGAATCACTTGAAAATGCGAATTGATTCGAAATATTATTTTCCGATAAATGTGAAATCAAACGATAAACACGTGACCACATGACACCTAGTTTGTATCTTGGATCTGACATTTCCATAATTAAAATTGGAATTTCTGCTGCTTGTAACGCTCTTTGTACTTTTAACTTGTCGTTATCAAGAGTTGCATGACCAAACGTGGTGAGTAATAAACCCATACACATGTACCACATTCCTGCAACGGCTTCTGGTCGTTGCGTTTGCGTGATTCTTCGAATGAATCGTACAATGGCTGCTGGTCCTCCACCATCGAGGAACAATTTTCCACAAATAATTTCCGATTCCGAGTAGGAACTATTTGCACTATTTGTCATCAATTCGATCATCATTTGTATGGTGTATGCTACTAATGGTGTTTTTTCAATTCTCGCCAAACCAGCAATGCACGCTAAAATTTTTCTTCCACGATTCTTGATATGGAATGCAGATTCTTGTCTCGGTGTAACGGCTCCAGTACGATCTTTCTCAATAATATCCATCCATGCGTGCATGAGTGGATCTTCTAAAATTTCTGCTGCCGATGGACGATCTTCTTTGTCACTCAACATTCGTTGCAGTAACGAACCAGTACTTGGCTCATTCGAATTTTCAATAATAAATTTTGCAATTTGACCACTTCTAGAAGCTAACATGACCGTTGCGTGACCTTCTTGTAACACTTGATTGAGTTGTTCAACACGTTCTCTTCCAATTTGTTCTTTTACACCTTGTGCGATGAGTAACACCGCATAGGCATACTTTTCCGATGATAAACCCAAAATGACTTGTCCAAAGATGATACCTAATGAATAGACATCACAAGTACTAGTATATGGTTCTCCACTAATCACTTCAGGTGCCATGTATGTCATCGTTCCAGCAATTGTTTGATTCAACTGATTGTTTCGTTCGGTAACTTTACTCACACCAAAATCTCCAATTTTAAGTTTCAACGAGTGTAATTGTCCTTGTAAATTTCTTCCCAACTCTTCTTCATCACATACGACGAAAATATTTTCTGGTTTCAAATCACGATGAATCAAATTGTGACCGTGAATATGTTTCAATGTTGATAACAATTGTAAAAAGTGACTATACGCCACTTCGAGTGGTAATTTGAGATCGGCTTCTGCCATCGCTGTGAGTAAACGATCCAAATCGGTCGCACAGTACTCCATAACGATACACAAGTACTTGCTATCACTTCTAATGTTTGGGTTTTCGGGATTCTTGTCGCTCAAAAAGGCATCGTAGCATGATACAACGTTGGGATGATCTAACGCACGAAGAATTCCAATTTCTTTCATGGCTTGATCTAATTGTTGTTGCGTTTTGACTTTGATTATTTTAATCGCACAAACGCGATTTTCTTGAATGTCACGAGCTTGGAATACTTTTCCGAATGCACCGGCACCTTTTTCTTTGATTAAAATGTAACGATCGTTGATGATTACTTGACCTGTTGGTGGAGGTGCATCTTGTGTACCATCGGCTGCCATCAACAACAACAATAATCGGAGTAACGCTTCATTATTCGCATTTTCATCTTGTTCGCCTTGTTGTTGGCGTTGTTGTGGAGGTTGTTGTCGTTGCTGTACTGGTTGTGGTTGTCTTTGCTGAACGGGTTGTTGTGGCACTGGTTGAGGTGCTTGTTGCACTACAACACGAGGTTGTGGTTGTTGAGGTTGATATGCCTGATTTTGTGGTTGGTAGGCTTGTACTGGTGTTCTTTGTTGAGGAGGCATTTGTGCTTGTACTACTGGTTGTGGAGGCATTTGATTTTGTACTTGTGGTCGAGCATATGGTGTTGATGGCTCTTCGTAAGATTGCGTCTCTGTGAATACATCGAAAGTGTGTTGCTGTGGATGTAGTCTAATACGTTTCTCTTTGAAGCATTTTGCACAAATATCGAAATTTGGACAGTTGCGACATTTGTATCTATCTCCAACGATAGGGTCCATTCTACACAAGTTACAGAGGAATCCTAGAACGGTGTTAGTTGGGCTTCGTTATTCTTACCGTAATGAATGACAACATCGTCTTCTAAACTTTGGTGCGTAGATTTAGATGCTATCCCGTTGCCCATATTTCACTCCCTGAAGATATTAATGTTTATCAAACAAACAGTACCTTCTGTGGCTTGGTATGTGCTTAGTTCCTGGCGAGACGTTTGATTGAAGTTTGACAGATTGTAACTACTAACGATAATCGTCAATTTTGAGGAACTGCCAAGGGCATCAACGTGGATTACATAACATAGACTTTTTAATTCTGTAAAATTTAGAGGAAGACTTCCAGACCCGCCATTTAATAATAAATAATTTTACTTTGTCTTTTTCAAAATCTCAGCTGGTGATACAAGGTGTTGTATTACAGGATGCTCTGTATAGGGTGGTGGTTTCTGACTTGTCTGTTGACTCGATGGTGGTTTTACGATCGATTGTGGTGTTACATTAGTCTTAGGTTTCTTCTTTCTTTGTACATTTGGATTTACATTGTGTTCTGGTGTTTGAAAAGTTGATGGTGAAAATACACTTGTTGGTGGTGGAGGTGAATTGGTCGTACTTGGTGGAGATGGGGTCGAAACTGGACTTAACCATTCGTTGTAGTAACTAATCTCTCCTGCGTAGGTGATATACGAAATGAATTCACGGAGTGTTTGTTGACACGTGTTTTGTAGTACTGTTGTCGTTCCCATATTGACATACTGTGCCATCTCGCCGACCATTGCTTCGATACAATCTGCGCGTTCTTTTTCTTGCTTTTTAATGTTTTGTATGTTGTCGTAGTTGTAGGGATGAATCATCAACTGTTCCAAACTGAGTGATTGATAAACGATCGACAAAGTACAGTTAGAAACGGCGTGAGTTCTCATTTGTGTTAAAAGATGTGGCGATAAAAATTGTTTTGTGGAAACGATCGACTTGCTGACTTCATGTTGGAGAACGCTATCACCATAAAATTCTAAACATGTTAGATTAGTAAAAGAACGAACCTAATGACTCGAACGATTGTGGATATGTGTTCATTAAAATGTTATCGTGTACTGGATATTTTGATTGTCCGTATTCTGTTGAGTGTATCAAACTTTGTTTGAGAATTCCGCATTTCTTGAGCAGTAAGAGTTTGGAAAAGAGTCTTTGTTTGCACTTGGTGAGCTCGGTTGCGTTGGCTTCTTGCATACAATAATCGTCACCAGTTGGCTGCACGGTTCTTTTTCATCAAAGTGTAACTTGAACCTTTCAGTTTACTTTTACAATATTGAAGGCTTCTCTTTAGACAGGACTGGAACTTAAGTTTTAGTTATGTTCATTTGAATAGCTTCTCGAAACGATAGCTTTCGTGTTTTGATTTCGTAAGTTTGCTGTCGCACGTCAGCATACAAAAACATGCACGGTAAGTGTCTCTTTCTGATAGTACTAATTGTTAGCCTCTGAGAGCTCTGATGAGAAACATGAGTCGACGCAACAATCATCATTTTATAAAGAATTAGAAAAACTTAGAGATACAAACAGCCCAATTATTGTTTATGCAAATCCTACGAAAGCACACCCAACTCGCCAAAATGTTACAACTAAATCGGAAACAGTACACGATGCACAAATACAAACAATTTGCATGCCTGTAGCGCGTCGTTCTTACACTCTAGATAAACAGCCAAGAGTTACACAAGACAGTAAAGAGTTCGCATTCTACGTTGGTGGTGTTCTCAAACGAAAGCTAATAGTACTTCGGAAAATTGGATCGGGCGGCATAGCGAGAGTATATTTGGCAGAAGATGTTACTATTGAACGACCAAACGAAAAACCTTGGAAGTATGCGCTCAAAATTATAGATACACACGACAATAAGATTGGAAGTATATACACAGGAGGATTTGGTTCTCGTCGCTACTCCGATACTGCTTCACAGAACAATGCATTGCTTATTCGAGAAGCGATGCAGACCGTTAGACAATTTGGAAGAGACTGTAAGCAAATCGCAGAAGTGATGGAAGACTATCATCTACCGTCAAAAGATATCTTTGTCAAAGATCATCTCTATGTCGTTTTGGTAAGAGTATTCTACAAAAAATTAACATTGTAGAGATACTATGAGCATAGTTCATTGAAAAGACTTATGAAAAAACAAAACCAACAATTTTCGCAAGAATTCATTGAAAAAATCATCTGTGACTTGTTCAATCCGCTGGGAATCATGCACAGCCGTAGTGTGGTTCACCGTGATATTTCACCGTGTAATCTGTTAATCAAACAACACAATAGAAACGGTACCGTAGACATAGTGTTGAATGATTTTGACTTTGTCTTTGAGATGGGAACAGCAGCTCACACGAAGGTTGGAAAAGAAAGATACATGGCACCAGAGATATCATCAGGTAACTATGAAACGAAAGTGGATATTTGGTCAGCAGGTGTTACGTTAATAGAGTTGATGACACTGTCCAAACGTCATAGGTTGAACACCATGACCGAACATAATGAGGAACAAATGCATGACCGACTTAGAGCGCAACTGGTAAAAAAGCATTGTAATATTACTAACAAATAGAACACTGGTATGTATAGCAATGAGTTGATTGATCTTGTGCTTGGTATGGTAATGTATAACTCACATCACAGACCAAGTGCAAGTGATGTCTATGCAAAATGTGAAAAAGACAAAAACAAGTTGTTTACTTATGGATATGCAACTGAGAACACTGATATTATTAGCTTAACAGGGTTACATAGTCTTGGATACGCTTGTTATATTGGTAATATTGATATTGTCAAACAAGTAGTTAGATTTGGTTTTACAGCATGGAATGAGGGGTTGTTTGGTGCTTGTAGAGGAGGACATGAAGATATCATAGAGCTGATGATAGAGAGAGGAGCAAATGATTTGAATTTTGCATTTGTAGGAGCATGTATTGGTGGTCATATTGATATCATTAATATACTTATTAACAAAGGTATAAGAAACTGGAATCAGGGACTCTTAGGTGCGTGTGCAGGAGGTCATATTGATATTGTGAACATAATGATCAAAAAAGGTGCATCAAACTGGCAAGAAGGATTTGAATGTGCATGTGCTGGTGGATTTGTTGATATTGTACAAATGATGATGGATGCAGGTGCAAAGGATATAAATGCAGGTCTTTTGTTTGGATGTATGCATGAACAAACAGATATCGTTCAGTACATGATAGATAAAGGCGCTGATAACTGGAGTTTGGGACTAAGAGGGGCATGTTGTGGTGGGCACATTGATCTTATAGAGAAAATGATCAACAAAGGAGCAGATGTAAATTATGGATTACAAGGTGCATGTGAAGCAGGCAGATATGATATTGCTGAAATGATGATAGATGCAGGCGCAAATGATTGGAATATGGGACTTTGTGGTGCCTGCTTCAGCGGAGATATGACATTAATAAGAAAAATGTTAAACCAAGGAGCTGATAATTGGAATAACGGACTATTTTGTGCCTGTGCTGGTGATAAAACAGAAGCAATAGAGATGATGATTGAAATGGGAGCAACTGATTGGGATAGTGCACTTTTTGTGGCGTGTGATACAAGTAAACCTAATGCCATCAAGATGATGTTAGAAAAAGGTGCAGATCCATACATACTCAAAGATTATCTACACGTTGCATTATAAATACACTTTTTACACACCATTCAAAATATCCATAAACACACTATAAATACGATCAAACGAAGGTCTATCTTCTGGTTTCGCATTCCAACAATCATGCATCAAGTCCAAGTACGATCGTTCCTCAATCGTCACAACATCATAAACACCAAACGGTACAAGTGGTCTCAATCCATTAATTACTTGTGAACTCAGTCCAATCATTGTTTCAAACTCGTCATCGGCATACGGCGCTTTTTCAAAAAACATTTCATACATGATGATACCAAAACTATAAACATCTGTTTTGGAACTTGTTTCTTGTTTGATGGTATTTGTCATGATTTCTGGTGACATGTACAATATGGTACCTACGTTACCGGTCATTGTTCTGTTCATGTTTAAAAACGTAGCAGTACCAAAATCGCAAACTTTGCACGTCGTGTAGTTTTTATCGAGCTGATCGTGTTAGTGTGTGAAATATCGACTTACTAGAATGTTACTTGGTTTTAAATCTCTGTGAACGATTGATGGTTGTAACGAGTGCAAGTACAACATTCCCTTGACGACATCTAACAATAATTCAATCTTTTGGTCAAATGGCAAAACATTGTGAAATGGTTTCGTTCTTCGTACTTTTTTGTGTAATAATTTATCCAATGATAATCCAGGCATGAGCTCGGTAACGATAAATCTTGTCGTTTCCGTTAACGCGACTCCCATAAATAAAACAATATTCGGGTGTCGCAATGATCGCAGAATTTTCACTTCATGCGCGCTCATATCTACCGAACTTTCTTTTAGAATCTTGATCGCACTAGAATGTAAATTAAACAAAATTCGACTTACACGTCAATACTTTGGTATCGACCTCTCATGACGACTCCGAATGAACCTTCTGCTAATTTGTCCATAAATTTAATTTCTGTAAATGGTATCACCCAATCGCGATCGACACGATCGGCTAACGAATCGGCACGAATTAAACTCTCTTGTAATAAATGATTCATTTCAATTTCTGCTCGTTTCTGCTTAACGACCACTTTTCTGTATCGGAAAATGACAAACGCCATGATCGAAAGTACCGAACAAATAATACAAATTAATAAACTTGTACCGAGCACTACAAACACGATAGAAAGTATCGATAATTTGTCACATTTTTCTCCTTGATAAAACTCTCCACAACGCAAAATTTCGCACTCTTCTCCTCGGTAATCACTTGTACAGTTACATTTTCCAGGCCATGCGCAAACACCACTTGCTGGTCCGTTACAAACATATGGATCGGTTGCGTTTCTACCGAAACAGATTGGTATATCACAATTTTCACCAACAAAGTTTGTTTCGATACAAGTTGCAAAAATACCGATTACGCCTCGTGATGTTGGCGTTACCGAAAGAACTTTCTGCATACCGGAACCTTCAAGTTGGAATTCTTGTATTCCGTTATTTGTATTGGAAAACACTGTCTTGTTTCTGGTTACAATCACTCGAGTTGTCGTGAGTGAAAGATCCGCCAAATCAGGTAACGTTTTCACGAGTTCGTTTTCACCGTAGATACACACGCCATCATTATAGACAATTGTTATTCTTGAAGAATTTCCAATTGTCCATACGATCAACTTGTTTACATCTTTGATCGTGTACATTGCCGAAAACATGTCTAGTTTCAACGTTCCAGTAATTGATGTATCACTAGTAGGTTCATTGGCAAAAAGTTTTGTTTCTTCCATAAATCTTGAAAGTGTGGAACTCACTCGTACTAGTATGATCGAATCAGTTGTCATGGCGTAGAAACCAAAATGTAAACGATTCAATGATCGAATTGGTTTGTTAATTAAAATCGTTGCTGGTAAAATTGTTCCATTTCCACATGTGAACACTTTATCGTTTGATTGAATGTATGTATAACGATCTCCATGCACGACAGAAGTTACAATTCCACCTACGTCACCGAGTTGTACAGGTGCATAGTTTGTCACTGGAGAAGGTCGGTAACATTCGCCCAAATTACCCCATCCGTATATGACATTATTTGTATCGACAACAATGACACTTGATGCTCCTGTGTACACTTGTTTGATTACTTTTCCAAACAATACACCATTGTTACTCACAGGTACAGGTGTATACGAATTTACACCACTGCCATCGCCTAGTTGACCCACATTGTTCACTCCAGTGCTATAAAGCACACCATCTTGCGTTAACATGATACTGTACAAATTCGAAGAAAATATTTCTTTGATCTTTTTTCCATTAAAGTTATTTGTGACCATGGGTTTCAATGTCTTATCAAAAGGTGCAGAAATATACGATAACGGATCAAAATTTCCCCAAACTTCAACGCGTTTTGGGTAGACCAAATAGGTCACTCGTCTCATGTCGGAACCTGTTCCACCTCTAACGTTGTATGAAATGGCTTGTACTTTTTCATTCGGTGGTGTAATCTTTACTGGTGCTTTTCTTGACATTTTTGTACCATCTCCTAATTGTCCATACGAGTTGTCACCTAACGCGTAAACCTCGCCAGATGATGTAAGAATTGTTATCGTGTCGAGTCCTGCTAAAACATTGACAATGAACGCTCCTGGTATGTTGACAAGTGTCGGTACTTGAATAAATGAATCTACCCCGAATGAAAAATAACCCCACAGATAGAGTAATCCATTTTCACTATTGTGAGTATTTGTTAAATACGTACGTGACGACGGTGGTGAATGTGAATCCTAGTGCTGCTGTTTTTACTCGTACATTGTATGCTGCGAGAGGTGTGACGAGTCCTGAAACGTTTGGTGATGCGTAACCAATTCCTAGTTGATAAACTATTTGTTAATACAAAACAAAGACTTACAATTATTGGCACCGTACATGTATAACGTTCCATTGGATGAAAATCCCATAAAGAAACTTGTTACTACGTTTGATGTCCAAATTGGCGTGTATAGTCTATCTGGATTTCTTGTAGAAATATTTACAGGCGCTAACGGGTAGACGAAAAATCTAACGATACCATCCAGTGTCAAATACCCATAACTTGAGAGATCTTTGATGTTACTTGCGGCAAAAGTGCATTGACTATCTGTATTGGAAGGTGTACACGAATAGACAGTGCCATTGGTTGCCAAGTAGTAGTTATAGTATTCTGCTTTGAGTGGGAATGGTAAATTCGTTTTTTGTAGTTCTGTACTCCCTTCCATGCGAAAATAAGAGTCTCCATTCTGTGTGCCGAATAACGATCCTTCTCCCCACAATATTGTTGCATTATCGGAACGTGTCAGATATCCAGGTTCTGCTATAGATGATCCACTACCGAATTCTCCCAGTACTGGGTTTCCCCACGAGTAGACACCAGAGTATGCAAAGCGACAAAATCCTAACCAATGTTCTTCGTACTCGTAAGGTCCACACTTTGCGGTACATGCTAATAATTATAGGTTGATGTAATGTGACGCAAACCTGCTAGAAACATCAACGTGATGACGACAGTGCCTAGTGTTCGTGCTGTCATTGTCTTTTGATGTGTGACACGATACGCGATTTGGAACAGTGCTTGATGGTATTGATAATCATTCAAGAAATAAAGTGCAAATCGCTCGAACCTTTATTAACTCACTGCTATATGCATGTTGTGAGCAGAGCATTTAATCTCTCTTATAACTGCCAATTTGTCAGCAAACACTTGAATATACATCCAATTCAGAAATTCAGTAAGTCTTAAACTGCTTTCGCTTTTGCGTATTAGACAATGTTAGCACAACCCTTGTTCTATCAATCTTGCGTATCACAAACAATCCTGTAAACGGCGTCGATATTGACTGAACTGTACTGTTATCCGGCAACCGAATAATATCTAGGTAAGAATCATTTGTGACAATGATATGATCATCGGACCACACAAACGGAAGCTTACACTTGAAAACAAACTTCGAGATACCTCTTAAAATACTTCTGTGGTCTGTTTGAATACAAAGCTGTTGGTGCGTGTATTCCAGAAAAGAAGTTGGTAGTATGCTTTAATAACTGCAATCTCATCAAAAACAGTAATTGAGTCAGGATATAATTGACATGGTGCCGATGTTGTGTACTCTTGTTGGCTAACACTCCAAATTTTAAGCGTAGAATCAATTTGTATAATTATTTCATCTTTCGATAAGAATGCAAGCGCCTGTATATTTTCTTTTCATGCCAATTCTACTACTTGTATTGGCTCTTCTGACTTTAAATCGTAGTTTGTCTGCTGTTATTGTTGTGTTTGCGTTAATTGTGGCTATTCTCCAGTGAGGTATATTTTTGCGATAGATCGGTTTATACCATGATTGATCAAGTTTGTGGAGTTTACAAGACCGTTGGCGATGCTTTCTAAGAATCTCAATGAGATACTTACATTAAATATTATCAGTTAACATTTAATTCTCTGGTACATCCTCTAGTGTGTAGCTAATTTCTTGACAGGTACTCTCTACGGCTATCGTGAATGGTAATTTGACCAACAATGTCAAGTACGTGATCAACTTGTTTTGACACTCTACTTGTCTCAGTAGTGCATTGCCATCATAGAAACGTTTCCATGATGCTTTGTGTTTGTCGTGCATTAAAAACTTGAATATGACTCCTAACTGTTTGTCATTGAGCAGGCATATGACTAGTGATCTAAACTTGAGTTCAAACTCGTTTGAAGGTATAACAGACGTCGAGTCATTGGTATTTCCGCCATTCTTGAGCGAATTAGTGAGCTCTTGCGTAAGCTCTTTCGTGATGGTACCGTTCACTGTTTTTACTGCTTTGCGTAACTCTAGTGCTAGTACTTGCTCAGCAGTCAACTCATGCATGGGAGTAAGATCCGAAACAGTAGAATACGATTCTACAATCTCTTCTATCATGTGCCAGTAGTGTGACGTTACTGTAAACCAGAATGGACCGTTAAATCCATTCTGGAATACAGCTACAAGTGCCGCACAAAGTTGTGTATGAATAATATGCACCAACTTTGGATTCTCTTGACCAAATCCTATTGTATCAATAGTAACATTATCTTGATCGACGCGACTATCGAAATATTCGATAATCGCAAGTACCGATCGTTTCAAACTACCCAATGGGTCCAATAAAATTTGTTGTTTTCTATACAACGCATGTGATGAAACTGGATTCAAAATAAGAGAACTCTTTCGTTCCACAGGCGATGGTGCCGTTTGTCTCTTTTCGGCAATTGCCAATTTTTGTCTCAAATGAGCAACTTCACCCTTGAGTTCTTCGTTAAACTCTTTGATACCTCTCATCTTGACTTGCAACTCTCGCAACTCTCTTGATTGTTGTTCCACCTCTTTTGACAATCGTTCACCATTCTGTTTCTCATTGTCAACAGTTTCTTGCAACTTTTTGATTTGTTCATCTTTTTTGCGATCACCAGTGTCTAGTAACTTTTTCCTTGTCTCTTGTAACTCTTTGACAATGGTAAATTTATCTTGTTCGATTTCCCACGCGTGTAATTTTCTATTTGCATTTTCCAAATGCAATTCTTGAATCTTTTGCTCCAATTGTACTATTCTTTCATCTACGTTTGTGTTTTCTTGTTGTGTTACACGTGGAGTAGCGATTACATTTGATCGTTGTTTTTCCAATTCAAGTTGCTCTTTTAACGATATTACGGCTTCTTTGAGTTCTTGGTTCTCCGTTTCCAAACGATTTGTCTTTTCTTTCTGTTCTTGGGAACTATTTTGTAATGATAAAAACTCTTTTCGTGTCGAATCATGATCACGAGCGACACGTTCATGTTTCGATGATAAATCACCAAACTCTCGTTTCAAATCATCCAATTGTTGTGATAATTGTCGTTTTTCTTTTTCGGAAGATTCCAATAGTCCTTGTACTTGAACTAATTTTTGTTCCACGTTTCCAGTCACTTGTTTCGACTCGCGTAGCTTGGTCAACTCGTTCTCTTTCTGTTTTAACAATTCTTCCAATTGTTTTACATGTTCTGTTTGCTTCTCAACATGTTTTTGCAATGAAATAACTTGTACATCAGCTTCATTTTTTTGTCTTTTGATGGCAACGAGTTTCTCTTGTACATCTCCCTCTACTTTCTCGGTATTTTCTAAAATGGATATTCGTTCCAATTGTTGTTTTACTTGCTCTTGTAGTGCTGGTAATTGATCATCAACAGTCTTTTTCTTCTTTTTCAAATCACGGAGTGACTTTTTTAGTTCACTATTCTCAGACTCTATTTTGGTAAAATCATCTTGTATCGAGTTCCGTTCACCAATGACATTATCGTATTGTTTTGTCAATGTATCAACTTTTGATTTTTGGGCATCGCGTTCTTGTTCTATCGTTTTGATTTTCTGTGATAAATTTTCGACTTGTTCTTTTAGATTCTTTGACAAGTCGTTCCGTTCATTAGAAATTGTTTCCAACTCTTTTTGACTATGTTCGAGTGATTTTTGCGCATCTGCATACTTGGTCGTCAGACCCTCCACTTGTTTGTTCAAATCCTCTATCGTCTGTTTATCGCCATTCGAAGGATTATTTTTCGATTGTTTGAGTCGTTCTATTTCTGTATCGCGTTGTTTCATGTCAGTTATTGATGATTGCAACTGTTTCGACAGCTCATCTTTTTCTTGTTTTATCGCGTCCAACTCTAAAAAAATAAATTAAAAATTAATAAAACGTACCCTGCTGCAGTTGGACAAGTTTGCCATTCTCGCCATTCTCGGCACCTTCTGGTGGAATAAAATTTTCCAACTCTTTTATACGTTTTTCTAATGTACTCTCTGTTAATTGTGAGTTTTTGCTATTTTCGCGTCATACTTTCTTCATTAGCGGTGGTGAGTTTCTCATTTATTCCCTTTATTTGTTCTAACAGGGAAGCACGGTCGTTCTCTCCATAATCGTTATCTGTTGCACCAGTTGTAGCGGGTGCTGTGTTTGTTGTATTGTCTATTGCTGGTGGTGGACCTTTGACTACTGTACTCCGACCACGCTATTCACATGTTAATACGAGATTAAAAATATTTACAATTATCTTCACAGTTTTTGGTGGAGGCGAGCCATCTGAACCCTCACCTCCCTTTCTGTACACCGACATTCTCTTGTTACTTTCGACGAGAGTGGTTGCTGGTGTAAATAAATATCACGCCTTGTTACGCTTAATGAAACGCAATACGCAAACAGAGCCCAGAGTAGACTTTGTGTGCTGGGTCCTCAGTAAAATGTTTGACCTCTTGCGTGAGATGTCACTGTCACACTTGTCAACTGCGAACTCGTGATAGCTGGACAAACTGGGAATACTAGACGTTACAATATCCTCAGAGATTGTCGCTTTGTGCAGCAAATTAAAAAGCCTCCAATCCATTATCACAAAAAAACATTGCTTTTATCATGAATTTAATTCCTACTTTTTATGAGGAGGTGAACGCCCTAAAGTTAAAATTCATTAAAACAGTAAATACTATCATTGATACTTTCTAATAGACGAAATTCTGATGATTTGTGGATACAATATTATTTAGTACATATAATATTGGACAATAATTTCATACAATCAGCTAGCTCTGATGCACTACTTTTAGAGTAACCGTTCTTCTGAACAAGCCTTGTATGGATGGCAAGTCGCTTATCAAACAGAACAATCTTTTGTACAGTTTGCGGGAAAATATTCGTGGCCAATTTACGTTATACTTACCAGCTCCACAATGTGATAGGAATACTACATGACTGTTGCCTACTGTGACTTGCTGCGATTCGCATAAAAGGCTCTTGTAACCATTCACAAACAATGAACGTAGAAGAGCTAGTGAAGTTGATAGACAACCAAAACGAACCTGGTCTCGCAGAGTTTTTACACCAAGACCCAGTGAAGTTACTCGAACTATACGAGCACATAATCAACACGCAATCGTTGTCATTATACGCTCCAACGTTATACGTTATTCAACACTGGACAGCGACACTATTAAATGCTTTTGGAGCCGAAATAATAGTGCCCATCCTTGTGCATCAATACAAAAACTTGCCGTCAGGTAACATACTTTCCGACACGACCATCGCACATGCTCTACAGCTGACAAACAATGTTATGCTTACGCGGCAAATCAAACTCAACTATATACTATCACAACTATCGGTGGCACCATTTGATGGATTAAAAATGCTACGATACGAAATACTAAGGACAAGCACACCAACGGAAGAACAACCGTGGCCAAAAATCACAGAAAGAGTGTGGACAGATATTTTAACAATCTATGAGCGAGATCATCTCGTCCTCGCCAAGAATATCATTTCGTTACTTCGCTTTGAACATATTCCCAAATATCTATTCGAGAAAATCATCACCAAAGAGTACTACCACGACGGCTTCACGGCCAAAGTTTTGTCAGTGTTATGCGCAAGTATCTCCGACATGGATTTACAATACTTGTACCCTAAAATCATAGAACGATGTATCTCGATCACACAAGATGACTCGCAACCATTTGCAAGTTTAGAAGCGTTCGAATTGATGACCACTATACTAGAAAAGAAAGAGTTTGATTTTTCACAATACTTTGACAGACTTTTACCCAATACCGTTAAAAGTATGGTTTACTCGGAGGAAGAAATTGCATACGCATCTGAAAACCAAGAAGATGCCGAGTACAAAGCACATGGCATGGGAGATTGGACAACACGAAAAGCATCGGCACATTTTTTAGATGAACTTTCTTTACAATACGAAAACAAATTAGCGGTAGCGATAGCACCGATCACTAGTGACTATTTAAACTCGATGGAATGGAAAGAACGTGAAGTTGGTGTATTTCTACTCGGTGCCGTCGCAAAAGGATTCGAATCAAACTCTACTGACTATTTGAACACATTTGTACCAAAAATTATCGACGCGATGAGTGATGCGCATCCATTAGTGCAAGCGATGGCATGTTGGTCCATAAGTAGATACTTTTCTACAATTTGCAAACAAAACGCTTACAATATCGAGTTGTTAGTGAAAAAACTAATTTTACTAATGAGTGATTTGAGTCAACATATGAGACAAAGTGCAACGGCATCGTTGTGTGTACTAGCTGAAGATTATCCATCTGCTGTTGAATCACAAATTTTTGAAATTCATGAAACGTGTCGGCACTTGTTACCGCAGTACCAAGGTGTGACATTTGCTGCCTTTTGTGATCTCGTTTCGACATCAATTGAAAAAATCACAAATGAAGTAACAAAAAATCATTTAGCGGTGCTTGATTTACCCGTTCTCATGAACGTCCAGAATGTACGTCTCGACGAATTAACAAATGTTTCCATCGTGGAAACTATCACATCTTTATTACCATATCTTTCGGTACAAGATTTACAACCATATGCCGAACGGTTGTACAAGCACGGTACAAAAGTCATACACGATTACGTACAAGGAACAGGACAAGATGATTTTGGCACTTCGGCACTTGGTCTAGTAGGTGTACTCGTAGAGCGGTATCCACTACCAGAAGATGTCTTTACCGAAGAGCATGATATTATTTCATTGATTCTAGATGTCATCAGAAATGATCGAGATCAACAAGCGGCACTTGCTACTATTGGTGATTTTGCAATTGGACCCACTAGTAGAAATGTGTTACTTCCGAAACTAGATCAAGTTGTTCCACTAGTGTTATCAATGAATGGTCCACGACCAATCATGCAGAACATGTACTATGCAGTGTATGAAATGTTATTTACGTATGGTGAACGTATGTTACCGTATGTGTTGACCATTGGTGAGCGATTGTTAAATTATGTTCCCATGACAAATACATTTACCACTGAAGTTGCGTTGCATGCCATTTCGGCAGAACCTTTTAAAAGGTTTCCAGAATTACGTACAAGGTTAGGTGCCATGTTCCGACTGAACAAGGGTGATGACGAGAAAGTGAATGGAAAATATTTAGATCGGTATACGATCGCACTTTGCAAAACATTAGCAAATTTAAATAGTGTTGATGGTCTTTCTGAAAATATTTATAATCAATTTGTAGAATATATCATGTTCAACTATTCGTTGGATAGTATAACGTTTAAAATGAAAGAAGAGATTGGAGAAGGTTTACACGCTTTTGAAAAGTTAAAGATTGCTAGAAGTGATGCACAACCGACGCTAATTCATGCAGCGTTGCTTATGAGAAGAGTGTTACAGATACACAAAAATATGTTACAAGATTGTCAAATCAAACGATTTATTGATCTTGATGTTGTTCAATAAATGCATAATCCACGAAAGGTTCCGTGTATAAAGTGTACGTAGTCGCATTTCCTGATGTCAAATATTGCAACGGCACCTCTTTCATCCCAGTAAGACATCAAGTGGATCAGAAGGTTGTTCTTGAGGACAAACTTGTTTCTATCCAAGAAAACACTAGCTTCTGTATCGTACTTGAAGTTACCTACTTTGTTGCAGATGCAATATCGTGCGTCTACAAATGCTGGAGAGTGAAGAGTGTACACCACGTGGTGGTTACTCACCTCTAGCGCACTTACTTGTTGGTGCTTGAGTAAATGTTCCTTCTTTCTAACAAGTTTATTCGTTTGGATGTTCTTCTCCACATAATTGCCGTCAAGATCAAAATAGATCATGTTTGTAGCGCTGGTACAGGCAAACACAGGGTAGTAGACATAACTATTAACTCTTTGCATTACCTGCATAGTGTCCAAATCGTACACCATAAAACACATACAACCATTCGTGATCAGTTTGGAACCTTGTATCTCGGCGTAGTTAAACCCTTCAACAGGGATGTAGATCTTATGATAGTTTTTGAGCAGGTTACAAATGAAAACACTTGTTCCAGTTACAGGAGAGCCTTCTTTAAAGCTGTATAGAACAATGTAGGGATAAGAGGTAACGCACATATCAAAATAGAAGTCAGGGTACATGGTTCGTGTTGTGGCTCGTAGTTTCATATTGTATATCTCCATACTGCGACTCTGTGTGATCAGTAAGAGTGAATGCGAGCCAAGGAACCGGGCGATTCGACAGTTTTTACAAGGTAGTGATTGTAGTAGTTTCATGGTGTCTAAATCGTAAATGAATGCGTCATTGTTATCGTATAGAGCGAGAAGCGAACCTGTGTAACGCGTTCGTAGTGATTGTAGTAGGTACAATTCTAGAGTATGAAGATTGGTTGGCGTACATTCGACTTGCGCATCATGTACACGAATTGTTATAGTTGGATGCTGAACAGGCATGTTCAACTTTTATCAGTTACTACAATTAGAAGTAAACATCTCTCAATAAGAACCTTATCGGAATTGCAGCTAAAATGCCTGCTCAACCAGGTTTACAAAGGTAACAGCTTAGCTAACGTACCAGTTACGTCACTGTAATTATTGGCAAAACAGGATACATCCGAATTACTCGGCTCGTTAATAAAGTACTGGTGTTTCAATTTCGGCTTGCGCCTCCCAGCTACGCTACACCTTTGTCGTGATAAGTTGCTGATGTACCCTTGCTACTAGCTTTTGCTGCTCAGGTTTTGTTGTATTGTCGTGATTTTCGTATGTGGCATTTTGGTTTGCGCGTTGTAACCTGACATCAGCGAAGAAACTACAACAATTTTTAATTTAATGCAGTTTAGACGTTTGGTGTTAGCGGCGATTGCATCTCTTGTAGTGCCATAGTCTTTCTCTTCTCGTAGATGAGTTTATCAATGTTTACAGGGGGATGGTATTGCTTCAACTGTGGGTACGTGTTGATTGAAACTGTTCCCTTGTTTCCAGTGATGTAGTGAGGGAATCTAAACCTAGAGCAGCAGAACAAGTTGACGAAAACGTTCGTTCCACCAACTAGAATGTACTGGAAGATCAAAAAGGCACCGAACAACGCGAAGCATGCAATGTACGAGATCAAGAATGGGTTAGTGATCTGTAGCGGTGGATTGACACTTGCAAAGTAGTAGATACGCACAGCCATGAGGATGTAACGAATTAACCACGATAGAGCGATACAAGCCACAGCTGTGTTCGACAAAAAGTCATCATCCTTTCCTACTTTTGCATACACTTTGATAACTTGTTTGGTTAGCGATATAGAAGCAGTACTTACGATTGAACTTTTCAATTGGGTACGAAATTGCTAATCCAATTGTCATTACAAACAATCCAAGTGGGAACAATCCACTAAACGCAATACCAAGCATAACCAACTTCAATTGGTAAGCATATCGATACGCATAGTGGTACTTGGGTGGGATATAAGCAGTGTTCAACTCTTCTTGTGAGATCGAGTTGAAAGCACGGAACCAACGTTGCACCCATTGCCAAGGCCATTGAATAATTTGGCCACCAGCATTGAACGCAACAGCAGTACAAAACATAACAAACAAAGAGAAATAAAATTGTGTCAACTCGACATAGGGTGGCGCATTCCATGATGCAAAAGAAATCTTTCCATTCACATCGGTAGCTTTGGTCATGTAAGGACCCATGACGAAAATAGATGTCAAAGTCAACGCAATCGCAAGTTTGTACAATTGCGATACATACTTGTGCGATCGGAAACGATGCTTTTCAAAACCAGACAAATAGAACATGACAAAAGTCATAATGTAGTTGATGATGACCAATACGATGGAAATACCAATATTTTGACCTGCTTGACCAACTAATTGTGCATCAGTAAGGACGTTTTGGATATTGTCCAAATTGACCGACTGCAACGAATATTGATAGACAGCCAAGTAGTATGATGAAACAATGGTGGCGGCCATGGCAATAGCCGTAACAATTAACGCAGCCGAGCGACGTAGGATTTTTGATAATCTCGAAAACTCAAGATTTTCCCACAATATGTCTGAAGGCTCTTTGGAATTGTCGACACGGAAAATGGTCTTCTTTTCTGATTTTGTTCCAAATTTTACAGTTTGACAACAACGAGTCAAATAGGGTCTATTGTACAAGTGCAAACATTTGAAACGTGATTTTTCACAATCGAACGTAACAAAAGCATCACCGGTGCATTTGTACTCGGATTTGGCTTCCTTCTTTGCTATTTTCCAATTGATATATCTTAGATGCAAAGAAGCGATCCAATAACGGATGCGATAGTATGGGAATAGTAAACATGCACGCGTTGCCTTCACAGCCATGTGATGAACTTGTTTTGTCAATTTGCGTTGCTTTTTTTGCATCTTTCCCATATCTCCAGAGTCGATACTCATCTTGACTGCATGTACAGGTCCAAATTGTCTGAAAAACTGGTTCAACCGAGCAGTGCCGTACTTGACCTCTTGACTAGGTACATTCCTAACATGTACCGTGAAATCACTAATACTTAGCATGGATTCTGTTGCAAGTCGCACGATCCTATTTCTTATGGCGGAATATCCACGAATGTAGGCGACAACTAGGATCAGTAGGATACCTTCCAGTACTGCGAGTGTAATAGAAGCCGCCGAACTATTATTTGGGTTCCAATTTGCCATAGATAAGCGATAGAAAATGTTACTAGTGGTTGGGTTGTCGTAAAAGAACTTGATGTGAGCGATTTCGACGCAACTGATGAGGAATAGAAATAGTACAGTGAATTGTATCCAAATGAGATATAACATAGGCCGTCTACCTAATTTGACGAGTCCTTTGCACTCAGTGAACACAGAAAGGCCACTGGGCATGCGTTGTCGATACACCTCACGAGCTTGCTTATAGTCTGGCGTGAACGGTGCATCTATATCGAATGGAGAGTCACCTGGAGACTCTACAGGCGAATGCATCAATGTGTTGTTCGAATCTTTTTAATCGTTTGTGTTGTTGTTTGACTGAAAGATGACATGCCGATTTACAATAGATTGATCTAATTGCAAAACGCGCAACAGGACCTATTAATTTGGATAACGCTGTAAAATGGATTTTGAGAGCACAAGTGTTTTAGATGTGCTTATTCTATCGTGCTTTTCTCTCATTGTAAATTGTGGAACAAAACAGAACTCGCACAACAGCATGTCTGCTGCACCTGAATTGAAAATTCTAGTACTTGGAGATGGCGCCGTTGGAAAAACATGTTTACTCATTCGCTACGCAAAACAAGAGTTCCCTGTGAGTTACATACCCACAGTATTCGACAAGTAAGGAATATTAAACTCTAATTCCAAGTTATACTGTTAAAATGGATATTGCTGGCAGAGAAGTTGAAGTTGGGCTATGGGATACCGCCGGTCGTGAAAGATTCGACAGATTACGTCCTCTAAGTTATCCTGGTACTCACGTTTTGTACGTTCACGCCACCTGTTTTTAACGTCTAGTTTTGCATGTTTTGATGTGACAAGTTCATCATCGCTTGAAGAATTGATGCTCGTATTCCATAATGAAGTTTTTAGATATGGTGAACCGTATGCGATACGCTATCTCATGAGGACTCAAATCGGATTTACGAACAAATCCAGATCACATACAACAAATGACAGAAAGAGGAGAGAGATTTGTAACCAGAGAGGACGCAGAAGAGGTGCAGCGTAAATTTAAAGCTGTGAGATACATGGAATGCTCAGCCCTTACAGGCTATAATGTAAAAGAAGCATTTGAAGATGCTGCCAGGGCTGTACTGAACAAGGAAAATGTAAAACAGTTCAAGAAAAAAGAATGCATACTATTGTGAATAAATATCACATATTATTGTGAGAAAGTCCCAAGTATGAATCTGGTCGATAGATTGCATTGTTATTTCAGGGTATATGCATCCTTGTAAACTCCCACACAACATGTCTACATCAGCTGATGCAGAGAGCAGCGATGGTGTCCTGAACAACGACCTGTTATCGTACATACTCGATTTTTTACCCCTTACAGTTCCAATGACTCTAAAATGCGAGCGAGTGAGCAAACAATTTTACACAATCGCAGATTCACGATGGCCAAAGGTTTGGCATCACACCTACTCCTCCACGTTACAGAAAAATCATCGCTTTGCAGCGATACAAATGTACTTACACAACAAACAACGTTCGAGCGATGGTAGTTATATCAAAGTACCTGTTGTCCTGATAGGAGACGGAGGCGTTGGAAAATCAGCTCTTGCACTAAGATTTACTCACAGCGAGTTTTTTCCCCGTTATGACCCAACTATGTACGTAACTTTTCAATCTGACCATCTAGAGAGGATGTTTACGATAAAATATTGGAAATAAACGGAGAACAAGTAAAGATACACATTTGTGACACTGCATGCCAAGACCCACATAGGCTACTATATGCCCATGATGGCAATCGCCTAGCGGAAGCTGCAATTATTACTTGTTCCCTACACGATGAGTTCACAGTCGACGCGATGGAACAGTACTTGCTTGGGCTCGCGAGACTGCAAGAAAAAGAGGCAAACAAAATTCCAGCTGTTATATCGGTGAACAAGTGCGATTTGGATCCAAATGATCGCAAAAGTAGCATGGCAGATGTAAAAGAGTTTGCAGAAAAGTATGGCATCAAGGACATTTATGAGACTAGTGCTAAAGAGAACACCAACGTAACAGAAGTCTTTACACGAGTGTTAGAACTCATTTTGACAAATGTTGTTCTTGATCCTGAGTTGATTGGAAAATTGGAAAATGGAGAATCGATTTTGAAGCAAAACGCGAAGAAAAAGGCGAAGAAAAAGAAGTGTATTGTTATGTAATAGATAAATGCTTGAAAACTATTTGTGAGAAAGTCTTGAAGATTAAACTGGGCACGCTTTTTAATACAGAGAATGGTTATGTATCACGCTTTAAAAGTAGCGAGTCGATTCGTTGTCTCACCATATTAAGTCACAGTGTATTGTAAATTCTTAGCTATTCTTAGAGAAACGCGAAACAGGTTTCTTCGAGCTTATAATTCAAAAAAATGGATAAACTACTTTCAAGAGATGCGTTAGTTCATGCAGTGGCAGGTACAATCGGTGGAGCCATGACAATGGGAACATTCTACCCACTTGATATCATTCGTACATACGTCCAAGTAGACCCACGTTTCAGCAAGTCTACCTCGTCAGCTGAATGCATGAAACAACTGATTGAGGAAGAAGGTCTCCCAGTATTGTACAAGGGGGTAGGAAGCACTCTCGTAGCCTTAGCATGTTCGAATTTCGTATGTCACACAATGAAACTAACTTTTTCGTAGGTTTACTTTTACACGAACGAAGCCCTTAAAATATTCGTGTCCAAATTACAAAAATACTACGGAAAGACAGGTATATTTGGAAACGAAACAGCGTTACACTTGGGAATCGCAACAATTGCTGGTGTAGTTAACATCTACTTTACTGGCCCCTTGTGGGTAAGTTAGAAAAGATTTCGTTAACCATCGTAGGTCGTCAATATGAGACTAAAATTGCAACAAAAGAAAGAAGCAGAAATGGAAGAAAAGAAAGCGTACAAAGGTGTCGTTCATGGAATTCAAAAAATTGCCAAAGAGGAAGGTGTTAGCGCACTGTGGTCGGGCGCTACTGCTTCGTTGTGGTTGGTAAGCAATCCCACTCTTTTGTTTGTACTATACAACTCTCTACGCAAAGCGCTCATACGAGTACGGAAGACTAACAATCTATCTGCTCTCGAATTCTTCCTACTGGGAGCCATTAGCAAGTCCATTTCAACTGTTCTGACATATCCAATCCAATTGGCTCAATACCGCATGAGAACCAAGAAAGAGGATTCTTCGTCACAAAAAGAAAGGTTTAGCAACTTGTTCAGTTGTCTGATTTATATTGTCAAGAATGATGGTCCATTGGGACTTTTCCACGGTCTGAATGTGAAGTTGTTGCAAACAGTGCTGATGTCAGCGTTCCATTTTCTATGCTACGAGAAGATTATGACCATCATATACGCACTTCTTGGAGTCAAAAAATAAACAATTTATTAGCCTTTGCAAGTATGTTTAGATAAAAGAATTTCAAACATGGAGGGAAAATGGCATGGAAAGTGAAGGTCTTGTTCATATAATAAAAACTCGCTTTGATTTAAAATCGCTCCAAATGGGTCGTTGGATTCCTTAACTGCCGTTTCGTTAGGTACTAGCGAAATGCTTGCTAATCTTGTGCATGTTGCAAACGCAGCTAGCAATAGTACGATAGCGAGTATAGTTATGTTTTCATTTCAACAATGTGCAAAGTTCTTCTACGAATAGCTACCTTTGTAGTAGCCCTTTTGTAACTATAGTATGTTACACAAGTATCCCTTGCTCTGTCTCTTGACTGATGTATAATTCTTCAAATCTTCATACCTATACCAATCACATTGTCTAAAACTCTGATCACCATAACTTAGGGATACGTATGCGTACATATCTCCAAATTCTGAAGGATGTACCATACTTTCACCAATGCGCTCTCCATTCAAGTAAAATCGAACTATGTCCTCCCGCCTATCAACAACGATGCCAAATACACCTCCATTGCCTGGTCCATATACTTTCTTGTATTTCACATTTGCATACTCAGCATCACCCTCAAAGCTGTAGTTCATAACGCAAGAGTAGTCGCGCAAAGTTTGAAATGCTGCGTTTCGAACGCCGATGAATATTCCTCGATGATTGCAGCCTTTTCCTAATTCTATTTCAAAGTAGCTAATTGGCTGCAAAGGAAGTGGTTTTGTAGATACAAAACTGCGAGCTACAGCTCCGAGCGGACAGTCGATCCACGAAAACTCTTCAAGCTTTTCATTATGATTTAGTTTTTCGTTTTTGAATCGAAAATGGAATCGAGTACTCGATCGTTCTCCTAGCTTATTGCGTAAAAGTGAGTAATTGTCACCACTAATCTTTGCGGTGTACACCACGAAAGTCACATCAGCAAACTGCGTCATTTCTGTTTCAAACAAAAGACAACCTGGGCTCAAGACAATCCAAGTCAGACACAAACATTTCGATACCTGTGGTACCTCAAAACACTGTGAAGCCTTCAAAAAAAGTCATAAATACAGCAACAAATAGCATGGCAAACTTCGCAGTGTTTGGGGAAGGATCGAACACGTTCCATCAGATATCACAAACAACGGGTGGGAATTATGCTGATCCGCTCCCAATGTTCGGTGACTTACCACTAGAAAACACAGAATACAGTCATACAAACCCAATCCCGTTCCCAGACGCCATTCTTTCTGTACACGCAGGAAATAACCACACTTTAATACACACCGAGAGGGGGAAAGCGTTTGGAATTGGTTGGAACGATTACGGACAACTAGTACGCAAAATACAATATTTTATTCACTGAATAGGGTGTAGGAACTTGGTACGAAGATACATCAAAAAATCCGATACTACGAAACTTTTCATATCACACATTTCACGAGGCTGTAATTCATGGCCATACTATCCACAAAGTGTACAGTCGACAAAACTTTACCGTTTTCGTTACACACGATTTTCGCGCATGGTCTTGCGGATGGAACAATCACAGTTGTTTGGGACTTGGTTCATCTGCATCTAGTGAATACGCGGTCCAACTTATCACCGGTAACAATTTTAGTTCGAAAAAAGTTGTGCATGTACGACAAGGAGGATGTTACATGCTACTATGGACATCAGAAGGTAAAATGTACGCAACGGGTCATCCGGCAGGTGTAGATTCTATCCAAGATTTTAATTTTAAAGCACCTATAGAATGGACACCATTGAAAAACCAATTGTGGCATAATGAGCGTTTTGTAGATGCCGTTTGCCTTTCTAACCATATTACACTTGTAACAAACCACGGCCGAGCGTGGTTATTTGATAAAACAGCTGTCACACAAGTAAGAGGTGACTACATCCGAGAAGTATGGGAAGCAAAGCGAGGATGTTTGTATAGAGAGAACAATGGTGGTCTATATCGATATACAAAAGAAACTGGTGTAACAAAAATTGATGTTCCTTTCTATGTTACGTATATGTTTGAACATAGTGATCAAAACACAAATGTATTGCTTTCTGATGGGCATAAGGCGTACCACTATGAATACAATTCAAAAGAGTTGACAGAGCTGAAGTTACCTGATTTTGGCTTGGGCTATGATTTGGAGATCAGTGATAGTGGCATGCATACGTTGTTCTTGATTAGTAAGTCGCGTTGATTAGTATATTCACTCTTTCTAGGAAAGAAAGTAAGTGCCGTTCTGCAGAAGAAGATGTGGAGCACAGTTGGCCGAGCTTTTTGTGATATTGATGTAGCAACATGGCACTAATAAATTTGACATCTCAAACGTGTAGTACAGCAGTTATAACTTGATCTCTCATTCTAAAACGGTAAAATGAGCTCAACTTAGTTAGGTTGACTAGCCGTTACACACACGCGGTATAAAAGACCGTTACTTTTAGACGCTTTGATTTCATAACAAACTACAACACATTCAATACGAATCATGGCCCGCACAAAGCAAACCGCACGTAAATCCACTGGAGGCAAGGCTCCAAGAAAGCAACTCGCCAGCAAGGCTGCTAAGAAGTCTGCCCCAGCCACAGGTGGATTGAAGAAGCCACACAGATACAAGCCAGGTACTGTCGCTTTGAGAGAAATTCGTAGATACCAAAAGTCTACCGAATTGTTGATTCGTAGAGCACCCTTCCAACGTTTGGTTAGGGAAATCGCTCAAGACTACAAGTCTGACTTGCGTTTCCAACAGTCTGCTGTTGATGCCCTTCAAGAAGCTTCCGAGTCCTACCTCGTTTCCCTTTTCGAAGATACTAATTTGTGTGCCATCCACGCCAGAAGAGGTACGTAGTCGCTTTACTTTACTAACTCGGATCAGTTACCATTATGCCCAAGGACGTCCAACTCGCAAGACGTATTCGTGGTGAGCGTTCTTAAACAACGCAATGACCCATGTTGTTCAAGTACTAACCCCTTTTTTTAATTTATACCGCCATTTAGGGGCGGCCGTTTCTTCAAAAGAATTGTATCAAACCTATTAAACCTTCTCTTTCATTTCATCTACTGTGTTTGCATCTTTTACAACAATTTCTATGAAACTCGCATCTTTTCTTTCCAAAGCCAAAAACAACAATAACGTTTATGAAACTATACACTTTTTTCTCTCTGGTACTGTTGCTTGCGAAAAATGCCGAGTTTGATGTATAGGAGTATCGAGTGATTCGATTATTGAAGACTGCTCATCAACTAGCCTTTTTAAATCTTCAAAGATTGCAGCAGTTTCCCTAGTTTGATTGTACAATTTTATACTTTCTGCAAAATTGAGGTTGTTGAACACAAATCGACTGAGTGTACTGAGCGAGTCTGGTGTTGCTTGCGGTACAAGCATAAGAGCAGAAAATAAAGCAGTTCTGTGGTATACTATTTTGCACCTTTGCGTTAATCTAACAATTAATATTACTTTTGTCCTACAGCACTGATTACTACTGTACATTCATCTTTTCTGTATCGATAGGCGAGTTTTTGCGCAAATAATCGAACATCAGAATTATTAAAACTATTGAATTCTTGTATGATATTGTTCTTGTTGTCGCACAGTATACCGTAGTCGATCATTGTTGCATTTGTTGATGAGATTTTACTGTCTAAGTCGAATGGGCAGTGTATTAAGATAGCACGCGATTCGTGTAGTTTTGTTATAAGTCCCGCTACGTCAAACGTAGCTTCGGTGTCACTACCTGCAGTAGTTATCGTAACATCATCGAAGGTTTGTGGCATTTTACAACCAGGAAGCAGTGCATCAGATAAATAAGCAGAATAATAACTAGATACATATTTATAGAAGGGCTACAGCAGCTAGAATTAACAGCATTCCACTAGCAGCAACTGTCTTAGTAGCTGATGATCTAGCGTTGTTGTCTCCTGATAACTGTGTTGTTGGCTTTGGTGTTGTAGCTGGTGCTTTGGTGGTGGCTACGTATGTTGGATCTTCTATGCAACCACATGGGTCTTTGTTAGTAGCGCCAGCTACGTTCCAGTAGTGAGTAAATCCTGGTGGGCAGGTCCAGCAGTAATCTGGATGTGTTCCTGATGGTGCAGATGTAGTTGTGCCTGTGACTGGGGCTGGTGTTGGGGTAGCGTTTGTTGATGGATCCATTGTTGGTGAGTCAGATGGAGCCATTGTTG